>ENA-UPTA01000107-UPTA01000107.1-activated-sludge-metagenome-genome-assembly--contig:-NODE-107-length-86084-cov-12.727894_pt1 | contig 86084 bp, 69 predicted proteins | sample MGYA00238184_ERZ773361 | MGnify/ENA primary metagenome ERZ773361 (study PRJEB29100, sample SAMN05720205) | activated sludge metagenome | isolation source: anaerobic digester from wastewater...
TAACCATGTTCTTAACATAGTCAGCGTGTCCGGGACAGTCAACGTGAGCATAGTGCCTTTTAGTTGTCTCGTACTCGATATGAGCGGTATTGATCGTAATACCTCTTTCTTTTTCTTCCGTAGCCTTGTCGATCTCGTCAAAAGCCATGATCTTCGCACCGGTAATTTTGTTCAGAACCAGAGTTATTGCAGCCGTCAGCGTGGTTTTACCATGGTCCACGTGACCGATGGTACCTATGTTGACGTGCGGTTTGGTCCTTTCAAATTTTTCCTTAGCCATTTAATACCTCCGTTTAAACTTTATTGCTAGTTTTAATTATTGTAAACATACCCGAATTTCTTCAGGGTCTTTTTTGCTTCTTCATCTGACATCGGAACGAATTCCTTGAATTCCATCGTGGAAGTCGCTCTACCCTGCGAAAGGTTCCTGAGCCTGTTAGTGTAGCCGAACATTTCTGATAACGGTACAGTCGCCCTGATTATCTGATATTCATTTCTTAGTTCTAGATCGTCCACTTTTCCTCTTCTTGCGTTTATATCGCCCGTCAGACTTCCGACATATGGAAGAGGCGTATGTATTTCTACTTTCATAACGGGTTCGAGCAGCATCGTGCCTGCTTTATCCGCAGCTTCTCTGAAAGCGAGGTTTCCGCATACTTTAAATGCCATTTCCGATGAATCTACAGGGTGATACGAACCGTCAGTTATAACAACCTTGATATCCATGATCGGATAACCTGCCAGAGGACCTGATGTCATTGCGTCCTTAATTCCGTCTTCGATAGCCGGAACATATTCTTTCGGGATTTTTCCGCCTGTGATCTTGTTTACGAAAACCAGTCCCGTATTAGATTCGCCGGGCTCAATAGTCATCACGGCGTGAGCATACTGACCTTTGCCGCCCGTCTGTTTTATGTGTTTATAGTTCACCGCTACAAGCTTTCTCAGTCTTTCTTTGTAAGCGACCTGGGGAGCTCCGACGTTCACCTGAAGATTGAACTCTCTTTTAAGCCTGTCAATTATTATCTCAAGATGCAGCTCGCCCATACCGGAAATAATTGTCTGACCTGTGTCCTCGTTCTGTTTTATAACGAATGTCGGGTCTTCTTCTGCAAGCTTGATAAGTGAATCAGTAAGCTTGTCAGAATCCGTTTTTGTTTTGGGTTCGATGGCCTGATGAACGACAGGCACCGGAAATTTGAGCGCTTCGAATCTGATCCTTTTATTGTTGTCGCAGAGAGTGTCGCCTGTTCTTGTGGATTTCAAACCGACGACCGCTATGATATCACCTGCCTGACAGCTTTCCTTGTCCTCTCTTTTGTTGGACATCATCTGAAGGATCCTGCCGAGCCTTTCCTTCTTCATGTTGTTAGAATTGATCACCTGGTCGCCGACTTTCGCCCTGCCTGAATATATTCTCAGATAGATCAGCTTTCCTACGTAAGGATCTGTCATAACTTTGAAGGCATAGGCCGAAAAAGGTTCTTCCGGAGACGGTTTCCTGTAGATCATCTCTTCGCTGTCGCATTGAAATCCCTGATACTCTTTTGTATCGAGAGGCGACGGCAGATAATCCACTACTCCGTCAAGAAGCGCCTGAACACCCTTGTTCTTGAATGACGAGCCGCAGAATACGGGTACAATCTTCATGTCAAGGGCGGCTTTTCTTATTGCAGCCTTGAGTTTTTCTTCGGATATTTCCTTTCCTTCCAGAAAAAGTTCCATCAGATGATCATCATAATCAGATATTGATTCAAGCAGTTTTTCCCTGTACTTGTGAGTCATTTCGGAAAGATCAGAGGGAATGTCGATCTCCTCGAAAACGAGTCCGTCCTCCTGCTTGTACATTCTTGCCTTGAGCTTGATAAGATCGATCACGCCTGCGAACATCTCGCCCATTCCGACAGGTATCTGCACGGCTACGGGATGAGCCCCAAGCCTTTCCGAGATCATGTCGAGCACATTATAAAAATCCGCTCCGACCCTGTCCATTTTATTAACGAAAGCGATCCTGGGAACACCGTATTTATTTGCCTGCCTCCAGACTGTTTCCGACTGAGGCTCTACACCGCCTACTCCGCAGAATAGAGCTATGGCTCCGTCGAGAACCCTTAAAGACCTTTCAACTTCTACAGTAAAATCAACATGTCCGGGAGTGTCGATAATGTTTATTGTATGACCTTTCCATTCACATGTCGTAGCAGCTGAAGTGATCGTTATCCCTCTTTCCTGCTCCTGGGGCATCCAATCCATCACGGCTGTTCCGTCATGTACCTCTCCGACCTTGTGAACCTTTCCCGTATAAAACAGGATACGCTCTGTCGTAGTGGTCTTTCCGGCGTCTATATGAGCCATAATGCCGATATTTCTTAAATTCTCAAGAGCCATTCTTAATTAGAACCTAAAATGAGCGAAAGCTTTGTTAGCTTCGGCCATCTTATGCATGTCTTCCTTTTTCTTTATCGATGCGCCTTCGTTCTTTGAAGCTGCGATCAGCTCATCGGCTAGCTTGGCCGACATTGATTTGCCGCTTCTTTTTCTGGAGTTCGCTATGATCCATCTGATAGCCAAAGCTTCCTTCCTTTCGGACCTGATCTCTAGAGGAACCTGAACGTTCGCTCCTCCGATCCTTCTTGATTTTACTTCGAGGACAGGTTTTACGTTCTCGATCGCCTGTCTGAAAATCTCGTTCCCCTTTTTGCCTTTTTCCTTCTGCTCGATAGAATCGAGTGCCGAATAGAAAATTCCTTCGGAAATAGATTTTTTACCCGATTTCATCATGTTGTTGATGAACCTTGCGATCACCATATCCTTATACAGCGGATCAGGCAGAATTTTTCTTTTGATTGTCTTTGATCTTCTGGACATTTAAATCCTCATCCTTTTACTTTTTAGGCCTTTTAGCTCCGTATTTTGAACGGGCCTGCAGTCTGTTCGTCACGCCTGCTGTATCTTGCGTTCCCCTGATGATGTGATATCTCACACCGGGAAGATCCCTTACCCTGCCGCCTCTGATAAGGACAACGGCATGTTCCTGCAGGTTGTGTCCTTCGCCGGGTATGTAAGCCCAGACTTCCATTGAATTGGAAAGCCTTATCCTTGCGACCTTTCTTAAGGCCGAATTAGGCTTTTTAGGCGTCATTGTGGTTATTTTTGTACAGACGCCTCTTTTTTGAGGACAACCCTGCATTGCGGGAGACTTGGTCTTTTTCTTTATGACCTGTCTGCCGAATTTTACTAATTGGTTGATTGTTGGCATTAACTTTCTCCAATATAATCTTTTCTATGTTAATAGTTTCTTAACTTTCCGCCCCTGCTGCTTTATTCAAATCCCAGATACCGATTCACGCTTAATTTCTATGCGAAATCCTCCCGAAATTTTGCGGAAAACGAATATAACAAGATTAACTTTCATTGTCAACATCTTTTTTGTTAAAATTACTATTAATTCTGATCATTTGCCAATATCGGTGATCTGCGATCCGGGGAAATAAAATGCGATTATCTCTTTGAAATTTTTTCCTTTTGCCGCCATACCGCAGGCTCCTATCTGACACATTCCGGCTCCGTGCCCGAACCCTGCACCTTTAAAAATATAACTCTCAGCCAACCCGTTTTTAGCGGTATTTTCTTTTACAATATAAAAATTAGCGCTGTAGAGAGGAGGCTTTGAAAGCTGTTTTCTTATATTTAATTCCTTATTAATATCGACAGATCTCTTTGTACCCGTGATCTTTACTCGTTTCGCCTTGCCTGAACTTCCTCTTCCTGTTACGGTTATATCTTTTAGATCTCCGATATCTACGCCTGTAGATGATCTTATGTTGTTCTCGAGTTTCTTACGGCTTATCCTTGTTTCCCATCTCAGGTATTTTTTTGCAAAATCAAGTGCGGGATCGACTTTAGCTTTGTCAATATTGCAGTAAGAATCCGGCCTTGAATCTATCCATTTCTTCAGATTCTTCTCAATGCTCAGATCGCCAAATTCTATCCCTGATTCCGTTCCGCACGGTTTCGGCTGAAGATAAGGCAGCCTCGCGCTTCCCCATATTATATCATTTCCTTCGAGATATCCTCCGCAGACCGAATGAAAAAGCGCTTCAAGAGGCTTTCCGTTATAAGTCAGGATCATTCCCTGTGTGTCGTCAACTGCTTTATTAGTTCTCTCGGAAACATTTTCGAGTCCTGTATATACCTGACTGTAAACGTCGCTTGTCAGAGAATACGGCTTGTTTTTATATTTAGTTCCTATCTTGGAATATACGTTGGTTCTGGCCAGGATCGCCTGAGCTTTAAGGGCCTCGACAGGTGACTGCGGCGACATTTCGGACGGCACAACTCCGTACAGGTACTGCTCGATTCCGACTTCGTTGACTACCGTGATCTTTTCATTGATATTTATAAAATCAATGTTGCCCTTGTAGCTTCTTGACCTTGTCTGCTCCCAGTGCCAGCCTTTTCCCGACTGGATTTTCCCTATTCTGACGTATGACGATACCTGCTCAGGCTTAAAGACAAGTTCTTTTGAAACGTCTATCCTCTCGCCCGTTTCGATATTCTCAAGCTGGATCTGCGTATTTTTTGATACGACTTTCCATGTGCCTGATGATCTTTTTTTTGAAAATATCGGCTTTCCTTTTGAATAGATAGAATACGGACCCGAAAAACTAAAAAGAATGTTCGTTTCCCCCTCCATTATGCCTATTCTGATAAAATTCCTGCTGAGGATTTTAATTTCATCCATCTTATTAGGCGTTTGAATTCTGGGATCGATCTTTTCCGGCTTGATCTTTTCAGGTTCTGCGTGTTTTTTATTTATTGACGCCGGTGTGCATCCGTATAAAAAAATAAATATTATTATCAGCTGATTTAAAAATTTCATTGAACTGTTCCGGAGCCGGACATCAGATAAGCTTTTTTTTATTCATACTGATTGAGCTGCTGGATCCTTTTGAGTATCAGAAGAAGCTCTTTATTCCGGAAGGGCTTTGTAATATAGCCGTCCGCTCCCAGATTGAGGGCTTCTGTAGTTGTGTATTCCTCCGAAAATCCTGTCATGATCACGGCGGATATATTCTGATATTTTTCCTTGATGTGCCTTAAAAGTTCAAGTCCGTCCATCTCAGGCATTTTCATACCGGTAATAACAATATCAACTTCTTCTTTTCCCAAAACCTCAAGAGCTTCCGCTCCGTTTCTGGCTGTGAAACAGGTGTATTCTTTTTCTGTAAAAAATGTTTTAAGCATTAATAACATGTTTTCTTCATCGTCAACGACCAGTATCCTGAATTTTCTCATTTTTTTATCCGGATTTATTTCGTTTTTCATCTTCTGCTTCACCTTTTAACATTAATATAAAGTTCAAAACAGCCGAAATCAATAGAAAACGCTTATATTCTCAATTTAGGGTATCTGACTGAATAGAAAATATAACTTTTATAGGCAATAAAACCAATTAGAGCACCTATGATCCATCCTGCAGCTACGTCAGAAGGGTAATGCACTCCGAGATACATTCTGGAAATGCCTACAAGTATCGATATAATTATCAGATAAGCGATCAGTCGATTGTAGAACAATCCTGCTAGGACCGCAGCCGCCATTGTGTTCGATACGTGCGACGATGTAAAAGAAAAAGACGATTTGTACGATGAAAATCCGTCGGTGATCACCCAGATTCCGGATCTGCTTTTCCAGAAATTAAGTCCTTCGATCACCTGACACGGTCTTTCTCTGTCGAAAATATTTTTTATGATCCCTGATGAGATCAGATCTGAGACTCCCGCGGCTATCGCAGTAAGAATGATCACATAAACGAACTTTTTAAACTGGATGTTGTCTTTTTTCTTCAGATAAACTCCAAGAACTATTATCACAGGCAGAATTAACAGCAGAGAACTCCGGCTGGATAGAAAAATAAAAAAGATATTCAGCTGATCCGCATGAATTGTGCGGTTGAAGAAAAAAAGAATGCTTTTATCCAGCTCATAAAGCGAATTCATTTTTGGATATACCTCGTGAATGAACCGGCTTTAGAGAAATTTAATGAGGCAAGTAAATCTGCAAGCTCTTTATCATTATCTTTTACTATAAACTCCAAATCCCTGATGCCGTTTGTCTCCGCTATCCTGCACACTTCGCAAACAGCTGATCTTGATACGTCCTGATCCATCCCGCTGAAAAAGTGATAATTCGCCAAACTGATCTTGTTCTTTAAGCCTGAAGTGAAAACCGGCATGATAAATCCGGCAAGTTCTCCGCCCGAATAAATTATCCGCCACAATTCTTCGCTGAAGTATCCTTCATCGAGAAAATCCTGATAAAAAAGCGCCTGATCGGTATCGATTAAAAGATCGTTAAGAACATCATTTTCAAGAACCATTTTGAATCTTTCTTCAGGTTCGATCTCCGTAAAACTTTTTAAACTGATATTCTCAGATAATCCGATCTCCGGAAACTTTCCGATTTTAAGCTTAAAAACTGTATAACTTCCGATATTCTGATATCCGTATTCCAAATTGAGCTTTTTCATTATATTCGAGAACTCATTGTCCGGCTTTACGATTATTTCCAATTTATCGCCCGGGGAAAAATAATACTCATCGTTCTTGAGAAACTCATAAATGAGACTTAGCGATTCCGCGTTTTTAACTTTATCGGCTGCGGCTTTCGGACACATAACGGGAGATTTTTCCCATATCCTTCTCGTGTTGTTCCTATAGATCTCGACGTGAAGGTAGGGATCTTTTCCGTCCCTAACAAGAAAATAGTCGCCTTCTTTAGCCGCGCCTGATTCGAACATTCGCTGCAGCTGGTATGAAAGCGCTGCCGCGTGATCTTCCGGACAAAAACCCCGGTAGAAATCCGGAGCAAAAGCGTGCCTGATGACTTGAAGTTCCATCTATTTTCCGAACCTGAATATTATCACATCACCATCCTGAACGATATACTCTTTGCCTTCAAGACGGGCTTTACCTTTCTGCTTGGCGATATTCCTGTCGAAATTGCATTCTACAAAATCCTTATACGAGATCACTTCGGCTTTGATGAATTTTTTCTCAAAGTCGGTATGGATCACGCCTGCAGCCTGAGGAGCCGTCATGCCCTGTTTGATGTTCCACGCTTTGACTTCTATCTCGCCTTCAGTTAAATAAGTTCCGAGTCCGAGGAGGTTATATGTTTCCCTTATAAGAACATCTAAGCCGGGATGTTCGAGACCGTAATCCTTTAAAAATTCCGCCTTTTCTTCAGGGCTTAAAAGCGACAGTTCTGCTTCGACCTTACCGCAAATCTTTACTACACCGCATCCGGTATTTTTTGCGGCTTCCATCACATCCTTAGTGTAAGGAGAATCTTTGCCTTCCATAAGCTCGTCCTCGGAAATGTTGCAGACGAAGATAACGGGCTTGAGAGTGAGAAGATTCATGTCCCTGAGCATTTCCTTTTCCTGATCGGTCAGGTTTAATACTCTGGGATGTTCAAGTTCGGACATTTTCGCATAAAGCCGCTCGTAAAGCGGATGCATTTCCATCGCGAATTTATCTCTGGCCCTGACGAGCTTTTCGTTCTTCTGTATCCTGTTCTCGACGGTCTCAAGGTCTTTCACGATTAATTCAGCCTCGACGTTCTCGATATCCCTTTTCGGATTTATCGTTTTGTCCACATGAACTACATTCTCGTCTTCAAAGCATCTGACGACATGAAGTATCGCGTCAACAAGCTTGATATCGCTTAAGAACTTATTGCCGAGCCCTTCGCCTTTTGATGCTCCTTTGACCAGACCCGCGATGTCCATAATCTCAAGATGATTATAGACTTTCTTGTTGCTTTTGACATGGGCGAATATTTCATCGACCCTGTAATCGGGAACATCTACAACAGCCGTATTGGGTTTGATAGTCGAGAACGAATAATTCGTTGACTCTGCTTCAGAAGATGTAAGCGCGTTGAATATGGTTGTCTTTCCGATATTGGTTATTCCGACGATACCTGCCCTGATGCCCATTTGAGATCCTCTATGAATTAATAAAAAAACACAGGCGTTTTCTGCCTGTGTTTTTATGAATTTCTGTTAACAGCCGAGAGTAGCTACCATTATCGCTTTGATGGTATGCATTCTGTTCTCGGCCTGATCGAATGCTATGCAGGCTTTTGACTCGAAAACGTCTTCGGTAACTTCAATACCGTTGTGAAGACCGAACTGCTCAGAAACCTGTTTTCCGACTTTTGTATCGGCATTGTGGAATGCTGGCAGGCAGTGCATAAATTTTACGTCGGGATTACCGGTCTTTTTCATGACGGCAGGATTCACCTGATACGGCTTGAGAAGTTTAATTCTTTCTGCCCATACTTCTTTCGGTTCGCCCATCGATACCCATACATCGGTATGAACATAGTCAACGCCTTTTACAGCTTCAGCTACGTCTTCAGTGATCGTAACGCGCGCGCCGGATTCTTTGGCGATCTTTTTACAGGTCTTTACAAGCTCGGCATCCGGCTGAAGTCCTTTCGGAGCGCCGATACGCACGTCCATTCCCAGAATACAGCCGACCATTAACAGCGAACGGCCCATATTGAAACGGGCATCGCCGAGATAAGCGTAAGATATCTGTTCTAAAGGTTTGTTGCAGTGCTCTGTCATTGTAAGAACATCAGCAAGCATCTGTGTCGGGTGCCATTCGTTGGTCAGTCCGTTCCATACAGGAACTCCGGCATATTTAGCCAGTTCTTCAACGATCTCCTGGCCGAATCCGCGATATTCTATTCCGTCATACATTCTGCCTAATACTCTTGCTGTATCTTTTACAGTCTCTTTATGTCCCATCTGGCTTCCGGTCGGCTCGAGATATGTAACGTGAGCACCCTGATCGTGAGCGGCCACTTCGAAAGCACAGCGGGTACGTGTTGAGGTCTTTTCAAAGATCAGGGCTATGTTTTTCCCCTGTAATCTCTGCTGCTCGGTGCCTGCATATTTTGCTGCTTTAAGGTCTTTAGCGAGTTTTAAAAAGAACACAAGTTCTTCTTTTGTAAAATCGATCTCTTTCAGGAAATGTCTGTTCCTCAGATTAAATCCCATTTTTCAGTTCTCCTTTTCTATTTCATATTTGAATACTGTTTCGTTCTCTTTTACCATTCCCTTCTCTCTGGCTTTCTTTTCCATCTCGAAAGGATCTCTGTTCTCCAGCTTTTCATTTTTTTCCTGCTGGACCGCGATTTTGGTTTTCAATTCATTTATGTCAGTTTTAATCTTCTCGTTTTCATTTCTGCTTTGAAAATATCTGAAAACGGAATAATCGCCTCTCAGCAGCAGGCAGTAGGTCAAAACAGCAATCACAGCTGTAAACACGATCAGACCTGTATTTCTTCTTTTCTTGTTCATGCCTGTTCCCAAAAGTAATGTAATATATGAATTTTATAACATTAACTCAATAGCGGTTTTAATTCTTTTTAACTTTCATTAATATTACATCTCCGATATTCATATTATACCCTTTTGAAACGAATATTATGCTGCCTGAAGGATCTGATACCGCTATGACCGGATAGTTTTCCTCTCCGATACTGCTGATCAGCTTTCCTCCTTTTTTCTTTATTATGCCGGATTCAGTATTCAGATCATTGTCATCCCTGACCTCGGTGTAGATTATAAGGTCAGCCCCGTTATCTTTATACTGCGCATATTTTTCTGTCAAAAGGGAAGTCATTCTGTTCGTCGGTTCGTTCTGAACTGAGCCCCTTATGAGTAGTATTTTGCTTCCTGCCAGATCAAGCCCCAATAAAATTTCTGAGACAGCTTTTTGTTCATCAGCTCCTAAAGAACCCGATATGTCGAAATTCTCTCTTGGAGTCGTAAGATCGATCCTGATGGTTCCTTCAGATTGTGAAAGAGGTCTTACTGCTATATTCGCGTCGCCGTTAGTATTTCTGATGCCTGCCTGAATATAAAGTTCCTTTTCTTTATTCCCTGGATATGTAATTATAAAATCCAATGAATCGTTCCTGCCGTCAAAATAATAATAGTTCAGCTCACCGTCAATGAATTCCGATACCTGGAAATTTCCCCACGGTTCGGCTTTGATCTGCTTTCCGTCAGCATACAGGCTTAATTTTACCGTATTCTCGATTACCGCCGCTTCCTTTTTACCGCTTTCAGGCTCTAATACTACGAACCCTTTCCCGTTATAATATTCGAATTCACCTTTCCATCTTGTCGGGATTCCTAAAATTTTCAAAGCACTGTCAATAAGTTTCAGCCTGAAGAAATCAGGAACGGAATTCATGTTTATTATTTCAAGCGGATTTAGCGGGCATGAATAATAATGATAAACGAAATTTGAATCCACGCTGACTTTAGAATCAGCCCACTTTATAACTTCTTCGGCGGTCTTTTTGATATTAGAATTCCGAAGATCTTTTACCAGGCCGTAAAATTCCTTCTGCCAGCCGCTCTGAACTACCTGTCCGCCCTGCCAGGTCGGAGCCACTACATTCTGCACGAAAACGGAATCGGGGATCTTTTTATAATACTTTCTTCCCTCGTATAAGATATCGGTCAGATCTTTTATGACCGCGCTGTCGGGGATCTCGCACAGTTCCTTGTCATCCCAGATTTCTATAATGTCGATCAGTATTTTATACTTAAGTTTTTTGTCTTTAAGCTCATCATTATCTATGCTTTTAAACGCTTTTAGAAATTCAGCAGTATTTCCGCCGAGAATCTCACATTTTTTTAAAAATTCATTCTGAGCGCTATAGAAATCATCCTTATCCTCAAATTCCTTTCCTTTAAGATAATATTCGGCGAATTCGGCTGTTTTCTTAAAATTGTTCAGCCTCTGGTTTCTTTTTAAATTGGAATTTTCGTTCATCAGGCTGAATCTGCCCTCGAAATATTTCTTCACCGCGCTGTCTTTCTTAACTGATTCCGAAACCGGCTGGAATTTGAAATACAGATCTTCGCTGCCTATCTTTCCACCCGGCATAAGTGTGAGAGTAATATCCTTCGATCCTTCGAGCGTATTGAACATCGAACCTGCAAAGCCTGTATCTTTTTCATACGCGCCGGCGAACACCGATCCCCTGCCCAGTTGTATCTTAACCTTTCCGTCTTCGCCGGTTTTAAGCTCCTGCATCGGAAAGATCCCGCCCCACGAAACGGCATAGAACATCACTTCAGCATCTTCGACAGGCTGCCCCTTATCGTCTTTGACCGTCACTGTGCAGTCATCCCACTGATCAGTATAATATCTGATCGAGCTTATTTCGGTCGAATTGTCTTTCTGTTCTATCATATCAGGTTCGTTGTAACTGCCGAATGCCATCGATGTTATCATAGAAGCCCTTTCTGTCGTTTTCGTGAACCAGGTCGAATTGAGCTGATCTGCAGGTTCTCCGAGATACTTCCAGCCCGATGGCGTCCATACTTCTATCCACGCGTGGTTGGAATCGGTGAAGTTCCAGAGTGAAGTTCCGGCCGATCTAACCGGGATCCCCACGCTTCGCGCGGCAGCCATGTAGATGATCATCATCTCCTCGCATCTTCCGTAGCCTCTCTTTATCGTCGTAAGGGGTCCCTGATCCTTTCCGTGTGTCGGCTTGTAAGTCATTTTTTCTAGACACCACAGATTTACAATTATAGCAGCTTCCTCGATGTCGGAAATATCTTTTACAAGCGGAGATATTTCTTTATAGAACTTTTCCCGCCAGTTCTCATAAGGTTCCTGTGTGATCCTGCCCGGAAGAACGAAATGCTTAAATATGTCCTCTCCGTACAGCGATGAATATTTGAATTCCTTTGTTTTCAATGCAAGCGCGACATTTGATGTTATCATTTCAGGCGTAAGGACAGCCAGATCGTTTGGAGATGAATTATCCAGAATGAATTTAATATATTCACCGTTCTCGGTCTGCGAATAAAGTTCAATGAGCCCGTCGCTGTTTCTGCCGGAATATTTTTTTATCCGGTCTGATGTGCCGGCCGTGTCTGCGAGAAGCAGAATAACAGATAAAAGCAGGATCACTGTGCATGATATTTTCATCATCCGTCCTTATAAAATTAACTTGATGGAATATAACACTTTTTATATAAATAAAAAAGAGCCGCAAAAGCGGCTCTTTTAATAATTTGATACCGTTATTACTTGGTCAGAACCATTTTTCTGGTTTCGGACATTCCGTTAACGTCGAGTTTGTAGAAATAAACTCCCGAGTTGAGAGCTGATGCGTCGAATGTAACAGCGTGAGATCCTTTCGCCATCGCTCCGTTTTTGAGATTCGCTACAAGTTCGCCTTTAGTGTTGAATACTGAAAGTTTAACATTAGAGTCATTTGCAAGAGCAAATCTGATCTCTGTAGAAGGGTTGAACGGGTTAGGATAGTTCTGCAGAAGTCTGAAGTCTTTTACCATAGAAACTTCTTCGGCTTCTATGCCGGAAGGATTGACAGTTCCGGTTATCTTCCAAACTTTCAGATTCTGCAAGTAGCATGCGTAATCGTCTATCGGGTCAACTGTCGGTGTAGCTGGATCATAGTACTGGTGTGCGCCATAAACTGTAATTGTGGATCCATTCATACTTCCGTGCTGGGCAACTGACCATCCCTGCTCATGAAGATTACCTGTTTTAGTCAGATTAGTTCCAAAATACATTTTCCAGATCGGGTTTGCAGGGTCGCCAGATTCGACATCTTTTGTTGAAGCAATATCCCAATACAATCCGCCGTTGCTGGATGTGACAAAGTACGCGTCGTCATTGTACACATTGTCTGTATCAAAAAGCGGATTTGTCTGGGTCGCGAGAGTAGCTCTGGAAGCGGGTTTATCCAGCCATGACATATAAATAACTTCGTTTCCACCGTCAATAGTACCGGCATAACCGATGCTCATATTGTTTGAATTATAGTATTTGTATTCATGCTCGCCTATGTCATTGTCAATGAATGATGCAACATATTTAGCTTTACCCCAAGTTACGCCCGTATCAGTTATAGTGCCTTTGAGATGATACCATCCTCCCCTGAATCCGCTGTCTGTCATCGTATAATATGATCCGGGATTATCCAGGGAAGCCGGCCATACTCTTAACATAACGTGAACGTTGTTGTTTTCTGTAGCAACGGCAGAAAGGCTTGTCTGAATAAAAATATCGTTCATTGTAACCACACCAAGAGTATCCCAGATAATCTCGTTTGTTAAAGAGTCAATTCCGATAGAATCAAGATCAAGTATCTGTTCGCCGTACCAGTCAAAAATGTCTTTTCCCTCTAACTGAAAAAGCATGTCTTCGCCTGGTTTTATCCAGTTGGATTTTAAAACTCCCGTACTCTCGTCAAGTCCCCAATTGGTAGTGTACATATAAGAAAGCTTCCAATTCTGAGCTACATCGGTACCGTCAACTGTTACAAAATCATTAACATCCTGCATCATGGAAACTGCTATTCCTTTTCCTGTACCATAACCCTGAATATCTTTGCAATATGCAATATGGAAATCGCCGATGTTGGTTGACCCGACGGTATCATCAGTCGCATCGAACCTAAGCTCATGGTAATCAGTCCAAACCCAGCTGTCAGGATTTGCCGGATCTAAAGATTTTCCTACAGCAATAGAATTAATAGCCAGGTCGGTATTATTTAAAGTCTCGCCGAAAGTTACCGTCCAATAGTAATAGCCGGTGACCGGGTCATAAACCACATCTCCTTCTCCTGTCCATGCCGCAGGAATGACAGCTCCGCCTTCAGTAGCTTCAATTCTTTTTGGTTCAGACCACATCGCAAGTTCATAACCTAAAGTGGCGTCAGCTACTGTGAACATCGGCTGAGAAGTGGTAGATATGCCTGCGCCGTTCGGTCCGAGGTCCATATCATTGAAAGTGGCGAAAAAATAGCCGTTTATGAACTCATTCGCGTATGGATACCTTCCTCCGGGTTTTAAATCAGGATTCGTAGAGTAGATTGATGTGTTGTACACTGTCTGCGCATAGCCCTGGAATGAAGCACCCCAATTCCCCGTCATTCCGCCGATTGTGCCTGAACCGGTTACAGTGTCGTATTTTCTATATATAGAACCTACCATGGTTCCAGTAGTAGGATCAAGATTGGTCTGGACTTTTCTTGTTGTTGAAAGTATCCATCCGTAGCCGTTTGTACTCTGACCGAAAGTATTTCCGATTACCGCGCTGTAGGGCAGTTTCGGAGAATATGATCCTGTGTCGTTCGGTGTTTTCATCGCGAACTTTTCTCTTGTGATCGCATCTAAATCGGTGGCTGCCGAAAGAACAGCCGCAACTATCCCGATGACAATCAGCGTTAATTTTTTATACATTTTGCTCCTCCTCAAATTTTGATTTTTTCAACAAAGAAAAATACAATATTTTTTTAATTCATGCAAATTAAAAAAAAGAGAAGAAAAACCAACCGATTGATCAGAAGTTTTAGATTCCGCGGCAGAGATTGCTGCTTTGTAAAAAGAATTTTCAGCGCCGGTCATTTCTTCTCCTCTTTTTGTATTGATCTTATTTTATCGTGTAACCGAGCGTAACCATATGGGTTATTCCCAGATCTCCCATATGCTTCCATGCGTAATCTACTTTAAGACCCATGTTGCTCATCTTGAACCCGAGGCCGAGACTTGTTCCCATCCAGTTCACGCCTCCGTCAACTGTCTTAAGCTCCGGATCTTCGATATCCGCATTTTCGGGAAAATCAACGCTGTCATCTTTCATGAACCAGTATTCGTCGTTGTCGATCTTTCTTCCGAATCTGGCGAAGAACATATCGTTATATGAATATTCGCACCCGACAGTAATGTATTCAGAGTTGTCGGACGGATGAGCGGCTTCCATAAGAAGGCTCATTTTGTTTACGCCGTCGTTCATTGCCGTATAGCTTGCTCCGAAAACGAAAAGCATCGGCAGAGGGGTGTCTTCATCTATATAAGTAAAGTTCGATCCGAAGTTTCTGATCGACATACCGAATATCAATGATTTCCATCCCGTATTATAAAAGGTTCCGACATCGCCAGAAGCAACAAAAACGCTTTCGTCAGCCAGATCTTCCATGATGAACTTGACCGTACCGCCGACAAAGAATTTCGGAGTCAGCATTTGGGCATAGCTCAGTCCTAAGAACATATCGCTTGCGCTGAAAGTTCTTCCGGTACCTGCAGGATACAACGGTGTGGTTTCATCCATATCTCCGGTAGTCAGGTAACCTATCTGCAGACCCGCCGCGCCGTTAAGCTGCGGAACGGGATAGGTTCCGCCGGCGAATGTATATTGAATATCGGCGGCATACATATTGTATGAAGCAATAAACTCCATGTTCTTAAGATTCATCATTCCGGAAGGGTTGTAATACAGGCACGATGCATCATCGGAAAGCCCGATGAACGAGCCTCCAAGTGCGGTTGCTCTTGCCGATACATCCATCTTAAGGAATGTCATGCCGGCGGTACCGGCCTTATCCTGTGCGAATGTGAATGTCGCCATACCTGCAAGCACAGATAATAAGATCAGCAGTTTTTTCATTTTTTACCCCCTTCATTGTTTAAATCGAACCATACAATCATTGATTTGAACATATCGCTTACCTGATTGTCGGAGTTGTCCAAGAAATATGTAGGGATTGAGAAAAACGCAGTTCGGAATACATCACCTTGGGATACATATCTTGTAGCTATTGTACCTGACCGCCTTGTAACGGGAGAATAAATCTCACCGGTTAATTTATTTTTACACCACAAATAGTGCGTCATGAGGGTGTCGTTATCATTGATTTCATAAGAAAAACTGTCGTCATGAGCCAGATCATAAATTGACTGGTATTTGTAAACAACTTCTCCTTTGTAGGCTTCAAATGTAGGAACACCTGTAAACACGGAGCCGTTATCTTTCAGAGCTAATTTCTGTGTCCTGGTTCCCGCTAACCTGTCCCACCATGCCTGATTTACTTTTGCACTGTCAATTCTTAAAGGTTTGATGTTTGAGTCTGTAATATGCTCATATACACCGGCACCTATAAAATCATAATTATCAGCAAGGTAGTGGTCAGGACATAATTGCGTACCGTTTTCTGTGAAATAAGTTTTCTGCTCAGGAAAAATCATAGAATAGATTCCGAAATACTTGTTAAAAAACTCTTTGGTTCCTGCGCTTACTGTAGCTATTACAGGAGCATTAGCGTCAAATATCTGTCTGAAAGGAGCAATATATTTATTTATCGGCAATTGATCAGGCGCGGCATATAATTTTCCCATTAATGCCGAGCTGCCCAAAATAAACACATTCCCTCCGACATCCAGGTAATTTGACAGATATGAATTATATCCTGTATATGGAGGAGTTCCCGCAAAATCGACGCCCGTAAGATTCGCTCTGTCATCCGAAGCTATTATCACAAGCCTGTACTTAGTCAATTCTCTGATGCTCGGGTCATAAACTCCTCTATAAACCGCTGTGGAGTCTATTATAACATCGGGGGTAGCCGGGTTGCCGTCATCATCTCCATATATGTAGTCATATCCTATGAATTCAGTTCCTTTATTGAATTTTTTAATTCTGTACATCATCAGAGAATCTGTAGCTTCATTTTCGGGCTTATAGCCGGCATAGCGCAGAAGTGTTTCATAATATGACCTGACCTTTGTTCCTTCCGGGTTTCCCATATAAAGAACAGTAGGAGGAGGATATAGAGATGCTTCAGTGTCGTCAATTAAAAGTATTCCCTTGTCAAACTGAGGCGCGAACACTTCAAAATTCACTGTCGCATGGTTTTCTGATTCTTCAAAAGCGTCATCTCTCACATAAACCTTGAATGAATATTTTCCCTGACGGTTGTGGTCAAATATCTCATCATCGAAAGATCTTGAAAGGTTGTTTATGCTCCATCCGGCAGACTGAACTACAATAATGCTGTCCCCGCCTTTTAATTTTCTCTCCCAAAGCTGCCATTTGAATTCAAGATCAACATCTGTACCGTCAGGGTCCTCTCCCATCCACTTGAAATCGAATGGCTTCCAGAAAGAAGTTGCTTCTCTCAGAACCATCTGCGCGGAATCCGATCCTACTGTCATCCAATACTGATCAAATCCGTTAATTCCGAGTTTACTTGAGAAAATCATAGGATACTTCGGTATTCTGTTAGTCCTTCTGAAAATTTTCTGAGAAACAGAAGTAAACTCGCCGTTCTCATCCTGACCGATCACAAAAAACTTCGAATAGACGGCTTTGAAATTCGCGCTGTCAGGCAGTCCGTCTTCGCCTGTCATAATGTACAGGCTGTCTATCCAGTGAACCGGCGTATCGTTGTTCGGATAAGCTCCGTAAGGCATTGAAATGTAAGCATAGGTTCTTTCTGTGCTTGTCCAGTAATTTTTGCCTTCATTATTTAAACCGTCTAGGGGCATTGCCGTAAGCACATTGCTTGTGTTCAGAACGGTATCGGTTGTGACCGTGTAAAAATAAGTCAGTTTCGAACCGTCAATATCATTTCCGTACCATTGTATCTTTGTTTTTTTACTGCTGGTAATATCGCTGGTCTCATATACATTAATTACCGGTTCCTGGTTTTTAGGCTTTGAACCGGAATAATCAGTAGAGCAGGAAAAAAACTGGAACGAAACGGCCGAAATCGCTAATAGTAATAATAATTTTTTCATTTCCTTACTCCGTTTTGTTATTTAATTATCACGAATTTACCGATCTGCTCGTAACCGTCATCCGCAACATCCTGAACGCTGAAAAGATAGATCCCTGATGAAACAGCCTGATTATTATCGTTTATCAGATCCCATGAAATACCGTATTCGCCGTACTGGTATCTTTCGGTTACTCTTGAATTGCCGTTATGCCCGATGGTTTTTACAAGGTCGCCTGCAAGCGTATAGATCTTTAAAACCGACTGAAGCGGAACGTTCATGAAAACGATCTTTCTGTCCTGCTCTTCCCATAAGTCGGCCTGATCGATATTCTCCCATCCCATAGCTTCGTAATCCGCGTCGCCTCTGTAAGGGTTAGGTACTACATATACATCTTTTGTTCCCGATATTTTTGTCGGGATCACGGAAGAACCGTTTATAGCAGGGTTGGATTTTAGGGCCGGTGTTCCGGTTTTCGGATCTCCGAAATCGGAAGAAGTTACGGCCACATAATTCTGTTTTGCGTAGAGTTTATTGTGAAGAACAAATTTATATTTGTAGTAATTTACGGTTTCCTGAACTCCGGCAGCTACTGTTATCGTCTGCGTGGCAGCTTCAGCAGTATAAGTATAAACGCCCTCTTTAGAGTGGTTCAATCTTATGTCCCTGTTGTCGCCGAAATTGATAAGCTTCCATATTTTTCCTTCTTTCGCAATGATCGGCGGATAATCTGCCGGATGAGCCGCCACGGTGTCGACATTAACCGGAGCGTCATAATATTCACCCAGTTTTGAAACATCCTCGTATATCATGTTCATTTTATCGACAGAAAATACTTCAACATAGTTCTGAGAATTATCATCAGGCGATACCTGAACCTGATAACCTTCGAAATCGACTTTTCTTGTAAAAGGATCGATAAAAAGTTCAGGACCTGTATAAGCGTCATACCCGTCGTCTTTTTTGAAAAACTCGTGTGACTGCCATTCAACCACTACATCGTTGTTGAGATAAGATATTTTTAATTTGGGTGAAGGCGGCGGCGGCGGTCCTGTAAAATCGGGAACTCCGTCCCCGACGTCAACCTTACCTGTATTGAATCCGTATCTTACCCATGTTCCTACAGGCACTGCGCCGTCTGCTTTGTCATATTTAACCATATATCCGTAACCGTCTCTGTCGCCGTTAACGGAAGATCCCGTGATCCCGTATTTGCCGTCCTGGCTGGCGATTTCTCTTCCGTAAGGAAGAATATCGTCTTCGGATGTCGCAGTGTGCCCGTATACATCAGTAAAAGAAGTAGTCAAAGTATCAAGATCAAAATTTCCTTCTGAGCCATCTCCGTCAGGTCCGGAATACTCTTTTTCGTTCCACCAGCAGAAGGTATCGTCTTCGATATCGCCGAATATCCCGTCTTTACCGATATCTTCTCCGTACCAGCCGTCGCCCATCTCTTTTCCGAATTTCTTTACATACGTATCATGCATCGGAATATCATAAACCCTTTCTGCCCATACAACGTTATACAACGCGTCGTACCATCCTTTGTTATACAGTTCCGGATCGAGTCCGTCCTCAAGATTGACTACCGCGTCATCGTCATAGTTCGGATCCTGTTCGAGCGAAGTGTGGAAATTTTCGTTCACGATAAATGCCATAGTAAGTTTTAACGAGTCTCCGTATGCGAATTTCCATACCTTTTTATTTGGTATATTTTCAAAAACGCCATTGTTGTCAGTGTCTGTCGCAATATTAATGCGGGTTTCAGTACCGAGAGGTCCGAAAGAAAGAAGATATTTGACGTCGGCTCCGTTTGCCAGATCATTCAGATTCGGTATCGTGCCGTCAGTAATTTCTCCTGTTCCCGGCTGTCCGATGTTCTCGGGTGTAGTATAGATCTGCCATTTATCGGCCTGAGCATAAGGCGTTCCCTGCATATATTCGGGATCTTCGAGCCGACCGAGATAAAGGTCTCTTAATTTATACTGCTCATAATCGAATTCGTCGTTCGAAAGCACCATATATCTTCCCTTGTCGCCTGTAGGTCTTCCTTCTGTTCTGCCGCCGTAAAGCTGACCGGCTCCGTCATTGCTGCTGACATGCAGACCGTCCTGGTTTGTATCATCGTAACCTTTCTGTTCTTTAGTAAGATCATACTGCCAGTCGGCATGAAGGCCTGTCTGCCATCTGGGACCCCAGTCAATAGCTTCGTCATCGGACTGTGCAACGTACATGTTGAAAGCATATCTCAGGTTCGGGTTAGGGTTTCTGAGCACACGAACGGTGGCAATTGATGTCGCTCCGTCTAAAGGCGCTCCGGCTCCGGGTTCTCCCATAGCTGTATAATAATTCTGACCTGTGTAGTTCCTGCCGTCATTATCGGCTGCCCATGCGAGGTTTAGATCGACCGTTTTTATCTCGCCTGTTGCAGGATCCACATATCTGTCCCATTTCTGGATAAATCCGCCGAGATCGTCTGCGTGATTGTAAGTCCATTTGCCGTATGTCATACCTATATCGCAGTCAAGATAGAGTCCCATAAAAAAATCATAAATATCTTTACTCTCGGTATTTTTATTATATAACGTATAGTCTATAATAACGAATTTCTGGGCGTAATCGTAAGACCATGCGTAGCTTTTCTGCCTTATCTCAACCCCCAGAGGAATGTGTTCTCTTCCGTCATAATCGTCCATTCCGGTATAAGGAGTTTTCTGAACGAATTTGTCGGTGTACATAACGTTGAACTGCTCTTCCGCGGTCGCGAAAGGATCGTAAACATCTTCGAAAAGACAGCTTATTCTTCCTTCCACGTTCGATGTTTCAGTCATATGTCCCAGAGTGGTTCCGTTCGGATCTTCGGTAAAGCTGATAGGCCAGCATTCTCTTGCCATATTGTCAGTTCCGCCTTCTCCTGTCCAGCCTTCATAAGAAGTAGTTACCAAAGGCCCCTGGAAAATATGTCCCTGGGATATTGAGTCTATACCTGAATTCAGGTATCCGCCGAATAAAAGCGATCCTACGAAAAGGAAGTCCGTTTCGGATCCGCCCGGAAGCTCGCCGGAAACTGCCGGTCTGCCGGTACACGGATCTTTCAGACCGTCGGGATTTCCGAAATAACCGTTATTGGTCACGTTCAGCCAGAACAGGCCTGCTCTGTGCACGCGGTTCTCCTGTACAGGTCTGATAGCCTTGGAATCTGTAACCGATTTATCGCCCGGTACGCTGTTCCCCGGTGCTGTTCTTCCCAGCGCCGAGAATGCGAACGCAACTAGCAATACTGCGGTTAGCGTTTTAAAGACTTTCATCAATTTTTCTCCTATTCATTAATATATTATATTATTACCACATGTAGCTTACGGAGAATCTGTAGTATCTTCTCTCGTCTATGTTCTCGGGGTTCTTGTAAACGTCAACCCAGTTTGAAACCGCGTCGGACTGAGCGTAATATTCGTCGCTTTTTCTCCACCAGCTTCCGGTATCTGAATAAACTGTAAGCACGTTAACTTTGTTGAACAGATTGAACACGTCGAAGTCAAGTTTCAGTTTTCCGTAGGATTTGTCCTTTTCTCCCGTGAAAGCAAAAGATTTTGACAGTCTCATGTCTGTAGTTGATGTCCACGGCAGCCTTTCGGAATTTGCCTCGATATCCTCAGTTGCTACAGTATTGTTATAGTATTCTTTTGAAGGAGTGAACGGTTTTCCGCTTCCGAAGTCGGTGTTGAAGCTGAGTGTCCAGTCGTCAGTATAAGGAATTCCGTATAATGTTTCGCCTTTGCTCCATACTAAAGTCATATAAGTTGACAGAGAATGCCTTTCGTCCCAGTCAAGCGGAAACTCTTTTACGTTATAAACTTCATTATCAAGGTTTGATGTTTCGCTTGATGATTTTCCGTATGCATATGAAAGAGTATAGTTAACTCCCCACATATAGTGGTTGCTCAAAGACTTGTCTATAGCAACTTCAATTCCTCTTGATTTTCCGTAGTCGGAATTATACCAGATTGAAGCGTTCGTTACGCCGTATTCGTATGTTTTTGTGTTTATCATATCGTATATATCTTTGAAGTAGCCCGTAACATCAACCATGTATTCGCCTATTTCGTTAACAACGCCTAGCTCATACTCAACGTTTCTTACAAAATCAAGATTCATATTTCCGAAAAGAGGATTCCTGCCCGCTTTTGTATTCGGGTCGTAAACCTGAGTATAGTTCGGAAGCTGATACAGGTGACCGTAAGAGAAGAACAGTTTTGAAGTTTCGGAAATGGAATGAGATATACCGAATCTCGGGCTTACTGCAGTTGTATATTTATTTATAGCCTCTTCATATCCGAATACTCCTTCGTCATACTTCTCTTCATAGTAATCAACTGATTTATCGTCAAGGATCCTCATATCCATTCTGACGCCTGCGTTTACTACGAGATCCTCAAATTCCATTTTATCCTGTAAGAAGCATGAAAATTCTTTCGGTTCGTATTTATACTGAGTTTTCTCATCGCCTCTTGTAGGATACGGATCGCCGTCAATTACGCCGTATGAATCCACATCGTAATACGCGTAAGGATTGGAAATCCTGTAATAATCGAGGTCGTTCATCGTGAACTCGAATCCGGTTTTGATCATGTGGAATCTGTTGATCTGGTTCGTATAGCTTCCTTTCAGCTTCATTACAGTATTGTCGAAAAGGCTGTAGTTGATGCCGTTCAGATATGAATTGGGCTGTAAGAATCCTGTGCTTTTATTCCACGAATCATTATAATCGTAATCAATGAAATCCTCGCCGCTGTCATACTCTTCGTTCGGAGCATCATAAGTGAGGTTCTTGTTGTTGTCTTTCCATGTTGAATAAGCATCATGATGAAGAGATAAAATATTCGGCACTCCCGCATACATTGCCGCAGGAGCTTTATAGCTTGAATATGATCCTATGAATTCAACAAAATCTGAAGGATTGTCGGCGGGAGAGTGGCCTGCTGTCCATCCGAGGTCAGACTCGTTAGTGCTCGATCCGTTGTATCTCCATGAGCTGTAGGCTTCGAACTCGTCGAAAACTCCGTCATAAAGTTCGTTGTAAACGTCGTTCAGCCTCGGAACTGTCTGATCCGCCGAACCGAGTGATGATCTCAGGTCAAGGAAATATTCTTTAGGATAAGTGATCTGAATTATAGAGTCCTGTCCGTATTTTGAATATTTGACCGTTGCCTGATAGAATTCATTCGACTGAATGAAAGCCAGCCTTTCGCTGAAGCCGGGGAAAGTCAGTTTATAGTTAATCGAGTCTGATCCGTCCACAGCTAATTTTTTAAATACGAAAGATCTTACTTCGCCTTCATCCCAATAGTTATTTGCAGTTTCAATGATCTTTTCGTTATAAAGATCGAACCTTTTCTGGTCTATGTAAGGTTCGCCTGTATCATTGAACATATCGCCGTCGGTAAAAGGCTCGTCATTCGATACAGAGTAGATATTCTCGTCGTAATGACCGCTTAAATTAGTATCGGTATAACCTTCTACTATTTCAGTTGTCAGACAGTTGCCCGCGAATCCTGAATAGCTTTGGCCTTTTTCCCAATAGTCCCATTCGTTATTGCCGTTTGAATCAAACAGATAATCGCCGTCGTAGTATCCGTTGCCGTTGGCGTCAACGAAATTTTCACCCTGATCATAGTTGGAATTTACAGGTCTGCCGTTTGAACCGTCAGTAAAATTCTCTCTGTCGAAATATCCGTTAAAGTTATTGTCATAATAACCTTCAGCGTCTCCTCCGTCCCTTACGCCGTTGTTGATAATATCGTTGATCTGAAAGCTGAACTGATCGAGGGAATCCTCATAAACGAATTCGTTCGGAGTTTTTCCGCCGGGCAGGTTCTCATACTCTCTGTTATAATAAGAAAAAATTAGATCGTAATAGCTCTGCTGGTTAAGAGTGTGTTTCCAGTTGAGGTTAAAAATAGTTTGATCCGCGATCTGCTCTGTTGCAGTTTCCGGAGTGTATCTGTAAAGCCAGTCGTAATCATAGTTGTGGGTTCTTGATTTTGTATAAGAAGTGCTGATCTTCATTGTTTCGCTGATATCGTAAGCTGTCTTGAAAATGATATTGAAATTATTTTCTCTTCCCTGAGGCATATCGAAGCCGAATCCCGTAAGATCATAATCATTGAATTCGTAATAATCACCTTCGGTTTCTCCGTTCTCTCTATATGCTCTTGTAAGTCCGCTTTGAATAGTAATATCAGTCCCGAGATAATAAGTCGGTTTCAGTCCTTTTTTAATAGGAATGAACGGTATAGGCCCGCTAAGGCTGAACTCGCCGCGATTATAGTCGAGTCTGCTGTCGCCGAAGAACATGTCCGTTCCGTATTTTACGTGGCCGGAAGTTTTTTCCTGGTCTCCGATCTTGTAAACGATATTGACACTTCCGGAAAGAGCATCGCCGTATTCGGCGTCCGGAATACCTTTCTGAATGTTGAACGCTTCGACGTTCGCGAAGTTGATCTCTACCGGGCTTGCTTTAGCTCCTGTAGGGTCGCCGACTGAAATACCGTCTATAACGTAGTTGACCTCGCCTGCCCTGCCGCCCCTGAAATGCAGCTCGCCTTGGGCGTCCGTTTTAACGCCTGCCGTTCCCGAAAGAACGTCAGATACTTCCGCAACGGCCATTGTCTCGATGTTGCCCATGTCGACCGTCCTTGCCGAAGTGGTGATATCTTTTGCGACTTTAACTTCTGTAAAATCGACCTCGGCCGTTAAGGCTTCAAGCTCGATCTCCTGCGATGACAGTTTAAAGTCCTGAGTTGTAGTCAGACCGACTCTGACTTTAACGTCCTTAACCTCTTTCGGGGAGTAACCCACGAATTCGGCCTTTAGAGTATAGGTTCCCGCCCTGACACCGATGATGTAATAATATCCGTCCTCATCGGCCTCGCCACCATAGGTAGTTCCGACAACTGTCACGTTCGCTCCCGGAAGAGGATCTCCGCCCTCGTCAAGGACAATACCCTTGATCTTTCCGGTCGTTTGCGAAAACAAAATTGTTGTGAACAGGGCCATCATCATAACGACGATTCTTCTTTTCATAACTGACTCCATCTTTATTTTAATTCACTCACACATATATTTACGCTCGTAAGCCTGCTGACATACGAGTCAATGCATAATATAGTATTTGCGAGAAAAAATAGCAAATCAAAATATTTTTTATTTTTGTTCATGATTTTAATGTTCATGATTTTAATGTTCATGATTTTAAAAAAGTTGATTTTACTGTAAAATTAAATTATCTTGAAAACTGTTTCTAATTACAAAGCGCAACTCACAAAGGGAGCAAGATTATGTCGGGATTAAAAAAGAGTTTATATGTTATTCTATCTGCAGGTTATCTTTTTATACTTATAAGCCAAAGCGCCGGTATAAAGAAAACGCTTTTTGACGATAAAACAGGTCAGACTTATAACAACTTCAGATCGGACTCGACCGAATCGGTGTTCTATCAGGTTCAGAAACCGGAAGAGTTCCTTTACGCGGAACCTAAATATAATTCTGATCCTGTGTATACTCTCGATGAAGATATGTTTCTAGAGTATGCCGGCGAAAAAGAAAGCGAAGACTTTCTGAAAGTAAAGGTTTTTGACAAACTGAGCGGGATCATAACGGGCTGGGTTAGGACATCAGCTTTAAAGAAAGAGAAATTCTTCGCAAGATCTTTTGAATCCTACGTAAAATCACCGCCGCCGGCTGATTTTGAAAAAAAGAAAAATCCGCATTGGATAAAGAACGACCTTCAGCCGGTTTACGCCGACAGTTCGATGCAGGGTTCTGCCACGGCCGTACTCAAAAAAGGAGACCTTGTGTATCTTGATCTTGCCGACGGAAGCAACTCAAAAATATATTTTACAAATGACGGAACTCTGTCTACTGGTTTTGTTAAAAAGGATCAGCTTTCAGAACTTGCCATTCTACCCGAAGCGTCAAATGATCTCGTTTCTCTTTTTAAAAGATACGATCCTGTCCTTCTCCGGAACGATATAGATAAAGCCGCTTTCATTTCGTACAACGGTATAAATTTTATCAATAAGGAAGCTAAGGAGTTCACGGAGGACAAAATCTGTAAAGAAAAATCTGCAGATACATTATCTTACAGATATTCTATAAGTTCCAACATTAACGATATAAAAAGAAAGACCGATGTGAGAAAGAATTACGATAAAACCGGCATAGCGATGTACAGATTTCTGCCCGACAAAGACATTATTACAAAGGCAGACACGGTGAAATGTAAAGTTCTGGAATTCGTTTCTGTACCGAAAAGCGCGAAAATTACTATCGGAGATACCGAAGAATCGACCGTCGAGAACACTATAACAAAGCTTTATATTACGCACATCGACAAATTCGATATGGACATCGTTTTCCAAAAAGAGGCCGTTGATTATGAATGGACTTACTCAAAAGATACAAAATCAGGCAAGATCACCAGGTCCGATACAAAAACTGAACGGATCGTTAAAAGAATGATAGCCTTCAGGAAGCACTGACATTTTTTCTGAACAAATAAACCGCGAAGAATGAAAGTAAAGCCGCTGCCGAAGCCGCCCAGACAAACGGTCCTTCGGAAACTATCCAGTGGCTTTCAGTTATAGTTCCGTAATTTATATATCTCATCAGAACGACCGAAAAAGCATTGTTGAGAAAATGCATGATAATAGCTGGATAAATTGAGCCGGAATATATCGTCACGAACCCGAAAATTATACCCAGAGATGCAGTCTCGAAGAAAGTGAAAACGTTTAAATGCATCCCGCCGAACATCAGGCCGACGAACAGAACAGCTCCCGCAGCTGTGTACTTGTTTTGTAAAAGGGTTAAAAATACCCCCCTGAAGACCGTTTCTTCGAATAAAGCGGGCAGAACCGCGATGATCAGTACCGCTCCCGTAAGGCCTAAATTACCGAGACCCGTATCGAGAAGATTCATATCGTTCATAATTTTCGGGACAGGAAAAACAAGCTGGAGCTTTTCTGCTAAAAGAGCTATCGGGTATCTTGCGCTGAGTCCCAGCAGAATGACAGGTATTACGAGTGCAGGATTAAATCCGTTCAGTTTCAGCATTTTCTGCAGAGGAACCGCGGCCGTTTTTGACATTATTAAAACAAAGCCGCCGAGAATGATGATCTGCGACAGGATCAGTCCGACGACAATATCTTTTCCCTGCAGATATCCGCCGATGACCATATAAGTCACGACAAGAAGCGCATAGATCGTGAAAATGGCCCCTTTTGAAAATCCTTTTCTTGCGAAGTCGATGTCGGCATCCTTACTTAGAATATCCTCGCCGTTAAGATAATCCGATGAGACCTTCACGGCTGCGGATGCATAAAGCAGGTTCGTTACTGCAACTAAAAGAGCTTCATAACCTGTAAAGCCGTCTTTTATTATAGCCTTGATCATTCCCGCAGAATTGACGACCGGAATCAGAAGCAGCCCGCGCTTTACTTCGACGCCTTCGAAAGTTCCGAGAAGCGTAAGGACGAGAAAGAGAACCATTACAGGCAAAAATATAAGCTGGCCTGCAGTGGACGATTTCGTCTTGCATGACACGAATACCGAGAATGACGAGATCAGAAACGAAGCGGTGATCACGATAAGTATAAAATAAGTTATCTGTGCAGGGGCAAGGGCTATATCGAAATTCAGCGCTCCGGTAAATTTTCCGTATAGGAAAAAAGATAAAAGCTCTAAAACGGACATCAGCACTCCGGCGGAGATTACCATGCTCATTTTACCGTAGATTATCTGCTCTCTTTTAATTCCGGAAGCAAGCAGGGATTCAAGAGTGTTGTTGTCCTTTTCGCCGAGAATTATGTAGTTGGAAATCATGAAGGTTCCGAGAAGTAGCACCATGATGACAGTTATAGGCAGCATTCCGGCATTGGATGAATTCGCCATTTTCACTCTGTCCGCCGTATTTTTTATCTGCGGTACGGACTCCTTATAATATTCGGCTATCCCGATCTCGGTATATCTTTTCTCCGAGATGTTCTTTCTTAAATTTTTTAGCCTGTCAATAAAATTCCCGGTCTGAATGCTCTGCTTGTCTTTTTTACCAGAATATGAGACTATAATGTTGTTCATCTTCAGCGAATCATCATATTTCAGCGTTACCGCAGCCGCGTATTTTTTTAATAAAGAATCCGTTACTGTGATCTTATCAACATAATCGAACGTTAAAATGCTGTCGTTTTTAAAATTACCGAGTGTTTCTACAAGAAATGAGTCTTTTTCGGAAATTATCAACGCTTTTTCTTCGGAAATATCATCGACTCTTGAAGTGATCGCCTTTGACAAAAGACCGTTAACGACTGGAAATATCACTAAAGGAAGTACGAAAACAAAAAAAATGGTCTTTTTATCTCTCAAAAGCTGTTTCAACTCGTATTTCAGTATCTTTTTCATTCGTTCTTCCGTTTAAACGGTTAATTATAATTTTTTAATTTCTAAATATCAATTCTTTTCTTAAATTACCTGACCGTAACAAACTTAAGGCGGACGATGGAATCATCAAAACCCGGAGACGGCGGCCTGTTCATATTTCTTCCAGACGAGATCACTAAAAAGATCTATTCATGGCAGAGCCGTTTTGAAGAATACGTAAAAATGCCGAAGCCTCATCTTACGATGATGTATCCTCCTTATATTTCGCGCGATATGTGGAAAATTTTTAGAAAAGATACCGTCGCGGCGGCAAGAAGTTTCAAGCCGTTCAGGGTAGAATTTACCGATACCGGATATTTTAAGGACCCTTTCTTTTTGTATATTGCGCCGTCCTACTGCAAAGAGCTGTACGACATGAATTTAAAGCTGTCGGCGATCTGCCCGGACAATATTACCGGTCTGAACCTTGAACCTTTCATACCTCACGTTTCCATAGGCACGTTCGCGACAGAAGAGCTGGTACTCAAGGCGCAGAAACAGCTGGGCGGCTTTATTAAGGATGCCGGTCTCAGCTTTACGGTCAGAGAGATCTTTTATACTGTTCTAGACGACGATTTCAGGTGGAAGATCCACGACATAATTTCACTTCAGGCATAAATTTATGATAGTTCTCGGAATAGAATCATCCTGCGACGACACTTCCGTTTCGGTTTTAAAAGACGGTCATATCCTGTCCGTAGCAGTTAATACTCAGCTTGAGCACATTCAGTTCGGCGGCGTAATTCCCGAGATAGCTTCGAGAGCTCATTTAAAGAATTTCCCCGAAGTGCTCGAAAAAGCGCTGTCTGATTCCGGCCTGATTTTAAACGACGTTGACGCGATCGGAGTAACATACGGTCCCGGTCTTGTCGGCCCTCTTCTGGTGGGAGTGAATTTCGCAAAGGGGCTGGCTTATTCGCTAAAAGTTCCTGTCGTGCCCGTAAATCATATTGAAGGCCATATTTTCGCCAATTTCATAGATCATCCCGAGATAGAATACCCTTTCATCGTGCTTGTCGTATCAGGCGGTCATACGGAAATAGTTTTCGTTCCGGAATCGGAAAAATATGAGCTTTGCGGAAAAACGAGAGACGACGCGGCAGGTGAATGCATAGACAAAGTATCGAAAATGCTCGGGCTCGGATTTCCGGGCGGACGCATCATGGATGAATACGCGAAATCGGGGAATAAAGATTTTGAGTTTTTCCCTAGAGGAATGAAGAACAGCCACGATTTCAGTTTCAGCGGTTTAAAAACTTCATTAAAATATTACATAGATAAGCACGATAAAGAATTTATAAAATCCAACCTGAACAACATCGCCGCGTCATTTATGGATTCGGTCACGGATTCACTGGCCGACAAACTCATACGGGCCGCAAAAAAACATAACTGCCGGACTGTTCTTCTCGCCGGCGGAGTTTCTGCAAATTCGATGCTCAGGGAAAAAATAACGGCTCAGTCGGTTAAAAAAGGATTAAAATTCTTTTATCCTCAGCCGAAATACTGCACGGATAACGCCGCCATGATCGCGATGTCGGCTTTTAAAAAGATCCAGAAGTACGGAATTGAAAAATTTTCCTTCGATTCAGAACTCGATGCAGTACCGTTCCTCCCGCTTTCGGAGTAAAATAATCATAAAAAAAATATAAAATATTTTATCAACATTGCCGATTTTTTTAGTATATTGTTAACCGACAGGAAAATAATCCTCCCCCTATTATTGAACTGTCATCAAACACCGCACAAAATGCGGTGTTTTTTTATATTTTGTGACAGATTTGTGACAAAACGGGATTATTTATCTGCAACCTGACTCCAATGAACCGTGACAGGTTTGTATCTGTAAGGCTCATATCCGTTATATTCATTTTCATTGTTGCACATTAGTTCAACCTGTCTGATGACGGTTTCGATCGCGCCTTTGGTCTGCTCGGGCGGATATTTATATTTTTTCAACAGTCTTTTTATATTCTTGCGCATATTGGCTCTGGCACTTTCTTTTACCTGCCAGTCAACCGTGATGCTGCTCCTGATGGATTCCGTGAGTTCGTGCGCGATCTGCTTTAATATTTCATCCGACATGAAATCTTTGACGGTCATATCCTGAGTGAGTGCATCGTAGAAAGCTTTTTCGTCTTCACTCAAGCCGAGAACCTGACCTTCTTTGTGCATAGCATCAAAATCCTTCGCCATTTTGATCAGAGCTTCGATGACTTCAAGATTGGTGATTGCTTTATTTTGATACTGGAGCAAAGCTCTTTTGAGCTTTTCTGAAAACTTTTCGGATTGTACGAGATTTTTTCTTGCCGCAAGCTTGATACGACCGTCAATGAGCCTCTTTAAAAGTTCAACGGCAAGGTTCTTTAATTTCATGTTCCTGACTTCTTCCAAAAACTCGTCTGACATGATAGACAATTCAGGGCGTCCTAAGCCTGTTCCATCAAGAATGTCGATCACTTCCTCAGAAACTATTGAATTCGAGACCATCTGCTTCATTCGTGCGTTTATTTCTTCGAAAGTAAGTTTTTTCTTCTTAATAAGATCATCCGTCTCGAGCTTGACTATGCTTGCTTTTACGGCTTTGAAATAGCTTACTTCAAAATCAATCTGCCTTCCTTCCTTCGTGGCTGAACATAATCCGTGAGATTTTGCGAGTTCAATAGTAAATTTCATGAAATCGAGTTTGACATTTTCGCCATGTCCGAAAATATGGTTCATTCCGCCGATTATAGCATGAATTCTGTCTCTGTCGCTCCCCTTGATCTTCGAAATGTAATCATAACCATGAAACATTCCTTTGACGATCTCATATTTTTCGAGCATTACCGCGATTGCCTGAGCAGTATCTATCCCGACTTCTTTTTTATCACTGTCTGTATATTCTTTTAACGCTTTCTTTAAAGGTTCCGCGATTCCGATGTAATCAACTACCAGTCCGGCCTCCTTGTCCTTAAAAACCCTGTTTACGCGGGCAATCGCCTGCATCAGGTTATGACCTTTCATCGGCTTGTCAATGTAGATCGCGTTCAGCGAAGGCACATCAAAGCCTGTCAGCCACATATCGCGGACTAATACAAGCTTCAGTTCGTCTTTTACATCCTTGAACCTTTTTGCCAGATCATCCCTGTCGGGTTTATTATGTACATGTTTCTGCCATTCGGCAGGATCGGACGCGCTTCCGGTCATCACTATTTTTATTTTTCCTTTGTCTTTATCTTCGCTGTGCCAGTCCGGCCTTAATTTTATTATCTCGTTATAAAGATCAATGCAGATCCTTCTGCTCATACAGACTACCATTGCCTTACCGAACATATTTTTCTGTCTTGCTTCAAAATGGTCAACTATATCTTCCGCAAGCTGCTTTACCCTCGGCATTGCTCCGACGACCGCTTCAAGTCTCCCCCACTTCGATTTGAGCTTGTTTCTCGTATATTCTTCATGCCCTTCTGTGAGTTCATCTATTTCATCGTCAAGTTCATCAAAGTTGATCGAATCGTCAAGATTGAGCTTAATTATTCTGTTCTCGTAATATATTTTGACCGTACTTTTATCTTCAACCGCTCTTGTCATATCATAGATATCAATGTAATTTCCGAATACGGCAGGAGTGGATTTGTCTTCAAATTCAATAGGCGTTCCAGTGAATCCTATAAAACTCGCATTGGGCAGAGCCTCCCGCATATATTTAGCGTAACCGTATTTTATTGCACCCGAATCTTTCGTCACACTTTTTAAACCGTACTGGCTTCTGTGAGCTTCATCGGCTATGACAATCACATTTCGTCTCGTGCACAGAACAGGCATAGTATCCTCGTCCTCGCCCGGCGTGAATTTCTGAATCGTAGTAAAAAGAACTCCGCCGCTTTCCCTGTCGAGCATTTCCCTTAAAGTCCGTCTTGAATCCGCCTGAATAGGAATTTGCCTTAAAATATCCGCCGACTTTGAAAAGGTGGAAAACAACTGCTGATCGAGATCGTTCCTGTCGGTTAAAAATATCAGAGTAGGATTATCCAGCTCTCTGATCAGCCCGCCGGCATAGAACACCATCAGCAGACTTTTACCCGACCCTTGAGTATGCCAGATCACGCCTATCTTTCTGTCCCCCGTCTCACTTATAGCTTTTTTCGTGCTTAAAATAGCTTTCTTCACCCCGAAATACTGATGATAGCCCGTCATTATCTTAATATAGCTATCCTTATCATCCGCCTGAAACAATATCGAACTTCTAAGAATATCCAAAAGCCTTTCCCTGTCAAACAAACCTCTTATCAGTGTATCGTACTGCGGAACCGTAACAGGCTCGATATTCACACCGTCAACCGTCCTCCACATCTTGAACCATTCCTGATTTGAAGTTACAGTACCAACTTTCGCATTTATCCCGTCAGAAATAATGCTGAACGCGTTGTAATTAAAAAGTGTCGGAATATCAGACTGATAAGTCTTAATCTGATTATAAGCCTTCTCTGTCGTAGCTTCCTCAACGCTGGCTGACTTAAGCTCAATCACAGAAAAAGGGATCCCGTTCACAAAAACCACAAGATCCGGCCTCCTGTCGTGCTTCTCAATCACAGTGAACTGATTTACAACCAGAAAATTATTATTACAAATATCAGCAGTATCGAACAAATAAACTTTCTTATGCTTTTCCGCACCATAATCACGAAATGAAACATCAATACCGTCAGTCACAAATTTATGAAAAGTCTTATTGTTAATAAGCATAGACGGAGAATCAAGATGAAGAACCTTCTTCACAGCCTCATTTATCGCTTCATCAGGCACACCGGCATTTATCCTCTTAAGACCTGACACCAGCCTGTCCTTTAAAACAACATCAAGATAACTCTCACGCTCTTTGAACATGCCGTCCGGCGAAATATCCGGCCCAAACTTATATTCATAGCCAAGAGATTCGAATATCTCGATACAACTCTTCTCTAAACCGTCTTCCGTAAAATAATTCATTATGCAATAACGAGTTTGTTATTGGCTGTGAGGATATCAATATCTGCACTTCTAAAATCAATGTCATTGGTAAGAAGTATAAAATTATTTTCTTTGCATATTTCAAGTATAACTTTGTCAGAAAAATCCATTTGATCAATAATCATAAGCTTGGCTAAATCATCTTTTGTAAATAACTTTCCTACGAATTCGAAGCGTGTTAAGATAGTATTTTTAAACAAACTATAAATTTCTTCAATTGTATCTTGACCAGCCTGACTGTCTCTATATGCTTTTTTCTCTAATTTGTAATTCTTATGCTTTTCTTTATATTTCTCATACTCAGTAGTGAACGATCTGTTAAAAACCTCAGACATTACTGTCAAATCTATCATTATATTGTTGCCATTATCCATTAGTTTTTTGAAAACGGTAGCATATATAGTTTCGTAAACTTCTTTGCCTGTTGGCCAAAAAAGATAGATAATTATATTCGCATCAAAAAATATTTGCCTTCCTTTCAATTCAGGGATTCTATCATGACTGTATTTTACACTCATTTTACTTCTCCCCAAGTATTTCATCAATTGACTTTCTAAGCCTCTCCTCGGGATCCTTGTAGAATACTTTTGCGGTATCAGTAACTCTTTTAATCCTTTTAGCATCATCAGGAGCTATATCCTTGACTTCCATGCTAGATCTTATTTTGTCCTCAGGATAATCTCTATAAAGCTGACCTACCGCTGTGTTTAGAAAAGCGGTTGTGATCATTTCAATGTTTTGAAATGACAATGATATTCTTTTGTTTTCATCAAAACCTTTTTTTATCTTTTCGTAAACTTTTTGCCCATCTTCAGCTTCGATGCATAGTTGACTACCTACGATATTGTATATGAACAGTTCTATTGTTTCCATATTTTCTCCTAGAATAAATCGTTATTGTTTATTTCACCTATTAATGAATAAGAAGCGTCATCATCCGTTCTTACGCTGATATTAATAATTGACCCCGGGAAACTAGTTGGGAAATCATAGTCTTTTTCTCCGGTTTCATCGAGTAGATAAAACCCATTGTCACTTACAATCTGTAATTTACCTTTGTTCAATTTGATAAATTCAATAAGTATCGCTAGCCCTATTCCGCCTGAGACATCGCCTTTTGTTGAATTTTTATCCTTTATTGCCCATCTAATGGCTTGATTGGCATTAAAATGTCTTCCAAAAGGTTCTAATGCGGAATTTACTACATTCTTAAATCCCCTACCTGTATCAACAAAAGTAAATTCAATTTTATTTTTAGCAGGAAACAATTGACCGCAAGTATATACAAATTTGGTATTACTATGAATTTGAGCATTGACATACAGCTCATAAATTGATTCAGTGATCTTCTTTTTTAAAGGCTGACTCATTTCAGGCAATTCTGGTCTATTTATTAACTCACCGAAAATATAGTTATTAAAAAACCTTCCGTCAGTAGGTTTAATTTTTAAGTATTTTATTGTTGTATGCCTGTCGTCGATTTCAATATCATGCCCATAGTATGATAAAAAACCATTCCTAAGAAGGAGATTTTTAATTTCAACATCTTTGATTACAAAATTAATAGTATTCAAATTTTCCATCAACAAATCGGATACACTACCTAAGACGGCCGCCATGTTCCCGCCGAACCAATTCTCTATATGAACATTTATAGTCTGAAAAAAACCATCCTTGTAATAATCGTAAAAATCAATTATCTGCTTATAACTTTTATATCCGTTGTCAATATTTTCAAGCTTGTAATCTGACATTCATTTCATCCTTTCAAATCCGCATTATAAATTTAACTCAAAATACAAAAAAAATAAAGTCTTAATAATGGATTCATCTCACTTCCCGCAGCATTTTTTATATTTCTTCCCGCTCCCGCACGGGCAGGGGTCGTTTCTTCCCATTTTAACATCGTTTTTAAACGGCAGAGGAGTCTGATTTCTATACCTCGTTTGAAGCTCGAATATAACTGAATTCAGGTTTCTTAAAGGAGTGTTCTCGCTTATCCTTCCTTCTGCCTCTTCATAACCCTTAAAGAAATCTTCAGCAACCTGACCGTTATGGGCATAATAATCCGCTATTTTAAACTCTATATTAAATCTTTCTTTCATATCGGCTCGATGCTGCCATAAATCACACCCTTTGCAGAAACCTGCAGCCCACGGCTGAACAGCTTCAATATTATCTTCGCTCTCAATAAGCTGAACTTTGCTCCCGAGCAGATCCGCATTTCTTTCAACCTTATCATAAATCCCGAGCAAAGCATTATAAACAAAAAGCGCAGCTTCGGTCGAATCGTAAATCGGATCTTCGTATCCTTCCCAGAGCTTATCCATCCAGACGGAAGGCTTGATCATAACAGGAGAACAAGCCAGAGATGACATAAAACCGTGCACGAACTCAGGCTTCATATCATATTTCAAAATATCATTCAGAGCTTTATTCAAATCGGGATATTTGTTTCCCATTTTGTGAACCGAATGCTTGTACAGATCGCTCACAAGAAACGATATAAGCACGGCTGGATTCTTCTCTTTGATCTTATCCTCGAAACCACCAATTTTATCCTTCGCATCTCCTGTCAAACTTGTAACTCTTTCGCTATTGTTAAATATATGAATAAAAGCAAGATTACTTAGCAATTCTGTATCTGATTTCAGGATGTTTGTGTCCCATAACTTTGTCCCGTATAAAAACCCGTCACTCCATTTTTTCGCATCTTCTCTTATCAATTTCGCAGGATCTTTCGAGATCATAATATGCGGCAGATAATCACCATCCAGCAGACAGTAGGTAACATCGTCATAAGCCTGAAGAACCGCATCTTGTACATCCTGCAAATCTTCGTCATCAAGAACATTACCGCTGCCGTGTTCACTCTTAAAAAAATGTGCAGGCCAAATTTCCCAATCGAGTGGCGACGGAGCGCACGCAACAGCCGTAATATATCCGTGAATATAATCCGCATCAAAATCACCCGCGCCTTTTTCCTTCAAAAACGCTTCTACATCCTCAAAAATCGTTTTATCATCGTTTGTCATTTTTTGTCCTATATTAAGTAGTTACGAACCCGTCAAGACAATTTGAGGGTTTATTTGTTTCATTGATCGTTGCTCTTGTTTTCAATTTGAATTAGTTTATTTGTAGGAATCCCCAACTTCTGTTCTATTCTCTGTTTGTCCTTATATTCTATATGATGGAGCATGCAATGGTGTACAATCATATATCTCACTACTCTCCTTGCTGTTTCTGAAAAATCGTCATTTTTTAAACGATCGAAGATTTCTTCAACATTTAAATTTTTATTATACCACATTAAAATTCCATGCCTAATTAAGAAAACGACAGGAGTGTCGTTTTCAGTATTGATTTTTTCTAATAATTCATACAACTTATCAGAACCAAGAGAATGAACTGTTTTGTCAATCAACCCACCTATAAAAGCAAAATTCATATTCCAGAAAAAATCTGTTGCCAGTTTCTTTAATTTATCTTCATTTGCATTTTTAATTCCAGGCAAAGACTTAAGTAGTTTATTTTGGAGAAAATCTACTACTTCTGATTGACTATCATCATTTTTTATTATTTCTATAAATGATGACAAAATTCTTAATTGTAGATTCATTGATGAAAGAAATATTGATTCAATTTTTTCTTTCTTAAATGATCCTACCCTATTTTTTAATATACGCCCTAGAACTTCAACAGTTTTGAGACTTTTTCTTAAATTTATAATTATGTCATTCTCTATTTCACTAGGAATTTGAATATCGTCGTCATATTCTTTTCTAATAACTTCAATTTGATCTTCTGCTTTAAGTTTATCTTTTCTTGCTTTCTCGGAGTTAAGTACTTTTGGCAAACTTGCCTCTATAATAGATTCCAGTTTTTCATCGAAAAAATCAAGTTCTTCACTTGAGAGTGTAGCTGGTTTGAATGAATCATAAAGAGTAATAGAAATTCTTTCAATCTCGTCTATTACATAAAGACTTTTGCTATGATGTGACATAAATATTGCTATATATGCGTTTTCATCTTTGTGTAAGTTATTTATTATTTCATCGACAAGAATTTTATTATCATCTAGATTTTCTGCTAGAAATTTTGCTACGAAATAATAGTAAAGATAATGATAATTGAACGAGTAATTACCAAAGCTGTCTTTGATAATAATTTTAATTCTTTTTAAAACATTTAACAGAACATTTTTGTGAATAGTGAAAATATATTCTTCGGAATACCTTTTTATAAATTCATCAAATTCATTTTCTGAAATCTCGATTATCTTATTTGAATGGAAATGATAAGCAATTTCAGACAAAAAGTTAATGTAAGTATCTATGTCATCATTTTTAACACCTTCTTTTCTTAGATACATATAAATTAATGCCTGATAACAATAACCTTGTGAAGTAATTTCCTGATCCAACGGTCGGTCAAGAGCTTCATATGTACTTATAATTGATAGAATGAAAAACGGATAAGATGGCATAATCCCGTTACTCATTATTTTTCCTAAAGTACTGTTTACTACTTCGTTTGAAGAATCTAGTCTTTTATAAAATTCGTTTAGATTTGTAGTCTTATTATCACTCAAGTGTATCCATTTTTCAATCAATTCGTTTCTCATTGAAGGTGTGAATTCATTCACAGTATATTTTTTATAACCAGCAGTAAGTTCCTCGTCCCTAAAATTAAGTGAGAAAATATCATCTACTATTATAACACTCGTTGCATACAGCTTGAGATCATCAACATGCTTTTCTTTTTTCTTTGCGAAATGGAAATCATCTATGATCGGTATAATATATTTTCTGTCAATGTCCTCAAATTTAATTTCATCATACTGCTCATTAAATGAATCCTTGATTCTATTATTTATCAGACCTTCGAACTGTCCGTTTCTATCTTGCACATAAACCGGCAAAAAATTTCTTTTCTTTAATTCTGTATATATTCTTTTACAAATTGTTGTCTTACCGGATTGGTCTTGACCGGCTATAAGTAACTTAGTTCCAATGATTATTTCATTGATGATCTCATTTAATTTTACTTTCTTCTCTTTGTCTTTTAACTCATCATATTTTGTTAAATACGGACATGTGTAAATATCATCGAGAAATACTTCGTTTTTATTTGAATGAGCTTTAGACAATAATTCAGCACTATTTAGGAATTCAATAGTATGGTTTGAATTTTCTATAGATAGTATTCTCTGATAAGCTTTTGCAGATTTCTTTATGCCTTCATAAACATCCATCCATCCATCGACCTGGTTTAAATAATAAGAAATCGGTTTGCCGTCAGTTGGTAATGCAAGAAATATATTTAACTCTTCTACATCTAACCAACCGCATGGTGACAGAATAATCGGAATAATTATAATTCCTTTCTTTTTGTAAAGCTCATAACCTTTTCTAATTTCTTTTATGCATGAAGATGAGTCCAGGCAATTCGCAGAGATGAAAAAGCATATTATGTCGGCATTATCGAGATTATTATCAATATTATCCTGAAATTCCTGTCCAGCGAATAATCTCCTGTCATACCATTCTTTTATTAATCCGCTTGACTTTAAAGGTGCAATGAATTTTACAAATTCCTTTATATTGTCTTCATCCAAATGAGAGTAACTAATAAACAAGTTTAAAGGTTCGGCCTTTTTCATAATTTCCCCTTCTCTTTCATTTTTATTTGATGTTCATAGCTATCTAATAGAAATTCACAAATTGTATTGGCACTATTAATAGCAAGTCTCGCATGATGCCTTGAAGGTTCATATTTTCTTGCATGTGCGTCACTCAACTCATTTCTTAAATTTGAGATTCCATTTACTATACTATTTAACCCGCTTAATATTTGCTTAAATCCTTCAATGTCGTAATTAGCAGCTTGTAAATTCATTGCTTTTGCTATTTCATTATATAGTTTTAATAAATCCCCTTTATTCTTGATTTCATGCTCATATCTACTTGCTAATTCCATGAGGACTTGTTCAACTAAGGATCTTGCGTTAGTAATTGCGCCCGAGTAGTCTTTTCCTTCAATTTTCATATTAGATTTTAGGATTTGTTCAGAAATGAATTTATGGGATAATATATCATCATTTAACTTTTTTGATATACCTGTTTCGGCAATATTAATTCTCTTATTTAACATTTTTTCAAAGTACTTCATACATTCTTCGTACTCTTCTTTCTTCTCTTGAAACAATTCATCACTGGATATTTTCTTAAAATACCTAAGCAAGTCTATGTTTAGTTTTGATACTACTTCTTCAGTATATTTATTCCATACATATCTTAATCGATTAGCTTTTGATTCTCCGTAAGCATCAAATCCTGCTGCATAAACATCTAATCCAATTGACTTGATAATAAACTTTCTCATGTCATTATTTGAGAAATTAAGTACAACTCCTCTATCAATAAGTAATGCTTCAAGATTCATTTCAATAATAACATCTATGTTCATAAATTCACCCTTATTTCCCCACTCATCAGCTTTGGTAGCAACGCGTCTCTTGTTTTTGTTAGTGATTGGTTTTCAAGCTGATTATTTAATATTTTATCATATAACAGTTTTACATTTTTTGAAAATCCTGATAATGCTACTTTACTTGGAAGTAAGATTGGCATTGATTTAATTATTTTTGAATTAACTGCTATTGCTATTGAAGAAGTACTGCCCAAACTTGTATAATTGAAATTCATCAGGTATAGATAAATATATTCTTTTGTGATTTCATTTTCATGCTTCATATTAAAATGAGCTATTGCTTCGTTAGTAACCATTTCTTCATTTACAATCCCGACTCTACCGACTGTAAGTTTAAAACTTAAAACAACAGAACCTTTAGGCACAATCTTTATATTAAATTTCTTTATCGCATCCGATGTTAAATACTCTGATGTACTCAATATAAATGCACCAGAATTTCCTAAATCTTTAATTGATAACCATTTTGTATCCTTTGGGTCTAACGAGAACCATTCTTTCTCATTTCTCGGTGGCGTTTTTCCAATATTTATTTCAAACAAATCATCCGCTACCTTCACACTCCACCCTTCGGGGATTTCTCCGAGTTCACTTTGGATCATTTTTCCGCCGGAGCTTTTGTACGGATTTCCGTTTTCATCGGGGAATTCAAAATCAACGAACCATTGTTTGAATATAGCCTGAGCTATTTCTTCAAGATTTTTATTCATTTTGGTATTAAGCTCGATTTTATCATCAAGCGAAGAAAGGATTTCTGCGATCCGCTTTTGTTCGGGTAGTGGCGGGAGATTTATTTGATATCTCATAATTGCGTCTTTATCTCATCTAGGCATTTTTGTGCCTTTAGAAGATGCGACTGTGTAATCAAAGAATTTATCGTTTGATAATATGTAATAAAGATACTTGTTAAATGTTTTAGAATTTCTACCTCTAAAAACAAGCACATCAGCTGAACAGCCGCCGTCAAAGCTTGAATAATAAAGTTTTTTAAAGTATGTTCTAATGTTAGAGAAAAGAATGTCCCCGCTTGTGAAAGCATTAACCTTACCTGTCGAAGGTAATTTTGAAGAAGTTTCTATTCCACCTCTGTTTGGCAGCATATTCTCAGTAGAAATATAGTTAGCCTCTGTAAGCTCTTTTATATCAATTTTATTTGTAGCAAAATCAGCCACTTCGCCTAACTTATATTCTTCCCATTCATTATTCAAAATCTATATCCTCCGGTTCGGGTTCTTCTTATTCCTTTGATCTCCTCTTTCAAGTAGATGTGGTTAAGCTTCATCATTTCTCTCCGGCTTCCAGATGTTTCGTAAAATCCTGAATAAGTATTTTCATCTGTGATATTGCAATCCTGTTTAGCTGCCTGAGTCTTTCCTGCTGTTCAAGTCCCTGCTCAATAAAAACAGCATTAAGATTTTCAAGGTTGGCTAGGCAAACCAGTTGAGATACATTGGCATAATCTCGTATATTTCCTTGTTTGTCAGGATTTTCTTTCCGCCACTGCAACGCTGTTTTACCGAATATCGACATATTAAGCACATCAGCTTCGTTGGCATATACAAAACTTATCTGTTGAGCAGTAAGATGCTCCGGAATCAGATTTTCTTTAATTGCATCCGTGTGAATTCGGTAGTTTATCTTTGTAAGGCTTCGTTTTATATTCCAGTCAAGCTCTTTGGACTGCTGATTTTTTAGGTATTGAAATTCCTTGATTAGATAAAATTTAAACTCAACTGAAACCCATGACGCAAATTCTAGAGCAATGTCAACATGAGCATAAGTGCCTCCATACTTTCCTGATTTTGACTGCAACCCGATTGCATTTGTTGATTCGATCCATTTTTGCGGTGATAATACAAAATGATTATAACCCGCTTCATTTCTAAACAGGTCGAATTCGACCTGTTTGAAATTTGGATTATGAAGCTTTTCCCAAAGACCGAGTAGCTCTATTGTATTCTTGGTTCGAATCCAGTTTTTTATAATATCTCTCGGAGCATCGGGATTTTTGTATTTTGCAATATCAGTAATGCAAATATAATCTTCCTGTTGTGTTTTTACAAAATTTACTTCTATACCTTTCACTTCAATTTTATCACTTTTTTTCATATCTCAAATCCTATGCTATTTTTGTTTTTAATCCTCCGGTTCGGGTTCTTCGACATCTTTTCCGCAGTTTGGGCAAATGTATATTTTATCCTTTTCCGTTTCTTTGAATCTGAGCCCTGTATCATTGTGTGAATACTCTCCGATATATGTTATAAGTTTGCCATAGACTTCGACATCTTCTTTTAATCCGCAGGCCGGGCATTCGAGAAGTTCTCTGTCATTGGTGAATAATCCCAATGCCTTAGCCTGTTCCTGAAGTTCTGCTATTCTTTTTGCCGCTTCTAGTATTTCCGGCGGTATTTTAAATTCTTTCTCCGAACTTTTCTCCGACATTTTCTGTAAACTTTTCATTCTATTATTTCCCAGTGACCTCCATGTGCAGGTCCGATATGAATAACTTTTTTCGCTTCTTTAAGCTTTTTAATAATCTTTAGAGTTCCCCTTTTTGTTATACCTAAAACTGCTGCAATTTCTTCGGTTGTGATTTTATTATTTTCCTTAATTAAACCTAAAATTATTTCATCCTTTTTTGGTGAACTTTTTGGTGAACTTTTTGGTGAACTTTTCTCCGACATTTTCTCCGAACTTTTCTCCGACTCTTGCTGTTCAGTGTAATTTTTCTTTATGAATGACACTCTGAATGCGATTCCGGGTTCTGTCCACTGCATTTGAATTTCGGGGTAATCGCTGAGGTTCTCGGAAATGAGCTTGAGTCCGTTTCCCCACTGTTCAATTATACCAAGTTTTTTGAATACGGGTGCGAGGGCTACATTCCTGATGTCGGACTGACCTGCATCCATATTGTCAAAGTCAACGGAAGGGAGAAGTTTGCCCGGGCTTGTTATTTCGATCTTATCGTCGAATACCGCGATCTTTATATCTTTTCCGATCAAAGAATAATCCCTGTGTATGACAGCGTTTCGGATAACCTCTCTTAAAGCTGTTACGGGGTATTCCCACCTGTCTTTTCTGTAAACTCCTTCATATTCAGAACCCTGAGAGATATGCCGCAGAACGAACTGATATGCCTGTTCCGGCTGTATGCTCAATGGTGTTTCGATTGACTTCTGATCTATAAAATCACCCGGCGTTATGCCTTTGAATCTCGCGCACTCTATTTTTGCATAAGGGAACATCTGAGACCGTAATTTATCGTCCGAAAGTAGGATCAGAGCGTGTGTCGGAAATTGCACTCCCCGTTCGGTATGGAGTAAATTTAATTTATCAAGAACTGTGGTGTTGAATTCTTCATTCGTTATTTCTTCAAACTGCTTGGTGAAAGATCCCAGGCTGATCTGTTCCAGCTCTTTTTTGAGAACAGGCATTGAGTCATAAGAAATATTCTTCCTGTTGAGTTCCAATCCTGCAATAATACTGTCGTCCGCAAGCCTGTTTGATGATCCGACACGGATGTAAGTACCGTTTTTAATGCTTTTTGCCTTTAAGTAGTAAGGCGGATTGCTGCCTTTATGAATTTTAACTACAAGAATATGTTTATCTTCATGCCTCAGAAAAAAGATTTCAGGCATAATGGCAGGTGAACAATTGTCATGTATCGAGCTGCTTATCTGCTCTTCATATTTGATCAGTAAAGATTCATCTATTCCTGTTATTTCTCTCGGATTGTCTTTAATCCCTATAAATATTTCACCGCCGGCATCGTTGGCAAAAGCAATTACCGTTTTGGTCAGATCTGAATTCGTCGGAAGCTCTTCTTTGAATTCAATCCTTCTGCCTTCAGGCTGAGTTATAATTTCAGTTATTTTCTTCATATCTCAAATCCTATATGTTACTGCTTGTTTTTTGAATAATCTTTTTCTTCGGTTCAGGTTTTATACTTTTCGCGTTTTCCGAGCTGGACACTACATTATAGAATTTCTTTATGTCTGTGCCTATGGTTATGCTCCACTGGCTTTGAGAAACAGTTGCGAGATAATCAAAAGTTCCGTAAGGATCGTTTGAGCCGTAAATAAGATAAGAGTTCGCATTATACATATCGTCCCAGTTGATGGTAAGAATTCCGGAGTTTACGCTGATCGTAATATTAGAAGGACTGTCTGGAGTTATCACAGGAATATAATATTCATAGCAGCCCATATCAATGTTAGAACCGTACAGTCTGGGGTTTCCTGCCATGTCTGTCTGCGGTATATAAAGTGAACCCAGAGTTTGTTCAGTTAAGCCCGGGTAGCCGGTGTCTTTGCACTGTGATATGCTTTGCAGTTCGTAAGTCCCCGAAACAAAGAGGGGATTTATGTCAATATTTCCTGAGTTACTGCCGTTATATGTAACACCAGTATTCAGCCCGAATCCGGCAATTCCGCCCTGTATATCATTATAGTAGAATGACGGGTCAGTAAAATCGTCGTTCAGATACACCTGATGCAGCCCGTTACCGAAGATTATGTTATTTATGAATCTGGGATCCGAGTTACCGTCAAGGAAAACACCGATGCTGTCATTGTCGGCTATCGTATTGTTGACGATATATTGAGGTGAACAGCCGGATATCTTAATGCCATGCCTGTTTCCAGTAATAAGGTTGCTGGATATAACTGGAGACGAGTTGTCGATTATGATTCCGAATTCACTAGCATTCCCGAAAATACTGTTTGATACTATTAATTTTGAACCTCCTGTGATTCTCAAACAGGAGTTCTCAATGTCGGATACTTTTATAAAATAAAAATTGGCAGTAGCCTCGCCATAAGAAGAAGTTTCACCTGCCAGCACATAACTTCCATCATTTGTCTTAGCTATAGAGTAGCAAATATCACTTCCCGGACCTCCGAAAGTCTTTGACCACAGTTCATTTCCGTTTGAATCTGTTTTTATCAAAAAAGCATCGGACAAGTAAGATGATGTTGATCCGGTCATCAAGTAACCGCCGTCCTCAGTCTGTATTACGGAATTAGCACATAATCCTTTGTAAGTTTTTTTCCAAATTGTAATCCCGTAAGAATCTGTTTTTATCAACACCGGAGATGAGCCTCTTTCACCGCAAATAATGTAGCCTCCATCCGCTGTTTGAATTATCGATTTTCCAGAATCTCCGCCAAGGTCTCTACTCCATAAATAAACCCCATCAGAATTTATTTTTTCCAAGATCGCGTCTCCAGTAGCTGTATAACACCCATCGCTTGTTTGGATCACGGAATTATACCAAGAGGCAGATCCTGCATCCCATAGCATTTCTCCATCTGAATCAGTTTTCAAAATGTAAGATCCGCAGATCACATAACCTCCGTCTGCTGCTTGGATTACAGAATTTCCCCATTCGTTTATAGGGCTATATGGTGCAGGAGTTAAATTCTTAGACCACAGTTCATTCCCGTTAGAATCTGTTTTAATTAGATATATATCGCTTTCTGAATAATCGTTAAAGGATTTTGTGTCGCCGGCAATAATATAACAACCGTCTGTTGTTTTTGAAATTGAATATCCCTTGTCATAATCAGTACCCCCGTATGTTTTGGACCACAATTCATTACCATAAGAGTCTGTCTTTAACAGGTAAACATCTCCATAAGTTGAATAATCGAAATTATACCCGCATATTAAAAAACCTCCGTCATCTGCCTGAACACACTGCTGAGCGTTTGCTCCTATCGGATCTCCATAATTCTTAATGAACGCCGTCGATTCTGACCTTGTTTTTATTTCAGCATATAGTATTCTCGAACTGTCTGCGCTCGCAGAGTTGTGAAAGTCTATAGTCGTGTCTATAAACTTAACCGAATTACCCGGAATACCTGTAGCGTTCAGCCGTCCGTTTACATTAAGACCGTAAATTCCAATGTCATTAACTTTAACACCCGGCTCGATGGTAAGCGTGTTCGCCGTTTCAACATAAACGCTGTCGGATAATATGTACGGAGAATTTGCTTCGTACCATGTGCCGCTGACGCTGCCGGCTTGCACGAGAGTGCCTTTAATTGTAAAATACGGCGACAGGCCATAAACTGAACTGAACATATTTGATTTTATTTTTATGCTGTAATCGGAACCCATAGTAAATGAGGGTTCGTAAATATTCCATCTGAATATTCCGTTTGACTGAGATGTAAAAGTTTTTTTAATAACACTGCCTTTCCATAACTCGATTATGACATCTTCAGGTATGTTGTCGTTCCATGTAATGAGAGTGTCTGAGAGCATTTCAAGTACCGTTCCGCCAGTTGGAAAAGTCAGAGTAATATAGCCATCATCAATTAAGAAAGGTGAGCTTTCGTCAAATACCGAAGGATATATCTTTGAGGCTATTTTGACAGTGTAATTCTTTCCATAAATGTCAACAGGAACGGTCCACAAGAACGATCCGTCGTTTGCCGCTGAAACTGCAATTGTATCTATTGGCGTTCCGGAGTCGTTTAGAGTTATAAGAAGGTCTTCTTGAAATCCCGTAGAATTCCATGTTATCTCGAACAAACTTCCTCTGGGGAGGCTTTCTCCACCTATTGGAGATTTTAGATCAATATTGCCGATGTTAACTGAAAAATATCCGTCCGAATAATCATAAGTAGTCGGTGTTAACGCGGAAGTTATTCTTATCTTATAGTTTGTTCCGTAAAGTTCGTTCGGTATGTCTGCAGTATATGAACCGTCGCTAGGGGTTAATGATACTACTGGAAGCAAAAACGATCCGTTCTGATAAAGGTCTATTCTTACATCTCCTGAAATGTTGTCTTCCCACGTGATTTTGAACGAACTGCCTCTGTAAAGAGTCTCACCCCCATTCGGTGAAGTAACTGTAATGTAGCCGAACAGCGACATTGAGCATAGTGTTATAAACGATAAGACAATTTTTCTCATTTTACTTTTCTCTTTTCAGTTTTATTTTTTTTCATATCTCAAATCCAATGCTTTTCAAGTTCTCTCTGATGCGTTCTTCAAGCTCTTTTGACTGCCTGAACTGAGCGGATAACTCTGTCGTCAGTACTTCCATTTTTTCTTCGAATGAAATCCCGTCATCAATTTCATCTTCGATGCCTACATATCTGCCTGGCGTGAGTATATAATCGTGGGTTTTGATCTCATCGAGCGTGGCTGAGCTGCAGAACCCTTTTATATCTTCGTATTTGCCGTTTTTATTTCTCCAGTTATGGTAAGTGCCTGCTATTTTCTGAATGTCGTCATCGTTAAGCTCTCGTGTTTTTCGCGTGACCATTTCACCGAGCTTGCGGGCATCTATGAAAAGAACTTCGTTCTCTCTGCTTCGGTAAGCGGGATTTTTCTTGTTTCTGTTTAATATCCATAGTGAGACCGGAATCCCTGTAGTATAGAAAAGCTGTGAAGGCATCGCCACTATGCAGTCAACAACATGCCCGTTAAGCATATTCTTTCTGATCTCGCCTTCGCTTGAAGTATTTGATGATAAAGCTCCGTTCGCGAGTACTATGCCTGCGCTTCCGTTGGGAGCGAGATGTGTGACCATGTGAGACAGCCACGCGTAATTCGCGTTACCCGTCGGAGGTGTACCGAAAATCCATCGGGGATCATCAAGAAGTCTGTTGCCGCCCCAGTCTGAAATATTGAACGGCGGATTAGCCAGAATATAGTCAGCCTTTAGAGTTTTGTGAAGGTCGTTATGAAAAGTGTCAGCGTGGAACTGTCCGAGATTTCCGTCAATACCTCTTATAGCGAGATTCATCTTGCAGAGGCGCCATGTGGTCGGATTGCTTTCCTGCCCGTAGATCGAAATATCACCGATAGTGCCTGAATGCTCTTCCACGAATTTCTCGCTCGAAACGAACATACCGCCAGATCCGCAGCACGGGTCGTAAATTCTGCCTTTGTACGGCTCAAGTAATTCAACTAAAGTTTTTACGATACATTTAGGCGTGTAGAACTCTCCCCCGCCCTTTCCTTCGGAACTTGCGAATCTGCCCAGGAAATATTCATAAACTCTGCCGAGTGTATCTTTATCTCTGCCTTCCTTATCCCCGACTTTGATGTTTGACATAAGGTCAACAAGCTCTCCGAGTCTTCTTTTATCAAGATCGGGTCTGCCGTAATTCTTGTTCAGAACGCCCTTGAGTGAACCGTTTTCTTTTTCGATCTCGATCATAGCTTCGTCAATAATAATGCCTATCTCAGGTTTCTTTGCGTTATCCTGCAGATGCTTCCATCTTGCTTTGACAGGCACCCAGAAAATATTTTCTGAAGAGTATTCATCCCTGTCCTCTTCAAAGCCTTCGCCCTCTTTGGCAAGCTGATTATATTTCTCCTCGAATGTATCTGAAATATATTTCAAAAATATCAGGCCCAGAACCACATGCTTATATTCCGCTGGATCAAGATTATTTCTCATCTTATCCGCAGCAAGCCACAATTTTTCTTCAAAACCTACACTGTCGCCGTTCGCCATACCTACTCCGTTTTTTGTATATAACTGTTAAGGAATATATCTTTATTGCGGCTGATTATCAAGAAATTAGATTCTTAAAAAACGTGAATAATACTCGCAATACATATGTTATTGACATTAATATTTAACTTAACTATATTATTGCGAAAAAATGGATAAGAGTATGTCCGGCACTAAAAATACAGAAAAAGAATTATCGAAACAGGAACTTATAGAAAAAATTCTTAAGCTTAAAAAAAAGAAGAACGCTGTCATTCTTGCGCATTCCTATCAGGATTCCGAGGTTCAGCTCGTCGCGGACTTTACGGGTGATTCTTTAGAACTTTCGAGAAAAGCAGCTTCGACAGATGCGGATATTATCGTATTCTGCGGCGTTGATTTTATGGCTCAGAGCGCTAAGATCCTTTCTCCTGATAAAAAAGTTCTGCTGCCAGAGATAACCGCTAAATGCCCCATGGCGGCAATGTGCGATGCTGAAGGCTTGAGGGAACTGAAGGCAAAACACCCTGACGCGGTAGTAATTTCATATATAAATTCATCGGCTGAAGTGAAGGCGGAAAGCGACTGTATCTGCACTTCATCTAACGCGGTTAAGATCGTTGAGCATTACAAAGATAAAAAGATAATTTTTACGCCTGATAAGAATCTCGGTTATTATTGCAGCATGACCACAGGCGCGGACATGATCTTATGGAACGGGCACTGCTACGTTCACGACGAATTCAGCATCGGGGATATTTACATAGCCAAGCACGAACATCCCGACTGCCTGCTTCTCGTTCATCCCGAATCACCGAAGGATGTTCTGGAAAAAGCCGATTTTATAGGTTCTACTTCTCAGATAATAAAATTTGTCGAAGAGAACATTGAGAACATGAATGAAAAAGCCGGAGTCATCATAGGCACCGAAATAGAAATAGCGAAAACTCTACAGATGAGATTCCCTTCAAAAAGAATCTATCCTCTGGCCGATCATGCCGTATGCCTGCAGATGAAAGCGACCGACCTTTCAAAAGTCTATAATTCTCTGCTTAATGATGAGTTCGAAATATTAATTGAAGAAGAAATCCGAAAAAAAGCCCTGAAAGCTTTGAATAAAATGCTTGAATTAAGTAAATAAACGGCCTGAAATTATGCTGATAGAAATGCATGAGGAAAACCCGAAAAAACGCGACATAGATACCGTAGTAGGCATTTTAAAGAACGGGGGAGTTATAATTTATCCGACCGATACCGGATATGCGTTCGGATGCGACCTTTTTAACAAAAAAGCGCTTGAAAAACTGATCATGGTCAAAAAAGTTGACAAGAGAAAAACCTTCTCTTTCGTCTGCGCAAATTTAAGCCAGCTGAGCGAATATGCCGACTGCCCGAAAAACTGCTTTATGATAATCAAGGATTTTTTGCCTGGTCCATACACCTTCATCATGAAAGCTCTAAATTCCGTTTCGAGAACGGTCTCAGGCGAAAAAAAGAAAGTTGGAATAAGAATACCTCTGAACAATATAGATAAAGCGTTAGTTGAAGGATTGGGTAACCCTCTTATCAGTTCGAGCTTAAATAAATATTCAGAGATCATAGAGGGAGATATAAATCCGCTTTCCGATCCCGCGGAGATCGATAAAATATACGGGAGGCAGGTTGACGCGATAATCGACTGCGGTGTGATAGACCCGGAGTTCTCGACAGTGATAGACCTGAGCGGAGATGAAATTGAAATTATTAGAGAAGGGAAAGGTCCGATTGACAGACTCATTGAAAAATAAATTCCTGACATTCACACTGCTTTCAACTTCGGTTCTGCTTTTCGGAAGCGGAAAATACGCCGGAGAATTCATAAGCGGAGGGGTTGACGCGCGTAGCCTGTCTCTTGGAAATATCATATTGACATCTTTCGAAAATCCTTCGGCGGTATATTTTAATCCCGCATTTCTTCCTGAAACTGACTTCGACGGAGTGATTTTATCCCACTCTGAAAGATTCGAAGGGATAGTTCAGCAGGAGTTCGCTGCATATAAAACCCGTTATTCGGGAATTGACATTGGCGCTGCGCTGATATGGATAAACATTGACGGTATCACTCTCACTAAGCTTGAGAACGAACAGGAAATTCCCGGTGAGGACAACAGAATACTGCCGGACGGTTCTGTCAGCGATAACGAATTCGCTTTTTTTCTTTCGCTTGGTAAGAAATACAACGATAAAATGAATTGGGGCGCAGGAGTAAAATTCCTCTATAAGACGTTTGAAGAAGAATCGGCCGCCGGACTCGGATTTGATGTCTCGGGGCTGTATAAATTCAATGACAAGATCCTGGCCGGACTAAAACTTCAGGACGTTACGACCTCGGCACTTTTCTGGACTACAGGCACAAACGAATTTGTAAGCCCTTCAGTTCTTTTCAGCGCGGAATATAACGGCAGAATAAATTACTTTCTGACCGATTATAAAATCATCGGCGGGACAAAGATCAGGACAGAGAATTATAAAGAGTATTCGCTGGCTTCGATAGGATTCGCGGATGTGGTACTCTCAGCGGGACTTGAGCTCAAATACAATTTCATTTTCCTGAGGGGCGGATATAATTCTGATGATACCTGGTCTGCGGGAAGCGGGCTTGCATATTCGGGATTTCTGCTCGATTACGCTTTCAAACCGGATTTCGAAGACCTCGGGAATACTCATAAATTAAGCTTATCTTACATGTGGAAGTAAAAAATTGGATAACGCGACTGTAAAAAAAGTTGAAAGCGGTTACGCTTTTATCGAAATGGAAATAACCTCCGGATGCAGGGACTGCGAAAATAGAGCCGTCTGTATGGCGGGCGATAAACCTGCTCTAACACGTATTGAGAACAAGATCGGCCTTACTGAAGGCGACAGGATCGAACTCGACATTCCGCCGAAGGAAAAGATCACGGCCGGATTTCTGCTTTTCATACTCCCCCTGCTTTTTCTCATAGCGGGATATTACATCGGCTATATGATAAAACCTGAAGAAACCGCAGGGATAATCGGCGGGATCATCGGACTTGCCATAGGACTCAGCGATATAATTCTGCTCCAGAAACTTCTGAAAAAAACTTCCTACTTAAAACCCCGGTCTGTCAGAAAGATCTCCTGATGAGATACTACATTCAGATAATACGACCGCTGAATCTGCTGATCACGGCATTCGCATCTGCGGCGGCATACTTTATCGTTGCTGAAAAGCTCGATTATTCTGTTCTCACTCTTATAATCATTTCGACCGTTCTCACTGCAGGTGCGGGGAACATCATCAACGACATCCTCGATATTGATATCGATACGGTCAATAAACCTTTGAGACCCCTTCCTTCCAAAAATATGAAGGTAAGCGCGGCTTATATTTTATACTTTGTTCTTGCCGCAGGATCCATAACCGCAGGATTTTTTCTCGGGTATCATTCATTCGCGGCGGTAATACTTGTAAATTTCATTCTTCTTTTATACACGGTCTTTCTGAAAAGAAAACCGTTCTGGGGAAATTTTGTTGTCGCTTTCATAGGCGGATACCTTTTCTATTTCTGCAGCATCACAGCGGGAAATTTCTCAAAGATATTACCTTTAGCGATCTCTGCTTTTCTTTTTCATTTCATACGGGAGATAATTAAAGACATCGCGGATATAAAAGGCGACAGTCACGCAAGAGCCGATACTATGGCTATCAGGATCGGAGTAAAAAAAACGGTTAATCTTGTCAGAGCTCTGATGATCACTCTTGCGTTCTATCTGACTTACCTGATGCTGTCAGGAAACTATTCAGTAATATTCCCTGTAATAATTCTCGCAGCGGTTTTCCCTGTGATCGTCTTTATAATGATATCGCTTTACAGGGACGCTGAGAATATTAATTATGAAAGACTCAGCATGATCATGAAAATAGACATGATCTTCGGCATTCTCGCTTTTTATTTCGGTATATTATAAATTTCTTTGTGTTTAAAAAATTAGTAAGTAGTGTTGACTGAAGACCAGTTCATTTCGTCAGAAACTATTATATAGAACTGTCCGTCGCTCGGGCTCTGAACAACGAGCTGTTTGAATCCTATTGGTCTTATCCCTCTCGAATATCTGTAGTCGCCTGTCAGAACAGCCGTGATCCCCTGAGTACCGGATCTGTAAAGCCCTTTTGAATCCATCATTACCGAGCCTACATTAATGATCCTTTTCGCTCCGAAAAACTTTCTGGCGTTAGTCTGATTATTAGCCCCGAACTGACCTTTCGGGCAGTAAAAACCTCCGCTCAGAAGAAGATGGTCGTTCTCAACTTCGGCTTTTGTATCACCTACAGAATAATCTATCGTCACATTGCCGGTATAAGCTATCAGACCGAAATTCTGCGGTACTCCCGCGATCTCCTGCCTTAAAGTCTCGATGTTGTCCCTATCTACGCCCCATGCTTTTGTTTTGTCGTCAAGACCGGTCTCGATTCCTTTATAATAAATGTCGCCCTTTATGACCGCTGTTCCTGTTTCAAGAACGAAAGTTACGTCAGATCCGATCACGCATTCGTTAAAGTTTACTGTTGTGTAATTCTTCGGAAATACTACCATGTTGCAGAAACCCGAGAGTGTATACTCCTTGGTAACAGATGAACTCAATTTAACTTTTACCTTATTATCTGTCACGGTTACTTCAGCTGTAGAATATCCGGTAGGCAGAACGACAGAGTTAGACATGCTGCTCAATGTAGAATAAGGTTCGACAACGTCATTTAGAAAATCGACTTCCGGCTGATTACCGTTATATCCGCTTGGAAACACTTCAGACATTCTTTCAGCCATCGCAGCGTCGCCTTCCTTATAAGAATTGCCGTCGGTTTTGTCCCATAACCCATAGTAGTATCTGCCCATCTCTACACGTCTTAATATATCTGTCATATTAGTGCCGTTGTAATACCACTGAGTTCCCGCTTCGTTCTTTCTTACTGAAGCTGTATTGGACGCAGAATTCACCGTTCCGTCAAAAACCGGCATAACATCAATGTTGAGCACTCCGCCGAAATACTGATTTCCGATTATCATATCCTGAGAACTGGTAGCAGCTCCGGGATCGTTCGGATTTCCGCTCGCGAACTCAAGGTCCTTGTTCATGTCCGAAGCCATAGCGACAGCGTTGTTCGTCAGACCGGTAGTTCTTATTCCTGAAAGTGTGTTTTTGACTGCAACAGCTTTACCTGTGGGAGAAGCAGACCTGGAAGCAATGGCGGAAAGTGTCCATCCGTCAAGAGCACTGAAAGATGACTGAAGCGTTACATTAACTCCGTCAATCACCATTGTACGGCCGTTTATGCCTTCATCATTACCTGCGGCGAAATTGCTGACACTCGACATACGAAGCCTTCTCAGGGCGTGGTTCAGTCCGCCTTCTGCCGCATAGAAAAGCTTTGTCCTGCTTCTCTTGATCTCCATATCATCGACAGATTTTCTAATGAGAACAAGTATGCCTGTTGAGATAATGAACATTATAAGGACGATAAAAACCGCCGTCAACAGTGCGAATCCCTTCCTTCCATACATTGCCATAAATCCTCCAAAAGGATGAAATTAATTATTTCTGCAGTAAAACTGAGAGCTGAAACCGTTGCTCGAGACAAAATCGTTCGTTTTGCTTAATACGTCCATTTTAACAAGAACGGTCTTGCTCGCAGGCGTTCCGTTGGTAAATGTGAGGGCTGTAATTTTAGCATCGGTATTTGCGAACTGCAAAGTTACAAGTTTCTTGCCGTTGCGTAAAAGAGAATTACTTGCCGGTACGAATTCAAATTCCGTCACCGATCCCGTTTCTGATGTTACTCTGATCTTTTTATCGCTTACGACCGATAAGCTTTTTGCCGGTCTGATCGTGTCGAGAAATATATTAAAAACGGCATCGGATAACATTCTTCCGCCGGTACTTGCCATTGCCCTTTCGGACTCTCTTGAGCTGATAACAAGTACTGATCCCACTCCCGCCAGAACGAAAGAAAGTAATAAAGCAGTGATCAGGACTTCTATAAGAGTAAATGCTTTAATATTCTTCATATTTAATGTTCCCGTTTCTTAATATTCGTTCGTTCTTGTTGACGCGCTTATGCTTTTTTCAAAGCCGCTGTCCTGCCATGACACTACTGTCCTTATCTCATACAACCTGGGATGTGTCGTTCCGTCAACTACGCCATCGAAATCAACAATCTTTATTTCGTAGTAAAGTTTATAGTTTACATTATTAATAGTAATACTTTCAGGACTGCTCTGATTTACCGGTGTCAAAAGACTTACAAGTGTTGCCGGGTCGTGATTCGATTTAACTTTCTCAAGCCTCTCCTGTATAACCGACAGCGCGCTGCTTTCTCTTCTGAAAGATTCGAGCATGGCGTTCTGCTTTGTGTACATCATGAAGAAAGGTATGATAGCTATGACTAATATCACGCTCGCTACCAGAACTTCTATAAGGGTAATTCCTTTTCTGCCTGAATTTGAACTTTGAAAAAATGTTCTGATCAATACGACCTCACAAATCCTGCAATATGAATATATTTTCCCCCCGCGGACCTCCGTACTAATCTCAGCTGACGCTAAAAAAATTACGTGGTCATGATATTCCTTGTGAACTTTCGCGGAAATATATTACTTAGGCTAAATAGATTTGTGACAATGCACACTTGGTTAGTAATTAAATGTTTTTCTATCGAAAAGCAAGAACTTTTTTGCTTTTTTTTTATTGATTTAACAGCAGCAGTTGCTTATAATCTTAACCTACTAGGGGACGGGGTTTTTTATGAAATATTTCCTTTTAGCGTTGAACTGCATGATATTATTGTATGCATGTTCGGCAAAGAACGTGGCAGCAGATCCTGACAGTTCGGTCATGTACGAAAGGTTTCAAAAGATGCTCGAGTCAAAAGATTCAGCAAACGCCGAAAAATTAAAAAACGAATTAATAATGAAATATCCTGATTCAAAGGAGACTTTTGAATTCGCAGTTGAAGATTTTTATGCAAAACTCTACCCCGCATGGACTGATGACAGCCTCAAGGTTATTATTATTAAAGACCTGATGAAAAAATATAAGACAACAACATGGCGTAGAACTATGTACCAGTACCTTATAAATTCAATCTCTGCAATAAAAAATCTGACCGAAATGGATAAATATCTGGACAGCTTTATAGAAGAATTCCCTGAAGATTATCTTCCGTACACTACATCTGCCCGTTATCATTACATTGACTGCGGGGATACTGTAAAGGCTCTCGACTGCGCAATGACCGGTTACAGCTACTGCAGGAACTATCCGAAACTCGATCACTACTTTACAAAAGAATGGGAGCTTGAAAAACGAAGTGCTCCTATCTCTGCGGTAAGCTATCTCGCCGAGATACTAATAGATAAAAAAGAGTACGAAAAAGCGGTTTCTGTTCTATATGACGTTATTGATAATATTGTTCTTGGAACTGATGATGAAACAACACTCTGCAAACCTTATTACCTGCTTGGAAAAGCTTTCTTTAAAAAAGGTGACAAAGATAAGGCTAAAACATATTTCGCAAAATGTCTTATCGAGGGTGATTCATGGAAAGTCTGGTCTTTATGCGATTCTTTATATTCCGAGGTCTCTAAGCTTAAAACATCTCCGGAAATTCTTGAAGATATCCGTAAGAGTTCGGGTTTTTCAGAGCTGGTCTATAATGATATTACAGAAACCGAAGGCCTTAAGAACATTACAGCTTCAAGAGTCGCCTGGGGAGATTATGACAGTGACGGTTATCAGGATATGCTTCTTGACGGCAGAAGGCTATTAAAGAACCTGAGTGGAAAGGGTTTCTACGACATTTCCTCGCTTGCTTTTCCGGACACGAACGCTGCTAACGGCGGATTATGGGCGGACCTTGACAATGACGGCGACCTTGACATATTTACAAAGGATCCGGAAACCGTAAGGCTGAATGACAGCGGTGTTTTCAAAAGATCTCACGATTATATCAGAGACAACGGCATTTCTACTGAAGGAGCCGGGATGGCGGACTTTGACAGGGACGGATATATAGATGTCTATCTGGCTAATTATGAGAATTCCTCAGGCTTCGAAAGAGACCAGATCTTTTTCGGTAGAGAAAATCATATGTCCGACGAAACTGCTTCAAGCGGGATTTTACCGTCTGATGATAAGAACAGAGCCGGAAGAGGTGTGAGTGCTTCTGACTTCGATAGTGATGGAGACAATGACATTTATGTTTCTAATTACAGACTGACGGATAATTTCCTTTTACAAAACAGCGGCACCGGAAATTTCAGCCATATCGCTAAAGAAAAAAATGTGCCGGGAATTGAAACTGAAGCCTGGTATGGGCATACGATCGGATCTGAATGGGGAGATATAGACAACGACGGTGATCTTGATCTTGTTACTGCGAACCTGGCGCATCCGAGATATATTGATTTCTCGAACATGACAATGCTGTATGAAAATTCGGGCGCTCCCGATTTTAAATTCACCGACATACGCAGAAGTGCAGGCATAAGATACTATGAAACGCATTCTGAACCGGCTTTCGGAGATCTGAACAACGACGGATTTCTTGATCTATACATTAACTGTGTTTATGAAAACAGAAGGTCTTTCTTATATCTGAATAACGGTAATAAAACATTCAAAGACATAACTTATCTTTCAGGAACAAGACATTTCAACGGCTGGGGGGTGGCATTCGCAGATATAGACAATGACGGCGACCTTGATATACTCGCGGCTGGAGGAAATGTACAGCTTTTTAGAAATGACACACCGAAAATCGGGAACTGGCTCGAAGTGAAAGTTACAGGAAAAGATCACTCGGATGCGATCGGAACGAGGCTAAAACTGTTTAATGAAACTGTAAGTCTGATAAGAGAAATTCAGGGCGGAAAGGGCTCTACCAATCAGCACTCGCTTGTACAGCATTTTGGATTAGGAAGAGAATTCAATCATTTTAAACTTGAAGTTACATTCCCTTCAGGTACAAAAAGAACAGTAGATGTTCCTGAAGTTAACAGGATCATTACTATCAGAGAATAAAAAAAGCCGCGCTGATTAAACGCGGCTTCGTAAGCTAATCTAACATTTTTTAATTTTTCAGCTTTGCTGTAAATTCATCATCAGCCATTTTAACAATAATATCGCCGCCGTGCTTTAATCCTGACCGATCACATTCGTCCTTAGTTATCTCGAATTCATATTTGCAGTCGTCGCAGCCGGATAATCCGCCGCCCATAATTCTGACGGCTTCTGAAAGGATATCTTCATTACCGTCATAAGCCGTTTTTACGCCCATTTTGTTAATTATTGAAACTAGCTGATCTTTGAACAGTTCGGTTTCAGGTTTTCTTGAAGGTTCAAAAACCGCGATCTTTTTCTGCGCGTTAGTAAAAGACCCGCCCGTCTCTATCGGAAATGACGCAGGAAGTATAACATCCGCGAGTTTTGCGGTTTCTGTCATAAAATAATCCGAAACCACTTTGAATGATATTCCCTTCAGCATGTCGGAAACTTCCTTAGCTTTATCTGAACATCCGGCCGGATCTTCTCCGAATATGAACATATTTTTTATGTTCCCGTGTGTCTTATTGCATTCTGCGGCTTCAAAACCCCATTCTTTCTTCATGGCGGCTTTAACTTCGTCTTCGAGACAGCATGTGATGCCCATATCGAATATGCCCTGAGCATTGTTCTTTTCCTTGAGCGCTATCACTCCGCTAGCTGTCTTTCCAAGTTTACCGGTCAATAAAGCGAGATTAAATATCTCTTTTATTGTCTGTGATGAAATATTCTTTTCGTTGAATATTATCACCGCGTTCTGTTCTTCGGTGTAGTGCCTGATTATTTTCCTAACTTTTTCTTCGGTCAGCCCGGATCTTTTTATCAATTCGGACAGATCTGATTTAAAAAGAGATTCTTTATATTCCCCGAATCCTTCTGTGTTCCCGTCTATGAACAGCTTGTTTATCAGATTGTCTTTAACGATGATGTAATTCATTGCCCGGAGGAAGTTATAATAAGAATCTACCTTCGCGCTGCAGTTGCATTTGTGGTTCATGGATGAATCATCCATTTTATGAATATTCACAAGCTTGATATCCTTATCCTGCTTCAACGAATTGATCCTGAATCCCAAAACAGCGTTATCTTTGTCTATCTCGCAGCCGATGAAATATATAGCTCCGGCTTTGTCAAGATCCTCGAACTGAACGTTCGCGAACCAGTTGTACCGCATTGAACACTCTCTGCCGTGATACAAAAATGAAGAGACATTGTTAGTCTTTACTGCCTGACGGGCAAGTTTTGAAGTAAGGAACAGCTCTTCGTTAGTCAGCCTTCCACCCGCCATAAATGAATTTTCTTCAGGTTTGACGGATTTGATCTTCTGTGCTATGAGATCGTAAGCTTCGCCGTAGCTGACTTTTTTCCACTGTCCACTCGATTTTATCATCGGCTCTGTAATTCTTGAAGCATCGTTCAGATATTTATATCCGAATTTTGCGTATTTACAAATATTTCCGTCAGGATTTGCAGGTGTTTTCCTTCCTTCAGACTTGATGAAATAGCCGCCTTTGTGATGAAGCGTGAAGCCACAACCCAGTGAACAGTAGTTGCAGACGGTTTCAATCTTTTCGGTCACAAAGGGTCCCGGTTTGAAAGGTTTATTTTCGTTGATCGCTCCCGTCGGACAGGTATCTATACACATACCGCAAGATTCACAGGTTGTATCTAGTAATGATGAACCCAGTGCAGGCGCTACATAGGTTTCCATTCCTCTGTTAACAAGCCCGAGCGCATTGGCTCCGACGATCTCTTTACATACCCGAACACATCTTGAACACAGGATACATTTATTGTTATCTATTTCGATAAAAGGATGAGAATAATCGACCCTGTATTTTTTAAATGAACCGCCGTATTTTTTCTGGTCTGCCCCGTACTGTGTCGAATACTTCTTCAGATCGCAGGTAAAAAAAGCTTCGCATCCGCATTCAAGACATCTGCTAGTCTCGTTATGAGCCTGATCGCAAGAATAACCGAGTTCGACTTCATTGAAATTCTTTCTCATTTCCGGCGGAAGTACAGGCATTTCCTCCCTGAGCTGCTGATAATATTCATTAATATAATCCGCTTTATTCTGCTCTTCAAAATTATCCCTTCTGCTGTAAAATTCGCCGCATTCACCGACTACTTCCTGACCTGTAAGGAACTGATGGCAGCTTTTTGCGGCTACCCTGCCCTGTGCGATCGCTTCGATCAGTGTGGCCGCACCTGTTACACCATCACCGGCAGCGAAGATACTTTTTACGCCAGACTGAAGCGTTTTCGGATCCGCATCGACGTTGCCCCATTTGTTGAGTTTGAACTCTCCGTCAGCGTGCGGATTTATATTCTCGAGAAAATCAACATCAGTCTTCTGGCCTATTGCGCCCAGTATGTAATCAAGCTCTATATCGAATTCGGATCCTTTTACCGGGACCGGAGTTCTTCTTCCGCTTTTATCCGGCTCGCCCAGCTCCATTTTTATGCAATGGAGCGATTTCAGCCTTCCGTTCGCATCCTTATTAACTTTCAACGGTGCTGTCAGGAACATATATTCGACGCCTTCCAGCTTCGATTCGTGTATCTCTATCGGATTCGCAGGCATTTCCTTTTCAGTACGTCTGTAAATTATATAAGATTTTGACGCTCCGCACCTTAGCGCGCTTCTGCAGCAGTCCATCGCGGTGTTTCCTCCACCGATCGTAGCAACCCTTTTCCCTTTAAAATCGAATTTCTTTCCTGTAAGCTCCATAGTTCTCAGATAATCAATGCCCGAAAGAACGCCCTCTGCGTCTTCACCCTCCACCTTCATCTCAGAGCCTTTCTGACAGCCTACGGTCGTTATCATGGCATCGTAATTAGCCTTTATATATTCGTAATTTATATCTTTTCCGAATTTTTTGCCGTAATATATTTTCGTTCCGAGTTCGGTTATCGAGTCGATCTCTTTCTGTAACAGATCGTTCGGCAGCCTGTATTCCGGGATCCCGTACCTTAACATTCCTCCGCCGTGCGGATTAGCTTCGATTATGTCGGCGTGATGTCCCTCGAGAGAAAGGTAATAAGCTGAGGTCAGACCCGCAGGTCCCGCTCCGATGATGCATACTTTTTTCCCGGTGGCCGGTTTGACGGCTGGAACGAATTTCTTGCCCGATTCAAAATCTTTATCTGTCGTGAATCTTTTAAGATAATCTATGCCGACACCGTTTTCGTCAACAAGATTTCTTCTGCAGGCGGCTTCGCACGGACGCACACATACCCTTCCGCAGATAGCCGGCAGCGGATTCTTCTCTTTTATAAGCCCGACTGCTTCGGAATATAATCCTTTTTCAATCAGCGCGATATATCCCTGAACATCAACTCCGGCAGGGCATTTGAGCTTGCATGGACCCAGACAGTCCGCATAGTGATTGCTTAATAAAAGCTCCAGCGCGGTTTTTCTTGATCTTTTTATCCTTTCACTGTCGGTGATAACTTTCATATCCTTAACGGCTCTTGTAGAACAGGACGGCTGCAAAGTTCTCATGCCTTCGATCTCAACAACGCACAAAAAACATGAAGAATAAGGCTTAAGCCTTTCATCATGGCATAGTGTCGGTATTTCGATCCCGTTCATTCTGCAAACTTTAAGTACGGTATCGCCCGGTTCTGCCATATATTCTTTACCGTTTATATAAATATTGAATTTATCCATAATTATCCCCGGCTTAATTTTTATCTATTGAACTGAATTTACACGTATCGAAACACGCACCGCATTTTATGCACTTATCCTGATCTATAACATGGATCTGCTTTTTCTCTCCGGTAATAGCTTTTGTTGGACAAACCCTTGCGCAGGCTCCGCATCCAATACATTTATTATTTATTTCATAAGTTATAAGCGCTTTGCAGGCTTTTGCCGGGCATTTTTTATCCCTGATATGAGCTTCATACTCATGTCTGAAGTATTTCAGGGTAGTCAGAACCGGATTAGGAGCCGTCTGCCCGAGACCGCAGAGAGATGCGTCCTTTATCTGAGCGGCAAGTTCCTGAAGTTTGTCTATATCATCTTCTTCACCTCTGCCATCAGAGATACGCTCCAGAATTTCAAGCATTCTTTTTGTGCCTATCCGGCAGAATGTGCATTTACCGCAGCTCTCCTTCTGGGTAAAATTAAGAAAGAATTTCGCTACATCTATCATGCATGTCGTTTCATCCATAACGACCATTCCTCCCGAACCCATGATGGCACCCGTCGCGTTTACCGAATCGTAATCTATGATAGTCCCGCCAAGCTCTGCCGGGATGCACCCGCCGGAGGGTCCGCCCATCTGGACGGCCTTGAATTTTTTCCCGTCCTTTATGCCTCCGCCAAGTTTAAAAATAATGTCGTTAAGAGTAACACCCATTGGAACTTCAACAAGGCCGGAATTTCTTATCTTTCCGGCGAGAGCGAATACTTTCGTACCTTTTGATTTTTCCGTTCCGTGCTTTGCGAACTCGGCCGATCCGTGAAGGATTATCCATGGTATGTTTGCGTAAGTTTCGACGTTATTGATATTGGTCGGCTTGCCCCACAGTCCGGCCTCGGCAGGAAACGGCGGCCTTTTGTTCGGCATTCCGCGTTTACCCTCAACAGACGCGATCAAAGCTGTCTCTTCTCCGCAGACGAAAGCCCCCGCGCCTTCCTTTACGTAAAGATCAAAATTAAATCCCTGCCTGCCGAGAATGTTATTTCCAAGATATCCTTTGGCTCTTGCCTGCTGTAATGCAAGATTAAGCCTTTTAACTGCAAGAGGATATTCGGCGCGGCAGTATATTACCCCGCCTGTAGCTCCTATAGCGAACGCTGCTATTATCATTCCCTCGATCACTGAGTGCGGATCCCCTTCGAGCACCGATCTGTCCATAAAAGCGCCGGGATCGCCTTCGTCGGCATTACATATCACGTATTTCTCGGTGCTTTTATACCCTTTCGCGAATTTCCATTTCATGCCTGTTAAAAATCCGCCCCCGCCCCGGCCTCTCAATCCGGAATCCAGTACGGTTTTTATCACATCATCTTCAGTTACACTTTCATCCAGTATTTTCCTGATGCTTTTATAACCGTCACGTTTTTCATATTCTTCTATGGACTCGGGATCCATCATGCCGCAGTTCCTGAGTACTATCTTGATCTGATTGTCAAGAAAATCCTGTTCAGATCCTTTAATAGTATCCGAATGAACTAAATATTCAGTTACGGGCTTATTATTCATAATATGGCTTTCGAATATCTCATCTGCTTTCTTGGCATCGACGTCGCCGTACAGATATTTTCCGCTGCCGTCAGTTATCTCGACAAGAGGCTCTCTGAAGCACATGCCTATACAGCTTGTTTTTCCAAGATCAAAAAGATCTTTATTGCTTTCGCTTATCTCAAGCAGCCGGTTATATACCTTTGCAGCTCCTGCAGCGATACCGCAGCTACCGAGACCGACCATAACCTTAATCTTATTCATAGCGTTTCCTTGTAATTTAAGATTATTTTTCCCTATTCCTTATTTCGCGTATGATTTTTACCGCCTTTTCCCCGGTAAGCTTTCCGTAAGTCTCCTCCCCGATCATCATTACAGGGGCCAGGGAACAGCATCCGAGACAGGCTACCGATTCCAGAGTAAACAGTCTGTCTGAAGTGGTTTTTCCATCTTCAACCCCAAGTTCATTCACCAGTGCTGTTGTTATCCCGTTCGCGTTCTGAACGTGGCAGGCGGTTCCGTGGCATACCTTGATAATGTGTTTTCCCACGGGATTCAGCCTGAACTGGGAATAGAACGTAACAACTCCGAAAATATCGCTTTCGCTCAGGCCGGTAGCTTCGGAGATCTTCAATATGGCTTCTTTGGGTATGAAACGGTATATTTCCTGAACTCCCTGCAGAAGAGGAATAATGCTTCCTTTTTTACCGGCGTATTTTTTTAACAGACCGTCCAGAAGTCCCGTATCTACAGGTTCGTCCGGAAGGAAACTGTGCCTTTCATTGTTTTTCCTTTTGATCCTCATTTAAATCCCCGTTTCAGTTATTTGGTCTGTATTTGATCTTTCTAAAATCCGTATTAATTAAATCTTTTATTGTAAAAAATGCAATATTTTTCATTTTAAAATCAATTTAATTTATTATGCACTTATTATACCTTCGCTTGTTATACCGTTAACTTTAATTTTTACAGGTTTATCAAGTTTTATATGCCTGAGCAGTTTGTTTTCAGTTATACTTTTTTGTGAATTTAAGAACTTCATGTTAATATCGCCGTGATCCAGATACGGATTTATTGTAAAGTACATAACTTTCAGTAAGGTGATGTTCTGAAAAAAATGCGAACCCTGACTTGGGTCGATGTGAAAGTTCTTCAGTCCGTGTTCGATAATCACTTTAGCCTGAGAGATCTGAGCCCATTTAACCGGGATCCCGAGCCAGTGATCGGAACTTCCCCATCTTCCGAATCCTATAAGCAGATATTTTCTGTTCAATTCTGTAAGTTTTGAATTGAATTTTTCAAGCTCAGCCGCGATCTTTTTTGTATTCTTGGCATCAAAAACATCCGGTTTAACATAAATTATATCGGTAACTGTATCCGAGCTTCCGTTTCCGAGTACGAATTCTGATGTTATTATGTTATTACTGTCATCGAATTCGCTGTCTGATATTTCTACATTCTCGTTTGAAACGACCATGGGTCTGACCTGCAGAAATCCCAGTCTTCCTGAAGCTTCGTACCCTTCTCCTTCAGTTGTGACAGCGAACTCTATTTCGACTGGCGTATTGAATTTCGCGGCTGATAATTTCAGAAGTTCCTTAACCGCATCGTTCAGTGGCAGAAGCTCAAGTTTCAGTATAGGAGCAAAATTAACTATCCTCGGTCCGTCAGAACCTATACCGGGAGTTATCCTTCCGGATTCGCTTACTGTAGATGCGCTGAAAGACAGCGCGGTATCCTTTTCAGCTTCTGTTATATTGCTCTGGAGCATGAACTCCGTTTCATTTATCGGATCGTACTCTTCAGGTTCACTCATTCTTATATGCCAGAACTCGTTCTGGGTATTCTTCATTATCTCATTAACCGTTCCATAGGGCGGTGATTGAGCGGGATCTTCAGGAGAGTAAGTCCAGGCCATTCCTCCGTCAACAATTGTCTTTCCGAGACCGACCGCAAGATCGACGACGCCTTCCTCAGGCTTTGACCTTCCCATAGGATAAAAATTGTACGATCTGGCTACGCCCGATATATCGGGATAGAACCTGTCGTCGTGCTTTCTTCCTATTACTTCCTGGATTATAACGGCCATTTTTTCGTCTTCGATCCTGTTCTTTGTAGCTTTCATATAATCTTTCGGAGCTTTGAAAAAAGTCGAGGCATAAACAAGCTTGACAGCCTCGTAGAGTTTTCTGCATCTCGTATCAATGTCCATTTGGTTGTTAGGGAGCATTTTCGTGTTATAAATCCCGGCGAACGGTTCGAATTTGGAATCTTCAAGAAGACTGGACGACCTTATCGCGAGCGGTTTGTTCGCTTTCGAGATCAGATCTCTTAGGTCTTTCAGCACTTCGAAAGGCAGATCCGCTTTCTGAAATTCATGAGCGATCCTGCTGTCGTCAGCATCGCTCAATGCTATTTTATATAGACCGTTCATTTGCATGAAATCGTCAAAAACGCCTGTTCTTAATACAGTAAATTCCGGAATGTCAACAGTGAGCGCCGGATATTTCCCGGCAGAATTGAGCTCAGTTACTATTTCTTCGGCAATTATCAGACTGTGCGCTTTACCACCAACTTCCCCCGTTCCTATAAACTTGGTCTGCGCCTGTTTTATGTTTTTATTATCATCAACTGACGCAAGAAAATCAAAATCAGCCATAATTACACCCATCCCCTTTCCCTGCACGCGGTCGCGACCCTGTCGACAGAGATTATATAGGCTGAATCTCTCATATCCAGCCTGTTTTTCTTTGAAAATTCGCTTACGGAAACATAAGCCGCAGTAATTTTCTGATCGAGCTTGCCGAAGACTTCGTTCTTATCCCAGTAATAGTTCGAATTACTCTGCACCTGTTCGAAGTATGAACATATCACACCGCCAGAATTCGCCAAAAGATCAGGAATGAGAAGGATATTCTTTGAACTGAGTCCGGACTCAACTTTAGGATTTGTGGGACTGTTGGCTCCCTCAGCCAGTATCCTGACTTTGTCTGAGATGAGCCCGATATTCTCTTCATTTATCTGATTCTCTACAGCACACGGAACAAGGATGTCTACTTCTTTTGATATCCATGAGCCTCCGTTTACAGCTTTATAGCCAAGTTCTACAGCTTTTAATTTATTTATTCCACCGAACGGATCGGTAATTTTTCTCAATTCGTTCAGTTCGATCCCTTCATCTTTGCAAAATGTTACCTCGGTCATCTCTTTCTGGTCCCAGCTTGATACGCAAAGAACTTTTCCTCCCATCTTCGTATACAGCTCTATAGCATTCTGGGCGACATTTCCGAAACCCTGAAAACTTGCGGTAGTATTGGAAGGTTTAATATTCAGTTCCTTTAAAGCTTCCCTTATGCACAACATAACACCGTAGCCCGTTGCTTCTTTTCTGCCGAGAGATCCTCCCATTCCCACAGGTTTGCCGGTTATAAATCCCGGCTGACGCTCTCCTGTTATGGTCTCATATTCATCTAGCATCCATAACATATGCTGCGCGTTGGTCATCAGTTCAGGAGCCGGGACATCGATATTCGCTCCGATATTTTTATAATTCTGTCTTACCCATCCTCTGCAGATCTGCTCCTGTTCGTTTTGAGATAGATCGTGTGGGTCGCAGATCACCCCGCCCTTACCTCCTCCGAGCGGAATATCAGCAACTGCGGTCTTCCAGCTCATCTGCATTGACAGGGCGCGTACTGTGTCGACTGTTTCATGTGGATGAAAACGTATACCGCCTTTGGCTGGTCCTCTCGCGTCATTATGCATTATCCTGAATCCCTTAAATATTCTTCTTGAGCCGTCATCCATCCTAACTGGTATACTGAAGTGATATTCCTTCATCGGAGTTCTCATAAGATCTCTTGCCGCGCTGTCGAGGTTTAATATTTCAGCCGCTTTGTCGAACTGCTGCTGGGCTATCGTATAAGGGTTGTAGGAATTACTGTTCATTTCTGAACTCCGTTTATTAATTTTCGTTATCGTTTATAATATAACTTATCAGTTTTACAAACACAATGTTATTTATTTATGATAAATAATCAGTTGCATTATACTGAAATTATTCCATATTTATACTTGACTAACTACAGAAAAATTCATATATTTATGATTCTAAATTTAATTGGAAATATTAAATAAAGTTACGCTGTATATTTCTAATGACTTAAAACAAACCTAAATGGAGGTTAAATGTCTAAAACTATCAAGATTACCGTTCTGGCTGTGTTTATGGCATCATTCCTTTTTACAGGCTGTACAAGATACGCCAACGAAGAGGAATTAAAAGTGCTTAACGATCAGAACGCTGCCGTATCAAAAGCGGAAACCAAGCTCGCTGACATAAAAAAGGAAAGAAGGGCTCTGGAAGCTAAACTGGCTGAGAAACAGAAAGAACTTAAAGCTGCAGAAGAAGAAAAAGCTGCCGTGACGAGCAGATTAAAATAAACCAAACCGGAAGGAGTGCAATATAATTATGAGAAACATGATAACAATTCTTTCAATGTTAGTCTTTCTGAGCTTGGGTTATTCGCAGGATAAAATGAATTATGAAGAAGAATATCTGCCCAAACTCCAGAAAGCACAGGCTGAACTTGCTAAGATCGAAGCTGAGATTGCATCTGAAAAGACTCAGACGGAAACATTAAACACTCAGATCAGCGAAGCCGAAGCGAAAAAAGCTCAGATATGGGCTGAAATTTATCAGCTCGTCGGCTCGGACGAGAACGGCGTTAACGACTACAGGTCTAAACTTGACGCTCTTGATTCAAAAGTAAGAAGCTTCGGTTCTTTACCGGCTGAAGAGCTTTATAAAAGAAAAGCTGAACTTGACCAGTACGAAGCTGAACTTAACTCTTTAAGATCCGATAAAATATCAGCTCTGACCGAGTTCATCAACAAAATAGACAGAATAGACCAGAAGATAAAATCTATAAGAAGCTCAATGGTCGTTCCTTATGTAACATCATACGTGGTTAAAAGAGGCGACAGCCTGTGGAGAATATCCGGAAAAAAAGACATCTACGACGATCCTTTCAAATGGACCGACATATACAAAGCTAACAAAGAAACGATCAGCAGCTGGCAGAGGAAATATAACGCTGTTCTAAAAGAAGGCCAGAAAGAAGCTGATCTGATATATCCTGAACAGGAATTCACTATACCCAGGTAAAAGATCATCGATGCGGTATTCAAATACTTTTACAAACAGGCGCTTAGGGATTTATGCGCCTGTTTTATCTGTAATAAACAGGCAGGTATCTGTTAAATGACCCCAAAAAGGACATCTGTTTTCATTTATGCTGGTTTATTGATCTTTGTATCAATGATCCTGAACGTTTACATGATGCCCAGAGACCGTTCGGGAAGATACAACGACCTTCGCGAAGGAACGCTGGCTAACGAAAATATTTCCGCTCCTTTCGATTTCGAGATATTGAGAACCGATGATGAACTAAATGATATCAGGGAAAAAGTATCCGCGGCCGTTCTGCCTGTATTTGATGTTAATGATACGCTCAATGTTGATCTTTATAAAAAATATTCCGATTTCTGCAGTTCACTCGATGCTATCCGTGAAATCGAAAAAAAACTTGATTCAGGTCTCGGTGATTCGGTTTATCAGGCGCTGAGTAAAGTTCTTATAAACGATAAGTCATTACTGCTGGCAAAATACGGCGTCAGTTACGACTCAATAAACGGAGGACTATTGGGTTCGGGAACCAGAACGAGGGAGATCTTAAGCGGATACCTTCGTTCAAATTTTAATTCAAGATTCCTTGATGTACGCTCATCGGATATTTTAAAAAATAGTAGAACAAAAATCATTCTTAGAACAGGAACGGGATCAACGGAACATCCTGTTAATGATTTTCCGGATATAAATTTAAAAATACAACGCGATAAGGATTTCCTTTCTTCCTCATTTCCGGAAATGGGCAAAGACTCCATCAGGTATCTCGAGAATATATTGTCGGTTTTTTCCAAACCGTCTGTTATATATAATTCCGAGATAACTGATTCTATCATAAACAAAGCCCGTAATGAAGTTCCTCTTGCTGAAGGACTTTTTAAAAAAGGCGATCTTATAATAACAAAAAATTCGCCTGTAACGAAAAATACTTTAAAAATCATACGCTCGCTTGAACTCAAAAGAAGAGAGCTTAATGATAGTGAGGGAACTACTGTACTTAAAAGAATAAACATTCGCACAACCGCCGGAAAACTGATCATATCTTCAGTTTTTTATTTCCTTTTGGTAATTATGCTTTTTTTCAATAGAAAAAAGTACTTTTACAACATTAAACTGCTTTCAGTTATCTTCCTGATCATGCTCGCTCAGAACTCGGCGGTTTACTTTCTGTCCAAAAATTATGACAGCTTCACTCCTTACCTCGTAACAATGTCGGTCACTTCGGTACTTACGGCGGTTTTTTTCGACATGCGTGTCTCTTTTGTTGTCACATTGATTTCATCGGTTACTTCATCGATAATAATGGGGAGCAGTTTTCTTTATTTCTTTATACCACTTGCTTCAGGCCTTTGTACAATGTACGCTGTACATAAGATAAGGGATATATTCTCATTCATTTACAGGTCGATGATATTCACATTTTTAGGATTAATGGTCTGCGCTGCAGGCTTTTATCTTATGTTCAATCTTCCCTATGACGATCTGGTAACCGCTATAAGCCATTCTGCTGTTAATGCCGCGGTTTCACCTTTACTGGCGCTTACACTTCTTACCATTATCGAAAAACTGTTCAAAATGCCGACGGATATCACTCTGCTTCAGCTTTCGGACATGTCCAATCCGCTGTTAAGAAAACTGCAGACCGAAGCTCCGGGAACATATCACCACAGCATAACCGTCGGTAATCTTGCTGAAGCTGCAGCCGAAGCTATAAACGCGAATTCTCTTCTCGCAAGAGTGGGAGCATATTATCACGACATCGGAAAAACATTTAAATCAGAATATTTTATTGAAAATCAGAAGAATTCATATAATAAGCACGATAAGATCGCACCTAATATGAGCGCATTTATTCTTTCTGCACATGTCAAAGAGGGTATAAAACTGGCTTACGAGCATCATCTGCCGGAAGTAATTATTGATTTTATCCGGACACACCATGGCTGCTCCAGAATGGAATATTTTTATACTAAAGCGCTGAATCAGGCTAAAGTGTCTGACGATAAAGTTAACGAATCAGTATACAGATACACTGGACCGAAACCGAACTCGAAAGAGACAGCTATCGTGATGATATCAGATATCGTAGAAGCCAAATGCAGAACCGAATCATCTGCAGGCGCGGACAGATTCAGGCAGATCATCAGCGAAATTATTCTGGACAGGCTTCAGTCAGGCGAACTTGACGACTGCGACATAAAAATAAACGACCTGAGAAAAATCCGTGAAGCTATGATACCAGTTATTACCGGCATGTATCATCAGAGGATAAAATATCCGGCAAAAGCTAAGGATCCGGAAAATGAGAATATTGAAACCAATTTAGAGAGATCAGATGAAGAAAAATAATATTACAGCCGTTAATTATACGGTATCCAAGATTATCCTGCGCGACATTTTCAGAAGTGTCGAGTTCTATGAGAAGATCTCAAAAAGAAAATTCGAATCAATGAATATTTCTTTTGTCGGCGACGAAGAAATGGAAGACCTGAACATGAAACACCTTTCCCATAAAGGAAGTACTGATATAATAACATTCGACTATAGCACAGATCCTGACTCGGCAATAGACGGCGAGCTTATCATCTGTGTCGACGAAGCGAAAAGACATTCGAAAGAATACGGCGTTACTCTTAAAGACGAACTTTTCAGGCTTGTATTCCACGGACTCTTACATCTTACCGGATATGATGATACCGATGCCCGAAAAAGAAAAGCTATGAAAACCCGCGAAGACGAAGTATTGGCTTTGTGGAAACAATATAATTTAAAAAATTCTAAATAATTACGGAGTAAAAAATGGACAGCTCTCTTTCAATGGAGCCCCCAAGTAGTTACCTGATATTTTTTCAGCTAATAGGATTTATAGCTCTGTTATGCTGCAGCTTCTTTTTTTCAGCAACGGAAACAGCGTTCGTAAGCCTTAACAACAGCGATCTGAACGACATCAGAAATTCAAAAGAAGGTAATTTCGCAAAGATAACAGGTCTTATTGCGGGAAGATCAGAATTTCTGCTTCTGACGCTGCTTATCGGGAACAACCTCGCCAACGTCAGCATAGCGACGATAGCGGCTTTGATAACGAGAGACCTTTTTATGAATACCGGCTATGAAACTTTGAGCATGTTCTTCGAAGTAATAATAATTGGTCTTTTGATACTTTTAACCGGCGAAATAATCCCGAAAACATATGCGATCAGGAATAAGGTCAAATTTATTAAACGCGTTTCTCCTTTCGTGATCTTCATATATTATCTGCTGTTCCCGATCACATATATAATCGAAAAGATAGTTAATATCTTCATTGGTAAAATAAAGAAGATAGATACAGTTTCTGAATATACACGCCAGGACATCGAGAATCTTATGGAAGCCGGCGGAGAGGATGGAGCTCTTGAAGAGGATGAGAAGAACATGATAAATTCCATCTTCGAATTCAGCGAGAAAACAGCGAAAGAGATAATGGTTCCCCGCGTTGACATCATGGCGATACCAGCAGATATTACATCAAAGGATCTGTTTTCATTCATAAACGAAAATAATTTTTCAAGAATTCCTGTTTACAAGAATAACATTGATAACATAATTGGTATTTTATACATAAAAGATCTGCTTCATCATATAAATTCTCTTGACGAGAATTTGAACATAGCAAGAATCCTACGCGAAGTTACTTTTATACCCGAATCGAAAGATATCGCAGACCTTTTAAAAATGTTCCAGAAGGAAAAGACCCATATCGCGATAGTAGTTGACGAATACGGCGGGACTTCCGGGATGATAACTTTAGAAGACATTATCGAGGAGATCGTGGGTGAGATACAGGATGAATTCGATGAGGAGGAAAGGCTTTACCGCAGAATTAACGATACAAGTTATGAATTCGACGCAAAAATACCAATAAATGACCTTAATGAGATCCTAGAATTAAACCTTCCGGAAAATGAGGATTACGAAAGCCTTGGCGGATATCTTTACGACTTGTTCGGAGAAGTTCCTGATGTAGGCGATAAAAAATCTTACAACGGCTGCACTTTCACCATCTTGTCCGTTCATAAGCAGAGAATAGGCTGGGTCGGTATCGAGAAAAATGTAAATAATAATGAAAAGCAAAATACAGAGGAGACTAAATGAAAACAGAATCCAGAACCGAAAAGGGCTACAAGAAGATCATCGAGTTCCATATTGAAGGCTCAGAGCTTGAGCAATATAGAAAGGCTTCATTTGATAAATTCAGAAATTCAGCGAAAATAGACGGGTTCAGGGCGGGAAAAGCTCCGGAGAGCATGGTCAGGGCAAAATACGGCGCGGGGATCGAAGTCGAGGCAATGAACGATGCTATAAATCATTCGTATAAAACATACCTGATCGAGAACAGGATCTATCCTCTTTCCGAGCCTGCAGTAGATAATGTAGATAAAAAGGATGACGGCCTGAAATTTACTGCTACTGTAGAGACCTATCCGGAATTCGAGCTTAAACCTTACACGGGACATTCTATCGAGATCGAAAAAGCCGTAGTAACCGATGAAGAGATAAACGCGGCCGTTAATGACATTCTCGATAAGCATTCTTCTTCAAAAGATACCGATGAACCCGTAGCTGACGGTCATATAGTTGAAGTCGCAGTCAGACCCGCAGGCCTGCAGGATGTAAAATGGGAATATCAGACGGTCGAGATCGGAAAAAATCCCAACGATCTTATCGATAAAGAGTTAATAGGCCTGAAGAAAGGCGAATCTAGGACTGTAAGCATCAACCCTTCCGGCAAAAAGGAAGAGTCTTTAGCCTTAGAAATAAAAATAGAAAAAGTCGGGAAAAAGATACTGCCTGAACTGAATGATGAATTCGCAAAGACCTACGACTCAAAATATGCTACTGTAGCGGACTTAAGATCAAGCCTCGCGAGAGACATCGAAAGCAGAAAGCTGAATTCTCAGGAGATAGAAATATTCGAAAAATTCGCGAAAAAGATCATAGACGATCACGATAATTTCGAAGTGCCTCCTTCAATACTCAACAGATATCTTGATGACATGGTAACGAATGCTCAGAAACAGTACGGAAAGAGCATTGACAAAACAATGATGCGCAACATTTATCAGCAGAACGCCGAAGTGTCTTTAAAATGGGAATATATCAGACATAAGATAATCGAGGCAGAAAAACTAGCGGTAACCGATGAAGAGGTCGATAATAAAATAGCAACCCTCTCTCTTGAGCGCGAGATCGATCTGGAGAAGATAAAGAAATACTATTCGTCAAAAGAGAAAAAGCAGATGCTTAAGGAAGACCTTATGGATAAAAAGCTGAGAGATTTCTTAAAAGAAAAGAACAGCGTGAATTTCGTCGAACCGTCCGCAGAAGAGAAAACTGAATAACAACGGAGAATTTATGACTTTAATACCTATGGTAATTGAACAGTCAGGAAGGGGCGAAAGGGCTTATGACATTTATTCGCTTCTTCTTAAGCAGAGAATTATTTTTATCAATTCCGAGATCGACGACAATCTTGCGAGCCTCGTCGTTGCCCAGCTTCTTTTCCTTGAGGCTGAAGATACCGACAAAGATATTTCATTATATATTAATAGCCCCGGCGGAGTAGTTACCGCAGGATTGGCTATCTTTGATACGATGAACTATATTAAACCCGATGTTTCTACCATCTGTATCGGGCAGGCGGCGAGCATGGGTGCTGTGCTTCTTGCTGCAGGAAAAAAAGGCAAGAGAATAGCTCTGCCAAATTCAAGGATAATGATCCATCAGCCCTGGGGCGGAGCTCAGGGGCAGGCTTCCGATATTATGATAGCAGCCGAAGAGATCAAAAAAACCAAACAGACTTTGAATCAGATCCTCGCTGATACTACGGGAAATCCGCTCAAGAAGATCGAAAAGGATACGGACAGGAACTATTTCCTCTCCGCGAAAGAAGCTCTGGATTACGGTCTGATAGATAAGATTTATACTTCGAATAAATAGGGAAACACGATGTCAAAATCACAGTACAGAATCGAAAGATGCAGTTTTTGCGGCAGGGCAGAAAAGGAGACGAAAGCCCTTCTTGCCGGAGACGGAGCGTTTATCTGCGACGAATGCGTCATTCATGCAAAAGATTTTATAGACTCGACTATAAAAAAGAAAGCGTCAGACAGCCTGCCGGAAACATTCCCCTCCCCGAAAGAGATCAAGAATGAACTCGATAAATATGTTATCGGGCAGGATGAGACGAAAGTAGCGGTCTCTGTGGCCGTTTACAATCATTATAAAAGGATCAGGCATTTTTCGACAAAAAATGACGTGGAAATAGATAAATCGAATATACTCATGGTAGGGCCGACGGGCACGGGTAAAACCCTCATAGCGAGGACATTAGCCAGAATACTTAAAGTGCCTTTCGCCATCGCAGATGCAACAGTGCTCACCGAGGCGGGTTATGTCGGCGAGGATGTAGAGAATATCATCGTCAGACTGCTTCAGGTCGCGGATTACGATGTGCCAAAGACAGAAATGGGCATTATCTACATTGATGAGATAGATAAGATAGCAAGAAAAAGTTCAAATCCGTCCATAACAAGGGATGTATCGGGAGAAGGCGTTCAGCAGGCTCTATTAAAGATCCTCGAAGGTACAAAAGCTCAGGTGCCGCCAAAAGGCGGGAGAAAGCATCCCGAACAGAAGCTTACCGAAGTCGACACGACGAACATACTATTCATCTGCGGCGGAGCGTTCGACGGCATAGAGGATGTAATCCGCTCCAGACTCGGAAAAATGACCATCGGATTCGGATCCGACAAGGTCAACATCAAAGCCATGCACACTGATGAAGTGCTGTCGAACATTGCTTATGACGACCTGTTTAAATTCGGGCTTATACCTGAAATAATCGGCAGGCTTCCCGTAATAAAAGCGCTTCACAGCCTCGATGAATCCGCGCTCGAACATATTTTAACAGAACCGAAGAACGCGATAGTCAGACAGTATCAGAAATTATTCGAACTCGAAGGCTGCGAACTTGTCTTTACAGATAAAGCCATAAAAGCAATAGCTCAGCTCGCAATAAAAAGAAAGACAGGCGCAAGGTCATTAAAAAGCATAATAGAGCACACTATGAACGATATTATGTTCGATCTGCCCGATCACAAGGATACGAAAAAAGTCGTCATCGATGACGACATCGTCCTCGGAAAAAAGAAATTCAACTTTAAATAAGACTTATTCGTTGCAAAAAGTCGGATTTTTTTAAAGTTTCGGATATAATACGGATATATTTACAGTATCTTTTAAGCGAAAACCTCATTAGCCGCACCGGAAAAGGAAGAGGAACAGTTTATTCTATTATTTGAATTCTAAAGAAATTCTTGGAATATTAATGCTTTAACTTCTTGTTTTGTGTATATTTAAACTTATATTAAACGGACTGCTATGATAACTAAAACAGCTATTATCGTTCTTAACGGAAAAAACTTTTACAGCAAAGGCTTTTTGTCCGCGCTGGAGAAAAAGCCGGTGTTCATTATAGCCGCGGACGGAGGCCTGAAATATCTTGAAGAACTGGCTGTCCCGCCTGTAATTCATATCGGCGATATGGATTCTTCAGCTCCGGAGGTAAATGTTCCGGTTATGGATACGCTTATTTATCCAGTTGATAAGGACCGTTCTGATTTTTTTCTCGCTCTTGAATTCGCATACAAGAAGAAGGTGCGTGAAGTTTTCGTTTTTGCGGCCTGCGGAGGGAGGACGGATCATTTTATTTCCAACTACGATACTGCTGTCGATTTTGCTTCGAAAGGAATGAAAATAATTTTTTCAGGTTCGAAAGAGGATATTTTCTTTCTTCCGTGCATTGCGCCTAAAAATTATGAATTCAACTTCAGAAAAAGCTCTACGGTCTCGTTATTTTCCGGCTCTGATAACTTGGATGGTCTAACGATCTTGGGTTTTAAATATCCGGCTGTAAATCTTAACCTGAAGAGATCTGATCCTGTCGGTCTTAGCAATGTCTGCTCGGACAGCACGCAGAAGATAAGTTTTGAAAACGGCGTTCTTGTGCTGATATATAATAAATTAAAAGTATAGCGGGGTTCTTATGAAATACCATGTCAGACTTAATGAAGATATGCTCAAAGGCGCGGTTACGGCTATTCTGCCCGGCGATCCGGGAAGGGTCGAAAAGACGGCGAAACATATTAATACGAACGCTGTTTTTCTGGCTTCGAACCGTGAATATACTTCGTATCTGACTCAAGCTGACGGGATAAATATCCTTGTCTGTTCGACAGGCATCGGCGGCCCTTCGCTTTCTATAGCAGTGGAGGAACTCGCCTCGCTCGGTATCAAGAATTTTATCAGGATTGGTACGACAGGCGCGATACAGCCTTACATTAAGATACCTTCGCTTATCGTTACCACAGGAGCAGTCAGGTTAGACGGCGCATCGAAACATTACGCACCGATCGAATATCCAGCTGTAGCAGATTTCGATATTACTGCCGCACTAATCGAAGGTGCGATAAAATCAGAGATACCTTATTATAAAGGAATAACCGCTTCGTCCGACACTTTTTATCCCGGACAGGAAAGATATGATACTTTCTCCAAGTATGTGATACGGGATTTTCAGGGCTCTCTGGCTGAATGGCAGAAACTGAACGTTCTCAATTTCGAGATGGAATCAGCGACTCTTTTCACCATCGCCAATGCTTTCGGACTGAAAGCAGGATGCATAGCATCGGTAATAGTCAATAGAACTACCGGCGAAACACCCGATGATAAAGTGCTCGCCGAAGCCGAAGCAAATCTCGCCTCAGCGGTAAAATACGCGCTTTCCACCTTGACAATTAAAGAGTAAGAGATTATATTTATCCCTCTGAAATTGAACGGCAGCACAAATGAACATTAAAATAGATACATTAAAGGAAGGGGACAATTCCGCTTTTTTTACTTCAGATGAAGTCATGGCTCTCAGATCGGAAGATATTGATCTGATCAAAGCCGGCGATCTAAAGCTGAACATCCAGAAGAATGGGAATTATCTTCACATCACAGGTTCCGATACGGTAGAATACCGCGCCGTCTGCGACAGATGCGCAGAGGAATTCACCTCCGGACTGATCGTTAACATAGATTATTTTTTCCATATCGGAGAAATGAACTCCGCCGGTGAAGGCGATATCGAGATAGTTTATCCCGATGACAATAACGGAATGCTTGAATTCGACGGATACTTCATAGAATCTTTTTTTCTTGCGCAGCCCTTAAGATTTTTATGCAAAGAAGACTGCAGAGGTTTATGCCAGAAATGCGGTGCAGACCTGAATAAAACACAGTGCGGCTGTAAGGATGAAGAAAAGGTCGATCCGAGATGGGAAAAACTTACTGAATTAATCAAAAAGAATCAACATGGAGAATCTTAATGCCGGTACCAAAGAGGAAAACCTCGAAAGTAAGAGCTAAATCGAGGAAAAACCACTGGAAATTGGAAGCTAAAAGCACTTCCAAATGTCCGAACTGTTCAGCTCCGAAGCTGTCGCACCGCGTATGTCCAGTTTGCGGATATTACAAAGGAAAGGCAGTGATAGCTGCGAAAGCCTGATCAAAAGCTGAGCCGCAGAAGATCCCTAAAAGATCAGCAAGGGAAGCTGCGGCTTTTTTATTAGTAAAAATTTAGAATAGATTATGAAGATTGCGGTAGATCTTAACGGCGGCGACAAAGCTCCCGGTGAAATTCTGAAAGGATGTTTTGAATTTTCTGAACTTCACCCCGAGCACAGACTGATCTTATGTTCTGATAAAGAAACCGAACTCCCGGCTCTCCCGGACAATATCACAGCGGAATATTTTTCTTATTCGATAGGCATGAAAGAATCGCCTGTCCAGTCCTTAAAGGATAAACCCGATAATACGATAGCCGGCACACTTAAATTAGTGCTTACAGACAAAGCGGACTGCACTTTTTCGTGCGGGAATTCCGGAGCTGTCATACTGAACGCGATAGATGTATTCGGACTCAAAGACCCTAAAATAAACCCTTCTCTGATATCATTCATACCGATGTACAATAGAAAACCCCTGGCGTTTTTCGATGTGGGTGCTTTGGGTAATTTCCACTTCAACGCGGATCTGTATCTTGAAATACTTAAGGATGTCAAAGCTCTTTACACAATTGTGTGCGGCGTTGAAGATCCTTCGGTCGGACTTTTGAACATCGGAAGCGAACCGTGGAAAGGAACATCAGAGCACAGAAAGCTGTATCAGACATTGAGCAGCGGAAATTTCAATTTCAAGGGAAATATCGAAGGGGACAGCTTATTGAAGACTGAATGCGGTATAGTCATAACAGGCGGCTTTACCGGAAACGTTGTGCTTAAGCTTCTTGAATCGTTCGGTGATATTCTGAACGAATTTCAAAAATATAAATGTTGTAATTCTGAAAATAATTATATAAATTTTTTGATGGAGAACTTCAATTATGAAACGATAGGTGGTGCGCCTCTTATCGGAGTGAACGGAAAGGTAGTGATCGGGCACGGGAAATCAACTGCAAAAGCTGTGGTTTCCGGTTTGGATCTATGCGTAAAATACGCGGAATTGTAATACTTGAGAAAGGCGGTTATATGACGAAGAAAACAATTATGAAAATAGCGGGTACCGGACACTATCTGCCCGAAAAAATAATGACGAATCAGGATTTTGAGAAAATAATGGATACGACAGACGAGTGGATACAGCAGAGGGTCGGAATCAAAGAGAGAAGGGTCGTCGGAGACGCGGATCAGTCAACTTCTGATCTGGCTACATTCGCAGCAAAAGCCGCCATTGAAGATGCAGGGATAAACCCGGAAGACATTGACGCGATAATTATCGCTACCGTAACTCCCGACATGGCTTTTCCTTCTACAGCGATATTCGTTCAGAAAAATATCGGTGCTGTTAATGCGGCGGTATTCGACATTTCAGCAGCCTGCACAGGTTGGATCTACGGCATGACGATAGCTGAAGGTTTTATCGCGACAGGAAAATTCAAAAATATACTTGTTATAGGCGCTGAATTCCTAACATCTCTGGCTGATATGACAGACAGAAGTACAGCCGTTCTTTTCGGGGATGGGGCGGGAGCGGTTGTTGTTCAGCCTGCGGACGGTGAAAGCGGCATTATGGGCTCATATATAAAAAGTAACGGAGAACTTGCAGAACTGTTGTGGTCCTACGGCGGCGGTTCCAGAGTTAATAAAAGAGTGACTGATCAGGAAAAAATGGTCGATGCGAACGGCAACGATAAGAGATCAAAGATCAGAATGGAAGGCAATAAAGTTTATAAATACGCAGTAAGAGCCATGATCGAATCCGCTGAAAAAGCAATGGATGACGCAGGGATAAACGAGCATCAGATAGATGTACTTATACCTCACCAGGCTAATATGAGAATAATTGACGCTATAGCTGAAAGACTGGAAATGCCGGATGACAGGGTTATCAGGAACCTGCAGTATCTCGGCAATTCATCTGCGGCAACTATTCCAATCGCGATTGATCAGTCCAGAAAGTCCGGAAAGATCAAAAAAGGAGACATAGTCCTTGTAGCAGCTTTCGGCGGAGGATTCACATGGGGCGGACTAGTAATTAAATTCTAATAAGGAGTATCTATGGCTAAAATTGCTTTTATTTTCCCGGGACAGGCATCACAGTTCGTCGGAATGGGCAAAGACCTTTACGATAATTCAGATATAGCTAAACAGTATTATGATAAAGCCAACGATATACTTGGGTTTGATATAAAAAAGGTATCTTTTGAAGGCCCGCTTGAAGATCTTAAACAAACGAAGATCACTCAGCCTGCGATCTTCGTTCTCTCGGTTATCATAAATAAACTTCTTCAGGAAAAAGGAATTAACCCTGTGATTACTGCAGGTCACAGCCTCGGAGAATATTCAGCTCTGGTATGTGCAGGCGTGATGTCATTCGAGGACGCGCTTGAAGTCGTTAAGCTCAGAGGGGCTGAAATGCAGAAAGCCGGAGAAGTAAATCCCGGCACAATGGCAGCTATAGTAGGACTTCCTGACGATAATCTGATATTTGAAGCCTGTAATGAAGCTTCAGCAGCAGGCATAGTTCAGCCCGCGAACTTCAATTCGCCGGGTCAGATCGTGATCTCCGGATCTATTGACGGAGTGAAAAAAGGTATGGAAACATCAAAGGCCAAAGGCGCAAAGATCGTAAAAGAGCTTGTTGTAAGCGGAGCTTTCCATTCACCTCTGATGCAGTCTGCCGTTCAGCCTTTATCAGACAAACTTCAGACTAAAATTTTTAATGATCCCGTAATTCCGGTCGTACCTAATGTAACAGCTAAAATCTGCACGGATAAAAATGAAATGAAAATACTTCTTGTCGAGCAGGTCATGGCACCTGTTCTCTGGACAAAGACGATCGAGACCATGCTAGCGGAAGGTGTTGACACATTTATCGAAGTCGGTCCGGGCAATGTTCTTCAGGGGCTCGGAAAAAGAATTTCAAAAGAATCGAGATTCGTCGGCGTTCAGACGCTCGAGGAACTCAATAACTTAGCTTTATAGGAGAATATCATGCTTAAAGATAAAGTAGCCATTATTACAGGATCGGCAAGAGGGATCGGCAGAGCCATCGCTGAGGAATACGCTGCTAACGGAGCTAAAGTAATAATTTCAGATATCATGCAGGACAAAGCCGAAGAAACCGCAAACGAACTTAAAGCTAAATACAATATTGATACTCTTGCGATCAAAGCTGATGTCTCAAAATATGAAGATGTCGAGACTTTAGTTAATCAGACTATCGAAAAATTCGGAAAAATCGATATAATCGTAAATAATGCCGGCATCACGAGAGATAATCTTATCATGAGAATGTCCGAGCAGGAATGGAACCTCGTGATCGATATCAACCTCAAAGGCGTTTTCAACTGCACAAAAGCGGTTTCAAGACCAATGATGAAACAGAGATACGGTAAGATCATCAACATCACTTCCGTAGTCGGCGAGATGGGCAACCCCGGGCAGATCAATTATTCAGCCTCAAAAGCAGGTGTAATAGGCATGACAAAGACCACGGCAAAAGAGCTCGGATCAAGAGGCATCAGGGTCAACGCCATCGCTCCCGGCTTTATAGTATCGGAAATGACCGATAAAATGACCGATCAGGCTAAAGAAAGCCTAATCAAATTAATCCCCTTAAACGAACTCGGCAAACCTGCCGATGTCGCAAAAGCCGCAGTCTTTTTGGCTTCAGATATGGCTGATTATATTACCGGGCAGGTGATCAATGTATGCGGCGGTATGGTCATGCAGGGATAGGAAATAGAGTTCCATATTTAGTCGTATTTCTTCGTTACGATATAAAATTCTTCTTCAATTTTAAATCCCATTTTGAGATATAAATTCACAGCTTTTACATTTTTCTTTGTCACAGAAAGTATTACTTTCGTAAATCCTTTACTATAACAATTTCCTAAAATCTCTCGTACCAACATTTTACCAATTCCTTTACTATGGTGGGATTTTAAAACGGAAATGCTTTCAATTTCAGCTGTATTTGTATTTATTTTATTTATCAAAGCTGCGGCTATAAGTTCATTATTATATATTATTACAGGACAAAGTGTTTCATCAATGTCTTCACTATTCTTCCTGCAACCAATTTCGATTTCAGGAAACAGCTTTGCATCAATACTACCTGCATAGCTATTTTTCTCAACATCACAATATTTACTAAAGTATTTTATTATATTATAGTTGTTTTTATACTCTTTAGGCAATTCTTCAATTTGAAATGTGTTAGAAAACTCATATTCCATTGAGTAACGCAACTCGACTTCAAAACAATTCATCTTTAATTTATCATAAATGGAATCAATTAACTTTAATTCTGGAAACATTCTGAAGTATTTACAATTATCATTCATTTCCTTATAAATATGTTCAATTAACATATAAACATACTCTTCAGCTTTGTTAAATTCATAATCAATTACACAATCACTGATCATTACCCCAGCTTTACTATTGAAATAATTTCCAGTTATATACCCAAAAGGTATCGTTTTATTATAAATTGCATAGCAGTGCATTTTATTAGTTTCTAATAATCGATTTACCTTATTAATAATCTTTTCTTTTTCAATAATACTTTTCACTTTTTCTGCTTTGGTCAAATGGTAAATTTCTTCTGAATTGAAGATTTTCTTTATTTTAATATTCTTGATTTTATTTGTCATGTATATCAATTCCCATCAACTCTGTACGTATTTTCCACACTTTTGATTACTAGGATTCAGTAAAACAAAAATAATACTTTGTCGATTGTGATTTGTGCACCCGGCCAGGTTCGAACCGGCAACCGCAAGATCCGGAGTCTTGTATTCTATCCAATTGAACTACGGGTGCAATTTCTTTATATCATAAACCTATTTCTTCAAATATTCCAGCACTTTTTTGCATATCTGATCTGCGCTGAAACCGTATTTATCCAGTACGACATTTCCCGGAGCTGATGAACCGAAAGTATCGATACCGATATTGAGACCGCATTTGCCGGTATATTTCTGCCACCCGAAAGTAGATCCCGCTTCGATAGATACTTTTTTCACTCCATCCGGAAGAATTTTTTCTTTATATTTTTGCGTCTGAGCTTCGAAAATTTCAAAACTGGGCATGCTGACCACATTAGAGCTAATACCTTTATTCTTGAGTAATTCCTGAACATGAAGTGAAAGATTTACTTCTGATCCTGTCGCTATCAAAATTAGTTCAGGCTTTTTCATTTCCGAAAGTATGTATGCGCCTTTTGATAACCCTTCCGCGCCGGAATATTTTTTTCTGTCCAGCGTTTCGATGTCCTGCCTTGAAAGGACAAGAACGAAAGGTGAATTTTTATCGGCAAGCATATATTTCCATGCTTCGGTAACTTCATTCGCATCCGCCGGTCTGATGACCTTCAGTTTCGGGATGATCCTGACAGACATTAATTGCTCTACCGGCTGATGAGTGGGTCCGTCCTCTCCGACAGCTACCGAATCGTGCGTGAATATAAATATCGGATTTATTCCCATGAGAGCCGCCAGCCTGATCGACGGTCTCATATAATCAACGAATGAGAAGAATGTGCTCGTCGTCGGTCTTAATCCGCCGTGACATGAAATCCCGTTGGCTATAGCAGCCATCGCATGCTCTCTTACTCCGATCCTGATATTTCTCCCGTTTTGAACTGTCGCGTCAAAATATCCTGCGCCTTTGAAAAATGCTTTTGTAGAGCAGCTCAGATCAGCATCGAGACTGACGAGCCATTCGAGCTTGCTTCCCGCTGATGACATCGCGGTATGATTCGATACTCTTGTCGCAAGTTTTTCTCCCGGATTGAAATTCGGGATAATCTCATTAAGATTTTTCGGCAGATCATAATTTATAAATCCTTCAAGCTGAGAATATTTTTCCGGATATTTTTTCTGATAAGCTTTTTTCTTCTTTTCCCATTCTGTGTAATTTACAACTTTCTTCTGAATGAGTTTCGAGAAATGAGCTTCGACGGATTTATCTACAAAGAATTTTTTCTTCGGATCAAGACCAAGAAATTCTTTTGTGAGTTCAGTTTCTTTTTCGCCTAAAGGTGCGCCGTGAGCTTTTTCCGATCCGCATTTGTTCGGCGATCCGTACCCGATAGTTGTTTTAACGATAATGAGTGAAGGTTTGTCTGAAACTGATTTGGCTTTAGCAATAGCTTTATTGATGCCTGATATATCGGTGTCGCCCTCCTTCACGGTCTGAACATGCCAGCCATAGCTCTCATATCTTTTTTTCGTGTCTTCTGGAAATGTCAAAGAAGTCGGGCCGTCCAGAGAAATATCATTCGAGTCGTACAGCATGATCAGCTTTCCAAGCTTCAGATAGCCTGCAATGGAAGCCGCTTCCGCGCTTATCCCTTCCATAAGACATCCGTCTCCTACAAAGCAGTAAGTATAATGATCAATAAGATCTATTTCTTCATTATTGAATTTATTCGCGAGAATTCTTTCGGCTACAGCCATGCCGACAGCATTTGCAGCGCCCTGACCTAAAGGTCCGGTCGTTGTTTCCACTCCGGCCGTATGCCTGAATTCAGGATGACCGGGTGTTTTACTATGCCACTGCCTGAAATTTTTGATATCACTTATCGGTAGATCATAACCGAACAAGTGTAAAAGGCTGTATAAAAGACTGCTTCCGTGACCGGCTGACATCACGAATCTGTCTCTGTTGAGCCAGTCCGGATGTTTAGGATTAAAATTCAAATGATCCGCCCAGAGCGCATAACTCATAGGCGCGGCTCCCAGAGGAAGTCCGGGATGCCCCGAATTCGCCTGTTCGATCGCGTCAATGCTTAATCCTCTGATCGTATTTATCGCTTTAAGTTCGACCTGTTTCATAATTAAATCCTTCTGATTGTTTTAGAAGTTCTAAATATATGAAATATCTAAAGCTTTGTTAAGAACTATTTTATCTTTTAAAACCTTTTAATTTTCCCGTGGCAGTATGGCGTTGTGCCTTTGTGCTCGTAATAATCCTGGTGATAATCCTCTGCTTTCCAGAATTCAGATACTTTTAATACCTGCGTAACCGTTTCGTATCCTTTAGATTCGAGCATCCCGATCAGCTTTTCTGTGATGTTTTTTTCGGTTTCGTTATTATAAAAGACTACCGATTCGTACTGCTGCCCGATATCGGGTCCCTGTCCATCCGCCTGAGTCGGATCATGGATCTCGAAAAATTCCCTTGCTATTGTTTCAAAATCGATCTTTCTGTCATCATAAAGAACTTCGACTGCTTCAAAATGGCCTGTTGTACCTGTGCACACCTGTTTATAGGTAGGATTTTTGATATGCCCGCCCATGTAGCCTGAGTAAACCTCCAGAACTCCGTTCAGTTTTTCCATATAATATTCGACTCCCCAGAAGCATCCGCCGGCGAAATATGCCCTTTTTATATTTTCTGCAGGTATAAAGTCCATCGATATTGAATTTACGCAGTGACGAATGTTCTTTTTTGTAAGGTTCTCGCCTTCGAAAACGTGACCGAGGTGCCCTCCGCAGTTCGCGCATGTGATCTCGGTTCGTCTGCCGTCCGGGTCCGTTGACCTTTGAACAGCACCATTTATTTCATCGTCAAAAGCAGGCCATCCGCAGCCTGAATCGAATTTATCTTCGGATCTGTAAAGCATGTTTCCGCACTGCCTGCAGATATAAACACCGTTTTCTTTGAAATTCTCGTACTTTCCTGTGAAAGGAGCTTCAGTTCCTTTATTTATTATTACTCTTTGTTCTTCAGGTGTTAACTGATTGTATTGATCTGTCATTTTAATATTCTCCTTTTTTCCGCTGTATAATATGAGCAATAATGCGATCGAAATCAATATGGGTATAATGTATTTCATATCTACCCCTGTTTTTGAAGTAATATAGATCTACTTCTATTTAATAAATATGATTTATGTTAGTAAGATACCTGGTATAACTTCATACCGGATCTAATCCTGCAACCGGCTAAAAGCCGGCATTAATATCACTCGCATATCATCCTCCGAAAAAATATCGGCATTAATAATATAATAAATTGGAAGTTAACCGTACCGGTATGATCTTTGATATTTTTTCTCCGGATATATGGCTCGTTCAAACTACAAGACAAGAATGCACTCCCGTTTCTCAAAATATATGACTCGACCGATAACCTCTACCGGTCATCGAGCGAGACATAATTCAGATAAAAACGGATCCCGTTACCCATCTTCACCCGCAGGTACGAAATCAGCTTTAAAATAGCGAACGGCCTGATGAGGCAGGGTCCGTTTATATCTGAAGTTATGTCGAGCATTATAAATTAAAAAAATAAAAAAGCCGGACAAAGCCGGCTTAATTATAAAGATCGGGGAATTATCTTCCCACGTACTCGCCTGTCTTAGTATCGATCTTAACAACGTCACCGTCATGGCAGAATAAAGGAACCTGGGTCATAAGACCGGTCTCCATCCTTGCGTCCTTAAGAACCTTGCCGCCGGTATTACCCTGAACTGCAGGCTCGGTATACTCGATAACAAGATCCACCTGAGGCGGAAGCTCGACGCTGATCGGTTTTTCGTTGTACAGAAGAACGTCAATAACATTCTCCTCTTTAAGATAATACACGTTGTCGCCCAGATACTCTTCGGACAGTTCAAGCGTCTCGTAAGTAGCCTGATCCATAAAAACGAACATGTCGCCGTTCTTGTAGGAGAACTGCATTTTCCTTCTGTCCAGCCTGACTTCGTCAAGCTTGTCAGTAGCGCGGTAAACGGTTTCCGCGATTGAACCCACTTCAAGATTCTTCGTTTTCAGCTTCATTGTTGACGCTGAACGGGCTCCCTTATTATATTCAGCCTTAAGCACAAGCAGAAGATCATTGCCGCTTTTGATAATATTACCGGCTCTGAATTCGGATGCTTCCTTCATAATAACTCCTACTTATTTTTTGTTTAAATTTCGTTAAGTTTTTAATTAAATTTGTAATA
>ENA-UPTA01000110-UPTA01000110.1-activated-sludge-metagenome-genome-assembly--contig:-NODE-110-length-85244-cov-9.390567_pt1 | contig 85244 bp, 77 predicted proteins | sample MGYA00238184_ERZ773361 | MGnify/ENA primary metagenome ERZ773361 (study PRJEB29100, sample SAMN05720205) | activated sludge metagenome | isolation source: anaerobic digester from wastewater...
CGAAGCGATCGGATCGTCCCCGTTCACGAGACCAATGGCGGTATCGACAGCCGTCTGATCCGGTGTGGAGTCGGCGTAGGCGGTGACCGCGATCGTCATCGACTGGGACACGCCGCCTTTCGAGATCGTGACTAAATATTCACCCGTTAGGGGATTCCAAACTACCGAAATGTTGACACCCAACCCGCCCATGCCGGGAAGCGCCTGAAGATAGGCTTTAACCGCCGCTTCTTTTTGGGCCTGTGTCGCGGCATTTCCTCCCGGGACCGGAAGAAGGGCGATCGGATTCGCCCCGCGCGCCAGCGCGATCGCGGCGTTCACCGCCACTAGATTGGGATCGGGAGTCGGGTCTTGTAGGGTTCGGAAGGTGGCTTCTTGCGAAATCGCCGTTTGACCGTCATTTTGAACCGCGAGGATTTTCCACTTATATTCGGTGTTGTAATTCAGTCCCGTTTTTAGAAGAGAGGTTGTGGCAACTGTCGTAGGTTCGGGATAGTTTTCGGTTATCATTGGAGCGAAGTAAACCCGGTATTCCGTGATTTCGGGAACCGCCCGCGGGCTTTTCCCTTCCGAAAATAAACCGGGAGAGCCTTCCCATTCGAGGAGGACCTCAAGGTTGTTGACGAGAGAGCCTGACTCGGGACTTGTCGTCGTTACCTGTAAACCGGAAGGAACCAACTTCTCGAAACGGCTATTCCGGATACGCTCCCAAGAAGTGGTAAGCCCATAAGGTATGCTGATCTGAAGCGTATCGGGTTCATCGGTTTCAAAAAAGAGAAAACCGGTGTCGCATAGGGTGGCTTTCCAAAAGAAAGAATCGTTGTACCCTTCGGGCAATCGCGACCGAAAGATTTGCACGCGCGTTCTGGATTGATCGGGATCATCGATCAGAACGTAGACTTCTTCATCCCGTACGCCTTCGATACCCAATTGCCGAATCCGGTCCCGCCTGTCTGGAACGCCGATGTGGGGCAGACCCGCTATAAGGGTAACCGGGTTGGGATTCACGAAAGACAGGCGTAATTTGTTCTCCGCTTCCGTTCCGCTTTTTAGGCAGAGCAACGCTTGATGCACCGAATCGACTCCGGGTTGTTGCCGAGCTGCTAAAAAAGCGTCCATCGGGTAGGTGTTTTCTTAATTAGAGAGAATATAGGAGGGAAAGATGCAGGCGTTTTGAGGGCTTATGAACACATTTAGCGGTTGCCTGAGGTGGAAGTAGTCCGTGAGGGAGATCCCGTAGAGGGTTGTCCCGTTCTCTTCCACACCTCTATCAAGGATGACTTGCTCGATCGTGAGGAGTTCTTCTTGCCGGAAAGAACGAGAACCGCTTGGGTCATTGAGCGAAACAACGGTTCCTCCGCGAATCAGATCGCGCGCAAGCTGTTCCGATAAAAAGAGCTGCAAGATGCCGGGCGCCAGCGGATTTTCGATTAACGGGTACGTGACTCCCTGAATCCGTAACCCGTAAAAGGGGGAAGGGGTAATCAACGTTTTTAGACAGTTTTCTTTTATGCCGAAAACCCAGAACCCGAGATCGGAGAAATCCAAGAGTTGCCAGCGATTTTCGGCAACGCTCAGCTCTCCTTCCATAAGCACTTTTAACAGCGGGATCTCTGGTTTCAGAACGCGTTTGAAGGAAATGCAACCCCCAAGAAACATCCCGATTACGACGCATAACAGCAACACGAAAAATATCGAGCGATTTTTTCTGCGCATCTTCACCCTCTCCTTGGCTGGCCGCGTTTATTTTGGCCATCGATCATGCAACGCCAACGATTATTATAGCATTGTAGACTAAATAATACCAACAATCAAACTAAAACTATACGAAATTATTTCTCTATATAAACTATATTATACATTAGCTAAACAGAACCAAAACGCCCGACGTAAGCCGGACGATCCGGAAAGGACGCTCTAAAACGGGGTTTATAAACCGAGCGCCGCGTATCGAAAGTCACGAACAGGTGTCGGGCGGTATTCGGCTGGTCGAAAAGCCTTTTCCGATCTGACCGGTTATCTTTTTCGCTTCTTGATCGTGTTTCCGTACCGATACGACGGAATCAGCTTACTCTTGCGTTATAATCGGAATGTATCAAATTAGGTAAAAACGGGAAGAAATCGGGTATCTAATGAGAAGACAGCATGTAACGCCGCAGGTCCCGAAAAGGTCTGAACGGTTTGTTCAGACGAAAGAAACGGAGGAGGTTTTCGCTTTGGAGTACAAAGATTTTTCAAAAGAACAGCTTCTGGAACGGATCAAAAGCCTCGAGCGGCTAACCCGGGAGCTGCTGAGAGAGAAAGAGCAGGAAACGAGGATCGAGTACGCGTGGACAGGCAACCTCGGGCACTGGTATTGGGACATCAAAACCAATGAGGTGACCTTCAATCCGCTTAAAGTGATCACGCTTGGATACGATAGGGGCGAGTTGCCGGAACGCGTGACCTATCAGTTTTTCACGGACAAACTTCATCCGGAGGATTTGCCAAAAACGATGGACGCCATGCGCGATCACTTGTACGGAAAAGCCGAAGTTTACGAGGCCGAATACCGCATCAAGGCGAAAGACGGAACCTATCGATGGTATTATGACCGCGGGAAAATCACGCAACACGACGAGAACGGCAAACCTTTGTTCCTGGCGGGGATCGTTTTTGATATCACCGAAAAGAAAAAAGCGCAAACGGAGCTGGAGTATAAAAACAGGATCCTTTCAGAGATGTCGTCGGTTGACGGGCTGACAAAAATCTGCAATCACCGGTCGTTGATCGAGCACCTGAAGGCGGAGATGGCAGAATCAAGCCGTACAGGCGCTCCGCTCTCCATTGCGATCTTCGATATAGACGATTTCAAGAAAGTCAATGACACCAAGGGTCATGTGTATGGAGACCAGGTTCTTGTGGATGTGGCGGCCATTATGAAAAACAGTATCCGAGGAACGGACTTTGCGGGAAGATACGGGGGCGAAGAGTTCATGGTTATCTTTACCAATACCGACCTTTCTGTGGCCAAAAAAATATCCGAGCGGATCAGGCAAGCGGTTGAGAAGTTTCACTTCGTCGACGGGTTACCGGTTACCATCAGCGGGGGGGTCAGCCGGTACGATCAAGAAACGATCACCGAACTGGTTCACTCGGCGGATACGAAGCTGTACACAGCGAAAAGAAACGGAAAAAATCAGATCGTGTCCGAGTGATCGGAACTGCCACACGCCGACGGGTAGCCACAACGACCGCGGGTTTCGCCTCGTTAGGGAATTTTTTAACTTTTGGATTTTTACCTTTTGCAAGGTTTAGAATTCGAATTGTGACTTGATGCGGGTTTTGATTTTGGTTTCAGCCCCGACGGTTGATTCGCGTGGTATCGCGCCGTCGCAAGGAAAAGGGTCGCTTACGTCGCGATGATCGGCGGGGTTATCGCGCGGTAAGCGGATTATTATCTCGCGACCGCGCGATCCCGTTCGACAACCACAATATCCGGACGCATGATGATACACTGCTTAGCCCGAGATGCTCTACCGGAAATGGAGAGCCCGCTTTTAAGCAGGCATGTATGACCTTTACCCGCGTTACCGGGCGGAAGCCCGCCCGGTAAAAATTAGTTCTCGAGACAGTCGGACGCGTTCGTTTCAGACGAAAAATAATTTAAAAAAGATAGAAGAGCCAGCCTAAAGAGCTGGCGCTCCAAAAGAGAAAGCTAAAAAAAGACCAAAAACGCAATAAACGACGAAGATAAAGGCGGTATCGCGCCGCCGCAAAGAAAAGGGTCGCTTACGTCGCGATGATCGGCGGGGTTATCGCGCGGTAAGTGGTTTATTATTTCGCGACCGCGCGATCCCGTTCGACAACCGCAGCATACGGATGTGTGATGATACGCCCCTACGAAAGAACGGGTATGTTTCCGTGTGGTGTGTGAAGGTATGGGGCGCGGTTCACGAAATTCCCCTCCAGAGAGGGGTGGGGAAGTTGTATGTCTGCTAGGAAATATCTGTCCGGCACACACGGTGAAGCTGATCTGCGATTATTGGATCGGGAAATACGAGGAAGAGGGCAATCCGGAAAACGCCCTTTGGGATGGTTACTACGGGATTGAGACCACCGAAACGCATAGCGTCTCAACAGATTAGGGAGGCTTACCAACTACCGAAGCCAGACAAAAACACGCGTCTGTCCCGGATAGAGCGGGGCAGGCGCGTGTTTATCAAAAAACGCTTATTCCCGTAGGCGTCCGTCTTCATTCGGAAGCGGAAGCGATTACGCCCTCACGTAATCGACCAGAGAGTAGTTCATGATATTGCCGCCTGTTTTCATGGCGGCTTGAAGCACCGCTTGCAGATTTTGCAAGTTCGTGTAGGTCTCCATGAAATCGGCGTCCTGTTCTTTCGAAAGGTACTCGGTCATGAAGACGACGGAGTCGTCAAAACGGTTCGTGGCCATCTGCACGAAATTGCCGTTGGCGCCGTTGCGCGCGATGATGCTTTGGATGTTGGACTCGTAACGATCGAGTTTCTCGAGCGCGTGAGAGTTCAGATACCCGTTCGGATTATCTCCACGGAGGTTTTTGCTAAGATCGGACATCAAATTGAAGACACTTTCGTTTCCGTCGACGGTAAACGCATCGTAAACGGTGAAGTTGTACTCAAAACGGTACCGCCCTAAATCAACGCTCCTCGCCACGTTGGCTTCGGCTGACATCACGATGTTTCCGTCGGCGTCGACCGGCATTTTGATCGATTCGGCTCCGGCGAAGATGTATTCTCCGGAGATGCTGGTATCCGCCAATTGGATGAACTGGTCCTTGATCCGGTCGATTTCTTGCGCGATCGTCGCCCGGTCGTCAGCGGTCAACGTGTCGTTGGCGCCGTTCACAATCAACTCCCTTAACCGGTAAGAAAGCGCTCCCAGCTCGTCCGTAATGCTGTCGTAGGATTTGATGTAGGTCTCGACAGTCGACGCGTTCCGTTGATATTGCTCTATTTCACGTAGTTTCGTCCCGATATTGGAAGCCCGCGTCGCCACGATCGCGTCATCGGACGGATAACGGACCTTCTTCCCGGAAGAGCCTTGCTCGTGAAGCTTCGCGACATCGCGGTAGGTGTTCGTGATATCTTTTAAAACCGTATTGTGAAGCATGTTATGCGTTATTCTCATCGGCCATATCCTCCTATCCGTCCCCTTGGAAACGTTCTGTCTTTTGCAAGTTGGCGGATTTGCCCGCGGGATTGTAGGTATGCATCTTTCCCGTTCCGGCCATTCCGGCTTGTAAGAATTCGATGTACGATAACTGAAAGTTGATCATCCGTTCGAGGTTTGTTCGAGAGAACGTCAGCTCCCGCATCGCCTCGATCATGCGCGATACGCTGACCATCAGCTCCCGCCCTTCGTCACCCAACTTTTCCACGATCTGCAGAATGGACGTGCCCGTCGGGATCGACAGCTCTTCGCACAGAGAATCCGAAACGGCGGCCCGTTGCTGCTCGATCAAACGGAGTTTTCGGTCGAAATCCTCTTGTTTGAAGGTTAATTGTTCGAAAACCTCGTATTCGCCGTTGATCATACATTGCTGCTGCGTTTTCAACAACGCGATGTTCTCCCTCACCGTATGCTCGAATTCGTTGAAAACCGCTTTTAGTGTTTCCGCTTCCTTAACCATGAAGGTTCCTTTCGTCATCCTTCTAGAATCTTTCTCGCGATTCGCTCAGGATCGGGTTGATAAGCATTGTTTTCCACGAGTTTCTGAAACTTCGCAACGAGTTCTTCTCGCACTTCCGGCAGTTGCTCCGCTTTTTTCAGAACCTCGGAAAGGTTATAGGTTCCCTCGATCGTCAAACGCTCCGTGGCAAACAAACCCTCTTCTTCTTTTTGAACAGGTTCCGGTTCGCCTTTCACACGTTTGTGAACGGATGAGTATACCTTTTGCGTATCTCCGATTCTCAGCAAGTCTTTGGGATCGATCATAGCGCTCACCCCTATTTCATTTATGTTCATCAGTGTTATCGGATGACGTCTTTAGAACTTTAATAGTTGTTAACCGATTTGTATGCGATCGATTTTTTCGGCGTATTCGTGGATCAAAAATTCGCGTAATCGCGGCGTTTTATCCAGCTTGACATCACCGGATAGAAGCTCCTGCGCGTCTTCTCGGCTCTGATAGAGCAAATTGGCGTCTTCCACCATGTCGCCGAATTCAAATTGGGGCATGCCATGCTGCCGGACACCCAGGAAATCGCCGGGCCCGCGGGTTTGTAAATCGTATTCGGCCAATTGAAATCCGTCGTTGCAGCCTGAAAAGTATTTTAAGCGCTTTTCCGAGGCTTCGGAGGTATCCTGCGTGATCAAGAAACAGAAACTTTTACGTTCGCTCCGCCCCACACGTCCGCGAAGCTGATGCAACTGCGCCAGGCCGAAACGCTCCGGGTTTTCGATCACCATCACCGTCGCGGCCGGGACATCGATCCCTACTTCGATAACGGTTGTCGCGACTAACACCTTCAATTCTCCGGAAACGAACTTTCCCATCACGGCATCTTTTTCCTCTTCCTTTAAACGCCCGTGCAGCAGACCCAAAGGGATTCCCTTAAAGGGACCTTTGCTCAGGACTTCGAACATCTTTGTAGCCGCTTTCAAATCCGACGCCGGAGAGTTTTCAGACTCCGCTTCGTCAATAATGGGAAAGACGATAAAGGCTTGGTTTCCCAACGCGATCTCCTGCTTGACGATCTCGTAGACCTCTCCCTTTTTGGAGTCGTGCATATAGATGGTTCGGACGGCTTTTCGCCCCGGGGGGATCTCGTCTATCGTTTCGACATCCAAGTCTCCGTATACGGCCAAAGCCAGCGTTCGCGGGATCGGCGTCGCCGACATGATCAACGTGTCGACCTCTTCCCCCTTCGACTTCAGGGACTCCCTCTGTTTCACGCCGAATCGATGCTGTTCATCCACGAGGGCGAACCCGAGACGCTGAAAGCCGACATCCTCCTGGATCAGCGCGTGCGTACCGATCACGAGTTGCGCTTCTCCTGAGCGGATTTCTTCCTTAATCCGATCTTTTTCCTTGTTTGGTAGATTGCTGATCAATAGCCGCGTTTGGATGCCAAGGGAAGTGAAGTCATCCACGATGTTTCGGTAATGCTGCTGCGCCAAAATCGCGGTAGGCGCCATAAAAGCAGCTTGAAACCCGCTTTCTACGATATCCAGAAGGACCATCTCCGCGACAACCGTTTTACCGCATCCGACATCCCCCTGAAGCAAAACATTCACCGGCAGATTGCCCTGGAGTTTTCCCCTGATACTTTGATAGACCTTCTTCTGCGCTTTTGTGAGTTTGAACGGCAAGCTTTTGACCAACCCTTCGGATAACACGCCGCTAAACTGCTTTGGCGGGCGCGTGTAGAACTGTTCTCGGTTTCGGCGCGCATACAGAAGGGCGATTTGAAAGTAGAAGAATTCATTATAAGACATTTTCCGTCGGCACCGTTGCAGATGCAGCTGGCTTTTCGGACAGTGCAACCCGTAGATCGCATCCCCCAGAGGGATCAGGTTCCTCTTTTCGTTGATCGAAGCGGGCACCGGATCGTCAATGGCGGCGATCGCGGGGGAAGCGGTGAGAATCATCTTGCGGATTGATTTCGTTGGGAAACCCTTTCGGGAACGGTAGACAGGAATGATCGCCCGAGTGGGATGGGACTGGCCGCGATCTTCTTCGTAGTCCTGCACCTCGATTTCCCACCCAGCGTTGCGGTTCCAACGGACGTTCCCCGTCACCAGGAGGCGGTCGATCTTGCCGAGAGGATCTTTCAAGTACGGTTGGTTGTACCAGATCAGCGTGACTTCGCCGGTTGTGTCGGTTAGACTCGCCATCAGGATATGAAGACCGTAATTCGAACGCTTCTCTCGCACGGCGCCAAGCGTTCCAAAAACGGTGGCTTTGATATTCGGAAAAAGCTCCGAAACCCGATAGATGCGCCGTCGATCGTGATAAGCGCGGGGAAAATAGTGAAACAAATCTTTTAGCGTCAGGACGTCAACAGAACTGAAAAAATCCAACCATCGCGGACCGACGCCTTTAACGTATTGTACGGGTTTGCGAAGCTGCTCTTCCATCTTTTGACGTTCCGAATCGGAAGGTGCCGGCAGGGGGGGTGGAAGCAGAAATGCCGCTTTCAGTTTATCGAGCATCACGAACCCGTTGGATAATCGTTTTTCCTGCCGCTCGGCCGGAAGAGTGTCGAACTGCTCGTAGTGGGAAACGAACAGCCTGAGCTTCTCTCCTTCCTCGCAGGCGGTTTCCCACTCCATCGTGTCTATTTGATTCAACTCGGAAAGCAGCCGCCTGTGCAAGGACCCTTTGGAGGCATTCTCTTCTTGAGCTTCTTTCAGCAACTTTTCCGATTGCGCGATAAACTCTTCGATCAGAATCACGCTATTCCACCAACCGATGGATCACTGCCGTCACCTTTCCAATAATCCGACATAATGACGACCACCGCTCTTTGTCTATAAAAACAGGTGGATAGGCGCTGTTTTCGCTCTTCAAAATCACCCCGTTCGGGTCATAGAAGACCCTCTTTACCACGGCCTCGGAGTCGTTGACCATGATGACCGCGATCCCGCCCGACAACACGGGAATATCGCACTTCACGACCACATAGGCTTGATCGGGGATCACCGGCACCATGCTGTCTCCCGTGACGAGCAGCAGGAAATCGCCATCAACTCCGGGTAGAACCGGATAGGTTCCAATCTGCTGCTCTTCGGCATAGAGAGGTTTTCCCGCCGATATTTTCCCCAGGACGGGCAGTGTTTGAAGGGGCACGTCTCCGGCGGGGGCTGCATTTTTGAGTCCCAGAAGCGCTTCGATCGTGACGCGATAGTGTTCGGCGAGCGCCTTCAATGTCGTCGCCGAAGGGACGGACTTGCCGGTTTCAAATTTGGAGATCATCTGCGGTGAGACGCCTAAAACATGCCCGAGTTCCGTTTGGTTTTCCGAATGCTTTTCGCGCAGCTTTCTGAGGGCTTCGCCAAAGGCGGACATTCTTTTCATCCATTTCACCCCGGTGATCGATTTTGCGAGGGTTTCCCATCTCTCGCCGCTAAGATTATACCACAAAACAGGATTTGGTTAACTCACAGTTTACAACACTCAGTTGACAACCTCGGGTTGATATGATAAAATTCTACCGCAAGTTGCGAATCCGGATCGCAAGAAACAGTAACCATCAAACTTGAGGAGGTCAACAATGGGATTAAACGATCCAGTCACCATCGATTTAACGGAAAAAGAAGCGGTTCTGATTTTAGACACCGGGGTTCTGAAAAACGAAAAACCTGTTTTGAAACGCATCCGCATCCCGGTGTTAGCGACGGCCACGAACCAACAGGTTTATGATGCCGCTTATGCCCTGGCGGAGTACACGGAGTATTCGGTCTACGATATCGAGATCCAGAATATGGACTCGCTCGATCCGATCGACTGATCGTAAAGGAGGATACAAATGATAACACTGGAACTGACCTTTAAGAACGCCCTCTCGGGAAAGAGCAAACGATTTTCGATTCCGGAACCGGTAGACACCATCGAGGATTTGACAGAAGCTTTGGACACGCATATGGTGACGTACCTGCAACCGATTCTACCGGGGAGCATGGTTTTCGCTTCTGCCCGGTTGGTAAATCGCGAAACCACTGATCTCATCGAAAAATAGCGGTTGGGAGGGAAAAGATGAAGAAACTGGCGCTTAATCTGCCCGCGATCCTGAAGATGATCTGCACGTTAGCGGCCTTAGTCGTCGAAGAGCCCGGGAAGGGGGTGGAGAAGAAACAAAAGGCGATACAATTGGTCCACGAATTCGTTCATTCCATGGGTCTCTACATACCCAAAGCTATTCTGGATCTGATCTTGCCGCCCTTGATCGATCAAGTCGTCGGCATTCTGAATCAAACCGTCTGGATGTCGCCGAATACCATAAGCAACTGACCAACGGGGGAGAAATCCCCCGTTTTTTTTTCTGTTTGAGGAGGGCGTGAAGACCGGTTCTTTACGAAGAACGGGGAAAATCCCGGCGGTTTAATGGTATAATCTACGGAAGTTTCGGTGCTGCGCCTACATTTTTTGAACCGAAGAAGGAAGGCTTTTTTATGAATATACTGATCACGAACGATGACGGGATCACCGCTCCCGGAATAAAGGTTTTGAAAGAATACATGATGAACGCGGGCCATCAGGTTTTGGTCTGCGCTCCCGACGTCGAAAGAAGCGCGATCGGCCACGCGATCACGTTGAGAATGCCCGTCTGGGCGAAGTCCTACTCGCTGAACGGGCAGTTTTTCGGGTATGCCTCCAGCGGGACTCCTGCAGACTGCGTTAAATTGGGGATTTTACAGTTGGCGCGATTTAAGATCGATATTGTCGTCTCCGGCATCAATCACGGCGCCAATCTGGGTACGGACGTTCCGTATTCCGGAACGGTCTCCGGGGCTTTGGAAGGCGCGATCATGGGCTACCCCTCCATTGCCATCTCGGACGTGAGCCATCAAGAACCCGCTTACGAGACGGCCGCCGCGTTTCTCACCAACTTCCTGATGTCGTTCGATCCAAAAGCGATTCCGCCTTTCGGAGCTTTGAACATTAACGTGCCCTCGGTGCCGCTTTCGGAATTGAAAGGCTTTAAAATCACGAAACAGAGCAACCGGAGATACGATGATTTCTATGAAAAACGGAAGGATCCCTACGGAAATGACTATTTTTGGTTGATGGGCAATGTGATCGAAGAGCAACCTAGTTTCGAGTCGGACTATTACGCGGTGATGAATCATTATGTCTCGATCACCCCGCTGAGCGTTTTCATGAATGACGAGAAGACCTTCAACCAATTGCGTCAGCAGTTTCCGGGTTAGCGTTTGGGGAGTTTAGTGATGAACTATCATATTCGGTATTACGGAGACCCCGTACTGCGAACCAAATCAAAGCGGGTGGAGTCGATCGACGAGGACTTCGGTCTTTTTGCGGAACAATTGGTCGAGATGATGTATGAGTATGACGGCGTCGGATTGGCCGCGCCGCAGGTCGGCGTCAGCAAACGCGTTTTCGCTGTCGACGATGGAACCGGAAGCGGGTGGAAAGTGGTTATCAATCCCGAAATCATCCGACGAAGCCAAGAAACCGAAACAAACGAAGAAGGATGCTTGAGCGTCCCCGAGATCTATGAGAGCGTGCAGCGTCCCAAGAAGATCGCGGTTCGCTATCAGAACTTGAAAGGGGAGATCGTCGAAGAGTCTTTGGAAGGGTATCCGGCGGTCGTTTTTCAGCATGAAACCGATCATTTGAACGGGATCTTGTTTATCGACCATCTGAGTGTCACCAAACGCCGGCTTCTCCATCGCGCGCTGACGGATATCCAGCGCAGAGCGGTCCCCAGGATGGATCCTGACTTCGAGGAACCGCACCGGTTGGATGCTGAACCCAATCCGAAAGCGAAGGAAACCTTTTGATGAGCGGATTTTCCAACCCGTATCTCAAGCGTGTCGTTTTTATGGGCACACCGGAGTTCGCTGCGTCTTATCTTAAGCCGCTTTTGCAGGAAGGGATTCCGATCGTCGCCGTAATGACCCAAGAAGACGCTGTCTCCGCTCGGGGAAACAAGAAAATCGCGCCGCCTGTCAAACGGACGGCGATAGAATACGGTATCCCGGTATTTCAACCCCCGCAGATCAATCGAAGCGATGGATTCGAAACTTTGGCGCGATGGCAACCGGATTTGATCCTGCTGATCGCCTACGGGAAGCTATTGAAGCAGCAGGTGTTGGACTTGCCTCGATTCGGGGTCTTCAATCTCCATCCCTCGTTGCTGCCCAGGTATCGGGGCGCGGCGCCAATCCAACGGTGTCTGTTGAACGGAGACCAGGAGACCGGCGTCTGTTTGATGAAGATGTCTCTGGCGCTGGATGCGGGACCGGTGGCAAAAAGCGTGACAGTGCCCGTATCTCCTGAGCAGACTTACAGCGGACTCGTTCATATGATGAGGGAAAGGGCCCTCCCCATGTTGCTCGATTTTTTTCGAGAGTTCGATCCGTCGACCCTCGCCTGCGTGGAACAGGATACCTCACAAGAAATCGTATACGCCTCGAAAGTGGAAAAAGAGGAGTTGTGGGTTCGTTGGGAAGAGCCATCCCACGCCGTGCATAACCGCATTCGCGCCTTCGATTCGGAACCCCTGGCTCGAACGAGATTTAAGGGCGCTGTCGTGAAATTGGCGGGAAGCCGCCTCCCTGGCGTGACAGGTGAAGATCCGACCGATCGCGGATTGCCGGATGCGGCGCCCGGTACCGTCATACAAATTTCTAAAGTCGGCGCGCGCGTGGTTTGCGGAGAAGGCAGCGTGAGGGTCGGGCAGGTTCAATTCCCAGGAAAGACCCTGATATCGGCCTATCAAGCGGCTCAAGGGCGTCTCCTGTCATTGGGAGACCGTTTTGAGGTTCCGTTGTGATCCGCTTCTCCTATTCCAAATTGAGCGCGTTTGACCAATGCCCGCTCAAGTTTCGTTATCAGTACATACAAGCATTACCTTCAAAAACCACTCCGGCGCTCTTTTTAGGTCAGATGGTCCACGAGACGATCGCCGCTTACGTAAAATCCGAAAACCGAAGGCTGTCTGGCGATCGAACGATAGGGGCGGGATTTTCGACTGAAACGGACGACCGCGAGTGGTTGATGCAAACGTTTCGGCAAAAATGGATGCTGGAACGGAACAAATACCGCCGACAAGGGCTTCTGGACATGAACCGGGACGAAGAAAAAACCTGCGGTTTGAGAGGGTTGAAGATGCTGGGAAACTTTCATAAAAGCGCCTTTTCAACGAAGCCTTACGAAACCGAGAAGTACCTGGATGTACCCCTCGGTGATGACATCCTCTTCGTCGGCCGCATCGATCGTATCGAAAAACGCCCGACAGGGTTCAGAATCGTTGACTTTAAGACTGGGAAGTATTCGGAGCGGTTCCTTGATTTCCTCCAGTTGCACACCTACTCGTGGTTGGCGAACAAGTACGGTCTGAATGTCGAATCGACGCTTTTCTACTTCCTGGAGGAAGATGAACTCGTGGAGCGTCCTTTTTCGCCGGACCAAAACCGAACGACCGAAGAGGCCTTAGTGGAAAAGTGCCGCACGGTTCTTCTGGCGGCTCAAAATAACGCCTTTCCGAAGAAAAAGGGCCCTTTGTGCGATTACTGCGACTATCGCGATCTGTGTGAATCGGAACCCGCGATGCCGTTTTGATGTTAAGGGTACCGTTGCGTGGCCGATGACGGAAACGGAAGGAGCCAAAGGATGGAACAACGGATTTTCCGTACGAAACCGGCGACCTGCGCGGTGATAGGCAGCACCGGATCCATCGGAACCCAAACCCTCGAGGTTATCGATCATCTGTCAAAGCAGGGGTTCTCGATCCGCGTCGTTGGTATGGCCGCAAATAACAATCCTGTTTTCGCCGAACAGTTGAAAACCTTCAGACCGGCGGGTTATTGCTTTAACGGGCCGTTGACGGAGATACCGGAAGCCGTTCGGCGATTCGAGTCAGTTGAATCGATGTTGGAGGCGGAGAGACCTGATTTTACGGTGATCGCTTCTTCGGGAGGGGTCTCTCTTTCTTATGCCCTGAAGGCGGCAGAAACCTCGCGACGGATCTGTTTGGCTAATAAGGAGTCTGTTGTGCTGGGCGGGCGGCTTATACCGGAGAGGGTCAAAGCTTTGGGTAAGGAACTGATACCGGTTGACAGCGAGCATAGCGGGTTATTTCAGCTTTTACTCGGAACCGATCCATCGGAAATACAGATGGCCTATATCACCGCTTCGGGAGGCGCGCTGCGTGATTGGGACGCGTCTAAGAAGGAGGGCGCGACCGTGGAGCAAGTTTTGCGACATCCCAACTGGAAGATGGGAGCGAAGATTACGGTCGACTCCGCTACCCTTATGAATAAAGCGCTCGAGATGATCGAAGCGAAATTCCTTTTCGGTTTGCCTACGGAAAAGATCGGTGTCGCTTTTTGTCACAACAGCTTTATCCATGCGCTGATCGCGTATCGAGACGGCCATTATAAAATGCACGCGGGAATGCCGGACATGCGAATCCCGATCGCTTATGCGTTCACCTGTCCTGAACGAGTTTCGGCACCGGAAGGACACGATGTCATACGAGACGGTTACAACGGGCTCTTTGAGCCGATACTCCTGAAACCGGCCGATCCGGAAGCCCATCCGGCGTTGCGGTTGGCCCGGACGGTTCTTGAAGAGCCGAATGCTTTGAGAATCGCATTAAACGCCGCGAACGAAGCCGCTGTTCAGTTGTTTTTGGAAAAGAGAGTGTCTTTTGGGGAAGTGACGCGCATCGTTGAAAAAGCCGTTTCGTCTCAGGAGGCTTGGGAAATAGAAAGCCCATCGGAGATTCTGGAGTTTCACGAGGAGATTAAACGGCGTGTGCGCTGCGCTTATGTTTGAGATGAAACGTAAAAAGAAGGCGTAGAGTTACCGAAGAGAGAAATAGAACGATGACAAGAAACGGAAGTCATAAACGAATAAGAGGAGGGAGGCGTCACCGATGAAAGTCATTTTACTTCAAGAGGTTCAAAAAATAGGAAAGAAAGGAGAAGTAAAAACAGTTTCCGACGGCTATGCGAGGAATTTTCTCATTCCAAGAGGACTCGCGGAAGAAGCGACGGAGGGGACCCTCAAGCATTCCCAATCGATCCTGCAGATCCGCAAAGATCATCAGGACAAGCTGCAGCAGAAGAGTCAGGAGAAATTGGATCGCCTGATGAAGGAGTTCTTCACCATCTATGTCAAAGCCGGAGAAGGGAAGAAGCTGTACGGTTCGATTACCAACGCGGATATAGCCCAGGAATTAGAAAAAGCGCTTGAAGAACCCGTCGATAAACGCTGCATCTCATTATCCACCCCGATTAAAGAAATCGGAGTTTACGAGGTCGGCGTGAAATTTCCGGGTGGAGTCAAGGGAATGCTAAAGATCAAGATAGAGAAAACGCCATAAATTTAGAAAACGGAGGAATGTTTTGGAGATCATCGTGTTTTCTAAAGCCATGTATTCTACTTGGCTTTACTATGCGCCCGATCGGATTATGTTCGATTGCGGAGAAGGTGTCAGCACGTCTCTGACCAACAAGATCTATGCGGTTCAACGCATTTTTCTGTCCCACGGTCATGCCGATCATATTTCGGGTCTCTGGGGGTTTTTGAACACGCGCAACAGCGCGATGGGCGAACGCGAAAAGCCGCTCGAAATTTACTATCACAGCAGTTCTTCCAGGATCAGAAAGTACCTGGAATTCATCATGGAGTCCAGCAATCGGTTAAAGTACGAGATTCTCATTCGAGAAATCGACGAAGGTTTTAAACTGCCGCTCTTTCCGAAAGATGACGAACTGCCGGGAGAGGAAACCAGCGAACCGAGTCGGAAAAAGAGTCGCTACTTAGAGGTTTTTTCGACGAAACATATGGAAACGGAAATCACCTTGGGGTTTCATATCAAAGAAAAGCGAAAACGGTTGCGGGAACCCTATCGGTCAATGCCGCAATCGGAAATCCGTAAAGTAATTCAAAGCAAAGGCACCGAGGAGATTTCGGAGTTTTACGATCAAAACTTGTTCACTTATAGCGGCGATGGGCTGGTGATGCCCCTATCGCGTCTGGTGAACACCGACACGCTTTTTCACGAGTGTACCTTTCTCAATCTTGAAGATCGAAAAGGCGAAAACCACACGTCGTTGGAAGAGTTGTTAGAACCGATCCTTGAGGCCAAACCGAAGGAGCTTTACCTTTACCATATTTCCAGCCGGTATTCCGATTCTCTACGCGAGCGGATAGAAAAATTCGAACGCAGGATGGCGGAAAACGGCATCAAAGTGATCATTATTCCTCCGGGAAAAATTTGTTATTATTGAAAAAGTCTTGCGAAAACCGCGAGGCAAAGGAGTGCGCCAATGCAAAAAGATAAGAACGCCGTACTGGAATATATGAGGAAAAAAGAATATGAGCCCCTCCTCTTAAGGGACTTGTACCGCGTTTTCGGCGCTAACACAAAAAGCGAAAAAGCGGTTTTTCGCGCCTTCATCAAAGGTCTGGAGACCGAAGGCGCCCTTGAGAAGAACGAAACGAATCGCTACCGGATACCGGAGAATGAGGAAACATTAGCGGGAACGGAAAAGGAACCTGTCCAAGGGTTGACTGGTCTGTTGGATTTCAATCGGAACGGAAATATCGCCTTCTGCGCTGCCAGCGATGGGATTGAGTACGTCGTTTTTCCTGAAGATTCGAAATACGCCCTTCATCGCGATCTCGTGCAAATCAAACCGAGCGGGTTCTATAAAGACTGGCGCCGCGCGCAAGTCGTCAAGATTCTTCAGAGGAACCTGAAAGATGTCGTCGGCATTCTGGCGCGGGAAGGACGGAACTACTTCGTTATTCCCGACGACAAGCGCATGGGACTGCGGTATTACCTTTCCGGATCTGAGAAGAAAGACTTGCTCGGCAGCGAGCCGGGGGCGAAAGTGATCGCCCGGATCGTCGCTTACCCCTCGAAGAAAAACCCGCCGATGGCGAAAATCACACGATGTTTGGGATCGATCGAAGACCCGCAGGTCCATCTGCCCAGCGTCATCGTCAAACACGGGTTGCCTTTTCCGGAAGACTTCCCGGAGGCGGTACTGGAAAAAACGAAAGACACGCCTGATCGGGTCTTTCCGAAAGACTGCAAGAACCGAAAAGACTATCGGGACCAGATCATCTTTACGATTGACGGGGAGTCCGCGAAAGACTTTGACGACGCGGTGGGAATCGAAAAATTGGATAACGGCCATTACCGGCTGGGGGTCCACATCGCCGATGTCTCCGCCTACGTTCCGATGGGATCGGAGATAGACGAGGAAGCTTTCCGGCGAGGCACCAGCACCTATTTGCTCGATACGGTTATCCCGATGTTGCCGGTCGCGCTGTCCAACGGGATCTGTTCGCTTAAAGAGAATAAATCTCGGCTGACACTCTCGCTGGAGATGGAAATTGACACGAAAGGACACATCGTCGGATACACGTGTCACGAGGGCGTGATTAAAAGCAAAAAACGGTTGACTTACACCGCGGTGAACGATTTCTTAAACGGGAACATCGTTTCCAAAGAAGCGCGGTTTTGCGCGGATCATCCCGAGATTGCCCGAGCCTTGACCTTGATGGACGAACTGGCTGGTATCCTCAGAAAGAACCGGAAAGACCGGGGAGCGATCATGGAGATCGAGAGCGGGGACGTCGTGATTCCGTTGGATGAAAAGGGAAACGCTCTCGATATCGTCATCAGAAAGCGGGACCGCGCGGAATCGTTTATCGAGGAATTTATGCTTAAAGCCAATGAAACCGTGGCGGGGATCTTTGCCGAGATCGACGGCGCTTTCGTTTACAGGGTCCATGAACGCCCCGATCCAGAAACGCTGACCCAACTGAAAAAATACGTGCTGGCTTTGGGAGTTCAGAAAAAGTTCCCCAAAGAAATGCGATCTTCGGATATCCAGGAGTATCTCGAAACCATCCAGGACCACCCCTTGAAAAGCAGCATTCAGAGACTGGTCGTCAGATCGATGAAACGAGCGATTTATAGCGTGCAAAACATAGGCCATTACGGCCTTGCCTCGGAGAACTATACCCACTTCACCTCTCCGATCCGCCGATATCCGGATCTGATCGTCCACCGGATTCTGAAGGAGTGGATGAAACGGCTGCCAAGCATTTACACACCCGAGCAACTGACGAAAATCGCGAAGCAATCTTCGGTAAGAGAGCGCGTATCGAGTGAAGCGGAATGGGATTTAATATCTCTGAAGAAGGTCAATTACATCAGTCGGAACTTGGCCGAACTTTACCGGGTGGTGGTCACGAATATCGCGAAGTTCGGCCTCTTCGTCGAAGTGCCGGAGAAGCTTATACCGGGACTCATTCCGATCTCGACGCTTAGCGATTACTTCATCCTCGATGAGGAGCGGAATATTTTAGTCGGCGAAAGAACCAGAAAGGTTTACAAAATCGGAGATATTCTGGAAGTGCGCGTCAAAGACATCGATTATGTCCGCGGTGAGATCGATTTTGAGCTGATAAAGTAACCGGATGAAGATCGACCTCATTCCTTACTATTTTCCCGGGTGTGAAGCGCATTACGAACCGTCGGAAATCTGTTTCTTAATCGATGTCTACCGAGCGAGCAGCATGATGGTGGCGCTGGCGCATTGCGGAGCCGAAAAGATTTTCCTGGCCGCGGGCGTTTCAGCCGCCGAACGATGGAAAGAACGGCATCCCGAGGTTCTTTTATACGGGGAGCGGGGAGGATTTGCCCCTCCGGGGTTTGACGGGGGCAATTCGCCCTCGGAACTGGAAACCCGCTCTTTGACGGGACGATCCGTTGTGTTGGCAACCTCCAACGGGAGCCGCGCTGCGGTAGGATTTGGATACGGAGCGGGCAGAATGGTAGCCCTCTCTTTGGTCAATCTTAAGGCCGCCGTATCTTGGATCGAGCGGAATCTCGCCTTCGGAGCGCGCGAGGGGAAGCGGGTGGCCGTTTTGTGTTCGGGGAGCCAGAACCGGTTTTCGATGGAGGACTTTTGTGTGGCCGCGCTGTTTTGGAATTCCCTGAAGCAATACGATGAGGAAACGGAGACGGATGAGAAAGCTTTAGCCGCGTCGATTGTAGAAAGGTTGCAAGATGAATTCCAGATCAGGACCGTCTTCAACGGCACCACCCACGCAAAAACCCTAAGACGTCAAGGCTTTCAAAAAGATTTGGATTGGATTCTCCACCATTACAACCGTATGTCCATTCTACCTGAGGTTACCCTATTGAAAACGGATTCTACTGATTGAGGGAGGAGATTTATGAAAAACATCTTGTTCGCGTTATTGACAGTTTTATTCGTGACGACCCTGGTTTGCGGTCCGATGATCGCGACAACCGATGATGGCAGAAAAGTGGTTCTTTACGAAAACCGAACCTGGGATTGGGCTCAGTCGGGAGGTGGTTCCCTGCGCTTCAACCTCACCGGTCAATGGGAATTTTCCTGGAAGCTGGGCATTTTCGATGAAAAGATGAACGCCAGTATCACCCACGGGAACACATCCATCACCATTACCTGGAAAGACAACTTCGGGACGACGAATGTGGTCGGTCGGATTATCAGCGGTAATGAACTGACCTTCACGGGAAAATCCTTCTACAATGGAGAAGTCACGTTCAATGCGGTCGTTATCGACAACAACACCCTTCAAGGAACTCTGCAAAGCGGTGGCGCCTTTCCAAAAACGGGAAACTTTACGGCGAAACGGAGATAATGCCGATGTCGGTCCCGCATTCGCCGAACGCCACCCTATCTCCGTTTTTGCAGCGGGCGAAACCAATGATGCAGTCTATCATCGCCACGTTGGAAAAGGAATACGCTTTTGTGTCGATTTTAGGAACGGATGTCGCCGGCACGCGTTATGGGCTGTCGCGTTACGATTGCACGATTCGAGACGCCCTGTGGAACAGCCGAGGTTTTGTAATCCGCGTCTACAAAGACGGCGCGTTCTCCGAATATGCTTTCAATCATATCCCCGACGATCTTAACGAAATATCGGAGGCTTTGAAATTCTCGAAGCTGCGATCTTTCGAAAGCTTCCAATATCCGGAATATGAAGAATCTCCTCTCGTCGACTCTTATACGGGTCCTTGCCTCATCCGGCCCAATACTTGGACCGTTTCACAACATATCGATGCGATGAAAAATATGTTGGCGCGAGGTTTGGCTATATCAGAAGCGGTCGTCGACCTCAAACTGGCGATAGAAGAGACCGAATGGAACAAACTTTACCTCTCCGGGAAACGCGAGCTTTCCCAGAATTATCGTATGGTTCAATGCTACATCAATCCGATTGTTAGAGAAGGAGAAAACACGAAGTACGCTTTTCGCGGTATCGCGCGGCAAGGAGGGCTTGAGATCGTGGAAGAGATGGAACAAGCGATCGAGCCGACACTTCGGGAAGCATTGATGTTGTTGAAATCGGAACCGATCCCGCCAGGGGTCTATGAAGTCATCTGCTCTCCCGAGATCTCCGGTTTATTGGCTCATGAAGCTTTTGGCCACGGAGTGGAGATGGATATGTTCGTCAAGCGTCGCGCGAAGTCGGTAGCCTATTTGGGGAAACCGATCGGTTCTCCCCTTGTCCGGATGCACGATGGCGCGCGGGCCGCGGCAAATCAACCCGGTTCGTACCTGTTTGATGACGAAGGGGTTCTCGGTAGCGACACGACTATCATCGAAGACGGGATTTTCAAGTCGGGAATCTCCGATCTCCTGTCGGCTTTACGGCTGAAGACGCCCCCGACCGGGAACGGAAGGCGGGAGTCCTATGAACGGAAAGCCTACGCGCGGATGACCAACACCTTTTTCCAGCCAGGTAAGCAAACCAAAGACGAGATGATCCGAAGCATCTCTGATGGGGTTCTTCTCGAAAAGATGGCCAGTGGGATGGAAGATCCGAAAAACTGGGGTATCCAATGCATGATTCATTACGGATACGAAATCAAAGACGGAAGAGTGACCGGCAGGGTGTTTTCACCGATTATTATGACCGGCTACGTCCCCGACCTGCTGGCGGACATTTCCATGGTCTCCGGGGATTTTGAGTTATCCGGATCCGGAGCATGCGGCAAAGGATACAAAGAGTTCGTAAAAGTATCGGACGGCGGTCCGTACATCAAAACGAAAGCGAGGTTGGGATAATGGCAAGGGATCGGGCTTTCGCTGTGGAAGATCTCGTGAACTGGATGGCGGATCAGCGCGCTTTGTCTGATTGGCGATTGACGGTCAAGCGAAGCGATACGCAAGAATACTTTTTCATTCGTCGGCAACTTGATATGCGGCGGGCGAAAAACGTCGAAAAGTTTGATCTGGTATTGTACCGGGATTTTGAAGAGAAGGGAGAATTTTACCGGGGACTCTACCAACTATCGCTGCATCCAACCTTATCGTTTTCGGAAGCGAAAACAATGATTGAAAAAGGCATCGAAAGCGCGAAGTTCTTGAAAAACCCGTATTTCCCCATCCCCGAGGAATCTCGGGTGAAGGGCTTCGAAACGACACAAACCTCGGCTTTCGCTGCGGAAGTCTATCTGAACGCGTTGTTCGATGGAATGGAAGACCCGGAGGGGGGAATCAACTCCTGCGAGATCGTTTTTGAGAACGTCACGACCTCCATCCGAAATTCCAGAGGCGTTTTCGTCTCTTTTACCTCTCCGCGCATATTTGCCGAAGTGGTTTTAGACTGGAAAGGCGAAAGGGAGGAAGTCGAACTGATCGAATACTTGCACGCCCAAACTGTCGATGCGGATAGCGTACGGAAAGAAATGTCCCAGAAGCGTTATCTCGTACAGGAACGCGCGAAAGCGCGCCCCACACGATCAGCTCGAGAACACCCCGTGGTGTTGTCGCGAGAAGCGGTCGGCGAATTCCTTTCTTACTATGCCTTTCAAACCAGCGCGGAATCCGTCTATCAGAAAAGCTCCCTGGCGCAGCCTGGACGCCCGATTCAGGGGATGAACCCTACCGGGGATCTCTTGACGCTGACGATGGTTCCGATCCTTGAAAATAACCCGAATTCCTGTCTCTACGACCAGGAAGGGTCTTTCTTGGAACCGCTGACGGTGATCCGCGAGGGCGAAGCGCGGGAACTGTGGGGGGAGCGGCGTTTTACCTTCTATCTAGGTCGTCAGGCAACGGGATACTATCCGTTGATGAAAGTCGGCCCGGGGACGATGACGCGGGAAGACTTGCGCGAACGGTCCGCCGTTGAAGTCGCGCGATTCTCCGATTTCCAGATCGATCCTTTGACCGGCGACTTTGCCGGGGAGATACGGTTAGGCTGGCAAAACGGTCATCCGGTCACAGGCGGTTCCCTATCCGGCAATATCCATAAGGTAGAAACCTCTATGCGCTTTTCTAACGAAACCATGCGAATCGAAAAAGGGGAATTTCCTGCTTTTATATACTTGGAAAATCTTGATATCTCGGGACAGTAGAGAGATGTCGTAAAAAATCCGGTGAATCGGTTATTCCTTTGCGCGCGCAGAGGGTACGCAATAAACATTTATCAGATTTTTTAGCTGCGGTTTTTTCGAAGAACCGAATTCGAAGTGGATGCCGAAAAATAACGAAATCTGTTTGAGGGATCGTGATTTCGAAAATCGATGGTTGAAAATGAGTTAACGGCTTACAATGAAGCTTACGTGTAGCGCTAACAAGAAATCTGGCGTACCAAACAAGGCACCTCTTATCTACTCTCTTTTTTATGTAGAACACGTTAGAGAGCGAAACGAATTAAAAAAAACGAAGGAGCGGTCATATGAAAAGCTGCGCGCATCAAAAGATTTCTTTCTCCGATTTGCTGAAAGCGAATCGGAGGTTTTCGGAACACAGGGACATCGCATACTTTGAATCCTTCACGGAAAGCCAGGCTCCTTTGGTGACCCTTGTAATCTGTTCCGATTCCAGGATCCAGTTATGCCTCTTCGAAGAAGACGAGACCAATCGTTTCTTTGTAGTGCGGAATATTGGAAACCAACTGGGAAATAACTGGGGATCGATTGATTACGGGATTCTGCATCTCAAAACTCCGATTTTGTTCATCCTCGGTCATGTCCGCTGTGGAGCCGTTAAAGCCGCGCTATCGGATTACTCTCATGAAGGCCCGGCGATCAAAAACGAACTGAATGGGTTGCACCTTCCGCTGTCTGGTATGGGCGGATCAGGCGATTTTGAATCGACGTGGCTGTCGGCTTGTGAGCGCAACGTGCGTTTTCAGGTCGACGAGGCGGCCAAACGGTACGCCGACCGAATAGGAACGGGGGAGTTGGAAGTCCGCGGCGCGATGTATGATTTCGCAAACCTTTATGAGGAAGGGTACGGGATCATTCACCCGCTATAATCATTTGTAAGCCCTACGGACGACGTAAAACATCTCGAATCGGAAGCTAAGTGCTCATTCGCTTGATCCCTGATTCTCTGATTCTTTTAAATATTGCAACGGCCGTTAACGGTACGGCAACGCAGAAAAGTCCGATGGAAAGCAGCAGATAGGTTTTATCAAGGCCGATTCCTTCGACGAGAAGTCCGCCGAGGCTCGATCCCAGAAAAAAACTCAAGCCCTGTATCCCGATCCAAAAGATGGTTTGGGCTTTCGAAGCGTAAGGAATCGGCAGTTCATAGTGGATGTAATCAAAAAGAGCATAATAGATCACGATATAATTCCAACCGTGTAGGACTTGGACCAACACCAGCGTGATTTCCGAGTTTGTGAAAGGTGTCAGGAACATTCGTATCGAAATGCACAGCACACCGGTCGCTAATAGCAGAAGGGTTCCCATTTTTCGGAGGATTTTTTTCGCGAAGAGCAGGAAGGGTACCTCCGAAAACGACAGCACGGCAAAACAGATCCCTGCCAACGCGGGATCGTAGTGGCGCTGCCCGATCAGTTGCGGCAAAAAGGTGCCATTAAAGGATATTAACAGAATAGAAGCGCAAGCGAGAGCTAAGTACATCAGGAAAGTTTTCCAGCTACCTGTCCGGGGGGGAAGGCTTGCGTGGCGGCTGTCGGTTATGAGGACGTTCTGATCCAATCGGCGGATCAGGATCGTGACGAGAATAAGAAATACCGTCGAGAAAGCGAACAAAAAAACCGTGTCGATTTTTAAAAGAAAACCAATCATCAAGGAGCTCATCGAATACCCGATTGTACCGAACATGCGGGGAAGATCGAGCTTTTTTTGTTTATGGATCAGGGATTCCATCACATAAGACTCCGAAATCGGCACGACGGCACCGGAAAAAAACGCGGTAAAGGCCATCAAGGCTAATTTTAACAAGAAGGGACGGACGAGAAAAACGCCCCAAAACCCGATCGCTGTCCCGGCGGCAACGATTGCGATCAACCGGTTTCTCGACAAAGATCGTTTTCTTCTGAACCAGAAGGGATTGGAAAAGAATGAAGCCGCCGGTATCATCGCGACGAGGATTCCGACTTCGAAGGGGGAAAAACCGCACATGTAAAAGTATTGCCCTAAGATGTTGAACATCGCCAAGTTCGCGTAGATGAGTATTTCAACAATAGAGTCAAAAAGAATGGTCATAAGTGTCCTTTCGTTTTTCCGACGTTCATCGGATTCAGCCGGTAAGGGGAGTTTTCGGTTTCTTTTCGAAAGACGATCCTGCGTCTCGGTTTTTGGAGGCGGTTTTCTTCAGGTCCGATATGTTCGGTCATACTGATGAAGACCGCGTCGATCCGAAAAGACCCGGTAACCTCTGACGCCGAAGAACGTTCCAGAAGATAAACCGGCGTCTCCTCAGAATGGATGTAGAGCGGACAAACGAAGCGCCCTCCCACTTTTAACTGTTCGAAAAGCCGATCGGGGATATCGCCGATCGCGACGGTCGCCAAGATCGCATCGAAAGGAGCTGCCTCTTCCCATCCCTGAAACCCGTCTCCCGCTCTCACATGAGCGTTCGTGATCTCATAACGCGCTAAATTTTGGTTCGCTTTCGAAATTAAAGATTCTAAAATGTCGACGGAATAAACTTCTCCGCGATCAAGTAACGTGGAGAGAATCGCCGTGCAATACCCGGTTCCCGTTCCGATCTCCAGCACGCGCTCCGATCCTGTTAACCCCAAGAGTTCGATCATAGCGGCAATGAGCGAAGGTTGGGAATTCGTGCTGAGGCTTTTGCCTTGCACTTGTAAGGTCGGAATCACCCAATCTCTATGGGCTTCCTGCTGACGATCCTCCGGCAGAAAGCCAGCCCGGTCGATAGTACTAAAAGCGCGATAGAGTCTTTCGTCTGTTATGGCCCCGGTCAGGCTTAAATAGTCTGACAAACGCATATCTTTTCCTCCCGAAGGTTTCGAAGTTGTCGGGCCTTCATCGGAGCCCATTCTTCTTAGGGTATTATATGCTAATTTCGGGAAAAACGCATTCGATGGAATCGGATCTTTTTCCAGCCGCCGAGATAGAGGATCTAAGCGAGGGAAGCGTTGCGCGCATCCGTTAGTGGTATAATAACCCTAGCAAACGAGGCAATAGGAGGAAATTGGATGCAACGATTATTCGCCAGCGATTTACATATCGGCGACGGTTTTTTTAACGATAATTTCAGTCTGGACGAAGAGTTTTCTTCTATGCTGGAATTGATTTCATCGACTGGGAAGGCGACCGAACTCGTGTTATTAGGCGATATCTTTGAACTCCTCGAAAGCAAAATGGTTCGCGATATGGGTCTTTGCACCTTTGAAGAGGTTTGCGAAGGCATCGATGCCGGGGTCATCGATCAGATCTTCGCCCGTCACTCGAAGGTTTGTTTCAGTCTCAAGAAGTTTTTACGGACGAACCGTATCATCTATGTTGTCGGTAACCACGACTATTACTTCCTCACGCGGAAAGACTTGCGAGATCGCGTGAATGAATATCTTTCCGAAGGAGAAGGCATCTCTTTCGTTCCCTACTTTTATGATAGGCATTGGGGCGTTTTCGGTTACCACGGGAGCAATTTTGACGTGTCGAACCGTTTTGGAAAAGAAAAGAAGACTGGGCGCCTCGTGCCGCCCATCGGCGACTATATGGCGCGGTATATGATGATTCACTTTCGCGAGAGGCTCCAGGACGAGCGCGTCCCTTCTTCCATCGTCGAAGACTTCGATGATGTCCGCCCCAATATTGATGTTTTCGATTGGGTTAAATATATAAAAGAAACCTACCATATCGGCATTGACCTCGCGGAGCTATGGATGACCGAATTGCTCAAGATGCTCCAGACAGTTTCGGCTCAAAATTGGATGAAAATGAACTACCCGAAGGCGCACAAATTATCCGGGCTTTTTGTGAACAACCAGGGCGGCGTTCGGCTGGGGCGGTTTATGATCGGGACCGTCGCAAGACTGCGTAAACTGCGCCGAACCGACTATATGCGTCAGAAGGCGAAGAAAGTGCTTCTCGGATCCGTTCGAAAAGAGGCGGAACGGTTTCAGGAATCGGATTTTTGGGGATTTTGCGATCTTCCGGAAATCGATTATGAAAGGTTGTCGGGTGTTTTGTTTGGCCATCGTCACCGCTTTGACAGCGTCATGTACACGGTGAACGGCCAGAACCGTTTCTATATCAACACGGGCACGTGGCGGAACGTGATCGAAAGAGGAAGCAAACGCGATCAGGAAAAATTCGTTAAGCGGACGGAATACTCCTATGCTTTGGTCAATGACGACGAAGGAATTCTGCGCATCCAAACGATAATGAACAGCAAAATCCGCAATAAAGCCCTGGCGGTAACTCAGGCGGGGGTGGTATAGATTCGGAAACTCTACTTGATTGACGGAACCGGTCTGGTGTACAAAGCTTATTATGGCATCAAAGAGCTGAACACTTCATCAGGTCAACCGGTCAACGCGCTATATGGGCTTGCGAGAATGCTGACAAAGCTATTGAAAGAGCACATTCAAGAGGGACACTATGTAACCTTTTTTATGGATAAAGGCCGGACAACCTTTCGAACGCTGTTGATGGATGAATACAAGGCGCAGCGCCCTCCGATGCCGGATGCCCTGCGGGAGCAGATGAAGGAAGTGGCGCCGCTCGTCGAGGGATTCGGGATTCCGGTTCTCTCAATGGAGGGGTTCGAGGCCGACGACCTGATCGCCACCTACGTGAGAGAGTTTCGAAACGACTGTGATGAAATTTGGATCCTGACCAGCGACAAAGACCTTTGCCAATTGATTGACGGCAAAGTGAAGATGTTAAGGGCAGAAAAAGGCATCACCGACCTGGCCGTCTATGACGAGGAGAAGGTACGCGAAAAGTATGGCGTGACGCCGATACAAATGATCGACTACTTGTCGATTGTCGGAGATAAGGTGGATAATATCCCCGGCGTGAGGGGGATTGGCGAAAAAGGCGCGCTTCAGCTGCTCTCACAGTACCCGACGCTGGAAGCCATCTACGACCATATCGAGCACGTGCCGGAAAAGCTGCGCGCGAAGTTGGCGGAAGGCCGAGCGGACGCCTTTCTGAGCAAACAGTTGGTGACCTTGAAAGCCGATATTCGGGTTTCTCAGGATTTCGAAGCTCTGCGGTACCGTTCGGCGAACACTAACCTGTTGCTCAAAAGCTTTCATCGTTATGAGTTTAGAAGCCTTGAGCGGGAATGGATGCCGACTCTGTTTAACGGAAACGAAAGCGAGGCGGACGAGAAAGAACGTGGTCTGACCGGATCAGCGGAGGATCAGCGTGAAGCGCCGCATCTTATCCAAGAAGAGAGAAACTACGTCGTCGTGGATGATGAAAAGCGTTTCCGCGAGGTTCTCGATGCAATGAAAAATTCCGCGCAATGTGCCTTTGATACGGAAACAGACTCGTTGAACACAAGGGACGCGCGGTTGGTTGGCATCTCCGTTTCTATGGCGGAGAAGCATGGTTTTTACTTGCCCGTCGCCCATGACGAGGGTCCGAATCTTCCTGAATCGTTGGTTGCGGAGTTTTTCGAAACCTTGAGATCTGTAAAGGTGATCGGGCATAATCTCAAATACGATTTTGAAGTGGTCGCCCACAACGGATACCCTCTCCCGGAACGCTACTTCGACACCATGATCGCGGCGTATCTCTTGGATCCGGACCGGCCGCGCTTCAATCTTGACGGTTTGGCCTCCGTAGTAACTTCCCAAGCGCCTCTGAGCTATAAGGACCTGATGGGCAGCCACCCCTTCTCGCGCGACTTTTCTCAAATACCGATCGCGGAAGCCGCCAGGTATTCGATCGAGGACGCGGATTTATCTCTCCGGTTGTATCATCGTTATGTGACGGAGTTAAAAGAATACGGTCTGGATAAATTGTTTGAACGGATCGAGATGCCGTTGCTCAAGGTCCTTGTCGAGATGGAAACAATCGGAGTGTACTTCGACCGAGCAGAGCTTCTTGCGCTTTCCGAACGGATGGACACGCAAATCAAACAGCTCAAGCAAGAGGTCATGATCATGGCCGGAGAGACTTTCAATTTAGACTCGCCGATTCAGTTGGGAAAGGTCTTGTTCGAAAAGATGGGTTTGCCATCCAAAAAAAACACCTCGAAAAGTAAAAACTATTCTACCGATAAATCGGTACTGGAAGAGTTGGCGGCCGACTATGACATTGCGGGTAAGATTCTGGAGTATCGAAAACTAAATAAGCTTAAAACCACGTATATCGATGCGATCCCGACCCTGATCCATCCGAAAACGCATCGGGTTCACACTTCTTTCAACCAGACGGGCACCGCGACCGGCCGTTTGAGCAGCAGCGAGCCGAACCTGCAGAATCTGCCGGTGAAGAACGAAGAGGGAAAAGAGATCCGAGCGGCGATCAAACCCCAGAAGGCCGGTTGGTTGTTGTTGAGCGCGGACTACTCTCAGATCGAATTGAGGATAATGGCCTACTTGTCTCAGGATGAAAACTTGCTGGAAGCTTTTCGGAGAAGTCAAGATATCCATACCTACACGGCTTCGCGGTTGTTCGGCGTGCCGTTATCCAATGTCGATAGAACGCAACGGCGCATTGGCAAGATGATCAACTTTTCGATTATTTACGGGGTCTCTTCTTTCGGATTGTCTTCGAGGTTGGGAATCAGGCGGAAAGACGCCGAAAGATTTATAGAAGCGTACTTTCAAGCTTATCCCGGTATCAAAGGCTATATGAATGCGGCCATCGCTTTTGCGCAGTCCGAGGAGGCTGTGAGAACGCTGTATGGTCGACTCAGGAAGATCCGGTTTATCTCCTCGAGAAATCAGGGGTTGCGGAAAGAGGCGGAGCGGGTCGCGATCAATTCTCCCGTTCAAGGGACGGCGGCGGATGTGATTAAAATCGCGATGATTCGGATCCACGAAAGACTCAAGAGAGAAGGGCTGCAAGCGCGTCTGATTTTGCAGATCCACGATGAATTGGTTTTTGAGCTCCCGGAATCGGAAACGTCCGTATTACGGGAACTCGTGGCGCAAGAGATGGAGCAGGTCCTGGTTTCTGAACCTTACGCCTCTTACGGCGCCGATGCGAGAGGGGCAGCCGGGATTCCGCTGTTGAAGGATTTAGCATTAAAAGTGGACATAGAAGTAAGTGAACATTATTAGGGAGGGAAGAGCGATGAAATGGATTGAGACCGTGCCGAACTTTAGTGAAGGGCGGCGCAAAGAGGTAGTGGACGCGATTATCGCCCAGGCGAAACCTTACGATCGCGTGTGGATACTGGACCATTCCATGGATTACGATCATAACCGGAGCGTCGTGACACTGGTGGGGGAACCTGAATCTATCTTGAAGGCCCTGTTTGACATGACAAAAAAAGCATCCGAGTTGATCGACCTCCGAGTTCATCGGGGCGAACATCCCCGGATGGGCGCCGCCGACGTGATTCCGTTGATACCGTTGAGAAATGTGACGGCCGAAGAGTGCGTCGAACACGCCGCCGCCTTGGGGAAAAGAATCGCGGAGGAATTGAAGATACCCGTTTATCTCTATGAAAAATCGGCTACCCGAGAAGAGAGAAAAGATCTCTCCAACATTCGGCAAGGGCAGTTCGAAGGATTTGCCGTGAAGATTCAAAAGCCAGAATGGGCGCCTGATTTCGGCGAGAGACAGATACATCCATCCGCCGGGGTCTCTGCTCTGGGGGTGCGGGAATTTTTGATCGCCTTTAATGTCAATCTCAAAACCCAAAACCTGGACATCGCCAATAAGATTGCCAAAGCGATACGAAATATCAGCGGGGGATTTCATTTTGTCAAAGCATTGGGGATGGAACTGAAGGAAAAACAGATGGTTCAGGTGTCGATCAATATGACCAACTATAAAAAGAGCACGCTTTTCCGTGTCTTTGAAACGGTGAAGTTGGAAGCAGAACGTTACGGAGTTGCGATAGACAGTTCGGAGATCGTCGGCCTCACCCCGCTGCAAGCGTTAATCGATGTCGCCTCCTTCTATCTCCGGCTGGATGCCTTAACACCTGAAAATGTCCTTGAAATGAAGATGCTGGAAATCATGATGAAAACAGGTAACGGGCAGAAGACCGAATAGTCTATCCTGAATATTTAAAACTAGACAACTGATGGGTATCGTTCGGGTAGGCGACCAATCCGGAGATCTCTCTTAAGAGCCGGCGAACTTGCTTTTAGAGAATGGGAGTTTATGCTATACTTGCTTTCGGAGTTTGCTGGATTCATCGTATCATCGCGAAACTTCGGAAAGGGCCTTATAAACGAAGGTTTATAGCGGGTTACGGTTGTTTAACCCTAAGGGCGTGATCAATTGCATATTATAAAACTTTTACGATCGAACTATGATGGGGACGAATACCTTATTGAGCATGAAGGGGTTTATAAACGTTCCAAACATTTATCGAGGGAGGTTTACGGTTCCTCGATCGATAAGATTACCGAGCGAATCAACGCCATCTCCAAAGCGCGGAGCAAATTTCTGTATCCGGATTACGTGGGATTGGATGTGAATCCCCCCGTCTTCCATTTCCCGTATCACGAAGAGTCAGACGTCAATAACAGCATCCTCGAAGAAGGTCATCGGATACAAGTTGCGCAATCGCTTTTAGAAGGGTTCGAACTCTTCCAACATTCTTCTGCGGTTGGTTTTGGCGTTTGGGGTTTGCCGGACCTGCTCATATCGGACCGATTGTATATCTTGCCGCCTTTATGGGTTAACTACCGGCAGAGCGCGTTAAAGCTTCTCCTCAATCGGGCGGACGTAGCCGTTGCCAGAGAACTGCTGCAGGGAAAATCGCCTACTCCGGCATCCGATGTTTTCGTTTTGGGGAAAATATTAAAAGCGATTCTACCTGAACGGGTTTTGAAGGAAACCGGAGAATTCATCAATCAGATGGTCGATCCGGATCCGGCGAAAAGGCCGGCCCATTACTCGCGTATTTTGTCTCACCCGCAGTTCGCCGGGTTGCCTAAAGCGCTGTCTACGGCGGTCAAACGCGAATTCGTCTCTCCCCATATCATCGAGCGGGAAAAAGAATTGGCCACGTTTATGTCCCGTCTGAAAGATAGAAAACAGCGTAGCGTCAGTTTTATCCTGGTTCGTGGCAATACGCGTGTCGGAAAGAGCAGCTTTCTTACCCTGGCTCAAAACGAGCTGTGGAACGAGGGTTGGAAGACGGTTATGGCCTCTGGGCCAAAACATTTCGTGCAGGAACTGCTACAGATTGCGGAGTCGCCTGCCAAGGCCGGAATCGACGAAGAGGACTTTTCTTACCTTTGGAACTTAGGGGATTCGTTCAATTTCGACCGGGTACTGACGATTACGGGAAAACTCCTCTCGACCGTTGGAAAACTCGCCATCTTAGTCGACGACATCGAGCTGGTGGACGAGCGATATTTCAGGCTGTTGAAAAGCATCCAGAATATGATCGTGGAAAACGAGATCGTGATCGCGGCTACCATGGTTAGAGAGAAAGAGCCGGTGGCTTACGATCATATAATTCACTTGCTTCCGTTCACCAGCGAGCAGTCCGAAAAGCTATTGGGATTAATGTTAGGCGAGCTCTTCGTTAAGAAGAATAAAGAAAAAGCTCAATGGATTTATAAGATCACGGGCGGGTATCCGGGATACATCATCAGCCTGCTCAATTTGCTCCACGGATCGGGGAAGCTTTTCATTGAAGAGGGGAGATGGGTTCTCTCCCAGAATATGACTTCGATCGACGGATTCGGAGATTACGTTTCGGCGGTTTTTTCCTCGTTGAAAGAGGAAGAACAGGCGCTTTTATCCAAAATCGCTTGCCTCTCGGAAAAGTTCACCACCGAAGAGCTTGATGCGCTAAGCGAAGCGATCGGTATGCCTTTGGATCGGATGCAACGATTTTTCTGGCGCTTTCAGGATATTGGATTAATCTTCCCGGAAGATAAAGCATTCCGATTCTCTTTACGAGAAATATGGGAGCAATCCTACGCGCTGTGCCCAGAAGCGTTGCGCCTCCAATTGCATCGCCGGTTCGCGGAGCAAGGGACACAGTTGAACAAGAAGGCTTGGCATTACAAAGAGATTTCAGAGGTGCGAATGGCCGCGAAAGTCTACCTTTCTGCCTCGCGAAAGGCTTTTCGAGAAAACGAAGGGTTCGACACGGCCCGGGAGTATATGGAGGAAGTCTTCCAACTGCTGAAACCCGAGGAAATATCCGCTACGATGATCGGTTGGTATGCCTCGCTTTGCGTCTATGACGGAAAACCTTTTCCCGAGGATATGGAAAAAGTTTTGGACGGGGCGGATAATTACCGTTATCTGTACTTGGCGAATCTCATCCTCAAGGAAGAGTACGCGAAAGTGGAGGAGATTTGCTCTCGACAGTACGAAATGTCAAAGTCCGACGGTTTTCCGGACTCGGTATGGGTTTGCCAGATTCTGTTCGAATGGGCGCTGATGAAAGTGAAAACCGGTGAGTTGGACGGCGCTTTGACGTTGCTCAACGCTCTCCTTTTACGCGTCAGGAATAAAAAAACGGATATTCACCAAAGGCTGGAAGTATTGGCCTATGATCTCATCGCGCAAGCTTATTATCGGAAAAATAATTGGCAAACCGCTTATTCGATATGCGAAGCCAATATTACGCGGGCGAAAAAGCGCAATTTGACTTTTTTATTGCCGGATGTGTTCGTGACCGCAGGAAATATTCTCTTTACCTTCGGGCCGGGCTACGCCCAACCGCTCTTCGAGAACGCGATAAAAGTGTCCAAGACCTTCTATTCGGTCCGTAAAACGCTTCAACCCACGTTGGAACTTGCCTTTGGTTTTCTTTACAGCGGCGAGATTCCGAAAATGTTCGATTACTTGGAAAAGGCGCGGGAGATCGCGCAGATCTTCAATGAAAAAGACGCCTTGTCCCGAAGCTATATCATCGAAGGGCTTTACCACGCCTACAACAAACAATGGGAGGAAGCGCTCGAAGATTACGACTGCGCCCGGCGAATGTCCAACAATCGGACCTTCATCGGAATGGCGGCCCGATTGACCGCTATGCTGTACCTGTTTAATGGGGATTATCTTTCTCTGGAGAAACTACTCGAAACACCGCACGAAGCGATGATGGAATACGGGTTCGAAGACGTCATTTCGATCCATCGCGCGCGTACCCCGGAAAGCATCCGTTCCGCCTTTGAATTCTTCAAAAAGAATAACCAGTTGTGGCAAGAAGAGGTCGCCCTCGCTTTCGTCGACAAATTGACAGAGCATCTACCCGATGCCTTAGAGCAACATCTCGAGTCAACGGCCTCCGAACTAATAAAATCGCATACGAAGCTGTCTTTGGCGATGATCTATGAAACGATGGCTCTCTTTTATGAAAAAACCGGGAACGTGAAGAAATCCGCCAAATTTGCCCGAGACGCCTACGATCTTTACAAGCAGTCCTCGCTCAACCAGGCGTGCAAATGGTTAAGAGAACGGTTTTTCGACACCGAAGCCGCTTTTGAAGACCTGATGGCGGCGATGTCCTCCGAAATACATACGGAGGGGATCTATCCGCAAAGAGCCAAAGAAACCTTTGATAAATTGGAAAAAAGCCTCGTGAAGCTAAACAACGAGATCTCCGTACTACGTCAGATCGTGAACTTTTCGAAGATACTCACCGCATCTTCCGACCCCAAAGAGGTTTTAGACCAATTCACCAATTGGATTACGGCCAGCATTCCGGTCAATCGGGCGGGCATTCTCGTTATCGCCCATCAGCTGGTTCTTTACCGGAGCACGATCGTTTTAGACGCGACGGACAGCGAAGATCTCGTCCAAGAGATGTTGACGAAGAAGAGCCTCAGCGCCCCGGATCCGTTTGAATGCCGAACGGAGTTTTTCATCGACGATACGAAAAAAGCGATCTTGTATATCTCCAATCGAAACTTGAGGCTCGACAACGAAGAGTACGAGAAATATATCTCATTTATCGACTACCTTGAACCCATTATGTCCATGGCGATCGGTAACGCGATATCATACAAATCTTCTATTCTCGACCCGCTGACGCGGCTGTATACGCGGTGGTACTTTAACCAACGGCTGGATGAGGAAATGGACAAGGCGTTGAGAATGAACTCTCCCCTTTCGGTGGTGATGGGGGATTTGGACGACTTCAAACAATTCAACGATCGATATGGCCATAAAACGGGAGACGAAATATTGGTAACGGTCGCTCAATCGATGCGGAACAATTGCCGCAAATACGACATCATCGGTCGATACGGGGGTGAGGAATTTATCCTGATCCTTCCGAACACGACCGGTGAAGAGGGCTATCGGATGGCGGAACGCATCCGCAAATCCATCGAGGAAGAAACCTTCCTGCCAAAATCGATCAAAGAGAAGACAAAAGGGGTACCGAAAACGATCAGCTTCGGTGTCTCCAGCACTGACAAGACACGATATGAAAACCATCAAGCGTTAATTGTCGATGCCGATAAGGCGTTGTATTACTCAAAAAATAGCGGCAAGAACAGGACGACTAAGTTTTGGGTGATCGGAGAAGACGGTGAGAGGAAAGAAACGCTTCAGTCTTAGCCGTATAGCGGCGAAGTTCTTTTTATTATTGATAATTAGCGGCTTCGCGGGCGCCTTATGGGGTTCGGAAGTGAGTTTTACGATTACGGGAAAGCTGCCGGAAACCTTGTTGAAGGCGCCGCGCGTTCTGTTCCGGCTGGAACTGATTACAATCGACCCTTTGGAAAAACGCGTTTTTGAGATCTATCCCGCCTATCAGAGACCGATCGCAATGATCGGTGAAGAAGTATCCTTCGCGGCCGAGTTGACTCTGACGCATAAAAAGATGCGACCGATACGCTTCAAGGAAGAAGTAACGATTGTTATCCCGTTCCAGAAGCGTGTTTTGTTTACAATCAGAGAGATACCCGACCCTCGGAAAGCCGGCAAACGGTTTTCGGACGCCCCCCCGCTTGTCGTCACTCCCCCTGCGCGCGATATGACCCAAGCGCTCAGTTTTGTCTTGCCGATCGAAATTTTTCCCTCCAAAAGGAAAATGGTCGCGATCGAGCAAGGAGTTAAAACCCTTGAGCAGACGCAAGAAATCGCCTTTCCCCTTTCGGCCGAGATACCGAACCCCAAGGGAAAAAACACAATGGAACACCCCGTTTCCGTACGGTTTGGGATAGACAGCACGTTGGATTTTCTGATCTCGTTGGAATCGAACGATCTTTTCTTCGAAAAAGGCTTTGGTCAAAACTACCAAGCGGCCGTTTTGTTGGGTGATGCGGTCGTCAGAGCGGAAATTTCCGGAGAAGACGTCTCATTCCTGCTGGAAAAAGACCGATTCTCCTTCCGTCCGTTCCTAAAAGACGGCGTTTTCGGACTTTCGGCGATACAAAAAGAATGGCCCTTCAAGAGTATGGATACCGGGATCGATTTTCTCTACCCCTATCCCTTGCCGCATTTGGTTTGGTATCCGGGCATCGAACGGCACTTTTCTCTTACTCTCGGCGCCGATAACGGGCATTCTTATGGCCCCGGCTTTAAGATATACTTTGAGCCCTTATGGTTGTCGGTATTTAGCGGCATCTCACTCCCCGACACCACCTTCGACATCACCGCGAAAGTCGGTTTCACGATCAAGCCGATACGGACGAACCTTTTCGCCGTTTTAGGGTACAATCAGAACCCGTATGGCAAAGTTCGGCTCGAAACGCAGGCGTTTTATATGAAACCCTTTCACATACGCGCGATCGCGGAAGCCGGATACGATAACGATCTTTACGCGGCTTCGGAATTGGAAATCCAGTTCTGGTCCCTGATGATGGGAGCCGGGTTGAAATGGCAAGAAGACGGATTCGTTTACTTCCTGACCGTCGGATTTAAATTCTAATGTTTTTTGTTTAAACGAAATGAGGTGCGCGATTCTGAAACCGGAAAGACCTTTTCAGAACAAAGAAGGGATACTGGAGTATGACATCTATGTAAAAATGCCCGTGGAAGAGACCCATATCCTCGGTTATTTGGCAGAGGCGGAAGAACACCTGATCAATATTCGTCATTCCGAACTTATCGACGGGGCTGTGAAGGTGATCGTTCCGGCCGGTTTGTTAGAAGAGGCGTTACAGATGCTGGAATTGATCAAAGAAGAGTTACCCCTGGAAATCATACGGTATGAACCGAATCCGGGATATCCTTAGCCTTCCGGCGCCCAAAGACCGGGCATCCTCTATCCACGAGATAGACTATGAACGTTTGTACCGCCAAGGCTTCCGCTTTCTGTTCTTCGACTATGACAACACCCTCGCCCCCTGGAAGAGTCCTTTGTTGGACAGCGAAACGAAAAGTCTGTTCTCCGACTTAATCGATATCGGGTTTTCGATCGCTATCATCAGCAACGCGCCGCTAAAGCGCGCGGAAGAGATACGCAAAGGGATCGATGAACGGGTGGGGGTTTTCGGGAATATGCGGAAACCGGGTGTGAAGAAACTGAGGGATGTCGTCGTACGCGCGGGCGCGGCGCCGTCTCAATCGGTTCTGATCGGCGATCTGTTTTTTACGGATATTATCGTGGGCAACCGATTGATGATGCATACGTTCTTGGTTAACCCCTACACGGCGAAACTGGAGAACGCGACAAAAAAATGTTCGGCGGTTCTCGCATACGTTGTGAGTATGATTCCGGTCGTTTTCTATAAGATTTATTTTTACACGATCGGTTGGTTTTTTCGTTTGACGCATCTCATCAGTCCGCATGAATATGCGCGTTCGGTATTCTCCATCGACTACGAACAATTGGCCGCGCATCACTTGGATGCGATCATTTTTGATCTCGACAATACGCTGCTTCCGTGGCGCGGGGAATCGTTGGATGCGGAGATCAAAGCGCTGTTCACCCGTCTCAAGCAGGTTGGGTTCCGTATCTTTATCTTGTCGAATTCTTCAAAAATCGACAGACTCCAAACCATTAAAAAGCAGCTCGGGGAAGAACTGGTGATCCACGGAAAGATGTTGAAACCCTTTCCATACAAGATGAAAGAATGCCTTAAAAAGGCGAACCAGGATCCAAAGAAGACGGTCATCATCGGAGACCAGCTCTTCACAGATATTCTATGCGGCAACCTTCTTCGCCTCTACACCATCAAAGTAGAAGCGCTGGATCTTCATAACGAGTTTTGGGCGACAAAGATCCTTCGGTTTTTCGAAAGGAAATTGATCTCCTTTATCCATTTTAAACCAAAGATCAAAGAGACAGGCGATCGGACGAAAGTGCAGTTTTCCGTTCCTAAATCCTGTTCGACCGCAGGAGAAACCGATCAATCAACCGGGGAACACCGACTCGCCTTTGGAGCCGAAAGGATGGGCAGACATGCCGAAAACGCTGAAATGTGAGGGATGCGGCGTTGCCCTGCAATCCCAGAATGCAGACATGCCGGGTTATGTCCCTCCGGAGCTATTCGAAAAATACGAGAAACCGCTTTGCCAAAGATGTTTTCGAATCAGGCACTATGGTTCTCATTTTCAACTCGTTAGCCGTTATTTCTCACCGGAGAAGGTCGTGGAAACGCTCGAAAAGTGCGGTGGCGTCTTTTATGTTGCCGATTTAACCGATCTAACGGGGACGCTGAACGCCGATTTTCTTGACCGATTGCCTTCTCGAACGATGATTCTCTTGAATAAATTCGACCTTCTTCCCCGCGCCCTGTCGGCCGAGATGGTAAAAACCAGGGTAGCGACGAGCTACCGACTGGAACGCGAACGGCTATTCCCCGTCAGCGCGATGAATCGTTACGGGTTACCTGGTTTGAAAGATATCCTGGTTCGGAACAACCTAAACGGATTCTGCGGGTACGTCAATGCCGGGAAGTCATCTTTGATCAACGAGCTGTTGAAAGACCCTCAAGATCAAGAAAATCCCGAATTTGAGAGAGCGACGACCTCTCCGTATCCCGGAACGACGTACGAACCGGTGACCTATGACGGCCTGTCGACGCGTTTAGTGGATGTCCCCGGTATGGAAAACCGATCCGGTATCAGCCATTGGATAGAAGAAAAAGACCGCCACCTGCCGAGCAAAACGAAGCGCTGGCATCGTAAAACGATCTTCGTGCGACATGCTCGAACGATTTTTTTCAGCGGAATGGTTAGAATAGAAGTCGAACCAGTCGAGACGACTATCTTACAATTTTATTTCGGCGACAATGTCACCGTACACGAAACGAGTTCAGCGCGGGCGGAAGAGATCTATGGCCGGCATTGCGGGGTGTTGCTGCTTCCTCCTTATTCCTCTCGAGCCAAAAGGGCATGGAAGTGGGAGACGCGGGCGATTGCCTTAGAAGAAGGAAAGGATCTGTGTGTCAGCGGTTTGGGATGGATATATTGCGCGAAAGGCCCCGCGAAGATGAAGATCCGTTTTCCGGAAGGCTTAAAAATAGAGAATCGAAAAGGATTCATACAGGGTACTAAAGTTCGTTAGAACGGATGCCGATAAAATGTATCATACCATGGAGGGGAGATTATGGAAATCCGAACGGATAATACGCGAAACGCGGCGATTGCTCAGACAAACCTGGAAAGACAAGCCAGAACGGCGGAAACGTTCCACGTCGAGCAATCCGCGAATCAACAACGGCAACAGGGAGAACAGGCCAAACAAGCTCAACAGCCGCTCGAAGAAATCGTCCAGGATTTAGAAAGCAGCCTGGAAAAGATGAAAGGGGTTTTGAGAAGCAATCTTCAGTTTGAAGTGGACAAAAAAGCGGAAATGATCGTCGTGAAGATCGTGAACAAAGACACCGGCGAAATGATACGACAAATCCCGCCGGACGACATCGTCAAACTGATCCAAAACCTCAACGAATTTATTGGCGCCCTGATGGACGAACGAGCGTAAAGTCCCTTAGAAAAGGGGGTTCTGAATATGGCAGACTTTGATCTGACGAATTATATCAGTTCGTCAGTAGCCAACCGTACTTCGGTCAGCGGTCTCGCGAGCGGAATCGACACTGAATCCGTCATACAGAGCATTATAGACGCCGAGAGCGCTCCGTTGCAAAAACTGACGGAGAGGAAGGAATCGATGACTAACCGTCAAAAGGCTCTGAACGAGTTGTCCGAAGAGTTGACGGAGTTCCGCACTTTCACCAACAACTGGCGTTTGGAATCCAACTTTTTGCAGTACCAAACCACCTCTTCAAACGAGTCGATCGCGACGATCCAGGCAACGGCGCCCGCGAAAACGAAAAACTTCTCGTTCGCCGTCGACCAGGTTGCTCGAAACGAAACCTACTTTTCCGCCGATTATGTATCCGGGACCAGCGCGACGCAATTGCAGAATCTGGGCGGATATGCAAACGGGGTCTCCCACGAAGGCGCCTTAACGCTGACAATAGACGGGACATCCTATGACCCGATCACGTATACCCAATCGAATACTTTATCCGAGGTCATCGCGCAAATCAAAGCGATCAGTCCGGATATCACAGTGGATACGGTCAATTCGGCCGAAGGGTTGAAGCTATTTATCTCCGGTGCAGACGCTTCGATCGATATCTCGCTCGCCGATACCGGTGATTTCCTTCAAGTATTGGGGATGACGCCGTCTTATGAATCCGGTTATTTCGCAAACGGTTTGGCGACCAATACGCTTGCGGACTTTAACGGGGCGGGGACCGGCCTTACGGCCAATGGTCAGTTGACCATCAGGTATAATGGATCCGATGTCCTCATCGATTACGAAACGACGCAAACGTTGGACGAACTGCTGCTCGAAATCAACGCCGACCCAACCTTAACCGGAAAAGTCGACGCCTATTATGGAACCAATGCGACGGGAGATGCATTGGCTCTCTACATTCAAGCGAGAAACCCCGAAGACACGCTCTCTTTTTCCGATACCCCGGGAATTGGTTCCAAAGGGCTGCTCGAAATGCTGTATATGACCGAATCCTATTTTTCTACGGAAGGCGTTTCAGGAGAGAGCTCCACAACGACACTACAATCGTTGGGTGTCAATGACGGGCAGCTCACGCTGACCGTGGATGGCATAGACTATGTGGTCGCTTACACCGCTTCAGGCGGAACAGAAGTGTTGGACGATGTAATCGACGCCATCAATGCGACTCCGGGGCTTTCCGATTCGTTTTACGCATGGGTGGAAGAACAGGATGGCGAGATGTACTTGCATTTAGACGCGAACAATCCCGATACCGAGATTTCCATTACGGATGACAGCAATCTCTTCGACGTTTTCCATATCGACGCGAGCGGCGCGAGCGGCTATAACGCAGGCGCCATAGAAAACGGCATCTACTACCAAACAGCCCGGGAAGCCCAAATCACTGTCGATGTCAACGGGGTATCCACGACCGTCACGTCGGCATCGAACGAATTCGAAAACTTGTTCGACGGGATCTCTGTAACGGTCAAGCGCGCCAGCAGCGAACAGGTCTACGCCTCGGTCGAGCAGGATATGGACGCGATGGTGGACCATATGACAACGTTCATCGATGCGTACAACGAAATCATGCAAAACCTCTATCTTCGTTTGAATCCTCCTGAAACGGATACGACCGAAACCGACGATGAAGAACTGACCGAAGAACAAATCGCGCTCAAAGGCGTGCTGAAGAACGACCCGGTTGTCCGCGACATCTTTAATCGTCTGCGCTCGCTTGTATATTCCGATTTAGACGGTTCGAACAAAGAGGTATACTATTCAACAGGGGTAACAGGAAGCAAAACGGATTTATTGAGCTCCTTCGGGATAACCGGCGGCACGTTGTCTATAACACTCGCGGGTTCTTCCACGCCTTATACTGTCGATTATGCAGGAACAGACACCGTCCAATCGATCGTGGAAAAGCTAAGATTCGTTAATCCCGCTCTCTCGGCGAAGATAGAAGAAGGTTCCGGCGTTTTCAGCGTGTTTCTAAACGGAAATCAAGACTTCAACGTGATCGATACGCCGACCGGAGAGTCTTTGTCCTTTCGGGACTTTTTCCTCAACCAACATTCGGATCCGGTACTCACCTACGATTTTCTGACCGAGATAGGAGTCGGCTCGTCAGACGGGTTCACCGGCGGTTATTTGGAAATCGTCAAAGGGCAGATTATGTTGGATGAAACCAAATTCCGAGATGCTTTGGAAACGGATGCGGAGGCGGTTTGGAAAACATTCGGCGCGAGCCAGGATTTTGGAGACACGACAGTTAAGGGGTTCGCCACACAACTATCCGATAAGCTTTACGATATCACCAAGTTTGGGAACGGATACATCGCGCGAACGGCCGGCACTTCCGGGTCTATCAACAACCAATTGCGAGTGGTGAACCAGCAGATCATCTCGCTGAGCGAAAGGCTTTCGAGACGTTATGAAGCGCTCGTGGCAAAGTTTTCCTTCATGGAAAAAACGGTCCAGACGTGGCAGAGTCAGGGCGCCTATATTACGCAAGCATTAGAAAAACAATCCAGTGGATAATTCTCTCCCTCCGAAATCAAGACAAGGCATTTATAAAACGAGGCTCGATCAATTGCTTACGGATCGGGCCTGTTTTTCTTCTCGTGAGAAGGCGCAGTCCGAGATTCTTTTGGGGAATATTCTGGTGAATGGCAGAAAAGAAACGAAACCGGGAAAGCAAGTACCTTCCGACGCTTCAATCGAGGTTCTGAAAACTGATTGCCCCTATGTCAGCCGAGGCGCGTTCAAGTTGAAAGGGGCGCTGGAGGACTTCGGCCTCTCCGTTTCGGGCGGCGTCTGCTGTGACTTTGGCGCCTCTACGGGAGGCTTCACCGAAATCCTTTTGCAGAACGGCGCTCGGCAAGTCACGTGCGTGGATGTCGGCTACGGCCAACTGGATTGGAGATTGAGGCAGGACCCGCGCGTGGTGGTTTGCGAGCGGACCAACGTTCGCTACCTGACTTTCGCGTCCTTCGGACACTTTTTCGATTTTATCTGCGGCGACCTCTCCTTCATCTCCTTGAAATGGATCTTGCCGGTCGCTTCCGCTTTGCTCGCCGAAAACGCGCCGTCGATTTTTCTCATCAAACCCCAATTTGAGCTGGAACCCAACAAAAACGTTAAAGGGATCGTAAGAGAGCCGGCCTACCACATAGAAGCGATCGAACGAACAATCGCGATTGCTCTGGAAAGCGAGTTGATCCCAGAAAAGCTTTCTTTTTCGCATATCAAAGGTACGAAAGGCAATGTCGAATATGTTATACTCCTGCGCAAAGGAAGGCCTTTGGAAGATCGAATTGGAAAACCGCGTCTCAGAGAGGTTGTAAACGAAGCGGAACGATTCTTTTTGGAAAACGCCGAGGGGGCGAAACGTTGAAAAAGGTAACGCCGGATGATTTAGATATTGACAAAGGGTATGTGTGGAAAGGGACGGCACAGATAGAGCCTCAGGATCATACTACTGAAAGAAGCGAAACGAGGGATTCTTTCTTGGACGGGCTGGAATTAAAAGCGAGAAACTATAATATCTTCGTGACCGGGCTAAGCGGAACCGGTCGGCGCTCTTCGGTGAAGAAATGGCTGGACGCTTACGCGAAAAAAGAAAGAACGCCGGAAGATTGGGTTTACGTGAACAATTTTGAGGATGCCTGGACTCCCGTGGCGATCTCGCTTTCGCCCGGTTTGGGCAAAGCGCTGAAAAAAGATTGGGAAACGATGATCGAAGAAGCCCTCAAATCGATGGAGGGCGTTTTCATCGGAGAAAGTTACCGCAACAAACTGTCGGAACTCAACAACGAGTTCGAGAAACAAAAAAAGCAGCTTTGGTCGGAGATAGCCAGAAAAGCGGGAGAGGTGGGGTATCTTTTACAATCGACCCCGACCGGCATCGCCCCGATCCCGCTGCGGGACGGAAAACCGCTGACGACAGATATCCGCAACACATTAAGCGCGGAGGAGAAGCGGAAAATTGAGGAGAATGGCGTCAAAGCGAGACATCTGGCGGAAGGGTACTTGTTTCGGTTGCGAGAGTATGAAAAAGACTATCAGAAAAGTACTGAAGAATTGAACCGCTTCAGCGCCAAGTTCGCCATTCGTTCGATCTTGAACGAGTTCGAGCAGAAATACCAGCAATCAGAGGAATTCCTCCGATTCAAAGAACACGTGATAGAGGATATTCTGGCTCAACTGCCTTTCTTATTGGCAAAACCGGAGCAATGGGAAAGCCTGCTCCATCGGTATCGGATCAACCTGTTCGTTGATCACAGCAAGACCCATGGCGCGCCCGTGGGATTTGAAATGAATCCGAGCTTCGCTTCTCTCTTCGGAAAGATCGATTTTTTGTCGAAAAATGGGTATCTGTACACGGATCACACGTTGATAAAACCGGGCGCTGTCCACCTCTGTAACCGGGGATACCTTGTTTTAGACGCGCGAGACGTTGTTTCAAATTATGCGCTTTGGGATACGATGAAAAAAATGCTCTATGCAGAAAAGACGAGCGTCGAGAACGAGGATACGCGTTATGGCTTCTCATCGCTCGCCACGTTGAAACCCCAAGAGATGCCGATCTCTTTTAAATGCATCCTCATCGGCGAACCCGAGCTGTATGATATTTTACAAGAGCTGGATCCCGATTTCGACAAGCTGTTCCGATACAAAGTGGAGTTCGACTATGAAACCGACGATTCGCCTCAACACAGAGACCGATACACGCGGTTTATCGCGTCTACCGTTTCAGAGAAAGGCTTGTTGCCAGTCGAAGCCGGCGCCGTTCGGGAAGTGATGCGATACAGTATGCGTTTGGCGGATTCTCGCGGAAAGCTTTCCAACGACTACTCGCGCATCACGGACCTGCTCATCGAAAGCGACCATTTAAGCCGACGCCGAAATCTTCATAAAATCGAAGGAAAAATCGTTCAGGAAGCCATTCGCAGGAAGACGGCCCGGAGTAGTCTCGAAAACCGAAAGATCGAAGAGATGATACGCAACGACGTCATTCGAATCCGGACGAGCGGAAAGCAGGTGGGGCAAGTCAACGCTTTGACCGTGTTGGACCTCCCCGATCACTCTTTCGGAATCCCGACGCGCGTCACCGCTACCTACGCTCTGGGCAGCGGCAATATCATCGATATCCATCGCGAGATCGATATGAGCGGCAAGATCTTTAAGAAGGCTATTTTGACACTGGAAAGCTATATTGAATCGACCTTCTCCCAAAAGTTCCCGCTTTCGGTGAAAGGAACCCTGGCTTTTGAACAAACCTATGGTTCGATAGAAGGCGACAGCGCGACGATGGCCGAAACCGTGGCGCTTTTATCCGTTCTGGCGAAGGTCCCGGTTATGCAGGGAATCGCGATCACCGGTTCTATGAGCCAGTTGGGTGAAGCCCAGGCGGTGGGGGGCATCAATGAAAAAGTAGAGGGGTTTTACCGCATCTGCAAAATGAAAGGGCTAACCGGGTATCAAGGCGTCATCCTGCCGAAAGCCAATTTGGATTCGCTGGTGCTGGAAGACGAACTGTTGAAAGCGATAGAGAATCAGAGGTTCCACATTTGGTGCGTGGATACGCTCGAAGAGGTGTTGGAGATCGTGATGAAGGTCAAGGTCGGCAAGCGCACGCGCGCCGGCAATTATCCGAAAGACACTCTATACGCGAAAGTGATGGACAACCTCTTCCAGGCGTTCAACCGGTATAACCAGGGGGAAGAAGTTTTTAAAACAAGAAAGAAAGAACAACGAAGAGATGGGGAAGAAGATCAGGAGATGATTCCGGTCGAGACGAACAGAAGCGTCAGTTTCCGAAAAAGCCGCCGGATCCTATGATATAATTAAGCGGAAAAATGTGGAGGGATAGAAGATGAAAAAATGGGTATTTCTATTGTTGTGCCTTTTGGTCACCGGCGTATTCGCCAACTGGTTAGTGGAAGTGAAGGTAGAAGGAGAGGTTTACAAAAGGAATCCCTCTCTGGAGATCGCTTTGTTGCTTGAAACGATCAAAAAGGATATCCCAACCTATGACCCGGACACGAATTACCTGTGGACCTCTCCGGAACATCCGGAAGGCTACTATCGGGCTGAGCTCTGGCAGAATTTGCAGCATTTGGTCTATTCCCTTTTGCACAACTATCATTTCAACTACGTCGGCATCTATTCGCGGTACGGTGTTAACGGTTCTTCCATTATCCCGATCGTCTTTTCCGAACGTCGTTTCTCTCCCAATGACTATACAGGGATTCCGGAAAACCTGATGCAATATGGGTTTTCTCTGTTAGCCAACGAAAGCATCGTGGCGATGGCTTTTAACAACGGCACGGGCTATTTCACAGGAGATATTCGAAAGGTTGTAGAGAAAACCGTAGATCCTATCTACGCGAGAGAATATCAGAAAGTGGCGAATGTGAACGGGTACCTGGCCTATCCGTTGAAAAATGGAGACACTTCGATCGGGGTTCTGGTCGTCGCGACCAGCGAACCGGGGTTGACGGAGCAGCAGTACTTTGACATCGAGCAGTACGCGGATGCCGCGACATGGTTAATCTATCAATCCGCGGACATGCTGACGCATCCCGAAAAGTTTTCGAATTAGGTTCCCGATTATGATCTTTAGCACGCGATTAGGCAAGATAGAGGTCGATGAGGCCGAGGTACTGACCTTCGAAGCCGGGATCCCCGGTTTTGAGCCTTGGCATCGGTATGCGTTGATTATGTTACCGGAAACCCAACCCGTACAATGGCTCATCTCTCTGGAGAGCATGGAAATCGCTTTCCCGGTTCTCGACCCGTGGCTGGTGAAAAAGGACTACGCCTTCGATATCTCTCAGGACGTGGTCGATCGTTTGGACATAAAAAACCGGGAAAAAATACTGGTGACAAATATGGTTCGGATTCCCCAGAACAATCCCCAGGAGATGACGATCAACCTTTTAGCGCCGATCATCGTGAATACCGAAAATCGCAAAGCGATGCAGTTGGTTTTAGACCGAAGCGACTATAGCTTGCGGCACATGATTCGGGAAGAGGCAAATAAACCCGTCGCGACGAATGAGGGTGAAATATGCTCGTCCTAAGCAGGAAAAAAGACGAAGAGATCTACATTGAAACCACCATCGGGAACATCATCCTCAAGATCGTCGATATCGATGAAAAAAACGTTAAAGTGGGCATCACAGCCCCTAAGAATATGCCGATTTACCGACAGGAAGTCTATGAAAAAGTCTATGCCGTCAATAAGGAATCGGTGATTCACGACGATCCGAAAAAGCTTACGGGCGTTTTAGAGGCTCTCAAGCATGAAGATCGATGATATCCAGTTTCACCGGCTTGAGACCTTATCGCGGCTGTCGGTGAGTCCGGAAGAGAGGATCCGCATTAAGAGGGATATCGAGCGGATACTGGATTATATGGAGCGTTTGGATGAAGTGGACGTCACGGATATCGAACCGATGGTACGGCCGATTGATCTTGAGAATCAAACACGCGAAGACGTTATCAGAACAGGCTCTTTACCCGGCGATATCCTTGAGAATGCTTACGACTTGCAAAATGGATTTATAGCGGTTCCCAAGATCCGATGACCCCTCCTGAAGATTCGCGAACACGGAAGCGTTCTGCAAACGAAACACAAGCGGAGGGTTCAGACCTAAGAGCGGAGGGCTCAGACCTAAGAGCACCGTACTCCGGCGCGCACTACGAAAACATCTGCGCGAAGTACTTGCAAAAAGAGGGTTACAGGATCCTCGAGCGAAATTACAGGACCCGATTAGGAGAGATCGACATCATCGCGAAGGACGGCGAAGATATCGTATTCTTTGAGGTCAAAGGCGGGAAGGATTTTCCGCCTCCTTTCACGAGGGTAACGCCCTTTAAATTGAAAAAAATCCTTCTGACGGTTCAACACTACCTTCACCAGCTTCCCGACAAGGACTATCGTCACGTTAGGGTGGATGTTTTATCGGTGACGTTGCCAGACATGCAAATCCGCCATTTCAAGGACATCACGGCTCATTAGGCCTTCCTGAAACCTCTGAGGCCGGGTCGCCGGCTTGCGTCCCCATGAGAACCAGCCGCTGGCGAGTTAACCAATAAAGGGTTTTGGCTTGTTGCGCGATAAAATATCGATCGTGGCTAATGAAGAGAAATCCGCCGCTATACTGGTCGAGCAGGGCGTGTAAAACCTCCAAGGATTCGATATCCAAATGATTGGTCGGCTCATCCATAAATAGAAACTCCGTCTTGGCAAGAATCGCCGCGACCAAAGCGCACCGCATTAATTCTCCCCGACTGAGCTCGTCCACCTTTGAAAAGGCGCGTTCGTTTCGTATCCGCGCCGCTCCCAGCGCTTGGCGAACGAAGACTTCGCTCTGATCGTAACGCGTCATGTTTTCCAGCAAAATTTCGTGGGTAAAGAATCGCCGGATATCCTGCGGGAGGTATAACCATCGCACACCGTCGTTCCGGTAGCAAACCCCCGCGTCCGGAGGCAAATCATTCACCAGAATCCGCATCAACGTGGTTTTTCCGCTTCCGTTTTCACCGATGATTCCGATACGGTCTTTCGTCGTGCAATCGATCGCGATGCCGGACAAAACGACCCGGCCTTCAAACTGCTTCTCTATCTGTTCCGCGCGAATAACCACCCTTGAAGAGACCGGATAATCTAAAAATGAAAGATTCAATGGCTTCTCGATAAAAGGCTTCTCTTCTTTCATCGATTCGACCAGCGCATTCAAACGCCCGCTGACTGCCGTCGCTCGTTTGGCTAATCGGGCGGACTGATGGCCGATATAGCCTTTATCGGCGTGCGGGTTATGTCGCTTTGTTCGTTCCACTTTCTGCGCCCATTGCTTTTTTTGTATGATCTCTCGTTCGAGTTGCCGAATCTTTCGCTGCAATTCTTCCGCGTGCCGCTCCCGTACCGAGAAAGTTTGTTCTTTATGAGACAGGAGAGCGGAATACCCTCCTTCGACGCTGATGGATGAGCCGCGTTCAAGATAGAGGGTTCGATCCGCCACACGATCGATGAACGCCCGGTCGTGGCTGACCAGAAGGAATGCGTATCGCTGTTCTTTTTTTTGGAGTATGTACTCTTCCAGCATCACACAATGGGCAATATCCAGATGGTTGGTCGGTTCGTCCAGCAAGAAGAGCCGCGCGCCCGTGATCATCAGCCGAATAATCCCCAGCAGGCGTTTTTCGCCTTCCGAAAAAGCAGAAAACACTTTCTCACCGTCCGATTCGCAGAACCCAAAATAAGCGAGGTTCTTGTCGATCTCTCTTTCCATATCGTATCCGCCGAGAGAATGGAAACGATCCAGCGCTTCCCCATAGACGAAGGGGTCTTCGGTAGACTTAATCTGCTCGAACGCTTCGGCTAATACGGGATGCGCGGAAAACACGTACTCTTTCGCCTTCAGATCGTTATCGGCGATTTGCTGCGGGAGATAGGCCATAACCGTATCTTTGTCGATCGTGACCGTTCCTTCGTCAAAATCGATTTCTCCTACGATCCCTTTCAGTAACGTGGACTTGCCGCTTCCGTTACTCCCTGTGATGGCCAAAAGGCGCGATTCTTCCAGATCAAAAGAAATGCCTTTCAGGACAATTTGCGAAGTATAGCTTTTCGAAATCCCTTTTACGTGCAGCACGGAGTGATCTCTCCTTTCAGAAGTGGCGCGAGGCTTAAAATGATTATACAGTAAACAGTCAATTTTTGCTATAATCCTGATCAAAGCAGTATGAGGAGGTTGAAACATGCAAATCAGGAAGATCGTTGAAGCGGACGCGACACCCTATTTGGAGTTACGCCGCGCTTTGGATAGCGAGAGCAAGACCTTGCTGCTGGAACCCGGAGAGAGAAAAACCACTCCTGAACAGATGCGGCAATCGCTAAACGAGATTTTATCCCGGTCAAACGCCATGGTCTTCCTTGCGACCGAACAAGAGCGATTGATCGGCTTTCTCAGTGCCATAGGGGGCATGGCGAATCGAAACCGAGGAACGATCGTCATCGTGATCGGAATCCTGGAAGCCTACACGGGTCAAGGTATCGGAAAGGCGCTTTTCCGAGAAATGGAAACCTGGGCGAAAGAGATCAGAGCCCATCGACTCGAATTGGGACTGATGGCGCATAACGAGCGCGCCCTTCGCTTATACACTTCTCTCGGATATCGGATTGAAGGAAAAAAGGAAGAGGTCTATTTCGTTGATGGTTCCTACGTGGACGAGATGATGATGGGAAAGATCATCCAACCGGATGATCCATAGGGAGCAACCTTCCGGCCTTAGAAACATTCGAAAGCCTGAATCGGAAGTCACCTTCATGAAAAGTCCCTTCAGAAGTGAAATAGAGTCCGGCGAAAACAAGCGTTGATCCACGAAGAGCGCATCAAGGCGGGATACGATATGCCGCGGGTTATTTTTACCGTCGTTCGTGGGGTTGACCGAAGAGATGATTTGTGATATACTTCGCGCAATGACCAGCGGTCATTTTGTGGAGGATGATGAACAAAGACGAAAAGTATAACCGGATCGTCTCGGCCGCCGAGAAGGTATTTTTCCATTACGGGTACGAGCAGTCTTCGATGGAGCAGGTCGCGCAAGAGGCGGGTGTGGCGAAAGGAACTATATATTTGTATTTTCAGAGCAAGCAGGAGTTGTACTACGCAATCGGAGTCAGAGCGCTCGAAATACTTCTGAAATCCTTTCAAGCACTGTTTTCTACGTGCAAATCCGGTTTGGAAAAAGTCGTCGCGTTTGGGAGAGCCTTCGCCGAATACCGGAAAACCTATCCCGACTACTACCAATTCATCGTGAACTATCAGGGGGAACGGTACGACGCGTTGAACGAACACGGCGAGATCCATCGTACCTACCAGGAAAGCCGGGAATTGTTCCAAGCGCTTGTCAATGCAGTGACCGAAGGTCAAGCGGATGGATCGATCGGAGTAAAAACCAGTCCTGCGCTTTTAGCCGCCATCTTATGGTGCCAAACGTGCGGTGTCGTTCAGCTGACCGCTTTGAGGGAACCGTTTTTCAAATTATTCGCGCCCCACAACGCCGATGAAATGCTGGAAGCGTACTTCACTTTAACAGAAAAGGTATTAGAACGCGAAATAAACATCGAAGAAATCCACAGTTAGCGCACGGTATGCCTAAGTTTTTTTTAACCGATAATGACTGACAGTCATTTCAGGGGGGGAACCATGAAGAGAGTTGCCGTTACAGGAATCGGTACCATCAACGCGATCGCGCATCATACCCAGGAGTTCATCTGCTCGCTGGAAGAGATGAAGTGCGGTATCGGGAAGATCACTCAGTTTGATTGCTCGGACTATCCCGCGGCGATGGCTGCGGAGATAAAGAATTTTGACCCGGAGATCCACTTTGAGATAAAGATAGCGAATCGGTACGACCGATTTTTACAGTTAGGTATCGTCGCCGCAAGAAATGCGATTGCGGATGCCGGTTTGGAACCTTCGAGGGATTGGAGAGACAATGCCGCGGTCACAGTTTCTTCTGGGATCGGAGGGTTCAAAACGCTACACCGGGAATACGGTAATCTGTTTAAGAGAGGACCGAAGGCGGTACGTCCGCATCTGATACCGATGATGATCTCGGATATGGCTTCGGGAGCGATTGCTCTCGATTTGGGATGCCGCGGTCCTAACTTCGGAGTGGTGAGCGCGTGCGCATCGGCTCTTCACGCAATTATTATCACGACGCTTCTGATCCGGAACGGTTTGACCGAAATCGCGTTGACCGGTGGAACCGAAGCGGTTATTGACCCGATGCCGGTTGCAGCCTTCGGAAGCATGACGGCGCTTTCTCCCGAACGAGAAGAACCCGCGAAAGCCAGCCGCCCTTTTCACCGTGAACGAAACGGGTTTGTGATGGGCGAGGGAGCGGGTGTGTTGGTTCTGGAAAGCGAAGCGCATGCCCGAAAGAGAGGCGCGCGGATATACGGTTATATTGAAGGATTCGGGATGACCGAAGACGCCTTCCATATCAGTCAGACGGATCCGGAGGGACGGGGCGCTCAGAGGGCCATGCGCGGAGCCTTAGACCAAGCCGGGATCAGTCCGGACCGTGTCGGACTGATCAACTGTCACGCGACTGGAACTCCTGTTGGGGATTTATCAGAGATCTCGGCGTTGAAACAGGTTTTCGGAGACGCTTTACCCCTGATCCCGATACAATCGACGAAGGGATTGGTTGGCCATACGTTAGGGGCGGCAGGCGCCATCGAAACGGTCGCCGCGATTATCCAAGCGGAACATGGCTTTATTCACGGAATGCCGAATTTGGAAAACCCTGATCCGTGTTGCGAAAACCTGCGAATCCATAAAGAAACCGTACGCCACCCGTTTTCCGTCGTTCTAAAGAATGCGTTTGGCTTCGGGGGACACAACGCTTCCCTTATTTATCGGAAAGAAGCGGAATAAGTCGAGCGGCAAGTTTAGATCATAAGGGTTTTCAAAACGCTAAAGTGTTCGGGAGTGGAAGATGAGACGATTTGATTCTAATCGGATTTGCGAATTGTTTGGCACAAAGTATCCGTTTATCGAAGGCGGTATGGCTTGGGTTGGAACGGTGAAATTGGCGGCCGCCGTTTGCGAAGCGGGCGGTTTAGGGACGATCGGATCCGGAGCGCTCACTCCAGAAGGGTTGGCCGAAAGTATTAACCTTATGCGTCAACGGACTACAAAACCCTTCGCCGTGAACCTGATGCTGTTGAATCCATCCGTAGACCAACAGGTGGAGATCTGCTTGGAAAAATCCGTCCCTTCGGTGATCTTCGGAGCCGGGAATCCCGCAAAATACCTTCCAGATTTGAAAACGAGAGGGATAAAAACCGCAGCCGTCGTTGCATCGGAAACCCTGGCTTTATACTTGGAAGAAAGGGGGATCGACGTCATTATCGGCGAAGGAATGGAGTGCGGCGGTCATATTGGAGGGGTGACGACCTTTACGCTGATCCCCGCCCTGAAAGATGTCCTGTCCGTCCCGATCGTTGCAGCAGGCGGTATCGCCGATGAACGGGGAATTAAAGCGGCTTTTTGCCTCGGAGCGGAAGGTGTTCAGCTCGGCACGAGGCTGATTGCTACGGTAGAATGCGAAGCGCATGAGCGCTACAAGCAAAGGATTGTCAATTGCGGCATTAGAGATACACTTCTCACGGGTCAAGGTTTGGGGCATCCGGCGCGCGTATTGAAAAGCGCTTTTGCAAAACGGATCTGCAAGTTGGAAGTTTCAGATCCTGGAGAAGCGGAATCGCTCATGACGGGAAGTTTAAGAAAAGCTTTTATGAATGGAGACGAAGATAGAGGACTGTTTATGGCGGGACAATCCGCCGGGCTAATCCGGTCCATCGCGTCCGTATCCGAATTATTTGAAGCTTGGGTTGAAAAATTGAACGGATGGAACCTCGGGACCGGGATCAAAACGAAAATAACAGAAAACCTTAAGGAGGGTGTTTATGAAAGAACAGGAAATCTATGAGATCGTGAAAGGAATACTCGTCAAGAGAATGGGAGTGAGCGCTTCGGCCATCCTCCCCCAATCATCGCTCACGGAAGATATCGGCGCCGATTCACTCGAATTGGTCGATCTGATGATGGATCTCGAAGAAATTTTGGGTATTCGGATTGAGAATTCCGAACTGTCCGACGTGGAAACCGTTCGTGATGTCGTGAACCTCGTCGAAAATAAACGAAACGTGACAGTGTAAACTGTCGGCTCAGTTAAACGCGGTCTGCGGCAGGTGAGCAGACCGCATTTTGTATTTCCACTGCTCTATTTTCACAAGCCGAACAACAGGCGAACCCTCAAACGATAAGAATAACCGGTAACGATACCGGCCGGTGGCTTACTAGGATACAAAAAAGCCGGTCTGGTCTTTCCAAGCAAAGATATCTTCTTCATTTCCCCTTCTTTCGCGTGATTTTGCGCGATTTCGTTCCCTTTCACTCCGTGAAACATTTCTGTTTTATGATATAATCTTTTCTAAAGGCATTCAAAACATCTTTCTTCTGCGAAAAAACCCGATCTCAGGGATTATCCTAAAAGGGAGGTTAAGAAAATGAAAAAATTTACCGTGCTAATGTGCGCGATTCTCATCGCGTTTGTCGCGTTCGGAAGCCAAGTAGAAATCTTCAGCTGGTGGACAGGCGGCGGAGAAGAGGCAGGTTTATTGGCGCTGATCAAGCTTTACAACCAACTTTATCCGGGTGTGCAAGTAATTAACGCAACGGTAGCGGGTGGAGCCGGGACCAACGCGAAAGCGGTGTTGAAGACGCGAATGCTGGGCGGAAATCCCCCTGATTCCTTCCAGGTACACGCCGGTATGGAGCTTTCCGATACCTATGTGATTCCCGGGAAAATGGAACCCATCACGAACTATCTCAAAGAGTGGGGGATGTACGATAAATTCCCGGAAGATATTATGAAGATCTGTTCTTATGAAGGCGAGGTCTATTCGATCCCGGTCAATGTTCACCGGGGAAATGTCGTGTTCTATAATACAGCCATTGCCAAAGAAATCGGAATGACGACCGCCCCGAAAACTTGGAAAGAGTTCTTCGGATTGTTGGAAAAGGCCCAAAAAGCAGGGTACGTCGCGATCTCGCTCGGAGATACCGGAAAGTGGACGGCGACCCACTTATTCGAAAACGTCATGCTTAGCCAATTCGGCCCCTATAAATACAATATGCTCTGGACCGGGGACCAAACCTTCAATCATGTGGCTTTGACGGAAGCCTTCGAAATCATGAAAAAGATCGTTCCGTACTTCAATAAAGACCATGCGGCCGGCGATTGGCAAGACGCCTCCCGCCTCATCTTTGAGAAAAAGGCCTTCTGCAATGTCATGGGTGACTGGGCGGAAGGGTACTTCAAAGAAATGGGCTGGACGCCGGGAAAAGAATTCGGATGGTTTGCCGTTCCGGAAACGGACGTCGCCTTTATGATCGTATCGGATACCTTCGGCCTTCCGAAAGGGGCCCCGAATAAAGAGAACGCCTTAAGATGGTTGAAACTGGTCGGGAGCGTTGAAGGCCAGGACCTGTTCAATCCTCTGAAAGGATCGATTCCAGCTCGAGTGGACGCGGATAAATCGAAGTATGACGTCTATCTGCAATGGGCGATGGCCGATTTCAGCGTGAAAGCGCTTTCTCCTTCTATCGCGCACGGATCGGCGGCTCCCGAATCCTTCGCCACGATGCTGAACGATATCTTGAACCGTTTCGTTTCCGACGTCAATGTCAATCAAGCGGTCAAATCAGTATTGGAAGCTGCTGAGGAAGAAGGGTACCTCGTAAAATAATGAAAGTCGGAAGAGAGGTCTCGAAAGAGACCTCTCTCTTTTCTCCTCGCGGGTAAGGCGGAGCGGATTGAAGGGGGACGAATGCATAAGAAGAAGAAATGGCTGGGTTTTTTAATTATCTCTCCCACCCTGGTAGTGATTGGTGTCTTCGTTTACGGTTTCATCGGAGCGACTGTCCGAGCTTCGCTTTCGGATTGGAACAGCTTTCGAAAGCTTCTTTCAGGAGAATTTGTCTTCTCAGGCTTGCGCAATTATGAACGCCTTTTTGCGGATTGGCGCTTCCAAACCGATATGTGGAACACTCTATTCTTTACCGTTTTCTTCCTTCTCGGCTGCCTTTTGATCGGATTGATTTTAGCCGCTCTTCTGGATCGGAATTTGAAAGGCGGTCGCATTTTCCAAAGCATTTTCCTCTTTCCGATGGCTCTGTCTCTCGTCGTAACCGGGACTGTCTGGCGATGGTTTTTCGCGCCGGGTATCCTGCCGAACGACCCGGCCGGCGTCAATGTGCTGTTAGGGCAAGTTGGGTTGAAGAGCCTGCAATGGGGCTGGTTCACGGTAACGGACACAATAGGCCCGTTTAACCTCGCCCTGGTTCCGGTGATCATCGCGGCGGTCTGGCAGTTGTCCGGGTATACGATGGCGATGTATCTCGCCGGATTACGGGCGATTCCGGAAAGCATGACCGAAGCGGCGCGAGTGGACGGCGCCTCTGGCTGGCAAATATTTTGGAAAGTGAAATGGCCGTTTTTGAAACCGATCACCTTGAGCGCTATGATCATCCTTGGTCACATCTCTCTGAAGATCTTCGATCTGGTTTATTCGATGACGGGCAGCGGCCCGAAAAACGTGACGGATATGCCCTCTATCTATATGTTCGAGAAGACTTTCCGATCAAACCGTTATGCGGAAGGATCGGCGATCGCCGTCATTATGCTTTTAATGGTGGCCGTCGTCATCATCCCCTATCTTGTTTCCACTTTGCGGAAGAGTGATTGATATGCGGAAAAAGTACGGAAACCTTGGAATCTACATCGTTCTGTTGATCTTTTCCTTTTTCTTCCTCCTTCCGATCTATATGCTCCTGGCGACCAGCTTCAAACCTTTGGTTGAGATCGGGATGGGCTCCATGTGGCTCCTGCCGAAGCAACCTTCTCTGGAGGGTTTCACCGATTCGATCAAACGGTTATCTCCGAACTTGCTGAACAGCTTCCTTCTGGTGATTCCGGCGACGATCTTCTCTTGTATCCTCGGTTCGATCAACGGGTACATCTTTTCGAAAATTCGCTTTCGAGGGATCAATCTTTTGTTCATGTGCGTCTTGTTCGGCATGTTTATCCCGTACCAAAGCGTCTTGTTTCCTTTGATACAGTTCCTCCAGGAGATCAAGCTATACGGAACAATATGGGGTTTGATCATAACGCACGTGATCTACGGTCTGCCCATTACCACTTTAATCTTCCGGAACTACTACATGGAAGTGCCTGACGAAATGTTGGAGGCGGCCGGGATAGACGGCGCGGGTTTGTTCAAAAGCTATTTTCTGATTCTGTTTCCCTTGTCCATCCCGGGTTTTGTCGTTGCTGTCATCTGGCAATTTACGAATATCTGGAACGAATTTTTATTCGCGGTAACGATCACCAGCGATCCGAAAAAGCAGCCGATTACCGTTGCGCTGGTGAACCTTGCGGGAAGCCAGATGGTTCAATGGAACCTCCAGATGGCGGGCGCGGTCGTCGCGGCGATTCCAACGTTGCTGGTCTATATCTTCTTAGGAAAATACTTCATTCGGGGCTTGATGTCAGGCTCCGTGAAAGGATAATGTGGGGGGACTTCAAGGGGTTCGTTAGGGTTTTTTGTCCGATAACCGCAAATACCCGAAAAAGCCTTTTTTCTAAAGGCTTTTTTTCTTTGTCGTCTAGATTCTGAAAAGGTTACGGTAAGCACTTGATTGTCGGTAACGTCTATGCTATAATCTTACCGCCAAACAGGCAAAACAACTTTTGAGGAGGGCGATTTACGTGAAGAAACTGCTACTGGTTCTTTTGATTAGCGCCATGGCCGTACTGGCATTCTCAGCCGCACCGTTCCACATCGGAATTGTGACCGGAACCGTATCCCAGTCTGAAGACGACCTAAGAGGCGCCGAAAGGCTTATCCAGGAGTACGGCGACGTGACAAACGGCGGTATGATCAAGCACATCACCTATCCGGACAACTTCATGTCTGAAATGGAAACGACGATTTCCCAAATCGTGGGTCTCGCCGATGATCCGCTGATGAAAGCCATTATCGTAAACCAAGCGATTCCCGGGACAACGGAGGGTTTCAGAAGAGTACGCCAAAAAAGACCCGATATCCTCCTGTTGGCGGGAGAACCTCATGAAGACCCGCTGGTTATCGAATCTGCCGCTGACCTCGCGATCAACTCCGACTTCGTGGCGAGAGGGTACCTGATTATCTGGTCCGCCAAAAAAATGGGCGCGAAAACCTTCGTCCACATCTCCTTCCCCAGACACATGAGCTACGAAACGCTTTCCAGAAGAAGAACGATTATGGAAGCCGCATGTAATGATCTCGGCTTGAAGTTCGTATTCGAAACCGCACCCGACCCCACCAGCGATATCGGTGTCGCCGGCGCGCAACAGTTTATCCTCGAAAAAGTACCGGCTTGGATTGAAAAGTACGGAAAACAAACCGCATTCTTCTGTACGAACGATGCGCATACCGAACCGTTGCTGAAGCAGCTTCTGGCGTACGGCGGAATGTTCGTCGAAGCCGATCTTCCTTCTCCGCTGATGGGTTACCCCGGCGCGCTGGGTATCGACCTTTCCGCCGCCGCGGGAGATTTCCCGAAGATCCTGAGCGCCGTTGAAGCCGAGATCGTAAAGAAAGGCGGAGCCGCTCGGTTCGGAACCTGGGCCTTCTCCTACGGGTACACCACCACAGCCGGTCTCGGAGAACTCGCGATTCGTGTTGTCAAGGGCGAAGCCTCCTTGAACAAATTGCCGGATTTGATGAGCGCTTACAACAAATTCACCCCCGGCGCGTCTTGGAACGGAAGCTTCTACACCGACGCCAACACCGGTGTGAGAGCGCGAAACCACATCTTGATCTACCAGGACACCTACATCTTCGGCCAGGGTTTCATCGGGTCCGCAAGCGTTGAGGTTCCGGAGAAGTATCTCGATATTAAGTAACACGAAAAGCATTGATGAAAGATAAGGGAACGTAAAGTTCCCTTATTTTTAATTCTTTCTACGGAATAGTCGAGGTGAAAAAGTGGGAACCGAAAAATCTAAAGATAAAATAGAAAAAAATGTGTTGTTGCGTTGCGAACATGTCGGCAAGAGTTTTTTCGAGAACCGGGTGCTCAACGATATCAGTTTCGAACTCCGCGAAGGCGAAATCCTCGGATTAGTGGGGGAAAACGGAGCCGGTAAATCGACCTTGATGAAAATACTGTTCGGGATGTCGGTGATCGCCCAAACGGGTGGTTACGAAGGTTCGGTCTATGTGGGGGAAAAGCCCGTCAAGTTCAATTCCCCGTTCGAAGCGCTCGAAGAAGGCATTGGAATGGTCCACCAGGAATTCTCTCTGATTCCGGGATTTACAGCGACCGAAAACATCCTGTTGAACCGAGAAATCACGCACTACAATTTCCTGGTGGAAGCTTTTGGGGAAAGGCTATCGACCCTCAATATGCCCGAAATGATCGAACGCGGCGGTAAAGCGCTTAATACGCTCGGTGTGGATATTTCGCCCAAAATGCTGATCGCGGAGATGCCGATCGGGCACAAGCAATTCACCGAGATCGCCCGGGAAATCGACAGACAAAACACGAAAGTGATCATATTGGATGAGCCGACAGCGGTCTTAACGGAGACGGAAGCGGAAATACTGCTCTCTTCCTTGAGAAAACTGGCGCAAAAAGGCATCGGCATCATCTTCATCTCTCACCGGCTTCAGGAAATTTTAGAGGTTGCGGATCGCATCATCGTCCTGCGAGACGGAATCCTCGTGAAAGAAGTCGAAGCCTCTGAAGCGGACGTGGTCAAGATAGCCGAGTGGATGGTCGGCAGAAAGATGGATACTTCTGTCTTCGAAGACAAACTGGAAGACAAAAACGCCGAAGTTTTGCTCGAAGTGAAGAACCTGTGGGTGGATATGCCTGGAGAAACCGTACGAAACGTGTCTTTCGAAGTCTACAAAGGAGAGGTCTTGGGCATCGGCGGATTGGCCGGACAAGGGAAAATCGGCATACCGAACGGTATTATGGGGCTTTTCCCGGCTGGTGGGACGGTTAAGTTCCGCAACACGGACGTTCCGTTGAACAATCCGCGAAAAGTGCTTAACCTTGGCATGGCTTTTGTTTCGGAAGACAGAAGGGGGGTCGGGTTGTTGTTGGAAGAAACCCTCGACTGGAATATCTCTTTCACCGCGATGCAAGTGAAAGAATGGTACGTGAAAAAGTATCTGGGCGGCTTGATCAAATGGCGGGATGACGCCGCGATCAAGCAATTAACGAGCGAATACATAAAAACTTTCGATATAAAGTGTCAGGGAGGTCACCAACTGGCGCAGGAGTTGTCGGGCGGAAACCAGCAAAAGATTTGTTTGGCGAAAGCCTTTGCATTGAAGCCCGAACTCTTGTTCGTCTCCGAACCGACGCGTGGAATTGATGTCGGGGCGAAAAAACTGGTCCTGGATACGATCCGACGCAGCAACCGGGAGTTCGGGATGACCGTTGTGATGACCTCTTCCGAGCTGGAAGAACTGCGATCCGTCTGTGATCGGATCATGATCGTCGACGAAGGAAAAGTGGCGGGAATACTTCCCGCGACCGCCCCATCCACGGAATTCGGTTTGCTGATGTTGGGGACGAGCGAAACCCATCGGAGAGAACGGGAAATTCAAAACGGGAAGGTGAAAACAAAGTGAGCTGGATCCAATCATTCGTGAAACAAGCCGGATTACCGAGGATTATTATCGGGTTGTTTCTTCTTTCGTTGTTTGTCGCAGCTCCTTTCGTGGGGGTCAGCGTGACGACGTCGATTAACGACGTGTTGGTCCGTTTTGGCATGAACGCGGTGATGGTTTTGGCGATGGTTCCGATGGTCCAATCGGGGTGCGGATTGAACTTCGGGCTCCCGCTCGGCATCATCGCCGGTTTGCTGGGCGCGACGCTGAGTCTGGAGATCGGAGTGGTTGGGCTGTGGGGGTTTGTCGTCGCGATTTTGCTTTCTTTGCCTTTTTCTGTCATCTTCGGCTATTTTTACGGGCAGTTGCTAAACCGAGTTAAAGGGGACGAGATGGTGATCGCGACCTACGTTGGGTTTTCTTCGGTCGCTTTTATGAATATTCTTTGGTTAGTCTTGCCCTATCGAAATCCCACGATGGTCTGGGGATTCAGCGGAGAGGGTTTAAGGACGACCATCAGCGTTGAGGGATACTGGTTGAATGCGTTGAATAACTTCCTCTCTTTTCCGCTTGGAACGCATATCAAGGTCCCGACAGGGATGTTTATCTTCTTCGCGTTCATGTGTTTTTTAATGTGGGCCTTCTTCCATACCAAAACCGGAACCGCGATGACCGCGGTCGGATCGAATTCCGAGTTCGCCAGGGCCTCCGGCGTGAACGTCGATCGCTCCCGAACGCAATCTGTGATCCTTTCCACCGTTTTAGGCGGCATCGGCATTCTTGTTTATCAACAAAGCTTCGGCTTCCTGCAACTCTATAACGGGCCTTTCTATATGGCCTTCCCCGCGGTCGCCTCGATTCTATTGGGAGGCGCTTCGGTTCACAAAGCCACGCTCCTCAACGTCATCATTGGAACAATCCTATTCCAGGGGATCGTCACCATGACGCCTTCCGTCATCAACAGCGCGATACAGACGGACATGTCCGAAGTCATACGGATCATCGCGACAAACGGGATGATCCTATACGCCTTAACAAGAAAGTCGGTGGTGAAATCATGAAAACGACAGGGAAACGATCTTTTAAGAACCTTTTGATCGCCTACGCGGTGCCGATTATGTTCATCGGTCTCAGTATCTTCACGATACCCCTTTCCGGATTTTCTCCCGAATACCTGGTCCAGGAGATGGTCATCCGGCTCGCCCGTAACTCTTTCCTGGTTCTCGCCCTGCTGATACCGATCATCGCCGGGATGGGGTTAAATTTCGGGATGGTTCTCGGCGCGATGGCGGGACAGATCGGTTTGATCTTCATCACCGATTGGAATATCGTCGGTATACCGGGTATGGCTTTAGCGATGATCATTTCGATCCCCATCTCTATCTTCCTTGGTTGGATCGCGGGAAATATCCTTAACCGAGCCAAAGGCCGCGAAATGGTCACCTCTTACATTTTGGGTTTCTTTATTAACGGGATCTATCAGTTCATCGTCCTGTACATGATGGGAAAGGCAATCCCGATCGGAAACCCTGCGCTCGTTCTTTCCAGGGGATACGGGATTCGAAATGCGATCAACCTGGAAGGGATTCGGCAGTCGCTGGACAACCTGATTTCTCTAAATATCGGGAAAGTTCAGATTCCGGTGGCGACGTTTATTCTCATCTCCGCGTTCTGCTTCTTTATCATATGGTTCCGTAAAACGAAACTCGGTCAAGATATGCGGGCGGTCGGCCAGGATATGGAAGTCGCGGAAGCGGCCGGGATTCCGGTAAACAAAACCCGGATTATCTCGATGATCATTTCAACGGTTTTGGCCGGGTTCGGTCAGATCATCTTCCTCCAGAATATTGGTACGCTGAACACCTACAATAGCCACGACCAGACCGGTATGTACTCGATTGCGGCGCTTCTGATCGGAGGCGCTACGGTCTCGCACGCCACGATACCGAACATCTTCCTGGGCGTCGTGCTCTTCCATCTTATGTTCGTCACCTCGCCGATGGCGGGAAAAAACCTGATCGGTTCCGCGATGCTCGGGGAATACTTCCGGCTTTTCATCTCCTACGGTATCATCGCGATCTCGCTCGTCCTGTACGCCTGGAGGCGTCATAAGGAAAAAGAACGCGCGAGAATGAACCTCAGAGGGAATTCCTAAGGGGAGGGCATGATGAAAAGAAAACGATTGATCGTTCAACTGATACTGATTCTAGCCCTCGTGGGGATATCCGCCGTGTTGTTTGTTATCGGCAAAGGGCATCAGCTCCTCATCGATAATAAACGCGCGACGATCGATGGGGTACGGGTGGAAGCCTATGAATGGGTGAATGTGTATGTCAACGGCGCGAAAAAACCGATCGAGATCGAAGAAGAGGATCGGCAACTGGCGAAGATCGCCGGCCCCTGGCACCATATACGAATAGAGATCTTAGAAGACGGAAAAGTGGCGAAAACCCTTGAAAAAAGGTTTACCGTGGGATTGCAGAACTCCTTTCTGTTGAGCCTTCAAAAAATGGTTGAAGGCAAAGAGGATTGGTTGACTCCGCGCTGACATCTTTTCGAAGCGATCCGACGAGGAGCGTCCGCCGATCCTTAAACACAAACGAAAGATTCCGGCTGGTGTGATAATCTCGAAATAATTCCGTCTTAATCGATGAGAACAAAACGAAGGAGGCAAGAGTATGAAAAAAACCTTATGGACGATTTTTTTGTTAGCGATGGTTGTTTTGTCTTTCGGAGCCCCTAAAGAATTGCAGCCTCAAAAGATCATTATTGTACCGGACCAACCGGCGGCTTTGAAAGTGACACTGTCTTTGAATAAACCCGAAGGTTCCGTCTATCTGCCCGGCGAATTGATTACGATGACGGTGACGACGAACAAAGACGCCTACATCGTTATTTACGATACGGAAGCCAACGGCAGGACGACGATTTTATTCCCGAATAACTATCAGCAGGATAACTTCGTGAAAGCGAACCAGCCCGTTTCGATTCCTCAAGGGTACAAATTAAGAATCGGAAATGAGATCGGGAAAGAATATGTGCAAGTCGTGGCAAACACTAAACAATTCGCTACCTACAATCAATGGTCGAAAACCTTCTCTGCTTCGAACCCCTTTTTAGAAGCCACAAAAGACGCCGAATCCGAACTGCAGATGATAATTCAGAAAATCATTATTGTGCCGGATACACCGCAACCGGAGTGGAATTCTTTCAGCACATTCTTCTATGTCGGGCAGAAACCCGCCGTTCCGGCTACCGTAGACTTCACGTCAAGTCCGTCGGGCGCGCAAATCATGCTGGATGGGAACTGGATACAGAAAACGACCCCCTACAAAACCACACTGACGGAAGGGTGGCATTTCGTGCGTTATATGCTGGCCGGATACAAGTCTTATGAAGAGAACTTCTATGTTTCACAAGGAATGGTTAAACTGATCCACGCGAATCTGGTTAGAGAAACGCCTACCGTAGCGGCTTTGAATTTGAATTCGATGCCTTCCGGCGCCAGCGTATACATGGATGGCGCGCTCAAAGGGATGACCCCCATCACGATCCAAAATATTATTCCGGGATCCCACGTGCTGCGATTGACGATGCGCGGATATCAAGCCTATGAACAAATCATCCCCTTTGCCACAGGCGAGACGAAAAACCTGACCTTGACGCTGCAGCCGGAAATCGTCATTTTGAAAGGGACGCTGAGTCTGACCGTCAATCCTGCTGATTCTTTGATCAATCTGGACGGCGTGGAGTACCAAGTCTACGGAGGACGCGTCACTTTGTCGCTTGATGCCGGAAGCCATACGCTCACCGTATCGAAGAGGAACTACGAACCCCAGACGATCCCCTTTACGATCACAGGCAATCAGTTGACGACCCTCAACGTCACCTTAGCACCTTCCAGAGGGTCCATGGAAATCACGTCCGAACCGGAAGGCGCGGCGATCTATATTAACGGCAGAGATACCGGTTATCGGACCAGCGTTTCCGGAACGCTGACGATGACGATCGATCCAGGGACCTATGAGATCATGCTCAAGAAAGACGGTTATCAGGATTGGATTCAAACGATGACCATTAATCCGGGCGTGAACACGCCGCTCCACGTAACCTTGCAGCCGAACACCGCAAAGATTACCATCACGCCGAATGTGAGCGCCGTTCTCTATATCGACGGCAAATCTTTCGGGACCATTTCGACCGGGCGCACCTTCACACACAATGTCCTCCCCGGGAATCATGAAATTCTGTTGGTGAAAGAAGGGTACTACTCCTTCATCTCTATTTTTGCGATGGAAGCCGGAGAAACTTACGATTTCAATCCCTATCTATCACTCATTTATTAAAAACTAGAACGCGCAACTAACGAAAAAGCGCCGCTATTGCGGCGCTTTTTTTATGATCGGCGGGTATCCCCGAGAGGGGAAAACCCGATATAGCCGATCACACGATTACTGTTCGAAGCTGACCAGTTCCATCATCAACTCTTCTTCGTGATAGATGGTCTTAAGTGACATTTTAATCTGATCGCTGATAACCCACGTCATGACGGGGTCTCCGGAAGTATACAAAGTGAACTTTTTTCCGGTCCATCGTCCGACTGTTTCCGTTCCTTCGTACTTCAGTTGCATGCCGAAATAGCTCATTGCCATTGGGTTTTGAAGATCCACGGATTCGAGAGCGGCATTGAAAATCGGGTTTAAAAACATGATGAACCAATTGCCGTAGGAAGTCGAAAAGATCTGTTCCAGGGTGATCTCTTCGGAAGCGTCCAGGGTTTGTTTCCCGTAAGTCGTTAATTCATAGGCGTTGCCTTTCTTCACGACACTGGCGCCGTAAAAGAAGATCCCGTCCGGCGTCGTGACCTTGTACTCGAAAGAGCGCACATTCCGGAAGTCTTCGATCAACACCGTCGCAAAAAGCGCCGATATCGCCGCTAAAAGAATTAGAACCGTACACAGAAGCTTTTTCATCGTAGTCCCCCCTATCCTTTTTTTCGTGCGCGATAATTTTACCATATCTTGCGGCGAATCAAAACGCGTCAGAAGCCTGAAAGGGGAGCGGCTGAGGAAAAAGAACGTGGGGCCGATGCGATACGAATACTTGAAAAATCCGAAATTAGAAGAAAAGATTTCAAAAAGCGAAAATAAGCAAGATATTCAACGATCGTAACGGTTTCCCGCTGGTTTAACCCCCTTCCGCGCTTTCTTTTCCAACACGATTTCGTGCTAAGATATTAGTAAGTTAGTTTTGTACACATACTAACGAAACCAGTTCCTCTCGATTTTTGTCACGCGAAGAAGACTGGGCTTCTCGAGAAATGCGGGGACAAACGTGGAAAAAATGTTCCAGGGAACAGAAGCAACGATTCTCAACATCTTAAGAGAACGGCAACCGATTTCCCGAGCCGGGATCGCGCAGGTATCGGGTATCAGCAAACCTGCCGTTTCCGAGATCGTGGGCAGACTGATCGCGAAAGGCGTTATCGCAGAGTCGGAAACAGGGTGCAGCACTTGCCGCGGAGGAAAAAAACCCCGACTCCTCTCTTTCTGCGCTGATTTCAGAACCATCATCGCGATCGATATCGGCGGAACGAACATCCGGACAGCTTTATCCGATCTAGACGGCGTGTTCTTAAAAAGGGTAGACGGATCGACTCGATCTGTCCGTTCAAAAGCGGGACTTATAGCGCTCATAACGGAGTCGATCCACGCATTGGGAGACTTAACACCCGATCGGACCGTCGGTATCGGTATCGGGCTTCCCGGAACGGTAGATCCCGGAAGTGGCATGATCCAATATATTCCTTCCTTCGATCTCAGACAGATTACGATATCGGAGGAACTCGTCAAAACCTTTGGATGGCCGGTATTTTTAGCAAACGACGTGACCCTGAATGCTTTAGGGGAGTTGTGGAAGGGAGAGGCGCGCGGGACAAAAAACCTGCTTCTGGTTTCTTTGGGAACCGGTACGGGTTCCGGCATCATCCTCAATGGTCAGGTCTATGAAGGGGCGCACGGGTACGCCGGAGAGATCGGTTATCAAGTCACCGATTGGAGTAACGACGGCTCGGGAAAAAGAAACGGCGCGTTCGGATCTTTAGAAAACTGGTTTTCGGGATACCATTTGGAGGAGCGGCTGAAAAAGATGGGGCGAAAGCGCTCGATGGAAGCCTTCTTCGAAGAAGCGGAATCCGATACCGAGCTTTCCGATCTACTGCGCGATTCGATCGAACACCTGGCCTTAGCCATTTCAAACGCGATCGTCATGTTCGATCCGGAAAGCGTGATCTTAACCGGTGGGATCGGTTACCATCAATATGATCGCATTCTTCGGATGATGAGGCCTGTGCTTCAACAGACGGTGCCTGAAGAGATTCTTAAGCAGATTGTGTTTCGGAAAGGAGTCTTAGGAAAAGACGGCGTGTTGATCGGCGCCGTTTCGTATGTTCAAGGAAAAGTGATCATGTGTATGTCATCTTAGCGGAGGTGCAGTATGAAAAGAACGTTATTGGTCCTTGTGTTGTGTGTAGCACTCCTCGCGACGCTTTCTTTTGCGAAGACAAAGATCGTTTATTGGCAGTACTATTATGAGACCAAAATTAAAACTGTCGACCAGGTTATCGAAGAGTTCGAACGCCTGAATCCCGACATCGAAGTCGAACATGTGAACTTCCCCTACGAGAACTATAACCAAAAAGTGGCCGCATCGGTTCCGGCCGGCATCGGTCCGGACGTCGTGAACCTGTTTTACGGTTGGATACCGAAGTACGTTACTTCAGGGTATTTGCAGCCGCTTCCTGAGGACGAATTCTCCAAAGCGTACTTCGCGGAAAACTTCTTCCCCTTTGTTGGCCCCGGAGTGAATTTTGAAGGGAAGAGCTATGCTTTGCCGATCGCGGTAAGAAGTCTGTCGCTGATATGGAACAAAGATTTGTTCAAAGCGGCGGGTTTGGATCCGGAGAAACCGCCTTTGACGCTCAATGAATTGGTCGCTTACGCGAAGAAGTTAACCGTTTACGACCGAGCGGGGAATATCGTGCAGGCGGGGTTGACGATGCAGCCTTCCGGCCAGGGACATCAGTGGATTCGGGAAGTGCTCATCCGACAGTTCGGAGGCGTCCCTTATTCGAGTGACAACAAGATGGTGATGTATGACAAGACCGGCGCCGGAGCAGACGTCCTGAAGTTCTATACCGATTTGATCGTCGAAGACAAGATCAGCTATCCCGGCTTTATGAACGATGACGTCACCGCCTTTTCTTCCCAAAAGGCCGCGATGACAATCGACGGATCTTTCCGTATCGGCACTTTAAGAAATGTAAAAGGCCTCAATTTCGCATTTGCGGAGTTGCCTTCCCACAACGGCGTGAAGTCGAACTTCGCTTCCTTTTGGGCGAACGGAATCACCAAAAACGCGACAGGCGACCGTTTGGTTGCGGCAATCAAGTTCGTAAAATTCCTTTCTTCCGAGTATGTGATGGATCTTTGGCTCAAGAACGTTGGAGAATTACCGGCGAATCCGGCATTAGCGGCCAATTACTATGACGACCCCACGTATGGCCCATTCCTCAAAGGATTGGAGTACGCGCATGCCACTTTTTTCGTAGACGAGACAGCGCAACGGCAAGTTATCATGGACGCCGTCGATAAAGTCATCAACGGGTATTCGCCTGAAACTGCCTGGAAAGAGATGGCCTCGGAAGAACAGGTCGTGTTGGATAAATTCTGGAAGTAAGGTTTTAAAGAATGAGGCGGGTCTTTTGAACGCTGGAAGATAGAAGACCCGCCTTTTTTAGTCGATTCACCTATTCGGATTTTCGTTATTCGAAACCCTTTCGGGCGGTGATGATATGAAACTGCGTCAAAAGAAGACAATGACGGCTTACTTATTCCTCATAGTCCCGCTTATTTTCTTTATCTTCGTTCGGTTTTTTCCGACGATTTACGCCTTTTGGCTCTCGTTTACCGATTGGAATATTATCTCTCCGAAGATGAACTTCGTCGGTTTCGACAATTTCCGGGCGCTGTTCGCCGATTCGGTTTTTATGAAAGCGTTGTGGAACACCTTCAAATACGTTCTTTATGGCGTTCCCCTCGTCTTGGTATTATCTTTCGCTATTTCCTTGCTCCTAAACAATATCCGGAAAGGTCAGGCTTTTTACCGGTTGATCTATGTGATGCCTTATATCACACCGCTCGTGGCCGTTAGTTGGGTGTGGCGATGGATGTACCAGCGGCCTCCTGTCGGCGTCATCAACAATCTCTTTTCATTCGTCGGTATTCCAACGCAACGCTTTCTTTTCAGTATGGATCAGGCTCTGATCGCCATTGTCGTAACGACGGTATGGGTCAATCTCGGATACTGCATTGTCATCTTTCTTGCCGGGTTGCAAACGATACCGAAAGAATACCTCGAAGCTTCGAAAATAGACGGCGCGAATCGCTGGCAGGTTCTTACAAAAATCACCGTTCCGCTGCTCAATCCGGTGATCCTGTTCCTGGTCGTCACGCAAAGCATCCTCTTTCTTCGCATTTTCACTCAAGTGTACAATATGACGGATCAGGGTTCTGGAGGCCCTTTGAATTCGACCAAGCCGCTGGTTTTGTATATTTACCAAAAAGCCTTTTTATCTTTTGAAATGGGATCCGCCTCGAGCGCGACGGTGGTGTTGTTCGGTATTATTCTATTGATCACGCTTCTGCAGTTTAGGCTGCTCAAGCGGAGAGTTCAATATTAGGGGGGCGGGAGAGATGACGCGTTCCGATCGTAGTGTACGGATCCTCTCTTATACGATTTTATCGGTATTGATCGTGGTCATGATCTTTCCTTTCCTGTGGATGGCCTTCTCTTCCTTCAAATCCACCGCCGAGATATACAGTCAAAGCTATTTTCCGGAAAATCCGATCATCGACAACTATCAGGAAATCTTCAATTCTTCGCTGTTTCTCAGATGGTTGATGAACAGCGCGATCATTGCGATTGTTACGACGATCTCCGTCCTGTTTTTCGACTCGTTGGTCGGTTTTACCTTGGCCAAGTACCAATTCCCGGGTAAAAAAATCATCTTCGCTCTGATCATCAGTACCCTGATGATTCCCACCGAAATGCTGGTGATCCCTTGGTACATCATGTCCAGCCGTTTCGGCTGGTTGGATTCCTATTGGGGCATCATGTTCCCGGGGATGATGAGCGCCTTCGGGGTCTTTCTGATGCGGCAATTTATGGATTCCGTACCGGACGATCTTCTGGATGCCGCGCGGATAGACGGGATGTCCGAATTTGGGATTTTTGTGAAAATTACTTTACCCCTGGTCAAACCCGCGCTCGCCACGTTGGCGATCTTTAACTTCATCGGTGACTGGAACGCTTTTCTGTGGCCGCTGATCGTCTCGAGCACACCAAAGATGTACACGCTTCCGGTAGGGTTAGCCTATTTTTCAAGCGAAAACCTGATGCGTTGGGAGATGATCATGACCGGTTCAACCGTCTCCACGATCCCACTTATCATTGTATTCCTTATATTCCAAAAACATATTGTCAAAGGAATTGCCTTGACGGGATTGAAAGGGTGATACGATGCGTTTGATCGACTCTCACGCGCATTTTCCGTATAACGAACCTGTGACGGCTTCCACGGATCGTGTTAAAGACTCGCGGTTGGAAGCCGAACGTAAGAAATGGAAGAAAGCCTGGGGCTTTCCGAATGTCGAGCCGATTGATGACTTCGACACGTTGGCAGACCTATGGGAGCAAGAGTGCGAAAAACACGGTCTGGAAAAGATCGTTTTCACGACGGCGGGAGGGAATGAACACGCGATCCGGTTAGCGCAAAGATGTCCCGAACGCTTTGTTGCGTACGCGCATCACGACCCGGGTTTACCCAACGCCGCGCAAACGCTTGAAGAGGCGATCACTAAGGGAGGGCTGAGAGGGTACAAAATCCTGGGACCCGCGATCGCCACCCCGCTCAACAGTCGCGCTCTGTATCCGGTTTGGGAAGTGGCGCAAGCATGGCGCATTCCGGTCCTGATCCATTTCGGCATTTTGGGGAGCGCGGGCGGGATCGCTTCTCACCCGAATATCAACCCCTTGATTATCCACGATGTCGCGAAAGCTTTCCCGCGGATACCTTTCATCGTGCCCCATTTCGGGTGCGGTTATATCTACGAGACGCTAAACCTCTGCTGGGCGTGCCCCAATGTTTCGATTGATACCAGCGGATCGAATCAATGGATGCGGTGGATGCCTTATGAGGTGAATCTGGAGATCCTGTTCCGAAAGTATCGGGAAACGATCGGGCCCGAGCGGATTATTTTCGGCACCGACTCGAACACCTTCCCGAGAGGGTTCGCAAAGCGCTATCTTGAAGATCAGATCAGGGCCATGATCTACGTCGGGTTTTCGGAAGCCGAAGTCGATCGCGTTCTCTATCTGAACGCGAAAACGTTACTGGGCGAGGAGGCTTTATGAAACTCTCCCGAATCTACGATACGATCGTTTTGAACCGTACCTACGAACATTTCCTCACCCACCTCAGAACCCCATTCGACGACGTGAATAAAGCGCATCTGGTCATGCTCAGCGAAACCAGGATTCTACCCGAAGAAACCGTCAAAAAGATTAAAGAGGGATTGATACGCTACGACACGTTGCGGGGCTTCCCGGGGAGAAAACCCGAAGAGGTGGAAGACTACTTTTTTTACGCGGAAAAGACGCTTTCAGAGTTCATCGGAGAAACCGCCGCCGGTTCTCTGCATATCGCGCGGAGCCGCAACGACATGGATACGACGCTCTTCCGTATGGCGATGCGAGAGAATATCGCCGCGTGGATTCGCCGGCTGATACAACTTCTGGAAGCCATGATCGCGCACGGTAGAAGACACTTGGTTACCCCCATCGTCCTATTCACCCACGGGCAACCGGCGCAAATCTCTTCTTACGCCCATTACCTCGGCGCCATGGTGGCGGAGATGCTTGAGACGGTAACGATGCAGCGTCAGGCTTATGAGAGCGTGAATGGCTGTCCGATGGGCGCTTGCGCGATCACGACGACGGGTTTTCCGATCGATCGGAGCAGGGTTGCGTCTTTGCTCGGATTTTCCAAACCCATCGCCAACTCTTATCAAGCGATATCGACTTCCCATTGGTTACTGGTCCCGGTTCAACACTGGATCTTGTTCTTGAACGATGTGACCCGTTTTGTCGAAGACATGCTCCATAAATCTTCTTTCGAAGTCGGCATTTTGTCCTACCCGGATGATCTGGTTCAGATGAGTTCGATCATGCCTCAAAAACGAAACCCGGTCATATTGGAACATATCCGTATCAAGGCCGGTATGGCGATGGGCGTTTTCCAAAGCTTTGCAGACCTCTTTCACAATACTGCTTATCAAGATATTAACGAGAACGGCGACTTGACGTTGGATACTCTCCAAAAAGCGGTTATCGAGATGATGGAAACCATCGATCTCTTCGAAGAAGCGATCCTTAAAGCGCGAATCCACGCGCCGCGGGTCGAAGAAATCGCGATGAGGAGCGGTATCACCGTAACCGAACTCGCTGACGAAATCGTCCGCCGGGAAAGAGTCGCCTTCCGGGATGCCCACCATATCGTCAGCCGTTATGTGTCGGAAGGGTCGCGTTACGAAGCGTTGAAACACATTTTCGAAGAAAAGACAGGGAGAGCGTTGAGCATGAAAGAAGAAACCGTGCGAGAGGTTTTGGCGCCCGCCCATTTTATCAAAATCCGAACCGCGCTCGGAGGGCCCGGCGCGATGGACCGGGCTTTCGAACAGCTTTCTCAGGAGGTCAAGGCGATCGGGGAACAAGCCGAGTATGAGCGGGAACGGTTGCAAGCGAGCAGAAGGAATCTTCTGGAAGCCTTTGATCAACTATAACACGGACTCGCATTTGATTAGAAAGATCATTCCGTAAAAAGAATTCGAATCGAAGGATACGCGGATGGGGAAAAAAGAGGATGAAAAAAGCGTTAACGGTTTACCATGCGCCTTGGGTGGAGAGCCGACATTCACGTTAATACCAGAAATAACGAACGCTTATCGAGGTTTATACGGTTGCTGAAAACCGACGATGAATCGAGATAAAGTCGTTTATGATGCGCCTTTACCGGAGCGCCGACCTTTCAGGTCGGCTTATTAAGAGGGTTTCATCCAAACTGACTCGTGGAAATACACTCCTTTCGTTTTCGATTCTGAAATCAGAAGTAACGATGCGAACCTGAAGTCGCGCCTACTGGGATTCGTAGCTGTCGCGCACCGTGTTATCCGCTTTGTGAAAGGTCTATAAGTAATTTATCGTTTTACGCGGTTTTTACGAACCTCAATCTATGTCCCTTATTTTTACGGTATTGAACTTTAGTTGGGCATGGGTTTAATTCAATTGGGATTTCGTCAGACCGGATTGTCCCAAAATCGAGACGATAAACTTAAAACCCCTTAATAAGCTGGGCTGAAGGCTCACCGCCGTAAAAATGCAACTGTAACGCTCCAAAAAGGTTGGTCAAAAAAATTCGCGTTTTTGCCATATTGACAAAAGGGGGGTCACACTATTCTATCGAAGAAAGAGATCATCGCTCGCTTTTCCGAAGCGCTCGTCAAAGCGAATACCGAACTTGATCCGTCAATCCGAGAGCATCTTGAGCTTTATCAAGGCCCGTTTTCGGAAATCCTCAAAGAGAACGAAAGGATCGCGCGGGAGAACCGGTTACCGTTGTGCCAAGATACGGGTTTGGTGGAGTGTTTTTGCCGTCTGGGACACCGCGTGGTTCTTGAAGAGCCGCTTCAGCAAACCCTCGAAACCGCGGTGGGCCAAACCTACCGCGCGTATCCTTTTCGAGATTCGACGGTCGATGAGCCTCTCTTTCGTCGGACACCTCTAAAAGACAACGTGCCGCCGATGGTCCATCTCTTCCAGACGGAAGGAAACGTGTTGGAAATCCGGTTTTTAATCAAAGGAGGAGGAAGCGAAAACCTTTCCCGGTACTTCGCTTTGGAACCCTCCGCAGGGGTCGATGAGGTAGAGAACAAGGTTATCGAGTTGGTAAAGGAAAAAGGAGCGATGAGCTGTCCTCCCCTGCACATTGGCATCGGGATCGGCGGATCGGCGGAAAAATCCTTCGTGAACGCCAAGTACGCTCTCACCGATCGTCTGGAGGCTCGCAACCCACATCCCGACTATGCCCAACTGGAAGAACGGCTGTTCCGGAAACTCAACGACCTCTCGATCGGATTTCAAGGGTTAGGCATCGGTCCGACGGTTCTGTCGGTTCATACTGTTTACGAACCCACACATATCGCGACTCTGCCGCTTGCGATCGCGGTCGATTGTTATCTGAATCGGAAAGGAGCGGTGCGATATGAGGATTGAAGCGCTGACCGCCGGGGAACCCGTCCAATATACCGGCCAGTTGCTGATCATGCGCGACGCTGCCCAAAAACGGCTTATCCAAGAAACGCATATATCCGGGAATCCTCCGATAGAGCTGGAGGGGAGGATTATCTTTTACGCGGGGCCCGCGAAAGCGCCGGAGGGCTACCCTTTCGGAGCCGTCGGACCGACCACAAGCTCCCGGATGGATAAAATGCTCGAATACCTTTTTCAGCGCGGCGTGATCGCGACGATCGGGAAAGGGAAGCGGACGCCTTTAGCTGTAGAACTCTGCCGCCGTTATCATCGCGTTTATTTCGTCACCCCTAGCGGCGCGGCCGCAGCCCTCATGGCCAAAATCGTAAAAGCATCGTGTCTGGCCTATCCAGAACTCGGAACCGAGGCCGTGTATTCCGTTGAGGCGGTCGACTTTCCGCTCATCACAGCCATTGACGTCAACGGTGTCGACATTTTTTCACGATCCTAAGAAAACCTTTGAGAGGCTGATATCGGAGCGCGCCACCGTAGGTTAGTATTTGACAGGAGATAAAAAAACTGGTAAAGTTAAGCGTAATAACCCATCGCACGATCGGAGGAGACGAGAAATGAGCATATCGACGAAGACCGGAGATCAGGGTATGACCAGCCTTTGGACCGGAGAACGGGTGGAGAAAGACAGCGTCCGCGTAGAAGCTTACGGAACGATCGATGAACTGAACTCCCACATCGGGGAGAGCCGCCATTTCTGTGAGTCAGAAGAGGCGCAATCGATTCTTCTTCGATTGCAGCGCGAACTATTTCAGATCGCCGGCCAACTGGCATCCAAGGATAAGACGTACGTTGAGCCGGTTACGGACCAAGAGGTGGAAGAGATCACCGCACTGGTTCACGATCTTGAAGCTCGCGTGCCTTTAAAGGGATTCGTCATCCCCGGTAACACGGTATCATCCGCAAAACTGGACATCTGTCGAACCATCGCCCGGAGAGCCGAACGACGTATTATTACGCTGGCGGTGAAAGAAGAGGTTCCAAAAGCGGTTCGGATGTACGTGAATCGATTGTCCGACCTGTTATTTATGCTCGGAAGACTCGAAGAACAACGCGCAGGAAAGATCTTGTACAAGAATGACGTAATGCTGCGGAAAGAGTGAGGTTTCTCTATCAGCATACCCCGCATGTTCAGGTTTGACGAACGGGGGAGAGGAAGCCATATGGAAGATGTCAAAGCGCCCGAGATGAAAGGGTTAGGGAGTCGCACCGGATTCCTCATTGCTTTAGTCATTTTATCAGGGTTTGCTGCAATTTTCCTCATGAACATCACCTCTTTTCTGAGGACGATCAATGAAGACATACTAAATATCTCGAAGTTGACCTCGATCGGCATCTTTTCTGAGATCAACAACGAACTGACGAAACCCTCGATCGTCTCTCTGACAATGGCAAACGATTCCTTTGTGCGTGACTGGCTGATTAACGAGCAATCCCGAGATCCGCAGGATATCATCACTTACCTGAACGGTTTACGCCAGAAGTATAACTACGACTCCAGCTTTCTGATTTCCTCACGATCACTGCGTTACTTTCACTACAATGGGATTTTTAAAACGGTGTCGACAGAAAACGCGCACGATGTGTGGTACTTCGATTTGCTAAAAAAAGATCGGCTGATCGATCTGGATGTGGACCACGACGAAGTGGACAAAAATATCCTCACCCTCTTCGTTAATTGCAAGATCGTGGACCAAGTTGAAGGGCTATTGGGCATTACGGGAGTCGGCATCCGGATCAACACGTTACAAAAACTGCTCGAGGGATTCGAACAATCCTTCGCGCTGGAGGCCTATCTCATAGACGATAAAGGTGTCGTTCAGGTTCACACCGATGTCGCGCGTTTCGGGGAAAGTCTGGAAGCGAATGTCTTTGAACTGCTAAAACCAGAAAAAGGGTTGCAGGTTTATTTTCGGAATATCCAAGAAGACGAGTACGTGATCGGGCATTTCATCGAAGAACTGGACTGGTACTTGATCGTTCGCAAGGATATTTCTAATTTGCAGCGCGATTTCCGGTATCGAACCTACACGCTGTTCGCCATCTTTACCGCCGTGACCATCCTTGTACTGCTCATCGTGATCCGTTTAGTCCGCCGTTTCCAAAGCCGGATGATTCGGCTCTCCCAAATCGATCATTTGACCGGATTACTTAATCGTAGAGGGTTTGACATACGACTGAAAGCGCTGATCGACCAAAAACCGAAAGCGCCGTTTTCTGTCTATCTTTACGACATCGACCACTTTAAAGCTGTCAATGACCGGCTGGGGCATCTGCAGGGGGATCAGATACTCATACGCATCGTCAAGATCTTTGGGAATCGGTTCTCCGATTCGGTTACGGCGCGATGGGGCGGCGACGAATTCGTGGGATTGTTGATGATGGATCGAGAAGAGGCGATTCAGGCGTTGGAATCCGTTCGGTTCGCCATCGAATCGGATCCGCTGTTGAAAGAGTATGCGGTGTCCGTCAGTATCGGTGTCGTAGAGTACACCGAAATCGATACGGAAGAAAGCATGATGCGTAAAGCGGACAAAGCTCTTTACGCGGCGAAAACGGGCGGCCGAAATCGGATTTGCGCGTCATGAAGTGTATCGCTCTTTATTATGGATTTGACTCGAAAACACTTCGCTCCGATGGTGCGCCCTTTCAACGAAGAGGGGTTAATGGAATGCCCAACTTAGCGAGGCATGATTTGGATTCACTTGTGGTTTCGTCAGAGGAAACGCCCTCCCATGCCGAGGCGATAACGATCCATACTCTTTAATGAGTCTAACTTTGCTTCGTCTAAGTAGCCCGTTTAATGGTGCGATCGCCGGTTAAGGCAAAACAGCCAGCGTCTCGCGCGCGTGTGAAATGTGTTATAATTGCGGGAATATCTTACGCGGGAAGCCCATTTAGAGTGCTTTCCGGCTCTCGGGAGGAACGGAATATGGAACAATCCAACATGAATTTTATCGAAAAAATCATAGATGAAGATTTAAAATCAGGAAGGATCCAGCAGGTGGTGACCCGATTCCCGCCAGAGCCGAATGGGTATCTTCACATCGGCCACGCGAAAGCGGTAACGTTGAACCACGGATTTGCAAAGACCTTCGGAGGCCGCTTTAATCTACGGTTCGACGATACAAATCCGGAAAAAGAGGAAGAGGAGTTCATGCAAGCCATCATGGATGACGTCCGGTGGCTCGGTTGCCAGTGGGACGAGTTGCGTTACGCCTCTGACTACTTCGATCAATTCTACGAATGGGCGCTTGAGCTGATCCGTTCCGGAAAAGCCTACGTCGATGATCAATCCCCGGAGGAGATACGAATCTCGCGAGGGACCTTAACCGAACCGGGAAAGGACTCCCCGTTTCGAAGTCGAACCATCGAAGAAAACCTCCGCCTTTTTGAAGAGATGCGAACCGGTCAAAAAGAGGAAGAAAGCTGCGTTTTAAGAGCGAAGATCGATATGTCGCACCCGAACATGAATATGCGCGATCCCATCCTCTATCGTATCGTGAAAAAACCGCATTACCGCACGAAGGACAAATGGTGCCTCTACCCGATGTATGACTTCGCGCAAGGTTACGAAGACGCGATCGAAGGCGTGACGCATTCCGTATGCTCTTTGGAGTTCGAGGATCATCGGCCGTTATACGATTGGCTGATCGAGAACGTCAGCGTCCCGTGCCATCCACATCAATACGAATTCGCCCGGTTGAACATCAGCAACACGGTGATGAGCAAACGGATCTTGCGCGAACTGGTCAACACAGGGATCGTGTCAGGGTGGGACGATCCGAGAATGCCGACGCTCCGGGGATTACGCCGACGTGGTTTCACCCCGAGCGCGATCCGAAAGTTTCTGGCGGAAACCGGTTTAGCCAAAAGTTACAGTATCGTCGACTACGAGTTTCTCGAGTCCGTCATCCGCGATGAGATGAACGCGAAGGCCCAACGAGCGCTGGTCGTCTTGAAACCGATAAAAGTTTTAATAGAAAACTACCCGGCGGATCGCGTCGAATGGCTGGAAGCCGAGAATAACCCCGAAGACCCTTCTGCAGGCGCGCGCCAAATTCCGTTCAGCCGCGAGATCTACATCGAAGAGGAAGACTTTATGGAAAACCCGCCGAAAAAATATTTCCGTCTTTCTCCGGGCGCGGAAGTGCGTTTGAAATATGCCTATTACATCACCTGTCGGGAGGTTGTCAAGGATACCACCGGGAAGATCGTCGAACTGCGGTGCGTTTACGATCCCGAGTCAAAAGGCGGTGGAACGCCAGACGGCAGGCGAGTGAAAGGAACCTTGCACTGGGTGTCGGCGGCCCACGCAGTGAAAGCGGAGGTCCGGCTTTACGACAAATTGTTCACGCTACGCGATATGAACATGATGGAAGAGGGAAAAAGCTACAAAGATTATCTGAACCCGGACTCCTGTGTTATTATTCAGAATGCTCTCGCAGAACCCATGCTGTCCGATGTTGCGCCGGGAACGAGTTACCAGTTCTTGCGTCAGGGTTATTTCTGCGCAGATCAAGACTCACGGAACGGGAAACCCGTTTTTAACCGGACGGTAACGCTGAAAGACAGTTGGGCAAAAATACAAGATAAAGCCTGAGGAGAGAGTCGATGGAATCCTTTATTGCCGCCTGCGCGCAGTTCGAGATCCTTCCGATGAGGGTAGAAGACAACCTTCGGATCGCTTGGCAAACGATCAAAGCCTGCAAGGATGCAACAAAGGCGGATCTGATCGTTTTGCCCGAAACCTTCACCACCGGTTTTACGCCGATCGGAGGCTTATCGGCTTTGTGGGAAGCGGCGGAACCGATCCCCGGTCGCTGGTCCGATATCGGGGAAAAGTGGGCAAAAGAATTGGATACGACGTTGTGTTTCCCTGTTTACGAACGGGGAGAGCAAAAGGGAATCGTCTATAACAGCGCGTTGCTGATCGGGCCGAGCGGCATCCTCGGAAGCTACCGAAAAACCCATCCCTTTCCGACCGAGCGTTTGGCGGCCAACGGATGGACGACCCGAGGAGAGATTCCGTTTTGCGTCAAAACGCCATTCGCCAACGTTGGGATCGTCATCTGCTATGACGGGGATTTTCCCGAACTGGCGCGCGTAACGGCGATGAAAGGGGCGGAGGTCATCTGCAGGCCTTCTGCGTTTCTACGGACTTTTGACCAGTGGGAACTCACCAATCGCGCGCGCGCCTACGACAATCATGTTTATTGGATCGCGACGAATACGGTGGGAAAAGACGCGAGCGGCTCCCATTTCTTCGGCAGTTCTATGATTATCCATCCCAGCGGCCAGAAGCTGGCTCAAGCGAGGAATGGAAACGAGTATATATGGGCAACCCTTACGCCCGACCCGATCAAAACCATCTACCCGGGCAGCTCTATCCCTCAGTGGTTTGATCATATCGAAGACCGAAATATTCGGTCGTACGAAGGGATTCTGGAAGACGGGCGGTCGGCCTTCGACCCCGCCAAACGGATTCCTAATGAATGAAAATCGAGGCGAAATGAATAAGGGGGAACAAGCATGAATGGCCCTTTGACTGGAATACGAGTCGTTGACTTAACCAGAGTCCTGGCGGGTCCTTTTTGCGCGATGGTGCTGGCCGATTTGGGCGCGGAAGTGATCAAGATCGAAAGGCCTATAACAGGCGACGACTCGCGGGCTTACCCGCCCTTTCAGAATGAGACGAGCGCGTACTTTGTCAGCGTGAATCGCGGGAAGAAAAGCGTGACGATGAACCTGAAAGATCCGGCGGCGCGGGACCTATTGCTGCGATTGGTGGAGAAGTCGGATATCTTCATCGAAAACTTCAAACCCGGCGTGACCGATCGGTTAGGGTTGTCTTACGAGGAGCTCGAAAAGATCAATCCCAGGATCATATACGGTAGCAGTTGCGGTTTCGGGCAGACCGGTCCTTACCGGAACAAAGCTTCCTACGATATCATCATTCAGGGCATGAGCGGCATGATGAGCATTACGGGTCCGGACGCGGACCATCCGACGAAGGTGGGGAGTTCAATCGCCGATATCGTCACTGGACTCTACCTCTGCATTAGCGTGTTAGCCGCTTTGAACGCAAGGGAGAAGACGGGTAAAGGGCAGAAGATAGACGTCGCGATGATGGATTGTATGGTTTCGATCCTTGAAAACGCCTTAGCCAGATATACCTGCACCGGAACCGTTCCGGTCCCCGTTGGCAACGTGCATCCCTCGATCGCCCCGTTCTTCACGGCGAAAACCAAAGACCATTGGATCAATATCGCCGTCGGCAATCAAGACCTGTGGCGAAAATACTGCGACTTGATCGGACTAAGTGTTCTTACCGAAGACGAGCGCTTTTGCACCAACGAGCGCCGAGTCGAACACTGGGCCGCGCTCAAACCCATCCTTGAAGCCGCCATGCGCGAAAAGAGCCGGGATGAATGGCTGGCGCTCTTTGAGAAAGATAGCATTCCGAGCGGACCGATCTATACCATGTCGGACGTCGTCAACGACGCGCAGATCGCCGCGAGGCAGATGATCCTCAATATTTATCACACGCAAGGCGGTGAGTTCCAAGTTCCGGGTATACCGATGAAGTTCTCCGATACGGTTCCGGACGATCCGTGCACGGCGCCGATGCTTGGCGAACATAATCAGGAAATCTATCTTGGCTTGTTGGGGCTTTCTTGCCAGGAGTATATGGAAATGAAGGAAAAAGGAGTGATATAACCCGCTATGCAAGCTTTGAACTGGTATGAGGAAATGGGATTCGCGATTACGGTCAGTGATCAGAACGGCATCATTTTATATATGAACCAAAAGGCCTGTGCCAACAATGAAGCCGAAGGTGGCAACAACCTCGTGGGGAAAAACTTGTTCGACTGCCATCCGGCAAGGAGCCTTGATAAAGTCCGAGAACTTTACGAGAAACAACTAACCAACGTGTACACGATCGAAAAAAAAGGAATCAAAAAGCTCATCTATCAAGCCCCTTGGTATGAAAACGGAGAGTTCGCCGGTGTCGTCGAACTATCTATCCCGATTCCTTTCGAAATGCCGCATTATATTCGGAAGTAGCTCTCTATGGCCGATACCGATAAAAAACGCGTCTGCTCGTTTTGGAACCAAGCCTCTTTTTATCAGATCTTTCCGGACCGTTTCGCGATCGGAAGAGGATTGACCGCTGAAGAGAAGTATCGTGACCAACGCTACCCCTACCCCGAACAACGCCTTGCGCGATGGACGGACATCCCCGTCAGAAACCCGAAAGGGAACCATCAACACCTCTTTTGGGGCGGCGACCTTCCTGGAATCACGGAAAGACTGGAAGAGATCCAGGCGCTCGGATGCGATGTCCTCTACTTAACCCCTATTTTCCAAGCCGTTACCAACCACAAATACGACACCGTCGACTACTATCGGATCGATCCGGCTTTCGGAACGCTCGACGATTTTCGGGAACTGTGCAAAGAAACCCACGAACGGGGGATGCGCTTAATTCTCGATGGGGTTTTCAATCACGCGAGCCGTCAGTGCAAATGGCTGCTGGAAGGGCGCGAAGACTTTTTCTATCCCCTCGGAAAGGGAGAATACCGGTGTTGGGAGAATATCCCGAATCTGGTTGAAATCAATCTTGAAAACCCCGCGGTACAGAACGAGCTTTTTTTTAGTGAAAACAGCGTTCTGAAATACTGGTTGCGGGAAGGGGCGGACGGATGGCGGCTTGACTGCGCGCACGATTTAGGGCCGGAACTTCTGCAAAAGATCAATCGCGCGATGAAAGAAGCCTTTCCGGATTCATTACTCATCGGAGAAGTGTGGAACTATCCGGCGGCCTGGCAGGACACGGGAATGGACGGAATTATGAACTACGCCTTCCAAGGCGTCGTTTACGACTATTTGTTAGGATATCTGGGAGCTTCCCAAGCGGGCGTGTTTCTGGAAGAGATGGCGAAGGAAACAGACGGGGCGTTTTTGTCCCGATGTTGGAATATGTGTTCTTCACACGATGTGGAACGGCTTGGTACAACCCTTCCGAAAGAAGAGCTCGTGCGACAAGCCATCTTGCTCCAGTACACTTATCCGGGCGCGCCTTTTATCTATTACGGCGAAGAAAGGGGAATGACAGGCGGTTGGGACCCCGAAAACCGAGGCGCGGTGAACTGGGAAGAACCTGACCGGTTTCCGGAGCGTCGCGCGCTGATCGCGCGTCTCAACAGGCTGAGGAAAGAAAAACGGGCGCTGACCGAAGGGAGATTTGCTTCAGTAATCGTATCCGACGAACGGATTCTCGGTTTCAAACGGCGGACCGAAGACGTTTCCGAACAGTTGATCGTTTTGATCAACGCGACAGCGGATCCAATCGAGACACGGGTTTACCTCAGAGACGGATGGGTGATGGGCGGGACACAAATCTTCGATCTGGACACCGGCGAAGCCTACCGAAGCTACGCGGAACAGTTTGTCACGACTTTGGCGCCTTACCAATATCGGATGCTCGAACCGCAAATTCGCTATGACTGCGAACGGTACACCCCCTACAAACGCGTTCCCCGGAAAACCGGACCTTTTGAGCGGTGAGACGATTGTTGTTGGAACGTTATCGAAGGACCGCCCGATCTTAAGTCAAAGTCGTAAAAATAGAGATTCTAGAGTCACGCCTGTTCGGAGCGCCGATATTTATGTCGGCTTAGTATGTCGTAAAATTTTACGAATGTGGTTAAACAACTGGTTATTCGGAATGGCGCTCTGTAAGAAGCCCGTGAAGCGAACCTGAAAGCGCACCTACTGGAAACACGTAGCTGCCGCGCTCCAAAACCGTTATTTCCCACGGTTCTCTTATTTTTACGACTTTAGTTTGCAGAAGGATTCTCGTTTTTCCTAAGAAGCTGAAAAAAGCGTTTCGCAAACAAAGGAGCCCAGTTTAAAAAAGGAGTGTTTGTGTGAAAATCTTCCCGGATTGCCTACCTTGCCATATCCGGCAGGTAGAACGTGTTCTTGATCGCCTTCAAATGCCGGCGAAAGAAACATTCCTCATCTATCAGAAAGTATTCCAAGTGCTGTCTGATTGCCCGAGCGATATCACTCCGGTGGAACTGGCGGCCATTGTTTATACGGAAGTTGAACGGCTGACCGGTATCCAAGACCCCTATGAACAAGAAAAAGAACTCTCTAACAAAGTGGCTTTTCAAATCCTGTCCCATTTGAGAGAAACGATGTCGTTTTCGGAACAACCTCTTTCTTTTTTCGCGCTAATGACGGTTGTGGCGAACCAAATCGATTGCGGCGCTTTTCAAGTGGATCTATCTCAACTGCAACGCCGATTTGTCGAAACGCTTCAAAATTCTCGTTTCCACATGGATCGATTTGAAGGATTTGAAAAAAAGCTACGCGGGGCGAAGACCTTGCTCTATCTCTTAGACAACGCGGGAGAGGTTATCTTCGATCTATATTTTATGCAAAACATCAAGAAACAGTATCCGCAGATCAAGATCTCGGCGGCTTACCGTTCCGAGCCGATGATCAACGATGTGACGGAACGGGATTTACGGTCTGTCGAACAGGCGTTAAAAGAAGGAATCGACCTATTCAATTCCGGTTCCCCGTATCCCGGAATCCTTTTTCCGGAAGTCAGCGAGCTCTTTAAAAATCGATTTGAACACGCCGACCTCATCCTCTCCAAAGGTCAGGGGAATCTGGAAGGCCTCTTTGATCGGCGCAAACCCAATCTATATTTCGGGTTGATGGTCAAATGCCGGTCGATATCCACTCTTTTGGGGATTCCGGTCGGGGCTTTAGTTTTCTCCAATTTTGCGGATTAACTCCTATCCGGTTATATCGGAAAAAAAACGCCAAAAGGCTTTCCGGGTTTAGCGATTTTGTTATCGTCGGGTTTTTATGCCTTCAGGATAGGAAACCCACATATTTCGCGGCGTGTATGAACCGTTTTATGTCCCGTAGTCCGATCTTACCCTTAAAGTACCCGTTTTGCGGTTTACGGGTTCAACCGCCCAAACCGTGAAATAGGGTTACTGTTTCAGAACGGCGAGAATTTTCCGAATTCCCTTTTCGATTTCTGTATCCAGGTTCTTGAACATTCGTCCGATAGAAACCCCTTCAAGGATCACCGCGTTCTTTTCTTTGGCATATTTGGAAAGTTTTGCTAAGGATTGCTTGCCTCCCAAGGAAGAGAAAGGAAAGCCTTGTGTCACGAACGGCATAAACTTCTTACCGTCAAGTCCTTTGATTTTCGCGACGGTTTCGAGCGCAACGGGGGTCGGTTGTCCTCCCCAAACGGGCGATCCGATGAGGAAAAGGTCAAAATCATTTTCGGGCGGCAGGTTCGTAATGTGAAAGGTATTCGGCTTTCCTTGAACGTTGATACTCACCGGTTGATCGGTCATCAACTCGATGAATGCGACCGTGTGCCCCTCTTTTTCGAGAGCGGCGGCGATCTGTTTACCAAATTTCAGCGTGGTGCCGGTTTTCGAATGAACCATAAGGCAAACATTCATGGCGTTCCCCCCTTCATTAATCGTGCGCTTACGTTATTATATCCTAATTGTGGAATAAAACCGCGCGCCGTTATCGAATACCGAAATCGAACGAATCTTCCAATAGCTACAAACGCGATAAAATTGCCTCAACAATCACTCAGTACGCGTCTTCTCTACCAGATGCAAACGATAAAGGCCCGGTTCTTCAGAAATTAGCCCGAGATCACGATACCCTACCCGTTGAAAATACGATAGATCTCCGTTTGGGAATACACCGTTTTCTTCGCTGATGGCCAGGATCTTCCGGTATCGGGTAAATAGGAGGTCTTCCAAACGCCTTAATGGGGCGGACTTGTAATCCCGCTCTTCGGAAGAAAGGTAGAGGCAGGTGATAAATGCCGTATCTTCCGAACGCGGAATATCGTAGGGGACGATCAAAGAAGGCGCGTACTCTGCGCCACCGAGCAGCTTGCCTTTTTCTGCGTTGACAAACCCCAAGGTGTCCATACCATAACTTTTGAATAATCGAAACTTTTCGCGATAATCCGATGCGCATACCCCGCCAGTGCATTGACCGGCCAACGCGATCGTGGCTTCGGTAATCGGTAGGATTTCTCCTTCATAGGGTTCCTTGTTTAGCTTCACCCGATATGGGTTTTCGGGTAGGATCTTCCCCTTCGAAAGCGCTTCCAAAAACTCTTTCCGTAAAGGGGAGAAATGTCGTGTCTGTTCGTCTATAACGAGAAGAAAAGGAAAAAACATCCGTAAACGTTTCGCAAGGTTGAAGTCGTATGAAACGTCCGCGGTCCGAATGGCCAACCGATCGTAGAACTCGTCGAGCAAACGGAGCTGAGAAAGAATCATCGGACACTGCGTTCCCCAATAATAAAAGTCTACCTTCATTTGGACTCCTTTTCATCGGATAAATATCCCGGTTTTAAATCCGATAAGGCGCGTTTTTCAACGGCAATCTCCATTAAGAAAAACCGGCTGTTCTTTCGATGAAGCTTACCAGATCCCACTTTCCGTATCCGAAGGTTATTGGCTATCGGAGTTAAGCGTAAAGTGATTATATTATATCCCATATAACGAAAAAAATCAGCAATAACTTTCGTAAAGTTAACTTCTTTCGGTTTTCCGGTTACTTAGCGCGTATAATTGTGATCGAGTAGGAAGAACAATCGCGAGACATAATAGAAAGCCCGGACCCTCCTCGTGTATAATAAACCGGGGTAACTTAATCGGCGGTTAAATTAGAAGAAGGCGCGCTGATACGAAGATTAAAATGTCGGAGCTACCCGAATATCGCTCGATAGGCTGATACTTTCGGTAAACGCAAACTTCGAAGGTGATGGAACTTGTCCGACTTTACAAAACGTGAAACATGCCTTCCCGGTCTTTTACTAATAGAGCCGACCGTCTTCACGGATCACCGCGGGTTTTTTACAGAATACTATTCGGAAGAAGCGTTTTTGGGTTTGGGAATCAAGCGGAGATTTGTGCAAGACAACCACTCAAAATCCAAAAAGGGTGTTTTGCGCGGCCTCCACTTTCAGAGGAGACGTCCCCAGGGAAAGCTCGTGAAAGTGTTAAGCGGAGCGACTTTCGATGTCGCGGTGGATCTGCGAGCGGGTTCCCCTTTTTACGGTCAGTGGTACGGCGTGTTGTTGACCGAAGAAAACCCAAAAATGTTGTACCTTCCCGAAGGATTCGCGCACGGGTTTTTGGTTCTTTCAGAATCGGCTGATTTGATTTACAAATGTACGGATTTTTATAATCCCGAAGACGAGGGCGGGGTTCGATGGGACGATCCGGATATCGGCATCCAATGGCCTTTTTCAGAATACGGTATCGAAGCGCCGATACTCTCTCAGAAGGATCGTAATCAAAAGCGGCTAAGGGAACTAGAAAACCTTTTTCTATTCAAGGAGCTTCCATAATGATTTTGATTACGGGCGCAAACGGTCAACTCGGAAGAGCGATACAAAACGAATGCGCCGGGAGGGGAATTCGCATTCTTCCGACGGATTTTTTTCCGGAAGGAAACCGGAAACCGAATG
>ENA-UPTA01000112-UPTA01000112.1-activated-sludge-metagenome-genome-assembly--contig:-NODE-112-length-84324-cov-18.429731_pt1 | contig 84324 bp, 90 predicted proteins | sample MGYA00238184_ERZ773361 | MGnify/ENA primary metagenome ERZ773361 (study PRJEB29100, sample SAMN05720205) | activated sludge metagenome | isolation source: anaerobic digester from wastewater...
CCCCACAGTGAAATCTGTGGGGATCGTTTATATGAAAGATGGAGAGCGACTAGTACAGTCCAGCTGGCAGGGTGGGGTCAATTGGAACCACAGATTTCCAGACATCATCGTATTTTTCGATGGTATGATCTGCTTTTTTCTGGGTTAACCAATCGGTAAATGCGTCCTCTTTCACCTGTTCAAACTCGGACTGGGAGAGCGGGCGGGCTTCATGACCCAACACCTGGATCAGGTGGAAACCAAAGGTGGTCTGGATGGGCTGGCTGATTTCACCCACCGGGGTATTGTAGGCGGCGACTTCAAATTCCGTCACCATTTCCCCGGGACCAAACCAGTTGAGATCGCCACAGGTCTGGTTGTTGGAGGTATCCGTTGAGATTTGAGAAGCCAGTTCGCACCAATCTGTGCCATTTTTCAGTTGTTCCAGGGCAGCCAGTGCCTCTTCCTCGGTTGCCACCAGGATGTGACGTGCCCAGACCTGGTCCTGTTCCGGTTTCAGATCTTTGGTAATTTCAGCAAGCAAGCGGTCCCGATACAGCTGGGCTTTCATCAAGTTGCGAAGATCGGAGCGGGTAAAGTTGTATTCATCCACTCCCTCCAGGTAGGATTTCATCTGGCTTGTGAACCCATCATACGTGTATGGGGTGCTGGTGGGCAGGGCAGTTGCCGTTGGTGCAGCGGTTGCCGTCAGGTCTGGCGTGCTGGTGGGACCTGTGGTTGCTGTGGGCGGCACCTGTGTGGCGGTGGGGGCGGCAGTTGCTGTTGCGGATGATTCCGTGCCCGCTGTTGTGGCAGTTGGTTTGGGTGTGGATGTGGGGGCGGTGAGGGTCAACTGGATGGGGTTGAGTGTGGAGGTCACAAATGGGGTGACTGTCACGGTTGGGGTGGGGGTTCCATTTTTGTAATATTGGAAAAATTCTTCAACCCGCTGGTCAATCTCCTCATCAGAAACCACAATCCCAAGAGCATTGGCTTCCTTTTCAACGATGATTGTATCCACCATCTCGTCCAGGACAGTGGATGCCAGGCTTTCACCGTTTGCCAGTGCAGTTTCAATCTGGGTCAGATAGCTTTCATAGAAAGATGTATCCAACCCGTATGCCTGCGCAAACTGGACAATTTGTATGGCGTTCTGAACATAGTTGAACCTGGTGAAACGCACCTGGGTCTCAAAATCAGCAACAGTAATGGATTTTCCATCCACCCTGGCTGCTGCCCGATTTTGCTTTAAGACATACTCGTTGATGATTCCAAAAGCGATCAACCCAATAACCAGTACAGCGATGGAAATGATCCCGATGGTCAGCCAGCGCCGCCGCATGTTCTCACGATCAATGCGCGTCTGCTGCTTTTTACTTACATATTTCGGCGTGGGATTTTTTTCGGTCATGGAAAATTTTCTCCAGGAACCATGGATTCAGGGGCATGGGCAGATTGCCAAATGCCCCTGAATGATGATCCAATCTATTAGGTCTGGTTAATCGGCTGATTTTTCCCCAACATAGGGGAGCAAGGCGATATGGCGGGCGCGCTTGACAGCACCTGCCACTTCTCTCTGGTGGCGGGCGCATGTGCCAGTCTGGCGGCGGGGGCGAATTTTCCCCTCTTCCGTAACGAAACGGCGCAGCATATCAATTTGCTTGTAATCAATTTTCAAATCTTTATCCGCACAGAACTGGCAGATCTTTGGGCGGGAAACGTACCGGCGACCACCCTGGAACTGTTCGTTCTCGTTTGCTGAATAATCTGACATGTGTCTTACTCCTTAACGTATAAAAAACTGCAACCGGTTTGTCCGATAATGGGATGGGTTCCAATTATGGGACGCAGCCAGTTTTATTCAACAACCGTGATCATGTGACGCATCACGGGTTCCAGGAAGCGCAGATTGCGTTCCAGCTCATTGGTTGCGCTGGAGGGCATTTCGGCAACAACCAGGTAGTACTGACCTTCACGTTGTTTCCGGATCAGGTATGCCATCCGGCGCTTGCCCCAGTTGTCCACTTTGACAACTGAACCGCCCAATTCAGCGATCCACGCCTTCACGCGATCCAATACACCAGTTACGGCTGCTTCTTCCAGTTCGGGCTGGAGAATTAAAACCACCTCATATTGACGCATAGCTTGATAACCTCCTTTCCTCGGGATTGCCCTCAGACGACATCGTTGATGTAGCCAAGAGCGGAAAGGCAACAGGTAATTCCCCGTTGACTGTTCTGAGGGAGGATTCTACCACAAAACCCGCAAACCCGCAAAAAACAGGAGCGGCTTTTGTTACCCCAATAGCTGGTGGACCGGTGCCCGGCGATAATATTCGCGGTAGGCATTGGTTTCAGCCAACAATAACCGGACCTGCCTTTCAAGGTCTGCTATTAACCTGGTACTTGGAACACCGCCGGGGAAAATCTCAATTTCACCAAAGTTCAATAGATTAAAACGGATATATCCACTTGCTTCCAGCCACTGCAATCCTCTCAGAATGGATATTTCCCGCTGTGCTGTTGCTGCAGCCAGAGCAAGGAGAGATGTTTTTCCATTTTTTTGACGCAAGGTGAACTGGACCAGTCCTGATAGGGTTTGTAAAAAGAGTTCGGGGTGGTCCAACGCCACCTGGCTGTACAGAAGGATGACCCGCAAGGGATGAACAGATGCAACCACACTGGCAAGCTCTTCCGGTCCGGCGGGAGGAGTGAGAATGACGAGCGTTGATGATGGTCCAATTTCCATTCGGTTGGTTCCGATTTTTGGGGAACCGCCAGTTCCTTCCTGCCAAATGGCAGATTGATCAATCGCCGGGTCGCCTTTGAGCCAGGCAAAAGCATCAAGGTGGCGGTAATCTTCCACCTCCATGGTGGATGGCGGCGTTACAATAATTGTGTCTGTTTCAATGGTTCGGGTAGCAACCCATTCAATCTGCAATTCCGGTTCTCCGCGATATGAGGAAGTCCGAATGGTATATGCAAGATCAAATTGCCCTTCAGGCATGGGCATGCCGCCTCCCTGCCAGTAGATGACCCGGTGTGCAAGCCCGTTTTCATCCTCCACAACAACCAGAAGATGTTCCCCCGTCTTGCCAAGCCGGGTATAACTGGCAACTGACAGATTTTTTGAATAGAGGACGGGAGCTGGATTCCCGGGTCCAAATGGAGCAAGCCGTTTGAAAGATTCCGCCAGTGGCAGGGCAAGGTCAGCCCAAGGGATTTGGGCATCCAGGTTTAATTCCAACGTGAGATTTTGCTCCTGCTTCATCCTCTCAACAATCTTGATCATTGTGCGTTGGAAGGCAGGCAGGTTCTCCTCCGGCAGGGATAGCCCCGCAGCCATGGGATGACCACCGAATCCAAGCAGCAGTGATTGGACTTCTGAAAGTGCTGCTGTAATATGAACGCCTTCAATGGATCGGGCTGATCCCCGGGCGGGTTGACCGGCAGGGGATTGAAGCAGGATCACCGGGCGCTGGTATAGTTCCACAAGGCGGCTGGCTACAATTCCCAATACACCAGCAGACCATTGTGGGTGGGACAGGATCAGGATGGGATTTTGCAGCAAGTCGGGATGTTGTTCCACCTGCGATTGGGCTGCGCCAAAGACTTGATCTGTCAACAGTTTCCGCTGGGCATTCATTCCTTCCAGGCGGGCGGCTGTGACCTCTGCCAGTGTTTTATGGGGGGTTAATAAAAATTCGATCAGAGGATTGGCGTCACCCAGGCGACCGACCGCATTCAAGCGGGGAGCCAGGATAAAGCCGAATTGTTCTTCGGTGATTTCAACAGGCGAGATTTCAGCCCGGTCAAAGATTGCCTGAAAAGCGGGTCGAAGGGAGCGGTTACACTGTCGCAGCCCCAATTGCACCAGGTAGCGGGCATCCATTTTTAAGGCTGCCAGGTCTGCAACCATCCCCAGGGCAACCAGGTCCAGGAGGTCTTCTACAGCGGGAAGATTGCCCATCCGGCTGGCAACCTCGCGGCAGACAAGGTAAGCTGCACCCACCCCGGAAAGAGTCCGGCTGGGATGGTGTTCCGGCAAACGCTGCGAGTTAATGACTGCAAAAGCCGGGGGAAGCTGTTCCGGGAGGGTGTGGTGATCGGTAAGAATGACATCCACCCCATTCTTTTGCGCATAGTCTATCGATTCGTGGGCAGTAATCCCTGTATCGCAGGTAATTAACAGGGAAATCCCCTGTTTGAGAAAAGATTGCAAATGGGGAAGTTGGATGCCATGGGATTCCACCGCCCGGATGGGCACCCGGTAAGCCACATCACAACCAAGGGAGCGAAGGCATCCAACAAGGACAGCCGTGGCAGTCTGTCCATCCACATCGAAGTCCCCCCAAATTCCTATGCGCTCGCGTTTTTGAATTGCCTGGATGATTCGATCGATTGCCTGATCGAAATCCGGCAGGTCACTGGGAGAAGCCGGTGAGTAATCGTTTGGATTTAGATATCCACGTGCAATTTCAACAGAATGAATCCCGCGGCGTACCAGCGCGCTGGCGGTGAGATGATCCCCATCAACCAGGTCAAGGATTCCGTCAGGAATGATTACAGGGGAGGGTTCCTGCCATTGGGCGCCAGTATATTTCAAAACTCAATTTCTCCGATTTGATCAAAGTCAATCTGAATTTCCGGTAGTTCTGGTTCAAGGATGCCGCCAGATGGCTCGTTGATGTTCCCAGGGTGGATGCCACGATTGCAGAGTGTTCTGAATTTGCAAAACTTGCATTGTTTCTCATCATCCGTCATGGGGAAAGGGTCAGGTTTTAAGCTGAGAATTTCGATTGAGGTGATCAATTCCTGCAGGTATTTTTGATCTTCATTGAGTTCAAAAAGCGTGTAGGCGTAACAAATGGGGGATTCGGGGGTTTCTGTGAACCAGTAAATCATTTCCACCGCTTCCGGCGGGATGGTTTCCCTCCCATACAAGCCCCGCCCGGCTTTTACAAGCAGGTAGCGGTACAGACGGGTTTGAACCCGCTCCTTTAATGTTGATGGCTTGGGGCGAAACCGGTTGGTTTTCCAATCCACGATGACTGCCCGTTCACCAGGTGAGATGGCAAGCAAGTCGTACTTTGCCACCAGGCGATACCCTGCAAAAGGAGCAGCCAGCATCCACTCTGGATATCTCGTTTGAGGGATATTTTCCAGTTGATGTTGGTGGTAGTTCTGCCACCAGGTTCCCAGGACACCATCATCTATCCCGGATTCAATGGCATCCAATGGCAATCCCAATTGGTGGCGGTGGACAAGCTGATGAAAGCGCTGCCCCAATTCCATGTGCCACTCCTGCTCCAGGACAGGCTCGGACTGAATGGCAGGCCAGGGGAGGTGAAGCACATAAAGCAATTCAAACCGGCGTGGACAGTCTACAAAATCCTGCAGGTTGTTTTGACTGAAATGAAAACCGGGTTTTAACCTCATTGATTCTCCACATTCCATAAAGATCGCAGGGCAGTTAATGCCAGTGCCTCCCGTGCTTCCTGGCGGGGGGATTTCCCTGTATTCCAGGTAATCACCAGTTCCTTGCGGGCGCGGGTGATTCCAACAAATAGGAGGCGCAGCCTTTCGGATGAGTATTCAAATCGGGCGTCCATGGTGGCTTGTCCTTCTTCCATGAAAAGCCCGGAAATATCCCTTGTCAGCAGTGCTTTGGTGAGAGCTACGGCTTCTGCCTGGAGGTTAAGCCTGTTCCGGATAAACCATTTCTCTCCAATATACTCGTCATAGGGTTGGGCTGCCGGGAAGTCATAATTGGAGACTGATGTCAGGTGAACGCGATCCCATTCCAGCCCCTTGGCTTTGTGAATCGTTGTGACAATCACCTGCCCGCGGTAATCATCCGGGTTAAAGCCGGTATCTGCTGCTGAAAAACCGGATATGCCGGCTTTATCCCTGGCAATGTTACTTAATTCAAGTGCAAATTCCGGGAGCCGCCAGGTTGGATTGTTCCGGGCTTTATGCTCCAGTAAAATGGCAATGGAGTGTGCCAGTGCCAGGTCGATTGGTGAAGTAAACAGGTCCACAGATATGGTCAAAATCAGTTGATCAACCGGCAGGAGGATGGCAGTTGTCCATTTTTGAAAAATCGGGCGGAGATCCTGCAGGTAATCGATGATCTGATGGTCGGTGCTTTCACCTGCCTGCTGGATGAGCCAATCCTCACCTGGAAGTGGAAAAAGAAAATCCTCCACCTCCGCGCACTTTATTATCAGGTCAGCAGCTAATTTCTGCACATCCTCCCAATAAGATTTTTCTGCGGGTTTGTTTGTCTCTGGCAGTGGGAGATTGGCGATTAATTTGGATAATTTTTTCGGATTGCTTGGTTCTGCAAGGTATTGGAGGATCTCAGTTAAAAGGTGGGCGACTCTGCGGGTCGGTTGTGAATTCTTCAGGACTTCAAAATAAGGGATTTCTGCCTGCTTGAGGGCATCCACATATTTTTCCCCCCGGTCATTGGTTGGCACAAGGATCGCTACTGTTTCTTCCGAGTGACTGGGCAGCCACCTCCGCAGGGACGATATGACCGCCCGGATTTCGCCATCAGGTGTGTATTTGGTGGATATCAACCCGATGGTTTCCGGCTGATCGGGTGGATTGGGCTGGGGGTCACCCGGCGGGGTGGGCAGGATGTAGGGTTCGGTCAGTGATTTCTGTAATTCCGGTTCGGGATGTTCCGAAGTTGTCCACTGGATTAATAAATTAGCCAGATGGATAATGCTTTGCGTGGAGCGACCAGAATTGGGAAGGTCCCTGGAAATCACGCCGGGTTCCTTGCGAAAATCAATCAAATATTTGGGATTGGCGGTTGTGAATGTTTCATAGATCGCCTGGTTGGGATCTCCAACCCGTACCCAGTTGCCATTCTCACCGACAAGTGTGCGAAGAATTTCTTCCTGGAGGTGGCTGGAATCCTGGGCTTCGTCTTCCAGTACGTAATTCCAACGATGGCGGAGCCTTGCAAGATAATCGTGATCCAGGGTAAGCACCTGGAGAGCCAGGCGGATCAGGTCGTCAAAATCCACCGCTCCCCGAAAATTCAAGGCGCGCTGGTAATTGATATAAACCTCCATGCCAAAATTCAATAATGGCAGGTCCACATTTGTTGAATCCATCTGCTCCCGCACATTTGCCGGGGTCATCTGCAAATCCTTGGCAGTTCGGATGATGCTGTTGGCAACTGAGACAAGCAGTTGTTTCCAGAAGGGTGATGATGCAGCGACTGGTGTTTCTCCATTGGAGGCATCTGTATAAAATTCCACAAACTCGGGGTGCGTATGCAGGTATGCGGAAACGATCGCATCCAGGATCAACTCCCGGTCACGTTCATCAACAATCCCAAAGCGGTTGGAGAGCCCGGCAAGGTCCGTCCGCCCACTGACGATATCCCGGGATAAACCATGCAGGGTGCGCACCCGGTAATTTACGTGGGGAAGAAGGTGAAATTCATTCTGAATGAAGTCATCCACACGGCGGGAAAAGTTATTCACCGCCGAATTGACAAGGGTGACAATCAATACTTCCTGGTCGGAATTTACCCGTCCGTCTGCGATGATTTTTGCTGCCAGGTAGGAAAGCGTATGTGTTTTCCCGCTGCCCGGAACGGCGGAAATACCCATTTTCCCACCGGTGTACTGGAGGATTTCCGCCTGCATGGGCCTAGGCTTAAACATCTGAAATCTCCTCCGAATCCTGCATGGATCTTAATAAAGAAGATATGGCGAGAATCAGATCGCCGCGTTGTTCATTGCCCTGTTCGTCCACGCCCACTGCACAGGCATAAATGCGCTGGCTGCAGCGGCGGATCAGTCCGGAAATCAACCGATCCAACGACTGTTGGCTGTAATCACGTTCGTGTTGGTCGGTCCACTTTTGATTATTGGACCAACTTCGGCTGAGGACAACCGGATGGGTCAACGGCTGAAACAGCCGCTCGGACCAGCCGCGGCTGCCAATATCCAGCCAAAATTGAATGCGGACTGGACGGTTGGACATCAAATAGGTGTGAGCCGGAGCAATCAGAACAGAGTCGGCATCCAGATCTTCCCAGGCAGGAATGGATTGGGCTGCGAGGATGCCGGATTGAATCATGCGGATATACTCTGTTTCAAAGTCACCTGGACCGGGAAAGTCTTTGATATTTACAGCCCTGCGGAATTTTTGGATGGATTCAACCAGGCGGGCTGTAACTGCTGCAGCATTAAAGTCACGGTGGAAACGGAAACCTTCGCGTGAGAGTATTTCTCCAAACAATCGTGAAATAAAGACATCCAGCGTGTCAGGTGCACGCTCCCGGTACTCCATGATCCAGGATCGCAGTTCTTCGATCCGGTTTCCAAGGGAAAAGGTAATTCGTTGTTGTTTATCGATGTTGACCTGGTCAAAACTGGAAAAATCCTGGCTGGCAGCTCCCCGCATTAATATCCGGACTGCCAGGTCGGCGCGGACGGGATCCAATCCATCCACTGCCATCAGGAAGGCGGTTGCCAGGTCTGGGCGGTTAACCTGCAGCCCCCAATTGGGGTGGGCAAGAATTGCCAGCGTAAAGATGCATTGAACTGCGGGTTCGTCCCGCAAACTGCGCGAAGGGCGTAATGTGTGATTGGGAATGTTAAACTCATCCAGAGATGAGCTTAATGTGAAGTGTAATGAATCACTGAGAAATGGCGAGAGGATGACGATGCTGCCGGGCGGGACGTTTTCTTCGCTTACCAGCCGTTGCACCTCGACGCAAACCCCATTAACCAATTCCGGGTAAAAAGGAGCGTGGGATTCCACCAGCCAGTGGCGTAAATTGGCAGGAGGATGGGTGTCTTCCCTGAAAATGGCTGCACTCAGGCTGCGCTGCACTCGCAGTAATCCGGAAGGCACAAGCTGGCTCCCGGTAATTGGAATCACCTCATTGCACTCATCTCTCAGGGAAAAGGCAGAGACCGGGTCGGCACCCAGGAACTGGCGGAAACCACCATCCAGATCGGCGATCAGCAAGGCGGATTCAAAATGGGACAGCCATTCCCTTACCAGATCATGTGCCATGGGAATGTCTTCCTCAATATTGTCATAGATCAGGTGACGGTAGGTCTTGTGAAGATATTCTCTGAAGATAAATGAATGCCAGAGATGGTTTGTAAGAATTTCCAGTTGAAGTGAAAAGTCCAGCAGCTGGTTTTGAAGGCACATCTCACGGAACCTGGACGCACACTCCTGGACATGTTGAAACACGTGTTTCTGGCTAACATCTGTTGTTAGAGCAGCATCCAATCTTTCTCCAATTTGGAGGTGGGAGAAACCAACCCCAGCTGCCTTGTTTAAATTATCCAGAATCTGGCTGATGAGACGATTGCGGTCCACATGGATGTTTTCAAAATATCCCTGGTCCAACAGGGGATTGACAATCCGTGCCATGTAGTATTGGGCGGTTTCCAGGGTAAGAAAAATCGGCGGCTTTTCAGGGTGGGAAAAGCCAGCGCTGGCAGCAATCATTGGCCAGAATAGATGCGTCATCCTTTGAGCAAGCCCGCCCATGGTGAGGATATTAGCTTGCCCGCCCGGCGGCAGGTTGGGATCGGAGAGGACGTTCCCATATGGTATCCCCAGGGTTCTTTGTGGGACGAGAATGAGAATTTCGTTGGCAGGCACACCGGATTCCAATAGCCAGTGCAGGCGGTCTGTGCCAATGGTGGTTTTGCCACTCCCTGCAATCCCTTCAAGGAACCTGCTGGTGTTGAGTGGAAACCTTGCGATTTGTTCCTGTTCTTTTCTGTCCATCATGTTCAGGTTTTACGTGGCTGGGTCTGTTCATCCATGGAAAAGAGGGATAATGATTTGTTGTAAGGATTTGAATAGAAAACCCGGCGTCCAGTATCAATACGGAAGCCCTGCCATGGAGTACAGGACAGCCCTTGCCAGCAGGGTGTCTTCCAGCGCATGGTGGGCATTGGGGATGGGGATTTTAAAGTATTTCCCCGCCTGTTCCAACCTGTAGCGCCGTAATGCTTTGCGGTTCGGATCCCATTCACCGATAAATTGGGAGAATAAATCCATGATATCCAACGTGTCAAAGTTCTCCCGCCACGGAAGGCGATACTGTTCCAGCGATTGCTGCATCATCCGCATGTCAAATTCGGCGTTATACATGGCTAGCAGCCGCCCGGCAACCAGTGGTCGGATTTGTTGCCAGGCAATTGGCCATGGGCGGGCTTTTTCCACCATGTCGGATGTAATTCCATGGATTGCGGTGGATTCCGGGGGAATGGGTTTTTGTGGCCGGATAAAAGATTCAAACAATACCGATCCATCCCAATCCACAATCACAATCTCCAAAATTTCATCCGTTCGGGTGATTCCAGTGGTTTCCGTGTCAATATAAACCGGTTTTTCCGCCAGTTTTTGACGGACAAGTTGCATCACTTGTTGTTTGTTGGCGAGTTGATTGGCTGGCATATTATTCCCAGGTGGCAATTTCATCCACATAAATTGTGAAGTCGGGGGTTTGGTTGGCAATGATAAAAAAGCCAATATGCCCCATGTTTGTCAGGGAGCCATCCGAAATTTCCTTAATCAAGACCCCATTGACATATAATTTCCACTGGTTCCCTGTTATCCAGGCGCCCAGTCGGTTGGTCTGGTTGGACCCAGCCAGGATGGCGCTGCTGGTTGTCCATTCCTGCAGGGCGTCCAGCCCTGAATCCTTCCAAACCGATAGGTTGTATTGTCCATCGCATGTTAATTGCAGGTAGTAGCCACGCCCGCTTTCATAATCCGGGGCTCGCAGGACAATCCCGTAGATATCATTTCCGGAGCAATTGCCTGTCTTGAAAGTTGCCTCCACATATCCATTTTGTAACTGCGCGCCCCCCAATCTCCAGGACAGCCAACCTGCAGCACGCTCCGCTTCCAGTTTCATAAAACCGTCCTCAATTTCAATTTCGATATAATCATCCTTGTAACCATCGGAACCCAGTCCCCAGTTATTTCCGTTATTCATGGAATCCTGCCAGGTCGGATCTCCCAGAATTTGGCGGGGATCCGTGGCAACAGGTGTTGGTGTGGAAGGGGGAATACCTGATTCAGTCGGTGTAACCACGATCACTGTGTTGGTTGGTTCAATCGGGGCTGTTGTTGGCACTGTGGTTGATGTTGGTTGGGCGGTCAGCACCTGTGATACCTGAGTCCCAACGAGATCCACCGTGGGGGTTGGATTGGATTGAGGAAGATTGCACCCACTGAGGAGTAGCATCAGGAAAATCAGTATAAAAAACGAATATCGTTTCATTCCATAACCTCACTTTGATTGTCTAATTATACGCAAAAAGAGTGCTGCCTGATGGTGTGATCCTGGCTCATTGGCGGACAATTATTTGAATTTGGAAAACAGGTATAATTTAGCGGGATCATGAGATGAAGACGCAGGTCATCCAGCTGGAAAGGTATGATGATGTGATTTCCACCCGTGACAAGCTGGGATGGAGCAAAGCCCCGCGGGTTGTGCTGGTTTTTCCCACTCGCGGAAGGATTCTGCAGCGAAAACTGGATCTCATTCTGCTGATCCGGTACGCCAGGTTGCAGGCGATGCAGATTGCACTGGTGACCATGGATCCTGTGGTTCGCGATCATGCCACGGAAGTGGGGTTGCCTTTTTTTAACTCAATCCGGCAGGCGCAACGAAAAGCCTGGAGACGACCAAAGGTTCGCCTGGTTGCCAGGCAGTTGAACCAGCGACCTGATTTGAAAGACCTGCGAACCAGAGCGGATGATTCAACCAAACAATTCCAGATTCGAAGGGATGCCCGAATTTTCCTGTTCTCTCTTGCAATCCTGGGAGTATTATCGGTTATCCTGTTGTTTGTTCCGTCAGCAGATGTAACCATTTACCCAGAACGAGAAACTCAAACCCTCAACATGGAAATCCAGGCAAACCCAGCGTTGGCTTCTCCCAACCTGGCAGGCGGTGTGCCTGCAAGAGTCGTCAATGTGATTGTCGAATCCCAGATGGAAGGGGTTCCAACGGGACGAGTTATGGTGCCCCAGGAGAAAGCAGGCGGAATGGTGGAGTTTGTCAATCTGACGGATGCCACCCTCCAAATTCCACAGGGCACAATTGTTTCCTCTCTGGATGAATCTCCAATTCGTTTTGAAACCACCGGTATCGCTACTATTCCGGCGGGTGTGGGGGAAACGGCGTCGATACGTGTTACGGCAATCCAGGGTGGGAGCCATGGGAATATTGAAGCAGAGGAAATCCGCACCATTGAGGGGATGGCTGGATTATCTGCCACGGTATCCAATCCAATGGCGTTCCATGGCGGCACCGATCGCAGTTCCCTGGCACCAATGGAAGCCGATTATCGAGAGGTACGGGAACAACTTTTTACCACTCTCGAAACTCTGGCAAAAGAAAAATTCAGCAAGGAACTGGGCCCGGGAGATCAGATGATTCCCGAATCGATCCAGGTTTCAGAGATTTTGACTGAAACCATGACTCCCCCACCTGGTAGTGCTGCTGATCAGTTTGTCCTTTTTATCCAGGTCAATTATCAGGGGATGATGATTGCCGCCAGCGACCTGGAGCAGACAGCCAGCCTGGCGCTAAATGCCTTGTTACCCGCTGATAAGGTTCCGGTTACAGGGGAAATCACCATGGAACCGATTGGTTCAGCCAGGCAGATGAGTAATGATACCTACGCCTGGGATATGAAAGCCAGCCGTGTTGTTATACCCGAATTGGATCTGGATCAGATCGAGCGAAGCCTTCTTCGGCAACCCAGCGAGGTTGTGAAGAATGAACTTATGAAGGGAATACCTCTCCAGGAACAACCAGTCATTACCTGCCACCCAAAATGGTGGCGGTGGCTGCCGTTTCTTCCCTTTCGCCTGAATTTGGAGGTCAAATAATGGAAGATTCGCGGCGTGTCCTGGGAGTTGATCCGGGTGAGGTACGGATTGGCATTGCAATCAGTGATGCGACAGGAACGATAGCCAATCCGCTGACAATCATCCGGCATGTGTCCCGGAAACTGGATGCAGCAGCAATTGCCCAAATTGCTGCCGAGCGGGAAGTTGAATTAATTATCGTGGGGCAGGCTTTGGATGTGGATGGCAACCCTAACCCTGCCGGGCGCAGGGCGGGGAGACTTGCTGAGGCAATCCGGGAACAAACAACCATCCCGGTCAGAATGTGGGATGAAAGCGGAAGCACCCGAGAGGCGCGCCTGGCAGGCAGGCACCTGGGCGTTGGGCGCAGCCGATGGCAAGGTCATATGGATGATATTGCTGCAACGGTTATCCTGCAGTCCTACCTGGATTTCTACTTGGAGAACAAGGATGCCAATCTGGATGAGGAGAAAAAATGAAGCAAACTTCAGGCGGGTGTGGCAAACCGGTGTTGTTTTTTATTTTGGGTCTCCTGATCCTGGTTGGTTTGTGGGCGATATGGTCGATTGACCGGATACCCAAGCTGGCAGAACGTTCCTTTGGGGCGGCAAGCCCGCATTTGAACGTGATTGACAAAACGTATTATGGAACCCTGATCCTGGCAAACCAGAATGATTTATTGATCCCATTTGATCCCGGCGATTCCAACCGCCTTTTTAAGATTCAGGATGGAGAATCCGTAAATTCTGTGGCATTGCGATTGGAACAGGAAGGATTGATTGCCAATTCGCAAGCATTTCGGGCTTACCTGTTATACGCGGGATTGGATACAGGAATGAAGGCAGGGCAATACTCCTTGAGTGCCAGTATGACTGCCGTGGACATTGCACATGTGTTACAAAGTGCCATCACTGAGGAAATTACATTTGTCCTTCTTGCAGGCTGGCGGTCTGAAGAAGTTGCCGAAGCCTTATCCAGTTATGGCTTTTATACCGATCCGATGGACTTCCTGGACCTGGTGCGAAACCCGCCCGAATATCTTCGACCTGTTGGTGTGGGTGAGGGTGATACATTGGAAGGATATTTGTATCCGGGTGAGTATGTGTTAAAGAGAAAGTTGGGCGCGGAAGATATTGTCAGGGCATTTGTCAATCGTTTTGAAATGGAGGCATATTCCCGCCTTGGCTCTGCGTGGGAACAGCAGGGATTAACCGTAAAAGAGGCGATTACACTTGCCTCGATTGTTGAGCGGGAAGCAATCGTGGATGATGAGATGCCAACCATTGCATCGGTTTTTTACAACCGTCTTGGTATTTCCATGAAATTGGACAGTGATCCCACTGTACAGTATGCAGTTGGGTATAACGGTCAACAAAACACCTGGTGGACGAATCCGCTCAGCAGCCAGGATTTACTGATTGATTCTTACTACAATACATATCAATACCAGGGGTTGCCGCCGGGACCAATTTGCAATCCGGGAATGAGCAGCCTTGTTGCAGTTGCATATCCAGCCCAAACACCGTATTATTATTTCAGAGCCAAATGTGATGAGTCGGGTCGGCATTCCTTTGCCGTGACCTATGAGGAACACCTGCAAAATGGCTGTCCATAATTATCCAATCCAAGCAAGGAGTAAACCATGAGCGTTTTGGGAATTGATATTGGTGGATCAGGGATCAAGGGTGCAATTGTTGATGTGGAAACCGGCAAGTTGCTCACTCCCCGGGAACGAATTCCCACGCCGGAGAATGCCAAACCGGAAGATGTCGCCCAGGTTGTCAAAACCATGGTCGAATTTTTCCATTATGAAGGCTCAATAGGCGCTGGTTTCCCGGCAGTCATTCGAAATGGGATTGCCTTAACTGCAGCCAATGTTCATAAAAGCTGGATTGGCTTGGACGCGAATACATTATTCAGTAGTGCAACCAAATGCCCCGTATCGGTGGTCAATGATGCGGATGCTGCCGGGATTGCTGAAATGCGCTTTGGGATTGGTCGGGATTATCCGCGCGGGGTGGTCATTTTCCTGACAATTGGTACCGGGATTGGTTCTGCCATTTTTACGGATGGGCACCTTGTCCCAAATACGGAATTTGGTCATTTGGAGATGGGGGGCAAGGATGCTGAACATCGTGCCTCCGATGCAGCCCGGCAGGAAAAGGAAATGAGTTGGAAGCGTTGGGCAAAGGCATTAAATGATTACCTAAATGAAATACATTCCCTCTTCTGGCCGGATTTAATTGTCCTTGGAGGGGGCATAAGCCGTCAGGCAGAAAAATTCCTGCCTTTCCTGGATGTGCCCGTGAAGGTTCTACCAGCCAAACTGGAAAACCAGGCAGGCATCATCGGTGCAGCACTCCATGCAGCAGAGCAGGGCAGATAAGAAGATTGCTGCCTAACCGCTGCCCATTCCGAGCAATCCACCTTCGGTAAATTTCCGCAAGTCTTTGAATACTGCTTCAATCTCTTCGGGTGAGATCTCGACGCCTGTTGTTCGGTGACGCAGTACTCCCAGGCGGGCTTTTTCCAGTGCCAGCTCCTGGATGGTAATGTCACGTGCCAGCGCTTCTTTCACCAGGGCGGCTCCAACTGCATATCCGATGATTGGATTTAACGCAGTTACCAGGATGGTATTGCGTGCCAGCCACCCTTCGGCTTTGCCCCGGTTTGCCCGGATTCCAACGACACAATATTGTGTAAATGCTGCAATGGAACCAATCATCACCTGCATGGATTCAAAAAGATTGTGGGCGATGATTGGCATCATGACATTTAATTCCAACTGCCCCGCCTGGGCTGCCAGGCAAATGGTTGTATCACAGCCCATTACATGAAACATTGCCATGTTCAGCATTTCCGCCATGACGGGATTGACTTTGCCGGGCATAATGCTGGAACCTGGCTGGACAGCAGGCAGGCGGATTTCATCAAGACCCGTGGCAGGACCGGAGGATAGCAGGCGAAAATCGTTGGCAATTCGCACCAGGGTGATTGCAAGGGTACGCAGGGAGGCTGAGAAATCTGCCATATCCGCCATGGATTGCATGGACTCAAACAGGTCATCGGATGTTTCCAGGTGCAACCCGGTTCGATCCATCAGGTCTGCCACCATCCTGCGGTGATACTCGGGATGTGCATTCAGTCCGGACCCCGTCGCGGTTCCGCCGATGCCCAGCCTGCTTAACCCTTTGGCAGAATGTAAAATCCTTTGCCCGTCCCGTTCCACTGCCCGGGCATAGGCGTGAAATTCCTGTCCAAGCCGGACGGGAACGGCATCCTGAAGATGGGTGCGACCGGATTTGATGATTTCATCAAATTCATCCGCTTTGAGGTAGAGGGCGGATGTTAAATCCTTGATAACTGTGACAAGCTCATCCAACCGCCACAAGCAGCCCAACCGGATCGCGGTTGGAATGGTGTCATTTGTGGATTGGGACATGTTCACGTGGTCGTTGGGATGAACCCGGTATTCGCCCAATTTGCCACCGAGCAGAATGGTCGCCCGGTTGGCAATGACTTCGTTGGTGTTCATGTTGTGGCTGGTTCCCGCACCCGCCTGGAACGGATCAACAAGAAACTGGTCGTTCCAGTCGCCATTCATGATCTCGCCACCCGCCTGTTCAATCACCCTGGCGATATTGGGATCCAGAAGCCCCAAATCGCAATTCACTTTTGCAGCTGATGCCTTGATGGCAGCCATGGACCAGATAAAAGCACGCCAGGGCTTGAGATGGGAAACGGGAAAATTGATCACAGCCCGCATGGTTTGGGCGCCGTAGTAGGCTTCTCCAGGGACAGCAATCTCTCCCAGGGAATCACGTTCCAATCGTGTCTCATTTGCAGACATGGGATAATACCTCCTGATCCAGGCTGGGGTTGGAAAAGATCATGGAATTCAAAAGAGAGGAAGCCATCCGGACTTCCTCTCTTTTGATCTTCGTAAAAATTAGTTGTTGGCGTTGTAACCAGGACCCTCTGCAAAGAACGCCTTATTGGTTTCAATCGCAGGGGTCAGATCCACAACCTCACCCGCCTCCAGCACGCGGGTTGCTTCCAGATGGACTGCTTCTCCATCGTGGTTGTGACCATCATATACTGTGTCGTATCCGGCAGTTCCCACAGGCTCGGAGAGATATTCGCCGCCTTTGGCTGTGTAGGCGGAAGGAACCTCATCTTCCGGGAAGATGGCTTCCCATGGGCATTCAGAGACACAGGCGCCACAGTCAATACAGGTATCTGCATCGATGTAGTACCAGGGCCATTCATCCACTGGTTTGCCAGGAACAATGCATTCCACCGGGCAGACTGTGGCACAGCCGCCATCCCGCAGGCATAAACTGGTGATTACGTGAGCCATTTCTTGTTCTCCTTTTGTTTGTTAATGGTATGGTATCAGGAATGATATTTTTGTTCAGCTTTTGTCCAATCGACCAGGTTCCACCAATTGGTCAGATATTCAGCCCGACGATTTTGATATTTGAGATAGTATGCATGTTCCCAAACATCACAGGTAAAGATGGGGTGAAAACCGGATGAAAGCGGGCATTCCTGGTTACCCGTGGAATGAATCAGGAGGGTTCCATCCGCCTTTTTACTCAACCAGGCATATCCACTGCCAAACCGGGTGAGACCAGCCTTTTCAAATTCTGCTTTAAAAGTTGCAAAATCTCCCCAAGTTGCCAGGATGGCTTTTCTCAATTCCCCTAAGGGCTCACCACCTGCATTGGGTCCCATTGATTCCCAGTAGATCATATGATTATAAACACCACCGCCGTTGTTGATTACTGGCGTGCGGACATCTTCGGGGAGTTTTGCCAAATCGGATAAAATTTCCGCCAGGGTTTTTTCAAAAAATTCCGGATATTTTTCCAGGGCTTTATTGGTATTTGCCAGGTATGTGGCATGATGCTTGGTATAATGGATTTCCACCGTTCGGGCGTCAATCCATGGCTCCAATGCATCAAATGCATATGGTAATTGAGGCAGTTCAAAAGGCATCAGGTGTCCCTCCGTATGGAAATGATGAATTTGGTGGAAATTGTAGACAAAATAATTCTAGCGACCTTAGGTGGATTTGTCAAGAAAACCCCTCTTTGATTTGGCAGGCAGACTTTGAACCCATCCCCACGTCATCCAGCACAAAAATCAGCCTCCGTGGTTTTATTGATTGGCATCCTGGCGGTGTCAACGGCGTCCCTTTTTATTCGGTTTGCTCAGCAGGATGCCCCATCCATAGTTATTGCTGCATACCGTCTGACACTTGCAACAGTGTTCCTGCTTCCTTTTGCCCTGCCCAGGTTCAGTGGTGAAGTCATTCGTGCCCTCAAGAAGAAGGATGTTTTCCTGATTATTCTGAGCGGCACTTTCCTGGCAATCCATTTTGCATCCTGGATTACGTCACTGGAACATACCACAGTCGCCAGTTCCGTTGTTCTGGTAACCACCACCCCACTATGGGTGGCAATGTTCTCGGGGTTCATTTTGAAAGAGTCCATTCCAAAATGGACCTGGCTTGGATTGGGGCTGGCGATGATTGGCGGGATTGTGGTTGGTCTTAGCTCCCAATGTGGATTTTGGGATGGGGGTTTTCAATGCCAGGACCTTGGTGGATTTTTTTCAAGCAAGAACCTTTTGGGTAATTTTCTCGCGCTCCTGGGGGCATGGATGGCGGCAGGATATTTGATATCTGGACGGAAGGTTCGTCCCAGGTTTCCCCTTCAAGTTTATGTCTTCCTGATATATGGAGTTGCATCCATCCTTTTGCTGGCAATGGTTGGGTTTCGAGGTTACTCCTTAACAGGGTATGCTCCCCAGACATATGTATGGTTTGTACTCCTGGCAATAATCCCCCAATTAATCGGTCATACAGTATTGAACTGGGCATTGGGATATCTACCGGCTACTTTTGTTTCGGTTGCCTTGCTGGGGGAACCTGTTGGAACGGTAATTCTTTCCTACCTTTTTCTCCGAGAGGCTCCTACATTTTTGGAACTGGCGGGTGGGATACTGATTTTGACAGGCATTTATATTTCTTCCCGCATGGATGCAGGGAAAATGGAGTAAAACCAAACAGCGCGCCTGGTACAACACTCAAGGCGCGCTGTTTCCTATACCATATTGAGATTACTTATGATGCTGTCCTGTATCTGTATGATGAATGGAACGGCTGTACAGGGTATTCATTTCTGCAATTCGACCCATTAAACCCTGAGACAGGATTCCTGGCTGCATCCGCCATGTCCAGTTCCCGGAAGGGCGACCGGGAAAATTCATCCGCGCATCGGTTCCCAGGGATAGAAAATCCTGCAAGGGGGCAAGCGTAAAGATGGCAACAGATGACCAGATTGCGCGGACAAAATCCCAAGCAATATCATCCCCGGACCGGGCAAGGTATCTCCGACAAAAATCTTTTTCCGCATCAGGAGCAGATTGATACCATCCAACAGCTGTGTCGTTATCGTGTGTACCAGTATAAGCAACACAGTTCACCGGATAGTTATGGGGCAGGAAGGGATCGTATGAATCGGTGCTGAAACCAAATTGTAGGATTTTCATTCCGGGCAAATGGAAGCGATCACGGAGCTTGATGACATCGGGTGTGATTTCGCCCAGGTCTTCAGCGATAATCGGCAGGCTGCCCAACTCGTGATCCAATACTTTGAAGAAGTCTACCCGCGGACCTGGCACCCATTTTCCCACTTCTGCGGTTGGCATTCCATAAGGTACTTCCCAATATCCGGCAAAGCCCCGGAAGTGATCCAGCCGGATGATATCCACCAGCTTGAGTATGGCACGGATTCGTTCCAACCACCAAGAATATCCTGTCTGGCGATGTACATCCCAGCGGTAGAGTGGATTGCCCCATAATTGCCCGGTGGGTGAAAAATAGTCCGGTGGAACCCCTGCAACCACTGAAGGAATTCCATCTTCATCCATGAAGAATAATTCCCGATGCGACCATGCATCGGCACTGTCATAGGAAACAAAAATGGGAATATCACCGATGATCTGGATACCCTGTTTGGCGGCGTACAAATGAACATCCATCCATTGACGGAAGAAGAAGAACTGGCGGAATATGTGACGGTCAAGATCCTCAGCATGCTCTTTTTGAAAAGCTTTCAGCGCTTTTTGATCCCGATTGCGGAGGGGCTGTGCCCATTCACTCCAGGAGCGACCGCCTTCGGATTCTTTGATTGCCATAAAAAGCGAAAAATCCGCCAGCCAATAGGCGTTATCGGATTTGAATTTCTCCAGTTCATCAGCAAATGGATTGGGACTTAACTTCTGGTATCGTTTAAATGCCCGGTCCAATAATTTCAACTTCCATTCAATGACTGGACCAAAATCCACGTGGTCATCCGGGAATTCTGGACGATCTGCCAGGTCTGTACGGGATAGTAATCCATCCTGTTGGAGCAGCACCGGGCTGATCAGATAGGGATTTCCTGCAAATGCCGAAAAACACTGGTAGGGAGAGTCTCCATAACCGGTTGGACCAAGAGGAAGAATCTGCCACAGGGCACAGCCAGTTTCCTGTAAAAAGTCGAGCCACTGGAAACACTCGGGACCAAGATCACCAATCCCATCGGGACCCGGCAGGCTGGTTGGATGCAGTATGATGCCTGAAGCGCGATTAAAGTTCATGGGGTTTTCTCCGTGTTTGGATATATGCTCCCGAAGGTACCAGGTTGGACGCGTAATCTGATTCACAAACATCCGTCCAGATGATGGCACCCGGTTGGACAATCGAATCCGCTGGGATGGTGGAATTTTTACCCACCATGGTAATTGTGACTGCATCTGGTTGAATGGCTCCCAGCTGGACCCCATTTAGAATTTTTGCGCGTTTGTCAGTGATGGCTCGTTGGACGGTTGCCGCCTGACCAACCAGGGTATCGGTGAGGAGAATGGATTCCTCCACAATTGCCCCAGCTCGTATGGTTGTGCCTGGTCCCAAAACGGAACGTATGACTCGTGCACCTGGTTCAATCGTGCAGCCATCACAAACCAGGCTATCCGATATTTCTGCGGTACGATGGATCCGGGCGGGTGGACGTTCCTCCGTGCGGGTATGGATCACCCAACGGGGGTTGTAAAGATCGAATGCAGGAGGAGTGCAGAGTAAATCCATGTGGGCTTCCCAGTAGGAATTGACAGTTCCCACATCCACCCAATAACCATCAAATGGATAGGCATACACAGCATCACCGCTGGATACCATTTGGGGGATGATGTCTTTACCGAAATCATGGGATGAATCCCGATTATCATGATCTTCCCAGAGCAATCTGTCCAGATCAGCCTTGTTAAAAACATAGACCCCCATATTTGCCAGGTTTGATGGGGGATTGGCTGGTTTTTCCACAAAGGAAGTGACTTTCATGTTGGAATCCACACCAACAATTCCAAAGCGGGAGGCTTCGGATACTGGAACCTGGATGGTTGCCATGGTCAATTTGGCATGGTGGTCCAGGTGATACTGGATCATGCTGGAATAATCCATTGAATAAATGTGGTCTCCGGAAAGAATTAACACCAGTTCCTTCTCGCCGCGCTTGATAAAAGTAAAATTTTGTTGAATGGCATCGGCAGTGCCAACAAACCAGCTTGCCGAAGGGGATTTGTAAGGGGTAAATATGCGGACTCCGCCGGTAAAATCACGATTCAGATCCCAGGGACCGCCAGCTCCAATGTGCTCAATCAGGGAATGGGGACGGTATTGGGCAACAATCATTACGTCAAACAGGCTGGAGTTCACACAATTGGAGAGTGTGAAATCGATGATCCGGTACTTTCCGGCAAAAGGTACCGCCGGTTTGGTGCGTTTGGCGGTCAATACGCCAAGACGTGTCCCTTCGCCACCTGCCAGAATAATCGCGCGTGTTTTTAACATGGCTCTCGCTCCTGTAAATTAAGATAGATTTCGGCATAGGCACGTGCAGATTGTTTCCAGGAGAAATCCTGGGTCATCCCGCGAATTTGCATTGCCTGCCAGGCTGGTCGATTGGGATACATCGCCAAAGCCCTTAACAAAGCAACGGTAAAAGCAGCCGGGGATGCCTCTTTGAAAAGGTACCCATTTCCACCCCCCGGTTCCCGATTATCTCGGATGGTGTCCTTCAGCCCGCCTGTCTCGCGGGCGACTGGTACACAACCGTACCGCATGGCAATCATCTGGGCAAGTCCACAAGGTTCATAACGAGATGGCATGAGCAGCATGTCTCCACCAGCATACATCCGATGGGAAAGCAGCAGGTCAAAGCGGATGGCTGCCCGGACCCGGTCCGGCAATTCAACTTCCAGGCTGCGGGCGGCACTCTCCAGCAAGGGATCACCTGTTCCAAGCAGAATTGCCTGCCATGGTTGATCGGTCACCATGCGTAAGCCTTCAATTGCCAGATCCATGCCTTTTTGGTTATCGATCCGACCGATCATGATCAGGAGGGGGATATTTGGTGAATATGGTAGTTGAAACTCTTCCAACAGGGATTTCTTGTTAATCAACCGTTGATCGAGTTCAGATACAGAGAAATTTCCTGCCAGGGCTGTATCCGTGGAAGGATCCCAGCCTTTCTCGTCAATGCCATTGAGTATGCCGGAGATGCAATCGGACCGGGTTTTTAGAAAATCCTGCAACCCGCAACCAAATTCCGGAGCAAGAATTTCCTGGGCATAAGTGGGGGAAACGGCGATAATGTGATCGGCTGCCAGCAATCCAAGTGGGAGAGGAAAGGAGCGCGCCCAGACTGGAAGACGGTCATCGGTTGCCGGGGGGATGCCAAAGGAACGAACAACGGTTTCTGCCCCTCCTCCCATGAATGGGAGGTTGTGGATGGACAAAACCGACTTGATGCGGGCGTAGCTGGAAGATGTCTTGCGGCGGTTGGCAAGTTCGTATGCAGCAATGGCAGTGTGCCAGTCATTGAAGTGGAGGATATCAGGTTTCCAATCGAGGCGCGTTGCCAGTTCCAGGGAAGCCAGTGAGAAGAAAATGTACTTTTCTCCATCTTCGATGGGATTGGTGCTGTAAACCGTGGTGCCTGAAAGGATTGGTGGACCTTCAATCAGGTACACAGGCATCTGGTTGATTGTGGTCATAAACACCCGGGCGGGGATCGGTCCGGATGGGTGAGGCACCTGGAAATTACCAATCAATTGCAAATCGGGAAGGCGGTGGGTTATGACTGAATGGAATGGAATTACGAGGCGGACATCAATGGCTCTGCCTCCGGCATCGTCAAGAGGGAGTGATCTCAATGCGCGGGGAAGGGACCCGGCTACATCTCCCAGCCCGCCGACCTTAACCAATGGTTCTGCTTCTGCTGAAACAAACAGGACATTCAGTGGATCTGGCATCGCCTGCCCCTTTCCTAGTCAAAATCGTTTTGAATCATGTCCAGGTAGTCATGGGTGGTGGCTTGCTGCGAACTTTCACCTAATAGTTGGATTAATTCTACAGCCAATTGCGATTTATTGCGTGCATCCTGCCTGCTCCAGGTTCGGCTCTTGATCTCCAAAAAATAACCGAGGTCTGGCTTGGTTACATGATCAACATTGATGAAGAATTCGGTTTTATGAAAACGAACCAGGTAGCGGAAGCGTTCTTTTTCAATTTCAAATTCTGCCGCAGGTTTGAAATATTCCCGGTAAAATCTGGCGGTATGGGTGGCAGGTGCCAGGAACCGGCTGCGGGAAAGCAATACTTTCTGCGGAAGTTCAGCTTCCCGGGCTGGACCAATGTGTGTCAGGCGGTTGCGGGTGTTGGTTGTATTGCCGCGTTCGTCAATAAAATGATCCTCCCGGTAGCGGATATATCCCTGGGATGGATCAGAAAAACTGAAGTAAGTGTCGTATTGGCGGTAGTGACGGTGCCGGATGATTTCAATGGCAGGGTTGTGCAGTGCTTTAAATACACTTTCCGGATTGTTAATGGATACCTTTGCCTGGATTTCATACGACTCTTCTTCCATGGCACCACCAATGGCAACCAGCTTGGAGAGGACGGATTGTTCCCGAATGGCAAGGAATTGATCGATTTTGTGGGCAACTGCCTGTCCCTGGATCATTAGTTCTGCTTCGTTGAGTGTGAGTAGTTGCTGGTTGCGCATCAACCATTGACCATTGACCATTACATCGGTGACATCGGTGGATTTGGCGGCATAAACGAGTTGTGCATAAACCCCATTTGGATCCCGGTAAAACCTGGGCATGTTATGGAGGGAACCAATCTGAATCAGGATTAAATCCGCCCGTTTCCCGGGGGTCAGGGATCCCGTGATATCCCCCACATGAATTGCATTTGCACCCATCCGGGTTGCCATCAGTAAAGTGGTGACAGCCGGGAGGGTGGTGGGATCACCGGACGTTCCCTTGGCAAGGAAGGTGGTGAGACGGATTTCCTCAAACATATCATGATCGTTGTTGGAGGCTACTCCATCAGTTCCAATTCCTACATTTAAACCAAGCTCAATCATCCGTTTTACGGGAGCAACGCCGGAGGAAAGCTTGAGATTGGAGGATGGATTATGCGCCACACCTACATTCGAATGTTTCAATGTCCTCATTTCACCTTCATCTATGTGGACACAATGGGCTGCGATAACTTTTGCCTCGAATAAGTTCAATTTCTTTACGTAAGGAACCACGGGCATGCCCTGTTCGGCGCGCATGGCTTCAACTTCGGATGCGGTTTCTGAGATGTGGATATGCAATGGTACGTCATATTCCAATGCCAGGTCCCGGCACGCCTGTAATATTTCAGGCGTGCAGGTGTATGGAGCATGTGGGGCAACTGCCGGGACGATCAATGGGTGATTCTTCCATCGTTGGATAAACTCCCGGGTTGCCGCCAGTGAATCTTCGTAAAACTGGGCATCCGGGGTGGGAAACTTGAGGACAGATTCTGCCAGAACAGCCCGCAAGCCAGCCTGGGCAGTCGCGATAGCAACATCCTCTTCAAAGTAGTACATGTCTGCAAAACAGGTAATCCCGCTGCGAATCATTTCTGCGCAGCCAAGCAGTGTTCCCAATTGAACAAATTCTGGTGAGACGAACTCGCGTTCAACGGGCATCATGTACCCAAGAAGCCAAACGTCCAATCGAAGATCATCTGCCAGCCCCCGGAGAAGTGTCATGGGAACATGGGTGTGAACGTTTACCAGTCCGGGCATCAGGATATTTCCATGGCAGTCGATGATTTCCCTGGCAACATAATTTTCTGAAATTGCAGTGGCAGTATCCACGGCAACGATTGAATCTCCGCGGATCGCCACCGCCCCAGGATTAAACTGGGCGAGGGACTCATCCATCGTAAGAACGTGGGCGTTGGTGAGTATGAGATCAACTTGTTGCATGTTGAGATCCTTTCTGTTGATTGGAATGTTATGCAATATTGCGCCGGACGAAATCCAAAGCTGTGTTCACTGCCCAGGCGGTGCCCATTTGGGCGGGTCCACCATAGGAGCGGTGCAATTCATACAATCCTTCGGGGGTGATCAGGAATGCCCACATGTTCTGCTGCCACTGACCGGGGATGAAATTAACTGCCAGCGCATACCGGGTTTGCTGGGCTTCGGCATGGTTTTCGAGAGTCTCCTTAAAAGTTGTTTCATCTTCGGCAGTGGGTTGAATCAGAGCGTTGGTTTGGATTCCGGCACGTTCCAGCCTTCGCACCAACTCGCTACCCAGCCCGCCTTCCACTACGGTCAGGGAATGTCCCAGCACTTCCATGCGCGTTGCAATCAGGCTTTCCAGAGTGTCCTCATTCTGACCGTAAATGGCGTTTCCCACCCGCTGGCGGATGACCTGACCCAACTCATCCAGCATTTTCTGCGCATCTTCGATGGAATTTGCCTTGGCGGTAATCCGGATATCAATTTGACCAGCATGGGCGGATAACCCAACCGTGGGATTGGATAATTTCTCAAGGTCGCCAATCATTTCGTCCAGTTGGGATTCTCCCAGTCCAGCACAGTGCAGCACAAGCGCTTGTATCGTGCCTTTGAGATCAAATTTTTCCTTCAAATATGGAAGAATGACATTTTCCATCAGGAATTCCATTTCCCGCGGAACACCGGGCAGGCTGATAATTACGCTTCCGCCTGTTTCTGTAATGAAGGCAGGTGCCGTACCGACCAAATTCTCCACAGGAATGGATCCTTGCGGAATGTATGCCTGGCGTTTGTTGTTTTCGGTTGCCTGTCGACCAAATCGTTCAAATCTTGCCTGGATTTGCCCCCATAATTCCGGGCGGTATTCCAGGGGAACATTGACAGCCAGGGCAACAGCCTGCCTGGTGGGATCGTCAACCGTGGGTCCCAATCCGCCGGTGGTGATGATAATTTGCGCACGTGTGAGGGCTTCCCGCAATGCCTGGGCAATCCGTTCGGCATTATCTCCGATAATAGCTGTCCGAAACAGGTCGATTCCAGTATCGCGCAGATGACGGGCAATGTAGCGGGTGTTGGTGTCTTGTATTTCGCCGAGCAATAACTCGGTTCCAAGTGCAATGATTTCTGCTGTTGGCATTGTTTTCCTCGATACCTTTAATTTGGATTGATGCACGCCTCAACTTCGGCGCGCAACGTTTGCATGGGAATGAATAATTTGGAGGACTTGTTGTCATCATTTAAATCCCGGATGACATCCAGGACACATTGGTACAATTGTTCAGGAGAAAGTCCGGAACGATTTACCAGGATACCGGAGTGGGATGATGAAAGAAAAGGATGGGTGATGATGACCAGTCTGCCATCATCCGAAGCCAGCCTGGCAGCTGGAATGGGGTCAAATGTGCAGCTTAAGTCGAAAATGACGGGGATGGAGGCATTCTCCAGCAACCGGTTGTATGCCTGCCGGGCAGGTTCCGGCAGCCCCATGCTATCCTCGATGGACCATTCCACTGGATGGTTCTTGACATCATGGTTCTGCTTCAGTGCAGATTGTAGATCATCCCATTGTTCCATTGATGATGGGCAGGCGGGATCTCCTATTGGCATGACAACCCCCAGGGTCAGCTGATCATCCTTTTGAAGCGTAATGCAGAAAAGCGGATCCTTGCAGGATAATTGCTGGCAGCCGGCAAGGCTAGAACTGAAGAAAAGCAAAAGGAACAAATTCAGCACATGTCGATTTGAAGGCATTGATAATCCATGGAAAAATAATTACCTGGGGAAAAAAGGTGCCTCCGCCAAGTTTGAGATAGTGTAGCACAAATCCAATGAAACGGGGAATGATGTCACATAAAAGGATCATTCACCGATATTGTGGGTTAAAATGGTTCTCATGGATAAAAAACAGATTGGGCAATGGGGAGAAAACCGGGCTGCGGAATTTCTGCAGGAGAAGGGGTATGAGATCATTGCGCGAAATCAGCGTACGCCTTACGGTGAATTGGACCTTGTAGTGCGATCTGCGGATGAAATCATTTTCGTTGAGGTTAAGACGCGCACCAGCAGGCGGTATGGTTATCCCGAGGAGGCGGTTACACCCCGGAAACGGGAGCACTTATTAAATGCGATTGCCTGCTTTTTACAGGAACATCCAGAATGGGAACAACCCTGGCGGGTGGATGTAATTGCAATTGAGGGGAATCCTGATGAGAGCTGTCCAAGGATCACATGGTTTGAAAATGCAATCCGAGCCTAAGATTCCCCTGGTTGTCTTGCTTGGACCGACAGCTGTGGGCAAAACTGAATTATCCCTGCAGATTGCCGAGACCCTGGGCGGTGAAATTGTCTCTGCTGACTCAAGATTGTTGTATCGAGGGATGGATATTGGGACCGCCAAGCCTGGCTGGAACGAACGAAAACGGGTGCCGCACCACCTTATTGACGTAGCCAATCCTGATGAGATCTGGAGCCTGCCAATGTATCAACTGGCAGCTGGCAAAGCCATCCAGGAGATTTACCAGCGGGGCAATCTGCCCTTTCTGGTGGGGGGAACTGGACAATACATCTGGTCTCTGGTCCAGGGTTGGCAGCCCCCTCAGGTGGCACCAGATCCAAAAACGCGGGCAGTGTTGGATGCATGGGGGAGAAAGATTGGATCTGAAACCTTGCACCGGCAATTGTCCTCGTTGGACCCGGAGGCTGCAATCCATATTGAAGCCAATAATTTGCGACGGGTATTGAGAGCATTGGAGGTAATTTTTACAACCGGGCGAAAATTTTCAGAACAGCGCAGGCGGGGGGACAGTCCATACAATTCCTTGTTGATTGGTTTAACCCGATCCCGGCAGGAAATCTATGCCCGTGTTGATCAGCGGATTGACCAGATGCTGGCAGATGGCTGGGTTGAGGAGGTGCGGGATTTGTTGAACCAGGGATATGACCCTCAACTATCCGCGCTTTCTGCCATTGGCTACCGTGAGATTTGTGCTTACCTGAAAGGAAAATGCACACTGGATGAAGCGGTTAAATTGGTGAAACGTCAGACCAGGGTTTTCATCCGGAGGCAGGCAAACTGGTTTAAATTGGATGATCCATCCATCCATTGGTTTGAGATGAACGATGCTCCAAAGACAAAAATCATGGAGTTAATCAGGTTAAATTTTAATAATTAAATAAAAAATGGCAGACCTTACTTCTGCCATTTTTTAGCAATAGACGATTTGGTTAATTGTTGTGAGGAACCAGCGTGGGGATGCCGGATGTTTTGGGAACAGGCGGTGGGAAGATGGCTTCAAACTCCTCCCGGGAGAGGGTTTCCACTTCCAATAATTTGTTGGCAACTGCATCCAGTTCCTGCCTGTATTGGGTAAGAATCCGCCGGGCTTCCATATATGCCTCATTCACAAGGCGGCGGACTTCCTGGTCAATTCGTTCCGCAACAGCTTCCGAATAATCCCGTTGTTCGGAGATTTCACGACCGAGGAAAATTAACTCCTCTTTTTGTCCATAGACCATTGGACCGAGTTGATCGCTCATTCCCAGGCGGGTGACCATGGTGCGAGCCATCTGTGTGACCCGTTCAATATCATTGGATGCACCAGATGTAATGTCATCAAATACAATTTCTTCAGCAGCACGTCCGCCAAGCAAGCCAACCATTTCTGCCAGCAATTTCTTGCGCGGCATGAGGGTGCGATCCTCCTGGGGGAGGGCAAGGGTATATCCGCCAGCCATTCCCCGGGCAATAATGGAAACCTTGTGAACAGGGTCTGATTCTGGGAGTACGTTCATAACAACCGCGTGACCTGCTTCGTGGTACGCAACAATCCGCTTTTCCTCGGGATTAATCAGGCGGCTTTTGCGTTCCGGTCCGGCAATGACGCGTTCGATGGCTTCTTCAAATTCCGACTGTCCGATGGATTTCTTGTTGCGCCGGGCAGCCAGGATGGCTGCTTCGTTCACCAGGTTTTCCAGGTCAGCGCCAACGAAGCCGGGGGTGGCTCGGGCAAGTACAGACAGGTTAAGGTCAGGATCCAGCGGTTTCCCACGGACATGCACCTTAAGAATGGCTTCTCGGCCGCGAACATCCGGGCGGTCCAGTACCACACGACGATCAAACCTGCCTGGGCGCAGCAAAGCTGGATCCAGGATATCCGGGCGGTTTGTGGCTGCTACGATGATGATGTTGGTATCCGTATTAAAACCATCCATCTCGACCAGCATCTGGTTCAGGGTTTGCTCACGTTCGTCATGGCTTCCACCCAAACCTGCACCACGCTGTCGTCCGACAGCATCAATTTCATCGACGAAGACGATGCAGGGAGAGTGCCGCTTGGCTTGATCAAACAGATCACGTACGCGGCTGGCGCCCACCCCAACAAACATCTCCACAAATTCCGAACCGGAAATTGAGAAGAAAGGTACTCCCGCTTCCCCGGAAACCGCCTTGGCGAGCAGGGTTTTTCCAGTTCCGGGAGGTCCTACAAGCAGTACACCCTTTGGGATGCGGGCGCCGAGGGCAATGAATTTCTGCGGCTCGCGCAAAAATTCCACAACCTCCTGTAATTCCTCCTTGGATTCATCGACACCAGCAACATCATCAAATGTGACCGTGGGATGATCACCAGAGAACATGCGTGCCCGGGACTTGCCAAATGAAATTGCTGCATTGTTGCTGCCCTGCGCCTGCCGGAAGATGAAGAAGAAACCGGCAATCAGGATGAGGAATGGCAGGACATATCCAACAGCTGTCAGAACATTCCACCAGGCGCTTGGGGGTTTAAATTCCAAGTCAATATTGGTGGCTGCAAGGTCCTCCTGCGTAACACCAAGTAGAATCAATTGGTCAATCAGGGTGGATTCTGGTTCCTTGGTGGATGTTTTTTCTGTCCCATCCTTGTAGGTAATGGTCAATTCATTCTCTGTGGTTTCTATTTTCATGACCTGGCGGGCTTTAATATCAGCCGCCACCTGATTTAGATTGATCGCTTCCGGATTCCCGCGCTGATTGAAACCAACCATAATCATTGTAATAATGGCGATGAACAACAGCAGGTAGATCAGGAACGATGAATTTCGTGAATTCACGGACACCTCCAATATTTACATAGGACCCCTGTATGGGGTTGGTACCATGATTATACCAATCAAGGCACTCTGTTTCCAGAGTATGTCGATTCTATTCAGTGATTATTAATAAAAGTATTACAAAAATCCATCCCAATTCAGTTAAATGATGGACCGGATTTCCTCCAGGAAGATGCGATCCTGGGCTATCACGGTTTCAATCCATTCCATGATTGATGTCGATCCACCACCAGCCTGCAGGGTGGTGGTGTTCCAGTTCTCCAGTGGAAGGGAATGCAGAATCTGGATTACCTCCAACCTTGCTTGATAAAATTCCGCCAATGCCTGCCCGCCTATGTTATTTGGGTTAACCCTGTCTGTTCCGTGAAGAATGACGGCTTCTTTATTTTTACTGAAATGTTTCAACTGCGCAAGGTTGATCTCCACCTCCCGATCCCTGAGGTGGCAGACCAGGGCAGCCAGGTTGCTTTGTTTTCCCGGAAACGCATTCATCCAGGTGGAATCAGGCATATTTCTCAAAAGAGTATCAATCGCCGCGGGTGTGGCTTTCAGGAATGCCAGCATGGCGGTTGGGGTTTCTGGTTTGGGGAGGGTTCGTTGCTCCAAGTGGGTATCCAGCCATGGGTAAAAATTTTCCAGGGAGTGAGAACCAACCCCGGCAGGTTTCTGGATTTCAGATGAATGATGAATATGATAGGTTGTGATTCCAATTGCCTGTGCCGGGAGGATATCATCTTCATAACTATTGCCGATCATGACAACCGGCTCGTCGTTCCAGCCGATTTTGGCGAGAATTTCCGCGTAATATTCCGGGCTTGGTTTTGAAAAGTGGAAATTTTCATAGGTGGTAACCAGATGATAGGGGTACTTGATGACTGGAAGATTAGCCCATGCAAGCCGTTGATGGATTGCTGTTACTGGAAAGAGGGGATTGGTAGCCACAACCACCCGGTACCCGCGCTGAAAAGCTCGTTCCACGCATTCGATTGCATCTTTCCGGGGAGAGGTGATTGGCTGCAGGGAAGGAAAAACCTCTTCGTAAAACTTGATCAGGATTGGGTGAAGTTCATCCTTGGGGATCCCGATGGAAGGATAAAAATCGGCATCAAAGGCATGTTCCAGCGTGATGGTCGGATTGGTATTGCGTATCATGCTGCGCGTGGCATGCAGAAGGCAGGCTAACATCCGATCCGGTGACACCCGGCTGGAAAGTGCCTGCCCAAGAGCCTGGAAATATGCTGTTTGGAACTGCTCAAATGGATTGGTCAGCAGGGTGTCGTCCAGGTCAAACAGTAACGTGATACTCATTGTTCCTCAATAAACGCATCGGGTAAATCATGACATAAGCCACAACCAACATGAGGTTCCTTGACGATCCCCTGGGAACGCGAACAATAAGCTGTGATGATCACTTTTCTTTTCAAACCGGGAAGCTTTCGTTTGATGGATGCAGAAAGGGTCATATTTGGACATGAGTTTGCCTGGAGTATTCCGGGAACTGGACAGGCTTTACACAAGTCCGCAGTCCAATGATTTGGGGGAGGTTGATGCCCGATCAATCTACATTCTTCTGCATTTTTCCCGCGGTAATAGTCGCCATAAAAAAATTTACATTCTTTTCCGGCAGGTGTCCGCATGTTCACTCTCCTGATAGAAGGGATGGCATTTTTCCAGCGGGGGCAGCCAGAAAAATGCCATCCAATTTTTTGGGGTTGATTTCTGCCAACTAACTCATTACACGGGTTACATAGGATCCCGAGCGGGTATCCACGCGAATGGTGTCGCCCTGGCTGACAAAATAGGGAACGTCAACGTACGCGCCGGTTTCAACTTTCACCCGCTTTGTCACGCCAGTTGCCGTATCACCCTTGACAGCAATTTCAGCTTCCACGACCTTCAAATCCACCGTGGTTGGCAATTCGATATCAATCGGGTCGTTGTTATAGAATGTGAGTTTGACTTCCATTTCCTCTTTAAGGAATCCTGCCACATCTTCCAGGACATCGTGTTTGATGGGGTATTGCTCAAAAGTCTCGACATCCATGAAGTAGTACAGATCTCCATCGGTATAGAGATACTGTGCGTTATGAAATTCCAGACGAACATCCTGCACCTGAGCACCGGAGATGAATGTGCGTTCCAGCGTAGTCCCGGTGAGGAGGTTGCGTGCCTTGATGCGGATGGTTGCGTTGCCGCGCCCCGGTTTGTTATGGCTGTATTCCAAAACCTTGAATAAACCGCCATCCAGTTCAAAAGTCACGCCTTTACGAAGATCATTTACATCAATCATTTTTATATCCTTACATATTACCTTGAAATTAATCCGGTTGATTATAGCGCGTTGTGGTCATACTGACAAGAAAAAGGGCTGCATGGGTATCCATACAGCCCTTAATAAGGTGACCAAGAGCAGTTAGCCCAAGTCTGGCTCAATTAACCCGTAGGTTCCATCGCGGCGGCGGTAGAGGATATTGACTGCGTTGGTGTTTGCATTGAAGAAAATAAAGAAATTTTCGTGTCCCAGAAGAGCCATCTGTTCGAGGGCTTCATTTTCATCCATGGGAACAAGGGTGAATTTTTTCCGCCGGACGATCACGGGTGGTTCTTCAACTTCAGCCGGGATTGTCTCCTGGACTACTTCGGAAGCAGGGGTTCCATCTCCTCGCCCGCGGACGCGCTTTCCTTTTAGCCGCTCAATCTGGCGCTGCATTTTATCCACTGCGGCATCGATGGCGGCGAAAATGTCATCTGCACGTTCCTCGGTACGCAGAATGTAGCCGGGTCCTCGCAGGGTAATTTGTGTAACATACCGGTCAGCTGAGCTTCGTGCAGACTTGGAGTGGGATAAGTCCACCCGGGCTTCTTCTATATCATTCAGGAATCGATCCAATTTGGATACCTTGCGTGTGGCATATGTTTCCATGCGCTCGGTGGTTTCCATGTTCCTTACGAAGATATCTACTTTCAGGTCCATATTTTCCTCCTGTGAAATTGGGGTATGGATAAAATGGGTGTCTCAGAGACAATAATCAGCCCAATAAACTTTCCGGATGGGCTGCCAAACCTGCCCGTGCAAGGGTGATTCCGTACACCTTTCGTGCTCCAGCTTCCATCAGGGCGGTTGAACAAGCCCGCATGGTCGCTCCTGTGGTCGTCACATCATCGATCACGAGAATATTCTTCTCTTCCACTTCCTCAGAATGGGCAGTAAATGCATGACAAACATTCTCCCTTCGCTCCTGCCCGGTGAGACCGACCTGACTGGTTGTGTGCTGTGTGCGAACCAGCGCACGGTCAGATATTGGAATATCGAGAGCTAGGTGTAGTGGAATCGCCATATACTTGGATTGATTATAACCCCGTTCTTGAAAACGTTGTTTGCTGAGAGGCACTGGAATCATGAGATCAAATTCCCATTCAAGCGAACCCAGCAGGGAGAGGAGCAAGGGGGCAAATGTCTCTCCCAATCCGATGTTTCTTTCGTATTTCAATTGTTGGATTGCCTGTCGCAGAGAGCCGTGATAGATTCCCCACGAACGAAGAGCTGTGAAATCGGGCGGGTTGTTCCGGCATTCGTGACAAAGACTTGCATTTGGGGTGGGGGCACCACAAATGGGGCAGATGGGAACATCTTCCAGGCGGATTACCTGGTTCAGGCAAGAATGACACCAACGATCCCCCAGTTTCCCACAGCCGCAACATGCAGGGGGAAATACCCAATCCAAAGCATTCCACAAAAAATGATAGGATCGGTAGGGCAGCGAAACCTTGCCCTTTGGAATCATCCCTTCACTCCAGGTGGTTATTTTGTGAACATCTCACCAAGGGCGGACTGCATTAAACGGAGAACAGCCGGAGTAAGCAGAACAATCATGATGGTTGGAAAAATCAACAACGCCATTGGAATCAGCATTTTTACGGGTGCTTTATGGGCTTTTTCTTCAGCAATCTGGCGGCGCCGAATGCGCATTTGATCCGATTGGATGCGAAGAATTTTTGCCAGGCTGACGCCTAATTGTTCACTTTGAATAACCGCGGCGGTGAAACTGGTCAGCTCGGTCAGTCCAATTCGGTCTGCCATATCCCGCAGTGCTTCCTTGCGAAGTTTTCCAAGCTGAATTTCCCGTAAAACACGGGCAAATGCCAAGGATAATTCATTTTCCCATTTTTCGCATACTTTTTGAAGGGCAGCTTCAAATCCCAAACCTGCTTCCACGCAGATTGTCAGAAGGTCCAGCGCATCTGGCATTGCTTTTCGAATTTCATTTTGACGTCGCTGAATTTTGCTGGTCAGCAGCATCTGGGGCATTGCAAAACCCATCAAACCAGCCAAGACAGCAACCAGGACGATTCTGCTTGTTGGCCAATCTGCTGTTCCGAGGGTGAATGCCAGTACAATCACTCCAGCCAGGACAAACATCAACACAAATTGTCCAACCAGGACCATGGATGGGTCCAGGTTGGCTGGGCTGCCTGCAAGTTCCAGTTTTCTCTGGATGGATTGAAGTGCGTTTGCAGGCGTGAACTTGGTGGCAATTTCCCCCAACTTCCGTGCCACAGGCAGGATGACACGCTCCGAGAACGGTCGGGACAGTTCCAGTTTGCGGAGATCAACCGGTTCACCATCCTGGCTTAGTTCTTCAAGCCGGTCCAGCAAGGCGCGCTCGTCGGAGGTTTTGGGACTGCGAAGTCCAATGACAGTCAGAATAATTGCAAAAGCAATTATGGCTACAATGATGACAATCAGTAAAATATCCATCGCGTGATTGCTCTCCTTCCTTTGCTAGACCTCGATATCGGCAATTTTTGTCATCACAAAATAACCGATGATGATAAGAACTGCTGATACCCCAAGCGATATGTAACCACACATCCCACTTTCGGGTCTAAAAAATGTCATCATGTAATCCCTGTTCATGACATACAATAACAACATCAGGATTACTGGGAGCATGGATAGAAACCTGCCGGAATAGATTACTTGGGAAGTCAGAACCCGGATTTCCCCCTTAATCCGAACTCTTTCCCGAATGGTGTAAGAGATGGTATCCAGGATTTCAGCCAGGTTGCCGCCAACTTCCCGCTGGACGTTGATTGCAGTGATCACAAGGTCCAGGTCATCAGATGGAATTCTGGTTAGCAGGTTATCCAGGGCGCGTTCCATTGGAATGCCAAGCTGCATTTCCTGGACAACCCGGCGAAATTCATCACAAATGGGGGCGGGGAGTTCCTTGCTAACAGCTTCCATTGCCTGCATGGTGGAAAAACCAGCCCGAAGGCTGTTGACCATCAGGTTTAACATATCGGATAATTGATCGTTAAATTTGTGCAGTCTCTTCTTTTGTTCGCCTTTGACATACATTCCCGGAAGGAGGAATCCGATGAATGCTCCAACTGCGGCAAGCAGGAGCGATTTTCCTCCAATGACATACATTAAAACAGCCATCAAAAATACCGCTATGATCATGATGGCAATATATTCACCGGTTTTTATTTTTAAGTTCGCCTGTGCAAGATCCCGGGAAATTTTGTCACCGTAGGATGATTTGTCCACCCGGCGCGTGATCCAGTCCGTGAGAGGGGTGGCGGCAGCTTTACGGATCTCAGCCTGTTCTTCCTGGCTGACGTATCGATCAATTCGTTCATCAACACTGGTGCGCTCCGACCTGGCGGAAACCACGATGCCAACAATGAGCAAGAGCAGGGCAAGCCCTCCTCCAATTCCAAGAATTAAAATGGGATTCATATCCATTCCTGCCTTTCCAAGAAGGATTGGTCTGTGGTCGCAATCACCTTCGGCGTTCTCCCATACCAAATATGGAAGGTGATAACTTGATCCCGGCTGCATCCAGTTTATCCATAAATTTCGGGCGAAGACCGCTTGCGCGCAATCGTCCTTCCACTTTATTGGTGTTTGGATTGATGCCGGTTTGCTCAAAGAAGAAGAGGTCGGTTAATGTGATGATTTCACCTTCCATGCCGGTGACCTCACTGATGTAAACAACTTTACGCGTGCCGTCCCGCAGGCGTTCCTGGTGAATGATGAGATCAATGGCGGAGGATACCTGCTCGCGAATTGCCCGGACCGGAAGATCCATGCCTGCCATCATGGTCATGGTTTCCAGACGAGCCAGGGAGTCGCGCGGGCTATTGGAGTGGAGGGTTGTCATGGAACCGTCATGACCTGTGTTCATGGCTTGCAGCATATCCAATGCGGCTTCATCGCGAATTTCGCCAACAATGATGCGATCCGGACGCATACGAAGGGCATTAACCACCAGTTGCCGGATGGTGATTTCACCTTTTCCCTCAATGTTGGGCGGACGGGATTCCAATGTGACAACATGTTCCTGGCGTAATTGGAGTTCTGCTGCATTTTCAATTGTGATAATGCGCTCATCTGTTGGGATATACGAGGACAAGACGTTCAGTAAAGTGGTTTTCCCAGACCCGGTGCCACCCGATATTACAATATTAACGCGTGCCGTTACACAAGCTTTCAAAAATTCAACCGCCTCTGGTGTAATGGATCCATATTCAATCATTTGATCCACGGTGATCGGTTTTTTGGAGAATTTCCGGATTGTGATGACAGGACCGACTAATGAAATGGGCGGAATGACAGCATTAACACGAGAGCCGTCCGGCAGGCGGGCATCCACATAGGGACTGGATTCATCAATGCGGCGACCGAGTGGAGAAACAATCCGCTCAATAATCCGCATAACATGTTCATTGTTTTCAAAGGTCATGGGAACGCGGTAAATTTTCCCTTTTCGTTCCACATAAATATTCTTATGCCCATTCACCATGATTTCAGTAATGGTTTCATCTTCCAATAACGGCTGCAAAGGACCAAATCCAAGAATTTCAGCCGTGATCTGATCAAACATCCTTGCCCTTTCGGGCTTGGAGAGGATGATGTTTTCTTCACTGAGGATTTGCTCAAACAACTCGAAAATTGTGCGGCGAACCTCATCCACTTTTGAAACATCAATTGAGGGATTCAGGGTGGATAGAAGTTTTGTCTGTACCCGGTTTTTGATATCTGCGTATTTATCTGATACAGGACCCTGCGATGGTGGTACAGCGGGTCGAGATTGAGCCGGTGTGGCTGGGGTTTGTGATGAGGGGGTTACCGGATCGCTGTCATTTTTAATTCGCCTGAGGATGGACATGATTTATCCTTTCTGTGAGGCGGTTAGCGTTTCGCCGGGATGGTTGGTTGTTCTTCGCCTGCTTTGTTGATCAAGTCTTTCACGGAATCGGCAAGGGCAAGGATGCTTTTACCGGGTGTGGACCCGCGATTATCCACCATGAAGGGGACACCTTTGTTGATGGACAGGCTGACAATTCGATCATCTTCAGCAATGACCTGCAAGATCGGCTGCCGCAGGCTTTCGCCGACATTTTTGGGGGCGATGTTCAGTTGCTTGTTGTAGCGATTCATGACAAACAGGATGCGGCTGCGGGCGATGCCGGATTTATCCATCAAGTTGAGAAACAGGTTGCAGGATTTAATGGATGGAATATCCTGGGTTGTTACCAGAACAATTGCATCTGAAAGGTCCAGTGCGGTTTGTACAATATCGGTGAGGTAAGAAGTGGTATCTATGATTACCCACGAGTAGATTTTTTGAAGGTATTGGATGAGCTTGCTGAATTGTTCTCCGGAGACATTATCATAATGCTCCGGCTTTGGGGGGGAAAGCAGGACGTTGATACCCGTTGAGGTATGGGTCACCAGGACTTCGTGGATGATATCCGGATCCAGTTCGTCCACACGGGGAGCAAGATCCATGATGGTATTTTTGCCTTGCTCATTTAAAAATACTGCAATGTCTCCGTATTGAAGGTTTCCATCCACCAGGGCTACTGTTGTGTCGTCCTTCTGGAGTGCAATCGCCAGGTTCACAGCGATTGTGGTTTTACCAGAACCACCTTTTGGGCTGTAAACCGTGACAACCTTTCCAAAGTTGCTGCCGGCTTGAATGAAAGGTATAACCGGACCGGTTTGCCCTGAAGGACCAAGAACAACACCCGCTTTTCCACGTTCATCTGCTGCAACTGCACCTGCTCTTCGGATGGCGGATGTCAACTCGTCAATCATTGGGGGTTTGGCGAGAAAATCGCGTGCCCCTGCAAGCATTGCCCGGCGCATGTAGTTGGGATCATTTTGCACCGAGAGGATAACCACCTGGGTAAAAGGCACCTTGCGCCGGATTTGTTCTGTGGCGGTAATCCCGTCCATATCCGGCATGTTGATGTCCATGATGACCACATCGGGGCGGGTCTGTACGGACATATCCACAGCTTCTTTGCCTGTGCGGGCGGTCCCAATGACTTCAATCAATGGATCAAATTGAAGCATCCGGCGGATGCTTTCCCGCGTATCGGTGATGTCATCTACAATGAGTACCCTGATTTTTTCAGGTGGTGCCATGCTTGCTCCGTAAATTTAGGGGTGATGCCGTCCCGATATTGAAACCGGGACGGCATTAAGATTGGTCAGAATGAGCTTGCGATTTTCACTAAGGAATTTGCGGCAAGGGGTATGGAGGTTCTTCGTACATGGGCTCCACACCAAAGGGCAGTTTGGCTGGCAACGGGATTGCTTTCTGGTCCATGAGATATTGCTGGGTGACTGCATCGGTAACAAACTGGGAGCCATCGACAGGGTTGCGCATGGAGAGATTAATTCGGATTCCGGAAAGCATCATGTAGTTGAGCAGAACAGACTCCTGGGGAGAGACAATCAGTGTGACCACTTCCGGTTTTGGTGTTTCAACAGGAGCAGCCTCTTCACCTTCAGCTTCCTCTACTGGAGCTTCTTCGGCAACAATCTCAGTGGTTTCAAGAGGGAATTCGCCAAGTTTCAACACAATGGCATCCTGGATGATGTTCTGGCAGACCAGGCGCGGGCGCTGGGGTTCGGATGGCACGATGTACATGACTTCATCCATTAATTCGTTCAGTTCGGTTCGCCCGGTATAGGATGGTCCTTCAATCACCGTACCATCTGCCTGGGTAATGTTGCCAATATTGGTTGCCGTGCCCAGGATGAGTTCGCCTTCAAAACCACTGATCATTACCTGTCCGGTAAGGTTGGGCAATTCCGTCTGCCATTCCGGATCGACATCCACCAGCCACATGCAGCCAACCACCATCACGTGATCACCAGGGAGTAATCCGTAGGAGACTGAAGTCAAGCCATTTACCGGAATGGAAAGAGCCGTCTTGCCAGCTGGAATATCAAATGAGGGCGACCATTCATTTCCGCCCATATCTGTAATCAGGCTGGTTGTCAGAGGGATTCTTGCATCGAGATCGTAACGGGCGGTTTTGCCAATCACGTCTTCCTTGTCAATGAAGAATGTGCCCTCTATCAGTTCTTCCTTGGGGTATGCGATTGTGGCAAGCATTTCTTCTGTAATTGCCACACCACGCGGAATGGACTGGGCTGTGATGATAATATCTTCGGTTTCGGTCTCCACCTGGTCAGGAGTGATTTCTCCTGGTGAGGCAGGCTTGAGACTTCCACCAAAGTATTGAAAATATACATAGACGCCGCCGAGAATCACAATCAGTAACAGCGCCAAAACGATAATAAGCGCACCACCTTTTTTCTTGCCACCAGCCATTGTTTAATCCTCCTGGCGATTCAAAAATTCTTTCTGAATGTAGTAATTATACGGTAAAAACTGGAATGCGTGACCCAAATTGGGATATAAAACCAGGTGCAAGAACTGAGCCAATCAATGAATAATGATGATTCCACGAAGAAAGGCCCTGACGATTCAGGGCCTTTCGTCATGTCTAACTTGGTTGAATGGATTTGTTGGCAAGCCAACGTTGAAATACTAGATGGCGTCTGTAACTTTAGAGAACACACCACCAACTGCGGGTCCCAAAATGGCAAGAATAACAATCACAACAACAGCCACCAAAACGAGAATGAGGGCATATTCTACGAGACCCTGACCCTTTTCTTTCGGAGCAAATAACATAGCAATTCACCTCCTTTCTGCTCAGAATACTATTTACAACTAAGCCATATTATAGACGAATCTCTAGTTTATACAAGTACCCGCGCTTTACAAATACCTTACAACAAGATGAGTATTGCATCGTTTTTTTGTGGACTGCGTATATTGTTGTAGATTGAGAGTACATTGCTTGTTGAGGATAATTTTTAACGCTATAATAATCTCATCCAAATTGTGTTTGTTTATCCAACCGGAGCCAAAAAGGAGGCATCATGAGTGAAATATTTGACCAGGTAACCGGAGATCAGGATCCCTTGACCAAGTTGCTTGGGAAAATTCCTGGATTTAAGGGATACGTCGAGCGGCAGAGCCGGAGAGCTTCCGACAAACTTCTGCGGACAATGATTGCTGATCATTTCGAAGCCTTGTGGCAGCGGATTTCCGGCTTGCAGAAGGAATTGATCAATGAAGGCGAAATTGCTTACATTGACGATCTGGAATCCGCAGCCATTAAACTGCGCCAGTTTATTGACCGGGTTCGTACAGCATCGTATGGATATTCTGCATTTTTTGCGGCTGTCAAAATCGGGGAGGAAGAACTGGCAAAGCTGTATGAATATGACCTTGCGTTGTTAAATTCTGAAGCCGAGGTTGCCAACGCAATTGATAATGTGGAATCCTCCATTGGAACCGATGGATTAAAAGCAGCCATCCGCAACCTGACCACGCTTTCTCAACAGTGCGTGGACGCGTTTAACAAGCGTGCTGAAGTTATCCTGGGTGAATCCCAGTCCAGTTAATTCATCCGGAAAATTCACAGAAAGGGAGTCGAGTATCATGGCAAGAGTATTTGATGTTGTTGAATATCCAAGCGAGATGCTGGATGAAATTGTCCATCGTTTTCCCGAACAGGGGATTGCTGATTTGCGGATTGGTTCGCAGGTCATTGTCCGCGAGGCACAACGCGCCGTGTTCTTCCGGGACGGAAAAGCCCTGGATACGTTTGGACCCGGGCGTCATACGATTGTGACAGCCAATATTCCCATGGTTGTGGATTTGATCGGCAAGGTATTTAACGATCGAACTCCATTCACGGCTGAGGTGTATTACGTCTCCATGCGGGAATTTGCAGACCGAAAATGGGGGACTCCGCAACCCATCCTGGTTCGCAATCCTGGAATGGGGCTGGGCGTTGCACTGTTAACTGCATTTGGTTCGTACAGCTTCCAGGTGAGTGATCCGCAGCAGTTTGTTACCCAGATTGTTGGGGCGCAGGGGATGTATCGTACATCGGATATTGAAAACCGGCTGCGCTCAATGTTGCTTTCAAAGCTGCAGGATATTTTGGGTGAAACAGGTGCCAAGCACAGCGTGGCAGAATTAATCGGGCTGACTGAGGAAATTGGCGCGGGAGTGCGCGCCAAAGCCCAGGATGATTTTCTTGCGATTGGTTTGACCCTTAAGACCTTCTACCTGGCTAACTTGAAACCTTCCGAGAAATCTGCAGAAGAACTGCGCCAGATGGGCATGCTGGATTTGCAGACCTATACCCAGCTGCAGGCTGCGGATGCAATGCGGGATGCAGCCCAGAACCCCAGTGGTGGAGCTGGTTTGACTGCGGGTATTGGCGCTGGAATGGGAATTGGAGGTGCCATCAACCAGGCTATGCAAGGTATGACCGGGGCTGGTCAGGCGCCGCAGGGCGGTGGGGCAGCTCCAGCTGCGAGTGGAGCTGGCGCCATTCCATCCGTCATGACCCCTTCCGAGGTGGCAGGCATCCTTAAGGTTTCTGAAGAAGATGTGGTTGCAGCCATCACGGCGGGCGAATTGAAAGCCCGGAAAATTGGGAATGCCTACCGTATCAGCAAGGAAGCGCTTGAGGAATATCTCAAGGGATAAATTGAGTTTCGAATAAATGATAGCCCGGCAATATCTGCCGGGCTTTTCATCATCATGCATTTCGTCATGAGTGGAAATGCCATCTTTACCAAATATGATGACACAGGAATATGCTCATGAAACTTCATGAATATCAATCCAAAGCCATTTTTGCCAACTACGGGATTCCGATCCCACGTGGGCGGGTGACTGAAAATGCTGCTGAAGCGCGTGCAATTGCTGAAGAACTGGGAGGGCGGGTTGTTGTTAAATCCCAGGTCTTGGTGGGGGGGCGGGGCAAGGCTGGAGGAATCCGGCTGGCGAAAACAGCGGAGGAAGCAGAAACGGTGGCTGCCCAGTTATTGGGGATGACGATAAAAGGGCTTGCTGTCCGACGCGTGCTTGTGGATGAAGCTGCCAATATTGAAACAGAAATTTATCTGGGGATCACCAATGACCGCGCTGCTCGAAAACCGGTGATTATGGCATCCGCAGCCGGGGGTGTGGATATTGAAGAAATAGCCCGTCAATCCCCTGAGAAGATCTTTAAAGTTCATGTGGATCCATTGCTTGGGCTGCGGGAATATCAGGCAAGAGACATTGCTGCCTGCATTGACATTCCGCGGGAATATTGGAAGTCATTTATAGCAATTACACGGGGATTGTGGTGGGCTTACTGCGAAACTGATGCGACACTGGCTGAGATCAATCCGCTTGTGATTACAGCAAATCACCAGTTGATTGCCCTGGATGGAAAGATGGTGATTGATGATAATGCCTTGTTTCGGCGTCCCGCAATTGCAAGCCTGCGCGATGTGGATGAGGATACGGAAGCAGAGGTGGAAGCCCGGAAACATGGTTTGGCATATATCCAACTGGAAGGTCAAATTGGCTGTATGGTCAATGGGGCAGGTCTGGCTATGGCGACCATGGATATGATCAAGCTTCAGGGTGGAGAACCCGCGAATTTTTTAGATATTGGCGGTGGCGCCGGGGCGGATAAGGTTGCAGCAGCATTTCGGATCATTCTATCGGACCCAAAAGTCAGGGCAGTGCTCATCAATATTTTTGGGGGAATTACTCGGTGTGATGAGGTTGCGCGTGGAATATTGATGGCAATGACTGATGTCAAATCAACAATTCCGATGGTGGTACGGCTGGCGGGCACAAACGCGGAGGAGGGACGCAACCTGCTCAGGAACGCCCAAATGATTACCGCGGAGACACTTTTTGAAGCTGCCCAAAAAGCTGTTGCGCTTGTGGAGGGAGCCTGATATGAGCATTCTTGTTAATCAAAATACCCGGCTGCTTGTCCAGGGCATCACTGGTAAAGAGGGTCTGTTCCATACGCAGCAGATGGTGCAGTACGGAACCAATGTTGTGGCAGGTGTAACCCCTGGAAAAGGTGGTGATTGGGTGCTGGATGGAAAAATCCCCGTCTTTGATTCCACCAAAATTGCAGTAGAGTACACTGGTGCAAACGCCAGTGTGATATTTGTTCCTGCGCAGTATACGGCTGACGCCATCTTTGAGGCTGCAGATGCAGGCATTCCCTTGATCGTCTGCATTACCGAGGGAGTGCCGGTGCAGGACATGATGAAGGTGCGAAATTACCTGGATCAAAAGCAGGTCAGGCTGGTGGGTCCGAATTGCCCCGGATTATTAACGCCTGGAGAGTGCAAGGTGGGAATTATTCCAGGGAACATTGCAATCCATGGTGAGATCGGTGTTGTTTCAAGGTCGGGAACATTGACCTATGAAGTGTTATATGCCCTGCGCGAGGCGGGTTTGGGTGCATCCACCTGCGTGGGGATTGGGGGCGACCCCATCAACGGCACCAGTTTTCTTGATGTGCTTGAAATGTTTGAAGATGATCCGCGCACAAAACGGGTGGTCTTGATTGGCGAAATTGGGGGAACAGATGAAGAGAAGGCGGCAGATTTTATCGCCACGCGAATGACAAAACCGGTGGTTGCCTTCATTGCCGGACAAAGCGCCCCGCCCGGAAAGCGAATGGGGCATGCCGGGGCAATTATTGAAGGGGGGGCGGGAACTGCGGCTGAGAAAGTGAATGCCCTAAAACTTGCCGGAGTGCGGGTTGCCAACCATCCCGAGGAGATACCAGGATTACTCCATCATTAAACCAGATGCGATTATTTTAACCAAAACAAAGAGGTGCGTTCAGAGCACCTCTTTGTTTTGGTTTGGGGTATTTTGTGTGTTGGCTGGATAATGGACCAACTTATTTATTTACATGCCTGGAAACATAATCAACAGCATCTGCTACAGTGCGGATGGCGCGGGCATCGTCGTCAGCGATATTCAAACCGAATCGTTCCGATAAACCGTCAATCAGGAAGAATTGATCCATCGAGTCTGCTTTTAAATCTTCAATAAACCGTGTCTCCGGCTTAATGTTTTCACCGTCAACTTTTAAAACATCCACAATGACGGCTTTCACTTCTTCGTAATAATCCATTTTTACCTCCAATCGATTCCATTGCGATGTTTGAATTTTAACTTGCCTGTACAATCTGTCAAGGCATACAGGATTACCAGTTTTTGGAGATTAATTTCATCCGAAAGCGCATCTGCTGGTGGAGAAATTTTGGTATACTCTCCTTATCCTGTTGCAAAAGAATATCATGGATCACTTTCCCACTCTCCCATCCCGTAAAGCGGACCACATTCGCATCAACCTGGAAGAAGATGTTTCATCCGGTATGTCGGCTGGTTTTGATCGGCTGCGGTTTTGTCACCAGGCACTCCCCGAGATCAATCTTGAGGAAGTGGATACCAGGCTCTCTGTGTTTGGCAGGACATTAAATGCCCCGATTCTAATATCATCCATGACAGGTGGTACGGAAAAGGCTGCCGAAATCAATCAGAGGCTGGCGGAAGCAGCCCAAATGGCGGGGGTGGCACTTGGCTTGGGTTCCCAGAGGGCAGCTCTGGAAAATACTTGCCTTGTGGAGACTTTTCAGGTGCGAAAGTGGGCGCCGGATATTCTTTTGTTTGCAAACCTTGGGGCGATCCAGTTAAATTACGACTACTCCATCGATCAATGCCTGCGGGTCGTTGACATGGTGGAAGCTGATGGATTGATCCTGCATCTCAACCCGTTGCAGGAAGCTCTGCAGCCCGAAGGAGATGTCCAGTTCCGCGGCTTGATTGGTAAAATTGAAGAAGTGTGTAAAAAACTACCGGTTCCAGTCATTGTGAAAGAGGTTGGATGGGGGATTTCTGAGCGGGTGGCATTGATGTTGTTGCAGGCGGGAGTGTCGGCGATTGATGTTGCCGGGGCGGGAGGAACCTCCTGGTCGCAGGTGGAAATGTACCGTATGAAGGATGAAAAGCAGGCAAGCATTGCCTCTGTATTTCGTAATTGGGGGATTTCGACAGTAGACTCTTTGCGCATTGTCAGAAGAACTGCTCCCGGGCTGATGATCTTTGCGTCAGGTGGCATTCGTAATGGGTTGGAGATTGCCAAGTCCATCGCTCTTGGTGCAACAGTTGGGGGAATGGCGGGCCCCTTTTTGAAGGCGGCGATTATTTCGACTGAGGAGGTCTATGATCTTCTGCAAATCCTGCACAGGCAGCTCCAGTTAACTATGTTTGCTGCCGGTGCTGCCAACCTGGCGGAATTAAGCAGTATGCCATTAATGGATGATGGAAATTGACATGACTCAAATGACCAATATGCGACTGGCAGTGGAACAGGAATTGCAGGAGATTTTTCGGGAATTTTTTCCTGTAGAGAGTAATGACCTGCGCGGGATGCTGTATTATCATATGGGCTGGGAAGGTACCGGCAGTGGTCCGGAAGCACAGGGAAAGCGGATTCGACCATTGTTGGTTTTGCTGTGTGGGGCATCGGCAGGGGGGGATTGGCACCGGGCTTTACCTGCTGCAGCGGCAGTGGAAATAGTGCATAACTTTTCCTTGATCCATGATGATATTGAAGACTCCAGCGTGCTTCGACGGGGCAGGGCAACGGTGTGGAATCAGTGGGGGAGTGCGCAGGCAATCAATGCCGGGGACGCCATGTTCTCGCTGGCTCCCCTTGCACTTGCCAGGCTGGAACCCTCTCTGGGCTCTTCGGTAGCCATGGAGGCAATTCGAATTTTGTTTCATACAGCAGTTCAACTGACCCGGGGGCAGTACCTGGATATGGCTTTCGAAACCGAAAACCAGGTGTCCATTTCCAGCTATTGGGAAATGGTTGGCGGTAAAACGGCATCTCTTCTTGCTGCATCCGCCGAGTTGGGGGCATTATGTGCAGGGGCTGATGAATTGCTGCGGAAGGGGTATCGGACCTTTGGCTGGAACCTTGGATTGGCTTTTCAGGCTCTGGATGATCTTCTGGGTATCTGGGGGGATGAGGTGGAATTGGGGAAATCCACATCCAGTGACCTGACTACCGGGAAGAAAACGCTGCCGGTTCTGTATGGATTGGAACTGCAGGGTGAGTTTTCGCAAAGATGGCTGGCTGGACCCATTTCACCCAACGAAGCATTTCAAGCGGCACAGATGCTGGAAAAAGATGGAGCGAGGGAGTATACTCAATCCATGGCAGACCGCCTGACGCAAGAGGCACTGGCATCCCTGGATCGAGTCATTGTGGATCGTGCAACAGGTATGGAGCTTCAAAGCCTGGCGATGCAATTATTGAAGAGAAACCGATAGATCTTATTATTGATGGAATGAGAATATGGAATCGAAACAATCCATTTATGACGCAGCTGACCTGATTAACCATATCGACCTGGACCAACCAGCCATTCAAATTGCAGTCAAAAATATATTAACTGCGGTCGGTGAGGATCCGGAGCGGGAGGGCTTACTGAGAACGCCCGAACGGGTTGCCCGGATGTATGAAGAATTATTGGCGGGGTACCGGACGGATCCCCTGGCCATGGTAAATGATGCGTTATTTGAAGTGGAATATGACGAAATGGTCATCGTCAGGGATATTGAATTCTACAGTCTGTGTGAACATCACATGCTCCCTTTCATTGGAAGGGCGCATGTGGCTTATATTCCCCGCGGGCGGGTGATTGGATTGTCAAAGATCCCCCGAATTGTGGATATGTTTGCCAGAAGGCTCCAGGTTCAGGAGCGGATGACACGGCAGATTGCGGATTTTTTGTGTGAATTACTAAATCCCCAAGGGGTGGGCGTGGTTGTGGAAGCATTGCACCTGTGTTCGATGATTCGCGGGGTCAAAAAGCATGATTCCCGGATGACCACTTCCACCATGCTGGGAGTGTTTCGGACGGATCTGGCGCTGCGCATGGAGTTCCTGGATAATATCTCCAGAAGCGCGGAACCCTTGCACTTCTAATCCAAAACCAGGTCTTCCACGATTCTTGCCTGGCTTCCAGGGTATAACCTCCTGGCAAGCTCAGTCAGTTTGATTCCTGTGACGGGGTGCTGAAATTCGGGGCAGATTTCCGCTACTGGCAGGATGATGTGCACTTGCGCCCATAGCGTGGGATCAACAACCTGCTGATCGAACAAAATAATATCAATATCCATTGTTCGTGGTGCATTTTTATCTTCAGTGCGAATTCGACACAGCCTGGTTTCAATCTGTTTAAGGCTGGATTCCTTTAATGTTGCCATGTCCATCACAGTGTTGATTTCCACAGCAAGGTTTAAGAACCTGGGGGCATCATTCCGACCAACTGCATTGGTTTCCCACACCGAAGAAATGCGGGCAATTGGATGGGCTTCCCGCAGGAGGTGGATTGCTTTCGGGATATTTACTGTAGGATCGATATTGGATCCAATCAACAGGATCGCTTGATGCGCCATATTTCCCCTTAGGGATTCCACCTTTCAATTTCCACACCAACTGACCGGGAAAAGCGGACAGCCCCCGGTTTTTCCACCCGGACCCGTACACCTCTCACGCCAGTTTCTTTGAGAAGTAATTGAGCGATATCTGCCGCCAATGCTTCAACAGTATGCCTGCCCACTTCATTGGCATAGGCAAGCACCATTTTTGCCATTGACCTGTAGTTGACTGTGTCCTCAATATCATCAGAGACAGCCACTTTACTGATATCTGTAAAAATCACGATATTGATGAGAATATCCTGTGGCTGGGAGCGTTCGTTTTCGGAAATTCCAATGATTCCGCGGGCAAGTAAATGATCGATAAATATTTGATCCATGTCTGCCTTTCCAAGGGTTATTCGGATACTTCTATTTTACTTGAAGATCACCGCAGGTGTCTTCCTCCATCGAGGTGTAAAACCTCACCGGTGACGTAACCTGTTCCAGCGGCAAGGAACAAAAAAGCATGCACCAGTTCATCCATTGTAGCGAAACGGGGAATCAGAGCAGCCTGGGCGGCAGCTTGTGGATTGGATCCATCCGCAGCAGGGAGGATGGCACCAAGCGCCAAGCCGTTGACCGTGATCCTGGGGGCAAAGGAAATCGCAAGTGACCGGGTTAGAGCGGCAAGCGCAGCCTTGCTGATGGTGTAGGGCAGGTGATCGGCACCCGGTTGAAGAGCGCGCCAATCCAGGATATTGATAATCCTTCCCACATGGTCTTGGGGAAGAAGGCGGGCAAAAGATTGGGACAGCAGGAATGGGGCAGTTAAATTAATGTTGAGGTGGGTCTGCCAATCTTCCAGACTGGTGTCTTCCACCGTAAGTGGGGAGAAAATGGATGCACTGTTAACGAGAATTTCAAACGGGCGGATATTCCATGCGGTTTGCACCAAATGGAGCACATCCGGGGGATTGGAAAAATCACATGGAAGGATTTCAACCTTCCTGCCAAGATCCTGGATACGTTTGGCAGTTTCTTCGGCTGCGCCAGGAGAATGGGCGTGGTGGAGGAGGATGTTTGCACCAGCCCTGGCGGCGCCCAATGCCAGTTCCCGCCCAATGCGGCGGGCTGCACCGGTAATTAGGATGGTCTTATTTAGTAGTGGTAAATCAGGTTGATGCATTTTGCGCCTCACCAGAGACTGCATTTTTTCGCTTGAATATCTGATGGACGGATATTCCCAAAATGACCAGGGCAAAGAGCTGTACCTGGCGGAACCGATCCAAAATCAGTGCGCCTTCTCCATGAAATGTATCAATCAATAGGAGAATGAATGATGTGCAGGATAGAAATATTAAAAAACGGATCCCTGATGGGTAAGGGTGGATGGTTTTTCCCGGAATTATTAACCAAAGGATGACCATGGCTGAAAGGATATGATAGATTTGCGTGGGATGGCGGGTGGCACCCCAGAGTTCAATTCCCCAGGGCAGGTTGGTGGGAGTGCCATAAGCATTTCCGGAAGCAAGATTTGCCAGACCGATGAAGATGGAAATAACTGCCAACATTGGCGTCAGCGAGTCGAGGGTTGCCCAAAATGGCAGATGTTTTTGTTGACTGTACACAAGAGCAGCAATCAAGGCGATGATCAGTCCGCCAGAAACGTCGAACATTTGCGTATTTGGGATGAAAGCGCTGATCCAGTTTCCACGAAATGCCTCAGGATGGAGAAGGACAAATATGAACCGTCCCCCGATCAACCCGGCAAGGAGGGAGAGAAACACCAGGTTGTAGAGGTTGGAGGCAGAGATTAGACGTGTTATCTTTGGCAGGGATTTTTCGCTGATGGTTATTCCAAGCCAGATGCCAGCCAGGATTAACAAACCAGATGTTTGAAGCGCAAGAGGACCGATGTTGAGGATGGGAAACATGACCTGTTATTCCTTTATTAACATTTCCACCTTTTGAATCAGGCTGGCTTCCGGGACAGGTCCTCCGATGATCACTTCGCGGATCATGCCCTGGCGGTCGATCAGAAATGTTGTGGGTAGAGCCTGGACACGATACAACTGGTTCACGCTCCCGTCAGAATCAAGAAGAATAGGAAAAGATAATTGATAGGAAGAGACAAAAGACTGGATACCTGCCAGCGAATCCTGGCTTGTTGTGTTGACAGCAACAATCTCGATCCCTTCCTCTTTCCATTGGGAGTACACCGATTGAAAAGCGGGCATTTCCGCTTTGCACGGCGAACACCAACTCGCCCAAAAGTTCAGAATAACTACTTTCCCCTTGAGGTCGCCAAGCTGGAGGGATGAGCCCTGAAGATCGGGAAGCGAAAAATCTGGTGCGGAAAAACCCGCACGGGGGGCGCTGGCGGACTGATGGACAGGTAATGGTAGAAGGAAGGATGTCAGACCAATCCAGAGGATGGAAAAAATAATGGAGAGTATGGAAATTGGGGTGAAATGTCGAATGATCCAGTTCATATTGATTCCCGTTTTGTCACCATTAAGTCATTATAGCATTGGACGAATAAACTTGACAAATATGGGTGGAATTGATACCATCATATCATCCCACCCCCCAGGGGGGGGATGGACGAGGAGAAATGATGAAAAATGCAGATGTGATGACTCGTTTGAAAATTGCGGAAGGGCACCTTCGAGGAATTCAAAAAATGGTTGAGGAGGATGCTTATTGTATTGACGTTATTCGGCAAATCCAGGCGGTACAGGCTGCATTGAATAAAATCGGCGGGATGATTCTGGAAAATCACCTTAATTCCTGCCTGATTACAGCGGTGCAGGGAGATGATCCCAACGAACGGGAACGTGTCTTGAAGGAAATTGTTGATGTTTATAATGCAGCAACACAGGTTTAATTAATAAAGGAGCATAAAATGAAAACGATTACATACCATATCCCTGCCATATCATGCGGGCACTGTATCCATACGATTAAGATGGAATTGGGTGAGTTACCGGGAATTCAGAAGGTGGAAGGAGATCCTCAGACCAGGAAGGTGACTGTTGAGTTTACTGAACCGGCGACCGAGGATCAAATTGAAAAGCTGCTTATGGAAATCCACTATCCGCCCCAGAAGGAATAGCCAATCCATTTCTGATCTGGAAAATACAAAACAGCCTGCTGAATGGCGGGCTGTTTTGTATTCATGATAAAATCAGGATCATACAGGAGGCAGAAATGCGTATAGCTATTGCGTGCGATCATGCGGGATTCCTTCTAAAACCGCTTGTGATATCAGTGGTACAAAATCTTGGACATGAAGTGCTGGATCTGGGTACATACAACACAGACAGTGTGGATTATCCGGATATTGCTGAAAAAGCCGGACGGGAGTTGCAATCCGGTTTGGTGGATCGGGCGATTATACTGTGCGGGTCGGGGGTGGGCGCATGTATTGCAGCCAATAAACTGAAAGGGGTGTATGCTGGCGTCTGCCACGATACCTATTCCGCCCATCAAGGGGTGGAGCACGATAATATGAACGCCTTATGCCTTGGTGCCCGGATTATTGGTCAGGAATTGGCAAAGGAAATAATTATCGCATTTCTGGGTGCAAAATTCTCGACGGAAGAACGGCATCATCGCCGATTTAACAAAATCGTTCAATTGGAACAATAATATTTGTAATATTGGGAGCCAGGAACGATGGGAGAGATCAGCTTCTGCCATTGTTCCTGTATGGAATCACGATGGATGGTAATTCTCAACCTGTAACAATAACATTCTGTTTCAGGTTATAATCGAACAATTCCTAATGGAATTATTCCTTTCAATTATTTTCAATTCAAAATGAGGATGCAGCAATGGATATTTTTGAGAAATGTTTTGCTTTCCAGGATGCTCGTGAAGCAATTGCCCGGGGGGTTTATCCATATTTCATTCCAATGACAGAAAATGAGGGATCGGAAACCGTTTTTCACGGCAGACGATTGATTATGTGCGGTTCGAACAATTACCTTGGATTGACAACCCATCCCAAGGTGCGTGAAGCAGCCATACGGGCTGTGGAACGGTTTGGTACCAGCTGCACCGGTTCCCGCTTTCTGAATGGGACACTGGAACTGCATGAACAATTGGAGCACGAACTGGCGGAATGGGTGGGCAAAGAGGCTGCCCTGGTATTTTCCACGGGGATGCAGACCAACCTTGGCACCGTCAGCGCATTGGTGGGGCGAGGGGATGTGGTTATTCTTGACAAGGATGACCATGCCAGTATTGTGGATGGTGCCCGGCTGGGATATGGGAAATTGGAACGTTTCATCCATAATGACATGAATCATCTGGAACGGGTACTGCAATCCATCCCGGATACTGTGGGAAGGCTGATTGTTGTGGATGGCTTGTTCAGCATGGAAGGCGACCTTGCTGACCTCCCCAACATTGTGCCCCTGGCAAAAAAATATGGCGCACGTATTATGGTTGACGATGCCCACGGCATGGGTGTCCTTGGTGGGGGCAAAGGAACGGCTGCTCATTTTGGATTGACAAACGATGTCGATTTGATCATGTCCACCTTCAGTAAATCCTTCGCAAGCCTGGGCGGATTTATTGCTGGAGATGATGATGTTGTCCACTACATCAAACACCATGCGCGGGCATTGATTTTCAGTGCCAGCATCCCAGCAGGGAATGCTGCTGCTGCACTGGCTGCCTTGCAGGTGATGCGTGAAGAACCTGAACGCATCTTCCGGGTCAACCAGATTGCCGAAAAAATGCGGGCGGGTTTTCGCAGTCTTGGTTTTGATATCGGTCATTCTGTAACACCCGTTATCCCCATCATCATTGGCGATGATGAACGGACATTTCTCTTTTGGCGGGCGCTGTTTGATGCAGGTGTTTTTGTCAATCCGGTTATCAGCCCGGCTGTTCCGCCCGGACGACAATTATTGCGCACCAGCTATATGGCTACGCATACGGATGAACAACTGGATCGCGTTCTGGAAATATTCTCTGTGGTTGGAAAACAACTGGGTGTAATTTCCTGACATCATTCGGTTGAAAAAATCAGAGTGCTCATCGAATGGGCACTCTGATTATTTTCTATAATGATATTTCAACACTCACTTGATCCATGATGACAGCATTGGGATTTATGGCTGTTTCAGGATATAAAGGATCCCAATCGTATTTGGACCACAATGGCTGGCGATGGTTGCTCCAGCATATGTGATGTGGATTTCATCAATCTTCGCCAGTTTCTTCAGCTCGATTTTGAGGTATTCGGCATCAGAATCGCAACCTGTATGGGTGATAAAAATCCTGTGAAGGTCAACGTTGGGGAGCAGGGATTCAAAATCCTTCAACAGGCTTTGGAGTGCTTTTTTGCGAGTGGAGGCAATTTTTTCCTTAACCCCCATTGTTCCATCTTGGCGAACTTCAATGACAGGTCGGATTCTCAAAAGGCTGCCCATCACCAGTTCCAGGGCATTGCATCGACCTCCCTTGTAGAGATAATCCAGGGTGTCAATGATAAATGTGGAATGAACCAGCGGGCGGGTTGCCTCAATTTCCTTGCAGATGGCATCAAGTGGGTATCCCTGGTCGCGCAGTTCGGCGGCTTTGCAAACCAGCAAGCCAATCCCCGTGGAAAGGTTGAGCGAGTCGATCAAACAAATATCATTACGACCCAGTTGTGCCATTGCCAGGCTGGCGTTTTGCATGGTTGCCGAAAGTTGGGAGGAAATACCGATAAAAATCTTTTCTCCCGGAGTGTTAAAATATTGTAGAAAATCACCCACCGAGGGGGCGGCAGTTTTGGGCAACTGGCTGGTTTTGGAAACCTCATCGAATAACTGGGCAAGTTTAATTTCCCCATCCCTGAGGTTTCGATTTGCGATAAAAACCTGCAGGGGGATCACTTGCAGGTGAAAACGATCGATTAATTCCGGATTGAGATCGGAGCAGCTGTCTGTCAGGATTTCTATCATGGCTTCACCATTCCGGGCGGGGGTGGATACAGTCAGGATTATAGCACAATGAATTTATTGAGATGAATAGTTAATTTCAAAAATAACCATCCCCGGTTTAGAACCAGCGGCGTTTCTTGAAAAAGTAGAGCATCCCGGCGGCAATTAAGAGAAAAATCAACCACGCCATTGGATATCCCCATGGCTTGGAAATTTCCGGCATAAAATGAAAGTTCATTCCGTATACCCCAGCGATGAAAGATAGCGGAAGGAATATGGTTGAGACAATTGTCAGGGCTTTCATAATCTCATTCAGTCGGAGGGAGGTTGAATTCAAATAGATGTCCAGGTCACCCGCAACAATATCCCTCAAGGATTCAATCATGTCCTGGATTCGCACCAAGTGATCATAAATATCCCGGTAATAAATTTGAACCTGCGGTTTGATTTGCGGAAAGTCATCCCGGCTGAGACGGTTCATGACTTCCCGCTGGGGGAGGATAATTCGTCGGATTGCCAGAAGACCATGCTTGATCTGAATTAATTGCTCCAGCGTTTTCGGGTTTGGTTTTTCCAACACCTCATTTTCCAGGCTGTCCATTGCTTCTTCGATTTCATCAATCACTGGCGTGTAGTTGTCGACAATATCATCCAGAATGGTGTGGCAGAGGAAATCGGCGCCATGTTTGTATAATCTCTCGTCCCGACTGAGCCGTAGCCATACAGATTCCACGGGAGAAGGTCCCTCATCCAGGAAAAAGGTCACCAGGTAATTGGAGCCGAGGAAGAAATCCAGTTCCTGGGTGGTAATATCATCCATCGACTGGTTTGCTTTGATGACATGCGCAATGATAAAAATATAGTCGTCAAATTCGTCTATTTTGGGAGTCTGGTATCCGATACTCAGACAGTCTTCAATTACCAGGGGGTGAAAATGAAACAGGTTGACCAGGATATCCTGGATTTCTTCAGGTGATGGGTATTCCAGATTGATCCAAAGCAAACCCGATGAATCGGATCTTGCCTGGATCAGCTCATCACTATTCAGGTTGTATTGGCATGTTCCGTCGGAAGAGAAATGGAAGGATTTAATCATGGTTCACCTCTTTCCATGCATGAGTATAACTTCTTTTTGGGGGATTGCGAAGCATGGTCATTCATGGACAATTCCTGTTATCTTGGTTGCAATTTCAGGGTTTGTGTGTACAATTATTTATGACAACCCTGCTGTTTCCATTATAGACACTGCGATTGATAAGGAGGTGTGCCAGTGGCAGAAAAAAAGAAAGAATCCTGTGTTCAACCATCCAAAGGACCGATCCTTGAGATCCCTGCTGAAACTGCAGAATCATCAGGATCTGTTCCCCCAACCAAGGAGGTGACAAAAATGTTGGCAAAAGTAGGAAAACCAGCCCCAGATTTTGAATTATCGGCATTTCAAAATGGCGGTTTTAAAAACATCCGTTTATCGGATTATAAGGGAAAGTGGATTGTCATTTGTTTCTACCCCGGTGATTTCACATTCGTCTGACCTACGGAATTGTCGGCAGTTGCCGTCAAATATCCTGAACTTCAGCAATTGGGTGTGGAAGTCCTTGCAATGAGCACGGACAGCCGGTTCTCTCATAAAATTTGGCAGGAAGAAGAATTATCCAAGATGGTCGATGGGGGAGTGCCGTTCCCGATGCTCTCCGATGCCGGTGGAAAAGTTGGTACAATTTACGGAGTGTACGACGAAGACAGCGGTGTTGATATTCGCGGGCGTTTCATTATCGACCCGGATTTTGTCATTCGTGCAATGGAAGTGATGACCCCCGAAGTTGGCAGGAACGTGTCGGAATTAATCCGCCAGGTGAAAGCCTTCCAGCATGTGCGGGCAACAGGAGAGGTTACACCTTCCGGGTGGCAGCCTGGGAAAGCTACCTTGAAACCCGGTCCAGACCTGGCAGGCAAGGTTTGGAAGCAGTGGAAACCGGATCAGGCATTTTAGTATCCGGTTGGTAAAATCTGACGGCAGGGTGAACGTACCTGGATGGGATAAACCTTCCAGGTACGTTTTGATTTATAATCAGGAAAAGGAGACAACCATGACCGAAATGAATATTGATCAATTTTTCAGTGATCTTCCAAATTACTTTTTACCGGAGAAGGCAGTTGGTTTGAATACATCCATCCAAGTGGTACTGACGGGAGATAAGGGGGGAGAGTGGGTTATGAAGATCCGTGATCAAAAATGCACGGTGGAAAAGGGGACCATGGAGAACCCGGCATTGACCATTACGGCAGATGCATCTGATTTTTATGCGATCTTTAAGGGAGAAATGGACGCCACCCGTGCGTTTATGATGGGGAAAATTAGAATCCAGGGAAACATGGGGCTGGCAATGCGTCTAACCAGCCTGTTCCGAACCAGTTAGAGAAATGATTGACAAAAAAAAGACGGGCGCCAGCCCGTCTTTATTGTGGATCGTTGATCAGTACAAACCCCAGTCGTCCGCCAGACCTTCTTCCATCATGGAGAAATCCCAGGCTTCCATGCCGAAATCGATAAACGATGGTCTCTCCAGTGTCTCTTCTGCTTTTTGTCGGGTGGATTCAAGCATGGCAGGTCCATAGGGACAGAATGGTGTTGTTAGAATCATTCGGATAACGACTTGGTCTTCTTGTATGGATACATTCCGGACGAGACCCAACTGAATGATATTGAATCCAAGCTCTGGATCCACAATCTCCTTGAATGCTTCCCGTAATTTTTCGCATAATTCAGGAAATTGGCTTTCAGCTTCCCATACTGCGGGATTGGAACCGGGTGTGTTACTCATAAGGGATTCTCCTTGGGTTGGGGACGAGGAATCAGAAATGTACAGTGACGATCACCACTGAGAACGCATTGAATTTTTTCTGCGGGAATATCAAGGATGGTGGAAATCAGGGTTTGATCAATCGTACAGACTTCTGGGTGCGAGTGACCAATGTGATAGTAGGGGCATGTAATCTCGCGGATATGATAGTGATCCCCGTCCGCTTCCCACTCGACTTCAAAACCCTCCTGGGCAAGAATTTCCTGCAGGAGTTTAATCCTGCCTTCCAATGGCAGGTGCTCTGCTTTCTTGCGGTGAGCTGCTGCCAGTTTGGCAGCCATCTGGGTAAAAATCCGGTTGATCGCTTCCTGGGGAAGCGCTTCCTTAAGCTGGTCAAGCAAACGATCAGTTAACTGAAGGTAACGTGTTGGATACCGTTCCACACCTCTTTCCGTCAGGGAATAGACCAATCGCGGTCTGCCAACACCATGCCTTTCTTCATCATATTGAATTAAACCGTCTGCTTCCAGATTATTCAGGTGATGCCGGACAGAAATTGCATTAATTCCCACCGCTTCTGCCAGGTCATTAATGGACGAGCGGGGATTTGAGTGCAGAACATCCAAAATCCGTTCCCGGGTACTTTTCATGCGATGAGTATATCACAAGGCTTATCAATTCGTCAATATTATATATAAATATCATAAATATTGACCTAAAGAAGGCTGTGTGGTATAATCCGGGCGTTCAAATAAAACAGGCTGTCTTCCGCATACTGGAAGAAATAAAAGGAGTATTCCTAGATGAGCGATCTTGAAATCCGCAATTTACATGTCCAAATCAATGGCAAGGAAATTCTCAAGGGTTTTACCCTGGACCTTCCCAAAGGAGAAGTCCATGCCATTATGGGTCCAAATGGAACCGGCAAGTCTACCCTTGCGTACACCCTGATGGGGCACCCATCTTATGAAGTAACGGAAGGGGAGGTAATCTTTAAGGGACAGAATATCCTGGATTTGGAGCCTGATGAGCGCAGCCGATCCGGGATTTTCCTTGCATTTCAATATCCTGTGGCAATTCCGGGCGTGACAGTTGCAAATTTCCTGCGGACAGCGGTTAATGCCCGCCGGAAAGCAGAAAACCCGGATGACAAAGGAATCTCCATTCCCGAATTTCGGCGGATGCTGAAAGACAAAATGAGCATGCTTAAGATGGACCCGGCATTTGCAGGAAGGTACCTGAACGATGGCTTTTCAGGTGGTGAGAAGAAACGAGCCGAAATTCTGCAGATGGCAGTGCTGAAGCCAGAAATTGCCATTCTGGATGAAACCGATTCGGGTTTGGATATTGATGCTTTGCGGATTGTCTCGGAAGGCGTGAATACGTTGCGTGGACCGGAACTGGGTGTGCTGGTGATCACACACTATCAGCGCATTCTAAACTACATCCGCCCGGATGTAGTCCATGTGATGATGGATGGACGAATTGTGGAATCTGGTGACGCGGACCTGGCACAACACCTTGAAGAACATGGGTATGATTGGGTGCGCGAAAAACTGGAGAATGGCACTGTCTCCTGATTCTGATTGAAAGGTTTTACTGGAGCAGATTCCATTGATGATTGGAGGTAGAGAATGAGTAATGATCCCCAGGCGGATCTTCTTGAAGGATTTGGAAATTATCGCTACGGATTTCAAGATCCGGATGTTTCGGTATTCAAAACAAGGAAGGGCTTGGACCGGGAGGTTGTGGAACAAATTTCTGCCATGAAGGGTGAGCCCGAGTGGATGCTCCAATTCCGCCTGCGAGCCCTGGAGCATTACCTGCAGCGTCCCATGCCCACCTGGGGGGCAGACCTGACCGGGTTGAACTTGGATGAGATTTATTACTATGTGAAACCAACCGACATGCAAGGCAAGAGCTGGGATGACGTTCCTGATACCATCAAACAGACGTTTGATAAACTGGGTATTCCCGAAGCAGAGCGAAAATTTTTGGCTGGGGTTGGTGCACAGTATGAGTCTGAAATGGTGTATCACTCCATCCAGGAACACCTGGAAAAACAGGGTGTCATCTTCTTGAGCATTGAAGATGGTTTACGCCAGCACCCCGAATTGTTCCGCCAGTATTTTGGGACGGTCATACCGATTGAGGATAACAAATTTGCTGCACTGAACAGCGCGGTCTGGTCCGGTGGGTCTTTTGTGTATGTTCCCAAGGGTGTAAAGGTTGATCTTCCCCTGCAGGCATATTTTCGGCTGAATGTTGCCAATATTGGGCAGTTCGAGCGCTCCATTATCATTGCTGATGAGGGTGCGCAGGTACATTATGTGGAAGGTTGTACGGCTCCACAATATACCACTGACTCCTTCCACAGCGGGGTGATTGAAATTATTGTGAAGAAGGGTGCCCGGGTCCGTTATACCACCATCCAAAACTGGTCCACCAATGTATACAACCTGGTGACTCAACGAGCCGTGGTGGAAGAAAATGGAGTCATGGAATGGGTGGATTGTAATCTTGGCTCCAAGGTCACAATGAAATATCCGTCCTGTTACTTGATGGGACCGGGCGCGCGTGGGGAAATCCTGTCCATGGCGTTTGCCGGACCAGGTCAGTCGCAGGATGCAGGCGGCAAGGTCATCCACTTTGCACCAAATACCAGCAGTAAAATTACCTCGAAGTCCATCAGCAAAGGCGGAGGGCGTTCTTCGTATCGGGGTTTGCTGAAAGTGCACCCGGAAGCAGTGGGAGTGAAATCCAATGTAGTCTGCGATGCCCTGATTTTGGACCCACAATCCCGCTCGGATACATACCCATACATTGAGATTGATGAACAGGATGTTACCATCGGACACGAAGCAACTGTTTCCAAGGTGGGGGAGGAACAATTGTTTTACCTGATGAGCCGCGGGTTGAGCGAGGAAGAAGCCACAACGATGGTGGTTTCGGGCTTTATTGAACCGCTTGTCAAAGAATTGCCAATGGAATATGCGGTTGAAATGAACCGTTTGATCCAGTTGCAGATGGCAGGCTCTGTGGGGTAAGGAAAGGAAAATATTGATGACGACAGAAAAACCGCAGGTGGTTGTGCGAACCCGCCGACCCGATTCCAAACCCAAACAATTCCAGTTTACAGAAGATCAGGTTCGACCTGATGTACCGGCTGCTCTGCATACTTTTCGAAAGCACGCCTGGGAAATCTACCAGGGGTTCCCAATGCCGGATATACAGCAGGAAGCCTGGAGGCGGACGGACCTGCGAAAACTGCAGGCGGATCAATTTGAAATCAAAACAAATGGAAAATCTGAACCAGTGCCAGCTTATTTATTAAAACCACTGGCGGATGACCCACATGGAGGTCAGTTAATCCTCACACCGGCAGGAACAGATGGTTTTTTGCTGCCGGAGCTTGCCCAACAAGGTGTGATCTTCACGGACCTGCTTACAGCAGAAAAGCAACATGGGGAGTTGCTTGGATCCCTGGTTGGAAAAACGGTCCCGGTTGAATCGGGGAAGTTCAGTGCCATGGCTGCCGCCCTGGCAAATACCGGTATGCTCCTTTATGTGCCGCGCAATGTCCATATTCCCCAACCGCTCCATACGATTCTCTGGACACCGGGTTCAGGGCAGGCATTTTTCTCTCACATCATTATCTGGTTGGAAGAAGGCGCTTCAGCAACTTTTGTTTATGAAATATCCTCTCCCCAGGAAGGGGATGGGCAAATCCTGCATGCCGGGATTGTGGAAGTGCATGTGGGTGCTGGTGCCCAATTGCGGTTTGTGGAATTGCAGTCACTGGGGGAGAACGTCTGGAATTTTACACACGAGCGTGCAAAGGTTGGGCAGGATGCCAACCTGGACTGGGTGTTCGGGGCAATTGGCGGACGATTGACGAAAAATTTTAGTGACCTGGACCTGGTTGCACCCGGTGCAGTTGGGAAAATGTCTGGTTTCTATTTCACCGAACATGACCAGCATATGGACTATGATTCCCAACAAAATCATCTGGCACCACACACAACCAGCGATTTATTATTCAAGGGTGCGTTGATTGACCAGAGCCGGGCAGTCTGGCAGGGAATGATCTATGTGGCACCAGGGGCAATGAAAACAGATGGATACCAGGCAAACCGCAACCTGATCCTCAGCCGTAAAGCTCGCGCGGATTCGATTCCGGGTCTTGAGATTTTGGCGGATGATGTCCGGTGTACGCATGGGGCGACCGTCAGTAAAATTGACGCTGACCAGGTGTTCTACCTAAAAGCCCGCGGCATTCCCGAGGTTGAAGCGGAGCGCCTGATTGTGGAGGGTTTCTTTGATCAAATTATGCAACGCATCCCGTTTGAAGGTGTTCGGGAACGTTTCCAGCAAGCGATTCACGATAAGATGAACCGATATCGGTCTTCATAATCGTAAATATGCTAAAATTAAATGTGCAATTTCGGTTATGGATTGGGAGAAAAGTATGTCACCAGTGCCTTTTATGAGACCCCCTCAACCTGAAAATACCTATGAGGTTGGGGATATGGTGGAGGTGTTTTGTGACCATGAGAAAAATGGTCAGCGGATTCGTGGATGGCTGCGGGGAATTGTTGTCCAGGTGGATGCCAAGATGGTGGCTGTGCAGTTCCGTTCAGATGTCTTTTTAACAGATGGCTGGATGGTGCCGGATCATATTTTATGGTTTCCACAGGATTCCAGCAATCTTCGTATCCCGATCCGCAAACAAAACAAATCTGAACTACCGAGAGCTTACTAGGTTGATGTAATGAATCCGCTGGATATTGAAGCCATTCGAAAAGATTTCCCGATCCTGCAACGCGAAATTCATCCAGGAAAACAACTTATTTACCTTGATTCGGCGGCAACTGCCCAAAAACCGACCCGGGTAATTGAAGCAATGGACCGGTACTACCGCTGGTCCAATGCAAATATTCACCGCGGGGTGCATGTGCTTGCAGAAGAAGCAACCATGCTCTATGAGGATGCCCGGAGAAATGTTGCTGGGTTCATTGGAGCCAGGGACTCTCGTGAAATCATCTTCACACGGAATACAACTGAAGCGATCAACCTGGTTGCTTATTCCTGGGGGCGGGCAAATTTACAGGCTGGTGATGTCATCATTCTGACAGAGATGGAGCATCACTCCAACCTGGTTCCATGGCAGATGCTTGCCCAGGAACGCCAGGTACGCCTGGAATTTATCCCTGTGACAGATGATGGCTTATTGGACATGGAGGAATATCAAAAACTGTTGATGCTTGCTCCAAAACTGGTTGCATTTACACAGATGTCCAATGTACTTGGAACCATCAATCCTGCAGGCGAGATCATCCGTTTGGCACACGATGCTGGGGCAATCACTCTGGTGGATGGTGCTCAATCCGTCCCCCACATCCCAGTGAATGTGGTGGATTTGGACGTTGATTTTCTGGCTTTTTCCGCTCATAAAATGTGCGGACCCATGGGAAGCGGCGTCCTCTATGGAAAGACGGCTCTCCTTGAGAAAATGCCGCCATTTTTGGGCGGTGGGGACATGATTCGCAAGGTCATGCTGCGGAGTTATGCTCCCAACAGTATCCCCCATAAGTTTGAGGCAGGTACGCCTGCCGTGGCGGAAGCCGTTGGACTGAGTGCCGCAGTGGATTATCTCAACTCCATTGGGATGGATGCAATTGCTGCTCATGAGCATGAGATCGTCTCCTATGCATTGGAGCAATTGAACCAAATTCCGGGTGTGCGTATTTTGGGTCCGGATGCGGATCGTAAAGGTGGAGTGGTTTCGTTTACCATGGATATTGCCCATCCGCATGACGTGGCACAAATCCTCGATCGTCATGGAATTGCGGTCCGCGCCGGGCATCACTGTGCAATGCCGCTGCACGACAGGTACCAGATTCCTGCGACGACCAGAGCGAGCTTTTATATTTACAGCACCAGGGAGGAAGTGGATCACCTGGTTCAGGGACTGGAACAGGTGAAAGCGATTTTTGGGTGATATTGATGGATGATCTTTATCGTGAAGTAATCATTGAGCATTATAAAAATCCGGGCTTCCGAGGAGAACTGGACCCCCATGACATTTCATTTGAGGATGAAAACCCGCTCTGCGGGGATCATATCCGCATTGATTTGCGTGTCAATGAAAATGAAGTGGTTACCGAGGCGGCTTTCAGCGGGCATGGGTGTGCCATTTCCCAGGCATCTGCCGACCTTCTCCTGGAATTTATTATTGGGAAAACTCTTGATGAAATCCGTCAACTGACCAAGGATGATCTTTTGGAACTGCTGGGAATTGAGCTGGGTCCAGTCAGATTAAAGTGTGCTTTGTTGTCTTTAAAAGTTCTAAAAGCCGGTGTGTATGGACTGGGTGAGGCAAGTGACAGCCTGGTGGAAGGTGACTGATGGCTGAATTCACATATTATGCAGTTGCTTTTGCGGATGACCTGGCACCCGGCGAACGGATTTTTGTGGAAATTGGCGACCTGGCAATCGTTGTGTTTAATGTGGGCGGGCAATTTTATGCGATTGGTGATGTATGCACGCATGATGGCGGTCCGTTGGGCGAAGGAGAGATGGACAATCACGAGGTCATCTGCCCCCGGCATGGCGCACGATTTGACATCCGGGATGGGCGTGCGGTGAAATTACCCGCGGCAGCACCCACCAAATCCTATCCGATCAGAGTAAATAATAACAATATTGAAGTGGGCATTCCAATCGAGGGGTAAGCTGTCTGTTAAAAATACAAAGCCCTGGTATCACCAGGGCTTTTTGTTTATGCTGAGTGCATACATCCAAAACTGCCGACAATCCTCAGGATGTCGAATCCTTCGGCATACTTGCGTTCTGCCAGGGCACCGTGCCGGATGAGCGTGGCACGCAGGATTTCAGGATCGAAGTAATACCGGCTGTCATACGTGTGGTAGGAACCAAGGGCTTGTATCTTGCGCTCCACATCCTGTTCGGATACCTCAACCAGGAAGTTGGGGAAGAAGCCATAACTGCTGCGTAGAACATCAAATCCAAGCACCGTTGTTCCACGAAAAGCCCGCAGAGCTTCCTCGGTAACGGTTCCATGATCCTGGTGAATATCAGCCTTTGTGTGGACAAACACAATATCCGGTTGAAAATTTCTCCGAAGATCCAGCATGTACTCCAGGATTTCCTGGCGGACCTGCGGAAAGCGCCGGGTTTCAAATGGTCCCAGGATGGCGTGATCCCTGGACACTCCCAGGATCTCCATGCTCTTGTAATGTTCCGGTACAAGATTGGAAAGGGAGGGATTTTTTTGATTGTCAGATAACGTAACACAAAGGACTTCGGTTTTTTGTGATACCTGTGCAATCATAGCGCCGCATCCCAATTCAATATCATCCGGATGGGCACCAATGAACAATAATCGCCGACCATAAAAGAAAATGCCAGAATGCATCATGGGCGTTGGGTTTTATTTGATTGCCAGGATACCGCCAACCACTTTGGTCATGACCAGTTTACCTTCCGCCTGCATCCGCCGGGTTGCCACCTCTGAAATGCGGGTCATGATTTTCTCAAAATCATCCTTGTTTTGGAAGAAACTGGACCATAATTTGCGATCTTCTGAAAGGGAGGCGCGGGTGTAACTGACGAAAGGATCTACAGATGTGAAGGTTAGCGGATTTTCAAAGATGTGGAGTTCCACCGATGAAAATGTTTCCTGGACAGCGGAAAGAATACCGGTGGAATAGCGGGAGGAACCCGGCATGGGAGGAATTTCCTTGCCTGTGGCTTCCCGGATGATATCGTAGAAGAGTTGCTTGTTCTGGGGCATGGGACCGGTGGTGAAGAGTCTGCCGCCGGGACGAATTACCCTGTGCATCTGATGGATGGTAAAGGGAATATCTTCAGCATAATAGATGGCAAAACAACAGGACGCCAGGTCGAACTGGTTTTCGTCCAAAGGGAATGGCTGATTGAAGTTCAACTCCATCACCTGGATGCTGGCATTTCGTTTGGCAATTTCCTGGCGCGCCTGTTCCAGCAGTTCAGTATTGACATCCCCCCCCAGAATTTTCGCATCGCCTTCCAGGTAATTGTAAAACGAGAGCAGTTGTTTACCAGCTCCACAGCCAACGTCCAGGATGCGGATTCCCTTCTGAAGCTTCAATACATCCAGCATCCATTCATCGATATTCCGACCACCGAACTGGTTATGAATGTCAATCCTGGTCTGGAGATCATTGGTTGTTTCCCGGTAGTTGATTTTCATCAGAACCTCTGGAGTTTTAGGATTTGGTGGCTGAAGTATACCAGAATTTCATCAGCAGATGCGTGGGAGCATTTCACCGGCAAGCATATCCAAAATGCGACTGCCCCCAATCCTGGTTTTAAGAAGGACCCTGTTTTTGGGATTGGGAAGGACTTCCCCGATCATTCGGGCTTCCCTGCCATATGGGTGGGAACGGAGTGATGCCAGAGCAGCATCTGCTTCATCCGGGGGGACAATCACGATCAGTTTCCCTTCGTTGGCAGCGTAGAGCGGATCGAAACCAAGCATTTCACAAACCGCCTGAACAGGAGTATGGACAGGGATGTCCTTTTCGAAAATGGTGATATTGACCTTGCTCTGCGCTGCAATTTCGTTGAGCGATGTTGCCAGACCTCCCCGGGTGGGATCCCGCAGGACGTGGGTGTGCGGGGCGGCTGATAACAATTCGTGTATCATGGAATTAAGTGGAGCCACATCAGATTGAATATTGGTTTCAAATCCCAGATCGCCCCGGGCGGAAAGAACTGCCATCGCGTGATCTCCAAGCGCGCCGGAGATCAGGACCACGTCACCCGGCACAGCAGATTGCCCCGCAGGATGATACCGGGGATCCTTTAGACCGACCCCGGTGGTTGTGATAAATATTCCATCCCCTTTACCTTTTTCAACCACCTTTGTATCTCCTGCAACAACCTGGATACCCGCCTCATTGGCGGCGATTTTCATGGATGCAAGGATTTTCTCCAGCATGGATATTGGCAGTCCTTCTTCCAGGATAAATCCAGCAGTCAAATACAATGGAGTGGCACCAGACATGCTGATGTCATTGACTGTTCCACAGACTGCCAGCCGTCCAATGTCTCCTCCGGGGAAGAATAACGGGCTGACAATGTGTGAATCCGTTGAGACAATCAACACTGCAGGGACATTGGATTCTTGGGAAAGGGTAAGGGCGGCAAAATCATTCCCTGTATTCCATGGACTGGATAGATGCGGCAGGAATGTGTTTTGGATTAACTCATGCGTCATCCGACCTCCGCTGCCATGACCCATGACGACAGTTTGATCGTGGCGGAGAGGTAGTGGACAGACCGGACCTTCCATGGGCGGCAAGGGGGAAGTTGTCATCAGGATGTCTCCATCGGGTTGTGAAAGCGAAAATAGGCAGAGCAGGCTCCTTCGGAGGATACCATGGGGGCACCCAGTGGATTTTGAGGGGTGCATTGGTTTCCAAAAGCCTGGCAGTCAAGCGGCTTTTTTAAGCCCTGCAGAATATCACCTGCAATGCATATTTCAGATTCCCGGGTCTGAATGGAAGCGACATCAAACTTGTTTTCGGCATCATACTGCGCATAGGCGTGATTAAGCTTCCAGCCGCTTCCCGGGATATTGCCAATTCCACGCCAGTTGCGGTCGCAAGGCTCAAATACACGATGGATTAACGCCTGGGCGGCAGGGTTTCCTTCCCGGGTGACCAGACGGGGATATGCATTTTCCACCTCACTTGTACCGGCTTCCAGTTGCTTGACAGTCATCAGGATGCCGCGCAGAAGATCCACGGGTTCAAAACCTGTCACAACAATGGGAACATGGTATTTTTCAGCAATGGGGGGGTACTCCCAATATCCCATCACTGCGCAGACGTGACCGGCTGCCAGAAAACCCTGGACCCGGGATTGGGGCGAACCAAGAATGGCATGCATGGCAGGGGGGACACGAACATGGGAAACCAGGATCGAATAATTGGTCAACCCCAGTGCCTCTGCCTGGAGAACGCTGGCTGCATTGGCGGGGGCAGTCGTTTCAAATCCGATGGCAAAAAAGACAATTTGCTTATCAGGGTTCTGCCGCGCCAATCGAACAGCATCGAGCGGGGAGTATACCACCCTTACCTGCCCGCCGCTTGCACGGACTGAAAACAAATCCCGGCTGGAGCCAGGTACCCGAAGCATATCTCCAAATGAACAAAAGATCACTTCCGGTCGGGAAGCAATATCCAGTGCCTTGTCAATCAATTCAAGGGGGGTGACACATACCGGGCAACCAGGTCCATGGACAAGCTCAATCTGGGGCGGTAGAAGTTGATCCAGACCGGATTGCATGATGGCGTGGGTCTGTCCGCCGCATATTTCCATAATGACCCAGGGATGGGTTACAGAAACATGCAACTGAGCCAGCAGGGTGGCTACCAGGGTTGGATCACGGTACCCATCTGCCAGGGGAAAACCATCACTCATTCTTTCTCCGCATCTAAATCCGAAGCCAGGTCGGAGATTTCCTGCAGGGCATCGATGGTTATCCTGGCTTCTTCTTCACTGAGAATATTTAATGCAAAACCAGCATGAATGACTGCATACTGTCCCACCTGGGCATTGGGCAGCCCAACGAAACAACATTCCCGAAGAACTCCGCCAAAATCCACTTTTCCCATCAAAAAACCATTCTGATCATACAATTCAATGATTTTACCGGGAATACCTAGGCACATTGTTTGCTTCCTTTCATAATTGAACCGATAATTCCACAGAGCCAGCAATTACAGCCTGCCCAAGGGCGATGCCGCCATCATTGGCGGGAACCTGGTGGTGAATCAGGACCCGAAAACCATTTTGCTCCAACTGGCTCTTGGTTTTCTCCAACAAATACTGATTCTGCCAGACTCCTCCGCTGAGCGCAACAGTTTTAATCGAGTGATCCCTGTAGATGGTATTACAACACTCAAGGAGAAAATGGGCAATACTGTTGTGAAACCTTGCTGCAAGGATGGGAACTGCCACACCTTCACGCCAATCCCGAATGATGGCATTCCAGAGCATTGCCGGGTCAATCTCTTGATGATTGATTTCAATTGCGTAGGATTTGTTCTCTTCCAAATCTGCAACTGCTTCCAGTTCGATGGCTGCCTGACCCTCATAATTTGATTCGAAACGAAGCCCGATCAGCGCGGCTGCGGCGTCAAACAGCCTTCCCATGGAGGAGGTGGGAATTGTATTCAACTGGTGTTCCAGGGATGACCTCAATGCCAGCCTCTCCTCGTAACATAGTGCTTGAACAGGCGGCAGGTCAGGCTCCCAATCCAAGCCTGATGCCCACAAGTGAGCCAGTGCCATTCTTGCGGGCTTTCGGATGGAGATATCTCCCCCGGCAAGAGGCGCATATTTCAAGTGAAACAGGCGTTGGAAGTTCCTGTAACTACCCAATAATATTTCGCCACCCCATATGGCTCCATCCGTACCCATCCCAGTCCCATCGAGGGATAAACCAATGACAGGTTCCTGGCTGTTCCAGTGGTTGTCAGCAAGACAACTGGCAAGGTGGGCGTGGTGGTGCTGAATTTTAATCAAAGGGAGGTTGGTTTCCCGGGATTGCTGGATGGCGTATTTTGTAGCCAGGTAGTCGGGATGCAGGTCACAGGCAATTCGTTCCGGGTGAATCCGAAATAAATGTTTGAGGTGGGAAATGCCTTCCTCGAAGGAAGAAAACGTTTCGTAATTTTCCATGTCACCAATGTGATGACTGAGGAATGCATACCGATCACGCGTCAGGCAAAAAACATTTTTTAATTCAGCCCCCACTGCCAATACGGAAGGAATATGAACCGGAAGGGGAATTGGATCCGGGGCATACCCACGCGACCGCCGAATTGGGAAGGGTTTTGATTGAAAGATTCTGACAACCGAATCATCCACGCGCATGTGGATGGGGCGGTTGTGGATCAGAAAACCATCTGCAAGGGGTGACAATCTTTCCAGCGCATCCTCATCCCGGTATGCGATTGGTTCATCCGACAGGTTTCCACTGGTCATGACAAGAATTTCCGGATAATCCGGTTCGGGTTCCAGCAGCAACAGGTGTAGCGGGGTGTATGGAAGCATGATCCCAAGCGTATTCTGGTTGGGAGCAGCTTCCCGGGCGACTGGTGATTTTTTGTCCCTGCTCATTAAAACAATGGGGCAAGCTGGAGATGTCAGGAGCTTCCACTCCTCACGGGAACACACTGCATGTTTTTTCAATCTTTGCTGATCAAAGCACATCAAGGCAAAGGGTTTATCGCTGCGTTTTTTTCGTCTGCGTAATTCGGCAACAACCGGTGGGTTGGTAGCGTCGCATGCCAGGTGATATCCGCCCAATCCTTTGATGGCAAGAATCTTACCCTGCCGTAGCCATTGGCGGGCGGTTTGCAAAGCTTCTTCATGGGTTGCGATTGGTTCCCCATTGACCACAAAGGTGAGATACGGTCCACAAACTGGACAGGCAACCGGCTGGGCATGGAAACGGCGATCCCGTGGATCTTGATACTCGCTTAAGCAGTCCGGGCAGAGATCAAACCCTGCCATGGTAGTATTGGGACGATCATAAGGGATGTCTCTAATAATAGTGTAACGCGGTCCACAATTGGTGCAGTTGATAAATGGATAATGAAATCTGCGGTTTTGGGGATCAAACAATTCCTGCTGACAATCCAGACAAATGGCAACATCGGGCGAGATGGGCAGAAACTGTCCAGGCTGAGGCTGGCTGGAGAGGATTTCAAATGTTACAGATCCATTGGAGGGGATGGTTTCTGTATGGATGGTGTCGATCCGGGCAAGCGGGGGCAGTTGATTGGTTAATCTTTCAAGGAATTGTGAAATGTTTTGTCGATCCCCATTTAGCTCCATTTCCACTCCGGCGGAAGTGTTCCGCACCCAACCTGTGAGGGAAAGTTGGATGGCAAGGTTATAAACAAACGGACGAAAACCGACACCCTGAACAATGCCAGTTACTTCCACCCGTACGGTTTCCGAAATTGGGTTCATCCAGCTTTCTGTTGGTTCACGCGGAGCTGGAGCCAGTCAATCCATTTCTCAATGCCCTCACCCGTTTTGCAGGAGATGGGGAAGGTGACCAATCCGGGATTCAACAGTTCCACTCCCTGTTGGAAATATTCCATGTCAAATGAAACATAAGGCAATAGATCGATTTTGTTGATGATCAACACATCCAGGCCGCGGTAGATATTTGGATATTTATACGGCTTGTCATCCCCTTCGGGAACACTGGCAATCAGGACATTGGCATGCGTGCCAAGATTGAAGGCTGCCGGGCAAATTAAGTTACCAACATTTTCGACGATCACCAGGTCAAGATTCCCCAGGGGGAGGGCATTTAGTGCATGGTCAATCATGACCGCATCCAGATGACATTCTCCACCGGTATTCACCTGGACGGCGGGCATTCCGGCAGCAAGGATTTTATCAGCATCGATTGTGACCGGAGCTGTATCACCTTCGATCACACCGATCTGCATCCTGGCATTCAATCCTTGAATCGTCTGGAGGATCAGGCTGGTTTTACCGGATCCTGGTGAAGCCATTAGGTTTATGGAAAAAATACGTTTTTCATCCAGCTTAACCCGGTTCAACCCGGCAACCTGGTCATTTGCATTCAGGATTTTTTCAACAACTTGAACCCGCATCTTCTCTCCTTGACTATTTTACGATTTCTATGCTATCCAGGAAGAATTCCTCCCCGGTTTTCGGCTTGAGGTGAAAGCTGCTGCACGATGGGCAGGGACGCAATCCGTCTTCATTTAACTTATATTCATTACCACATTCCAAGCAAACCATTGTCGCCGGGATCCGGGAGAAATGCAATGTTGCTCCCTGGCAAATGGTGTTTTCGCTGATCATGTCCCAATAAAACTGGACAGAATCATCCACAATGCTTGAAAGCTGACCGATTGTAATGTGAATATCGGTCACGCGTTTTGCCCCAGCGTGAAGGGCATGGCGCGTAGCAATGTTCAGAATATTTTCTGTTACGACCATTTCGTGCATGATTTTGATTATACTACCTGAATAATCCGATTTGGACTGGATCCAGAATCAGGTGTGATTGGCAGTTTCTTTGGATTGCTCGATGATCTGATTCATCAACTGGAGACGGGTGATGAGGAAATGGCTGGCAACCACATTGGCAATCCGGCGCATGACTACATATCCAATATCGTGGTCTTCATCGCAAAGTTTACGCAGGGGTTCGCCATCCAGTGAAATGACGCGGGAGGGGACGATTGCCCGGACGGTGGCAATTCTTTGCCGTACAACCGGCGTCAGGGATGACCAACCAAGCACATCCAATGTTTCAGCAATAAATACATTAAACTGCCCCTGGGTGGGGATGTACATTTCCACCTGGAATTGACCATCCAGCACAATATGGACGCAATCGGCGCGGTCACCTTCGCCAAACAAACTATCCCCAACCGGTATCAACCTCAGGTGGGAAATGGAAACCAGGCGTTCCATTTGCTTGGGTTTGAGGTCAAAGAACCAGGGGATGCTTTGGTAGGCTTGAAGGAGTTCTTCCTTCGTGGTGGGAATTCCGTTCATTTGTTCGCCGTTGAATGCAATGCTGTATGTTCTTTTTGTATCATTGAAGACAGGGCGCTATAAGTGTCATTCATCATTGACGTATAATGAGATTGTCATCTCATATTTGTATATTTAATCCGAAAGGTCAATCCGTTCTGGATGTGCAAGAATGTTAAACCGCCCTCTCCGTGCTCCGCTGATGAGTGTGATACCCCACTCTTCCGCCAGTTCAATCCCTGTCCGGCTGGTGGAACGCATGGTGATCAGATAGGGAATTTGCATCCGGATTGTCTTTTGAAGCATATCCGAGCTGGCGCGGCCGGACGTCAGGATGGCGGGGTTCTCAAGGCGAATCTTTTCCAGCAAGATAAAACCGGCAATTTTATCAAATGAGTTATGCCGACCGATATCATGAAGTAATAAATGGATGTGTCCATGATCTGCCAGAGCAGAGGTGTGAACCCCGCCGGATTCGGAATGGGGAGGCTGTTTGGTCAGAAACTCGTCCACCAAACTAAAAATTTGTTGTGGGGAGGATGGCGCAGGGTGTGTGATGGGTTGGAAATTATCGCGGTCCAGGTCCATCGAAGTTGTACCACCATGACATCCGGATGTGCGTTTCCATGAAAGTGGCTTTCTAACCGAATGGTTTAACCAGATGTCGACATTATCCTTGCTGTCACACACATGAATATTGGCAACTTCATCCAGGCTGAAAATGAACCCCTCATTATAAAGAAACCCGACTGCCAACGCTTCCAGGAACTGGGGGGTACATTGAAAAGTTAACCAAATTTCCCCATTCACAGTCAGTGAAACCGGATATTCCACAGCAATGTTGGTTTGAATGGATTCGCATCCATCCGGGGTCACCTGGGTAAACTGGTATGGCACAACAATCTCTGTCATAACGCCCATTAAAACATAAAAAAGACTTTGTTTCCAGTCAAAGAGAAACGGGTGCGGTGAACCTTAACCGCACCCGTTTCTCATCGCGGTTTTTTTTCTATGCCTCAACCAGTTCCAGCTTGACTGCGCACACCTTGTATTCAGGAATTTTAGCAATTGGGTCAAGCGCTGCAATGGTTAAGGAGTTGGCGGGAACATCCGGGAAGTGGAAGTTTGCATATACCATTCCCGGTGGAACCCGGTCGGTAACCCATGCTTCCGCTTCAATGGTTCCGCGGCGGGAGGAAACGCGCACTTTCTGGGCTTCCTGCAAGCCCAACTGAGCCGCATCCTGTGGATTGAGTTCAATCAAAGACTGGCTGTAGACTTCCAGCAGACCTTTCGCCCGGCGGGTCATTTCACCACCGTGCCAGTGATACAGAACACGCCCGGTGCTGAGAAGCATGGGATATTCCTTGTCGGGAAGCTCCACTGGCGGGATGTGTTCGGTGACCGCAAACAGACCTTTGCCCCTGGTAAATTGACCAACATGCAGGATGGGGGTCCCGGGGTGGTCGTTGCCTTTTACAGGCCATTGCAGTCTTTCTCCACGATCCAACCGTTCCAGGCTGATGCCTGCATAGCTGGGAGCAAGGGCAGCTACTTCAGCCACGATCTCTGCCGGGCTGGAATAATTCCATGCAGCTTGGGGGGCACTCAAGTCAGCTTTCCGTTGACCAAATTCCATAACCCGCCTGGCAATTTCCTGGGTGATTTCCCAGTCGTGACGGGCTTCACCAATGGGCGGGATTGCCTGGCGAACCAGTTGAACGCGCCGTTCCGTATTTGTGAAGGTGCCGGTTTTCTCAGCAAAAGTGACACCTGGCAGCAATACATCTGCATATGGAGCGGTTTCTGTGGGGAAGATTTCCTGCAACACCATAAATTCAAGCTGTTCCAGACAATGGCGGATGTGGTTGGTATCCGGGTCTGACATGATTGGGTTTTCACCCAGGATGTAGAGTGCCTTGATCTTGTCCTCGGCAATTGCAGGGATCATCTCGGTCACTGTCATGCCAACCTTGGGGGAAAGAGGAACACCCCAGGCAGTTTCAAATTTTTTCCGGACGTCTTCATTGATTACCTGCTGATAGGCGGGATAAACATTGGGTAAACCACCCATATCGCAGGCACCCTGGACGTTATTTTGACCGCGCAGGGGATTTACGCCGCCGCCGGGGATGCCAATATTGCCAAGCAGCATTTGCAGATTGGCACAGGTGCGCACGTTTTGCACCCCAACCACATGCTGGGTGATGCCCATTGCCCAAAGAATGGCGCCAGGTTTGCTGGTTCCCAGGATTTCAGCCGCTTCATACAATTGTGTCACCGGAACGCCGGTTATTTCTGAGACCAGTTCCGGGTTGTATTGCATGACATTGGCTTTGAATTCCTCAAAATTCTCTGTCCGGCTTTCAATAAACGCTTTATCTTCGTAGCCCTTCTCAAGGATGATGTACATCAATCCATTCAGCAGGGCAATGTCGGTGCCGGGTTTCAACCGCAGGTGCAGGGTTGCAAATTCTGTGATATCAATCCGGCGGGGATCAGCAACAATCAGCTTAACGCCGCGGCGTAACACCGCCTGGCGAATCCGCGTGCCAAATACAGGATGCTGCTCGGTAGTGTTGGAACCAATGATGAAGATGGTCTTTGCCTGTTCGGCAACATCGTCCATCGAATTGGTCATTGCTCCAGAACCGAAGGAAGTGGCCAGACCGGCCACAGTGCTGGAGTGTCAGAGACGCGCGCAGTGGTCTATGTTGTTTGTTCCGACCACCTGGCGCGCAAATTTGTTCATCAAATAGTTTTCTTCGTTGGTGCACTTGGCTGATGTCAGGACGCCGATGCTGTCTGCGCCGTGTGCATCGCGAAGTTCTGCGATTTTCCGGGCTGTAATGGTGAGGGCGGTTTCCCAATCAACCTCAACCCATTTCCCGCGATCTGCACCCTTGGGTCGTTGAGTGCCATTCAAAAGATATTCACGGACAAGCGGTTTATTCAGGCGTTCGTCGTGGTGGACAAAATCATATCCATACCGACCTTTCACGCAGAGCCGCATTCCGTTGACTGCACCTTCCGGGCTGGATGTGACACGGATGATTTTCCCATCTTTCACATTCAAATCAACCGTACATCCAACACCACAGTATGGGCAGATGGTTTGGACAATTTCGTCTGCTTTGCCCATGCCAATCGAGAGCTTGTTCTCCAGTGCACCGGTTGGGCAGTAAGCCACGCAGGCTCCACAGGATTCACACCTAGCTTCCAGCATGGGTTCATCCAGACCAGCCACAACCTTGGATTCAAAGCCTCGTTCCGAGATGCCCCAAACAAATCGTCCCTGCACCTCTGCACATGCACGTACGCATCTTCCGCAGAGGATGCATTTGTTCATGTCAATGTAAATGAAGGGGTTCGGATCGGCATTGATTTCATAGCGCGGGGCTTTGAGCGATGCTTTTTCGATATCAACACCGTAGAATTTTGCCCAATGGATCAATTCGTTTTCCCGACCATCGTTGGCATTATCACCCCGGTCATAATACGCAGACAGGAGAAGTTTCAGTACAGTTCGGCGGGAATCTGCCAGTTTGGGGGTTTCTGTTTGAACCACCATGCCTTCGGAGGCGGGCAGGGTACAGGATGCCATGGGAAGACGGGCGCCCTGGACCTCCACCATACAAAGGCGGCATCCTCCATATGGCGAAAGGTCTTTATGGTAGCACAGGGTCGGGATGGTAATCCCGGCTAACTGGGCTGCCTCCAGGACAGTTTTTCCTGGGGGTACTTCTATCTCTTGACCGTTAATTGTAATTTTTGGCATTTTACCTCCTATTTGGCGGTCTTTTTACCGCGCAGGTAGACGAACCAATACACCAGACCCACCATGAATGCTCCACCGATAATGTTACCAATTGTGACCGGTAGAAGATTACCAACAAGGAATTTACCCCAAGTAAGGTTTTGAAAATCCGCTGCTGTTTTGCCAATCATTTCAAAAAATTTGGGATCGCCCCAACTCTTGATAAACAGGGCAATCGGAATAAAGTACATATTGGCAACGCTGTGCTCAAAGCCCGCGGCCACGAATGCCGAGATGGGGGGAATGATCGCCAGGATCTTGTCGGTTGTGCTGCGTGCCGAGTAGCACAGCCAGACGGCAAGACAAACCAGGGCGTTACACATGATGCCCAATGCAATTGCCTGCACAAAGTCAAGCCCTGATTTTGCGTTTCCGATATTCAATGCGTTTAAGCCAATCGAACCGTTCCCAAATGTGTATTGCTTGGTGAGGAACATCACCAGGGCGGTCAGAATGGAGCCAACAAAGTTTCCCAGGTACACAATTCCCCAGTTTCGCATTAACTGTGCAAGGGAGACCTTTTTGTCCATGAAAGCCATCAGGATGAGGTTGTTGCCAGTAAACAGTTCCGCACCGCCAACAACAACCAGGATCAGTCCGAGGGTGAAAACGAGACCGGTCAGAAGCCGGGTTACGCCATAGGTCAAACCGGTACTATAAGCTGCTGCTCCGGCAGCATCCTTGATGGAAATGGATCCGGCGCTGACTGTGGTGGCAAAGATTGCACCGAGAGCAATGAACGCTCCTGCCAGGATTGCCAAAACAAACATATTCCAAAACGGCATGGATGCTTTTTTAATACCGATGGCTTCCGCCTTTGCCGCCATATCACCTGGCATCAAGGCATCAATACTCACTGCGTTGTTATTTTGTTCTGAAGACATGTTGAAAACCTCGCTTGGATTTGGGATGGGTGATGTTTTCCTATACAGGAATTTTAATTTCGCATACGCCTGTTGGACACACGTGCAGGCGTATGTGTGCTTCAACTTCAGCGCGGAAGTATTTCAGAATATCACGGATGGGAGTACCGGCAGTTTGACCAAGCCCGCAATTGGAGACTTCATTCATACTGTCCGCCAGGTTGATCAGGGTTTGCAGGTCTTCCAGTTTTGCATTTCCATTGGCAATGGATTCCATGATTTCATACGAGCGTTGGGTGCCGATCCGGCAGGGGCTGCACTTTCCGCAGCTTTCGTTTCGGAAGAAATTGATGAGTACTCTGCCCAAGTCGACAACGCAGGTATCTTCATCGCAGATCAGCAAAGCACCAGAGCCCAGTGAAACCCCAGCCCTGGAATATGCATCAAAATCCATTGGGGTGTCCTGCAGGCTGGCGGGGATGACCGATCCGCTCGATCCGCCAGTTTGTGCCAGCTTGAATGAGGAACCGGGTTTCATTCCTCCCGCGTAGATGGCGATGACTTCGCGGAGGGTGATTCCCATCGGGACCTCGATCACTCCCGTTTTGTTGACATGCCCCATGATGGTGTAAACTTTTGTTCCGGGACTGGAAGGAGTGCCAAGTGTTCCGTACCACTCCGGACCATATTGTATGATGGGTGGAACATTGGCAAGGGTTTCCACATTATTGACAAGGGTTGGTTTTCCCCAAAGTCCATGGGTCGTGGGGAAGGGGGGGCGGGAACGGGGGAGCCCGGGTTTTCCTTCGATGGATTCAATCAATGCTGTTTCTTCGCCGCAAATGTATGCACCCGCCCCGCTATGAATGTGGATTTTAAAATTGAAGCCTGTTCCAAAGATATTTTCACCGAGGAATCCCATTTCCTCCGCCTGGGTGATGGCGTGGTGGAGACGTTCCTGGGCAAGTGTATATTCGCCTCGAACATAAATGAAACCTTCATCAGCGCCAACTGAGTATCCGGCAATTGCCATGGCTTCGAGGATACTGTGTGGATCCCCTTCCAGAATCAATCGATCCTTGAAGGTGCCTGGCTCGCTTTCGTCGGCATTGCATACCACGTATTTTTTCTCACTTTTTGTGCCTGCAACGAACCCCCACTTGGTGCCAGTGGGAAAGCCTGCTCCACCACGTCCCCGCAAGCCTGATTTTTTGACAACATCAATCACCTGGCTGGGCTGCATTTCTCCCAACACGGTACCCAGTGCAGAATATCCATCATGAATGATATATTCTTCGATGCTGGTTGGATCAATGATTCCAGCGCGGCGCAGGACCACCCGTTTTTCTGCGGGGAGAGTGCCTTTCCTGGCGGATAACCAGGCAATTCTGCCCGATAATTCCCGCACAGGGGCTTGCAATTCTGCTGCAACCCGTCCTTTGTAGAGATGTTCCTCCACGAGATGATGGACATCTTCGGGCTTAACCGGTCCATAAATGACCGCTTCCGGATAGATAATAACCATGGGAACAGCATCATGCCGACCAATATCCCCCACCATTTTGAGGGAGACTTCATCTTCAAGTCCAAATGCAGCAATTTCCGATTGCAGTTGATGATAAACCTGCTCAGCGCCATTCAGAAGGCTTTGGGGGTCGCTGGATACCAATACCATTGCTCGTACAGTTTTCATATTTTTCTCCTTGTTAACTGTACCGTGCCAGGATTCCCGGGATTTGGTCCGGGGTAAGATTGCCATAGACATCATCATCAATAATGATCACCGGACCCACACTGCACAATCCCAGGCAGCTCGTCGTTGCCAGCGTCCACTTTCCGTCAGGGCTGGTTTCATTGGCTTCCAGTTTTAATTCCTCACGCAGTGTTTTCCAGACTTCGCGTCCTCCAACCACGTGACAAGGAGCACTCTCACAAAACTGGATCACATGGCGTCCGCGTGGTTTTGTGGAGAGCATCTGGTAAAAGCTGGAAACCGCAAATAACTGGCTGCGGGGTACATGCAGGTGCTTGCTGATCTGTTTGAGGGCTTCGCCGGGGAGGTAACCCAGTTCCTTGTTGACATCATTCAGGATGGGTATTAATTCATCCATGGTAGCACCATGATGTGCTATCACCCTGTCAACAACTTCTGTGATTTTTTGATCGTCAATGGATCCTATGGTCATCAAGACCTCCTGCTGGTTGGGATTTGCAGTTCGTTAACTACCGTACTACCACTGCGTTAAAGTTACATACCTGCTGGCAAATGCCGCATCGGACACAGATGTCAGAATCAATTACATGAACACCACGTCGCTCGCCTGTAATGGCGCCGACCGGACAATTTCTGGCACATACCGTACACCCTGTACAGGCTTCAGGAAGGATTTCGTAGCGGATTAATGCTTTGCAGACCTTGGCGGGGCATTTCTTTTCATAAATGTGAGCTTCGTATTCGTGGCGGAAGTGTTTCAGTGTGCTGATGACCGGGTTGGGTGCACCCTGACCCAAGCCACACAGGCTGTTGGTTCGAATCTCCTGACTCAGTTGTTCCAGCAATTCGATGTCCCCATCTTCGCCTTTCCCGGCACAGATGCGGTTCAGGATATCGAGGATCCGCCGGGTGCCAACACGGCAAGGGGTGCATTTTCCACAGCTTTCATCCTGGGTAAATTCCATGAAGAAGCGGGCAATATCCACCATGCAGGTTTCATCATCCATGACGACCATACCACCCGAACCCATCATGGATCCTGCTGCAGTAAGTGCTTCATAATCAACAGACAAGTCTAGGTACTCAGATGGGAGACATCCACCCATGGGACCGCCCGTCTGGACTGCCTTGAAGCCCTTGTTGTCCTTAATCCCTCCACCCACATCAAAAATGATTTCCCGGAGGGTGATCCCCAAGGGGACTTCAATCAGACCGGTATGTTTGACGTCACCTGCCAGGGCAAAGGTTTTGGTGCCTTTGCTTTTTTCGGTGCCCATGGAAGCGTACCAGTCGGCACCTTTCAGGATAATTTGCGGTACATTGGCATAGGTTTCCACGTTGTTGATGTTTGTCGGTTTTCCCCACAAACCGCTGACAGCCGGGAAGGGCGGGCGTGGACGGGGTTCACCGCGTTTTCCTTCAATGGATGCCATCAACGCGGTTTCCTCGCCGCAAACAAATGCTCCTGCACCCATCCGGACTTCGAGATCGAAGGAAAAATCGGTCCCAAGAATATTTTGTCCCAACAGCCCCATTTCCCTTGCCTGCTGGATGCCCAGCCGCAGCGTGCTGACGGCAATTGGGTATTCAGCCCGGCAGTAGATATATCCCTGGTTGCAGCCAATTGCGTAAGCAGCAATTGCCATTCCCTCAATCACAGCATGCGGATCGCCTTCCAGAACGCGGCGGTTCATGAATGCACCAGGATCACCCTCATCCGCGTTGCAGATGAGGTACTTGGGGGTTCCAGCAGAGGCGCGGGCAAAAGACCATTTTTTGGCAGTGGGGAAACCTGCACCACCCCTGCCACGCAGACCGGATTTCATGACTTCATCGATCACATCTTCCGGCGTCATTTCTGTCAGCACTTTTGCAAGTGCCATGTACCCGTCTTCGGCAATATAATCTTCAATGTTTTGCGGATCGATCTTGCCGCAATTACGAAGGACGATCCGGATTTCCTTTGGGGTGGGGGCACTTAATTCTTCATCCACGACCGAGGTGATTGGGAGGAGGAATTTTTTCGCAATGCGACCCTTGAGGAAATGTTCCTCCACAATGAAAGCCATATCATCCGGTGTCAGGTTGGCGTAGTGCACTCCTTCCGGGTACACCATGATTTCGGGACCCTGGTCACAGCCGCCAATCCGGGAGGTTTCCAGCACCTGGACTTCATCAATTAGTCCATTGGCAACCAGTTCATCCTGCAGGGCATCCAATACTTCGTATGCACCCTTGCTCCGGCATTCCGGATCGATGCATACAAGCACGTGTGAGCGGTAAAACTTCATAATTCTGCCTTATCTCTGGTAATTGTAGGTAAAAGTCACCCTCTTACATGGGGATGACGTGATCTTCTATAATTTTGCCTTCGACCACATGTTCTTTGACAATCCGGCGGGCGATTTCCGGGGTTACTTTGCCGTATGTAACTTTTGGCTGTTCACCAACCTGAACCTGGACGATAGGCTCGCGTTCGCAAAGCCCAATGCAGCCTGTTTGTGTCACAATAATTCCGGGGATGTTTTCTGTTTCGATCAAATTGAGGATTGCCTTCATAGCTTCGCGGGCGCCAGCAGCAATCCCGCAGGTGCCCATTGCAACCACAATGTTTGCTTCACCGGAGGCAGCTTTCACCTGTCGTTTCTGGAGGGCTTCTTCACGAATTCTCTTTAGATCTTCCAGACTTTTTACGGTAGGCATATTTTATCTCCTTTATTTCGATATTCCCGAAGGGAGGGGTTGGATATTTTGTATTCCTTCCTCAATCAACTGGCGAAGGAATGACAGGATGGCAGGATCTGTGAGGGGAATCCCCTCCAATTCCTGCATGATGGGCTGGTTGTCAAATAAAAAAGTTTGAGAATCCACCTGGTATTGGCATTCCCAGTGGATTTGTGGTGCAGAGATCACCAGGGTCAAGAGAGTGGATGCCAGGTCACCAAGCGGCATTCGGTCAATGTGGCTGTGTTGAAATTCGATCTCCACACAGGTGCCAATGCCAGGTGTGGATTGTATCGTCAAATAACCGTTGCAGCTTTCAGCAGCGGCTTTCAGGAGGGGGAGCCCCAACCCAACCTTGCGGGTTGTGCGGCTTGTGTAGAAGGGATCCAAGACTTTTTGAATGGTTTCTGCATCCATTCCTTTCCCATTATCCCTCACAGAAATATACAGGCGGTCCTGAACAATGGATTCATCAACAACGATTTGAATCCAGCTTGCACCAGCCGCAACGCTGTTTTCTGCAATATCCAGGAGATGCAGGGAAAGCTCTCGCACAGGTATCCTATTCGTTCTGCTTGGGCTGAATGGAGCGAATCACCTGGGGGAATTTGTTGGGACGGACGCGGCCATGTACTGAATCGTCCACAACAACAACAGGAGCCTGGCTGCATGCGCCCACACAGCGGCATACTTCCAGAGTGATTTCACCATCCGGAGTGGTTTCACCAACATCCACACCAAGAACCTGCTTGGCTTTTTCAATCAATTGGGGCGTTCCACCCACATAGCAGGCGGTTCCCATGCAGAATTTGATGGTGTGTTTTCCGCGAGGCTTGGTGGTAAAAAAGGAATAAAAGGATACAACTCCGTGCACCTGGCTGACCGGTACATGGAGCTTGTTGGCAACATATTGCTGCATTGGTTCAGTGATATACCCAATTTTATTCTGGAGTTCGTTCAACACAACCATCGTAGCACCGGGAAGATAACGGTTGGCGTTAATGATGGTATCAATATCTGCAACGATTTCAGGATTGTTCAGTGGATCATTCTCGGGTATTTTTGTTGTATTTTTCACCATGGATTGCTCCAATAAATATGTTATCTGATGGTTACTCATCCATGCAGAGTCATAACCGTCATGAGTTTACCCGTGAGATTGAAAACGGTCAATTAACGAATGTCATTCAGAAATCAGCCAAGTGTCCAGACTGATATACACTCCTTGTTTCAGGAATTACGGATGGAAAATGATCGATCTTCCTGGTTTTGAAGTGCCAGGCGGATTTCCGAAATTGTTGGTTTGTCGATTTTCAAGATTAATGCACCTAGAAATTCATTAAGACGGTGAACATCCCCGCTCTGAATCAGGGGATATCCTGCTAGTGTTGGAAAAACTTGCAGTGCCTTATTCGGGTGAAGGTGTCGGGAGAGTTCCAGGGCGTCAAAGGGTATGTGCGGTGGTACAAAACCCAGATTTGCCAGCAATCCGAAGGATTTGCGATCAACATGGGCAGGGATCAGGATACCTCCCAGGTCCATCACTTTTTGCCAGGCTTCATCAATGGATACTGTTGTAGAGGTTAGCAACAGGCGGGGTTCGGTGCAGATGTAGTCACCGGTTGAATCCACAACAAATTGCTCACCGAAGTAATCCGGTTGATTTTTTAGATTTGGAAGGATGCCATCCACCCATTTTTGAAAATCCCGGATTTGATCCAGTGAATCAAAAATACAGATGCTGTGAATTTCCTCGCGGGTCTGGAGTTCCATACCAGGAAGGACAACCAAGTCGGTGCCGGCAGCAGCCTGCTGGACTGCCTGGATGTTGGCAGAAGCATTGTGATCCGTAATTGCCATCAGTGTGATGCCACTGCTCAGAGCTTGCTGGACAATTAACGGGGGAATCATTTCCACCTCAGCACAAGGTGAAAGCACCGTATGAGTATGCAGCTCGGCGCGATAGGTTTTCATCCCAAGGGTTCAGTTTTCCTGGATACCCAATTCCCAGAGCTTTCCGACCGTCCAATAACTTGGTTGAGGAGTGGACAGAAGGATGATCCCCTCTTCATTGGCTTTGGTGATTGTGGCTGGGTCGGGCATGGCTCCTTCGGTAATAATAATGGCGGAGAGTTCCAGGAGGGCAGCAACTGCAACGATATTGCCATGCGCTTGCAGGGTTACCCAAACGGATCCGTGCGGTGCACCTGCCATTACGCAGCTTAGCAGGTCGGATGTGTAGCCCTTTTCCACTTGTATCGATTCAAAATCTGCGGGATTTGTCAGCGGGGTCAGTTCAAGTGTGTTGATGATGGTTTGCAAGTTCATTGTGCAGTCTCCTTGGGAACAGGTCCCTCCCCCATGGCTTCCTGCTGGGGAAGGAAAATTTTTATTCGTAAACGGGTCCCTTTTCCAACCACAGAATCCAAAGACATGGAGTCGGTACACCGGGCAATATTTACCAACCCCATCCCGGCGCCGAACCCAAGCTCGCGGATTTCCTCGCTGGCAGTGGAATACCCTGGCTGCAATGCTTTCTGAACATCGGCAATACCGGGACCGTAATCATACACATCGATGGAAATTTGGTGGGGTTCAATTTCCACGCGGATCACACCACCCTTGGTGGTATGAATTATCAGGTTCATCTCGGCTTCGTAGATGGCAATGCCGGCACGCCGGGCAATTTGAGGACTGGCACCCAAGCGGATGAGCGCACGCTTGATCCGGCTGGAGGCGGAACCGCCATGCGTGAAATCGTGCGCCTGGATGTCGTATCTCAAAATCAGGCTGGTGCGGTCAGATTCGATATCCTCGAAAATCCGGCTGGCGCGGTAGCGCCGCATTTCCTCCACCTGGGTCTCCTGTTGGAGAGCTTTCAGCAGCCCCCGGGTGACATCACCCTTGGTGATGATGCCCACCAGTTTGCCATTTGGGTCTATTACTGGCAGCCTGCCAAGCTTGGTATTGACAAACATTTTCAATGCATCCACCAACAGGTCTGTAGCCCGGATGGTAATCAGCTTGGTGGTCATGTATTTGGTTACAGGGGAGTCCAAATCGGGCTCGATGAGGCAACGGATGACGTCCTCAATGCTGAGAATGCCTACCAGGTCGCCATTATGGAGGACCGGTGCGCCGGAGATGCGCATTTGGCGTAAGGTAACTGTGGCTTCCCGCATGGTCTGGCTTGTTGTGAATACATATGGATTGGAGGTCATGACCTGCTCGACCCTGATTTCATAGGCAAGCTCCTCCAGGCGGCTGATATTTTCAGCTTCCTGATCCGAGATCACCCGATTTTGGCGGGGAGCGCCATCCATTATGATTAATCCTTATTCTTCACAATAACATTCACCATCACCCAGCAAAGGCATTTCCAGGCTTTTTAAACCAGCCTGGTAAAGCCTGCCGCATAATTCAAACATGCCGTAGGGCGATGAGATTAATGGGATGCCTTCTTTTTCTGCCAGGGTAATTGTTTCGGGGAGGGGTTGCTTGCCCCTGACAAGAATAACTGCTGCCACATCCGCCATCTGTGCTGTCCGGATTACCTGGGGATTGCAAAGACCGGTGAGCAGGATTGCATCCGGCTGGATGGAAGCAAGGACGTCGCTCATCAAGTCGGCGCCACAACCGCCCTTCACCTCCCTGCTTAAATCAGCCGTTTGATTGATTAGTTTACCATCCACCATCTTGATGATGTGATTTACATTCATAGACCGTTCCAGTAATTCAAAATTGTTGATTGCTATCATTGATTTTACCTTATGGTTTGATTTTTTGCTCCATTGCAGGAAGCAATCTGATCCTTTATGCAGGAAATGCAGAAGAAAATCACCCGGATTGTAGAATTTCATCGCAT
>ENA-UPTA01000115-UPTA01000115.1-activated-sludge-metagenome-genome-assembly--contig:-NODE-115-length-83785-cov-48.547247_pt1 | contig 83785 bp, 68 predicted proteins | sample MGYA00238184_ERZ773361 | MGnify/ENA primary metagenome ERZ773361 (study PRJEB29100, sample SAMN05720205) | activated sludge metagenome | isolation source: anaerobic digester from wastewater...
GCCGTCTGGTATATGTATTCGAGGTTGGTAGTCTTCCCGCACAGTCCTGGGCCGTAATAGACGATCTTCATCGTCATCTCTCGGGTGGCGTGGTTGACCATGACCATCAGGACTCCTCCTTATCGATCTTGAGGGAGGCCATTTTCCGGTACAGATGCCTCCTCTCTATCTCCAGGACCTCGGCGGCCCTCGAGATATTATAACCGTTTTGTCTCAATACACCAATAATGAACTCCCGCTCGAATTCCTCCTTGGCTTCCCTCAGCGAACCCGCCCTCGCCTGACCATTCTTGGCATTGCTCGCCCGAAATTCCGGCAGGAAAAGGTCTTCCGGCAGTATCTCCCTCCCACGGTGCATGATGATGACTCTTTCCGCTATGTTTTTGAGCTCCCTGATGTTGCCCGGCCACCGGTAGTCCCGGAGCGCCCTGAACGCCTGTTCCGACACTGTCTTCGACGGTTTCCTGTACTTCGCCGAGAAATAATCGAGGTAATATGAGAACAGGAGAGCGACGTCATCCTCCCTGTCCCTGAGTGCCGGCAGGGTTATCCTGATAACGTTCAGCCTGTAGTAGAGGTCCTCCCTGAACCTCCCCTCCCGTATCTCCTGCTCGAGGTCCTTGTTCGTCGCGGCTATGACCCGAACATCGACCTGAACGGACTCGCTTCCCCCCACCGGCTCGATCGTCTGTTCTTCTATCGCCCGAAGCACCTTGGCCTGCGTCATCAGGCTCATGTCGCCTACTTCGTCCAGGAAAAGAGTGCCCCCGTCAGCGAGTATGAACTTGCCTTTCTTGTTCTCGAGAGCGCCCGTGAACGAACCTTTCTTGTGGCCGAACAGCTCCGACTCTATCAGCTCCTGCGGTATGGCCGCGCAGTTCAGCTCCACGAACGTCTCTGAGGCCCTGCCGCTCTGCTGGTGTATGCTTCTCGCGACAAGTTCCTTCCCGGTTCCGTTCTCGCCGCATATAAGGACCCTTCCGTCGCTCGGAGCAGCGAGTGCGACCTGTTCCTTGAGCCTCAGCATGACGGAGCTTTCCCCTATCAGGTCCACGTCGCCCTTGAGCTCGTCCTTGTAAAAGGTTTCCCTCTGGAGAAGTTCCTTCTTTTTCCTCGCGTTGGCCACCGCCACTACGACGCGTTCCAGCGAAAGAGGTTTTTCCAGGAAATCGAAAGCGCCTATCTTGGTCGCCCTGACGGCCTGCTCGATAGTGCCGTGGCCGGAGATCAGGATGACTTCCTCCTCCCTGCCCTCGGACTTCATCTGCTCGAAAAGCTTCAGGCCGTCCATCTGCGGCAGCCAGATGTCCAGCAGGACCACGTCGAACTCCTCCCTCTCGAATAGCCTCAGCGCGGTCTCCGCGTCCGAGCAGCACCTGACCCCGTAACCCTCGTCCGCCAGGATGCCTGAAAGGCTGTTCTGGATGCTCTCCTCGTCGTCCACTATCAGAACCTTCGCTCGTCCCATCGTCGTCACCTCGGAAGAAAGATCGTCATCCCGGCCCCTCCGGCGTAGCTTCCGTCAACTTCAATCCTGCCGCCGTGCTCTTCGAGTATCCTCGCGACTATCGCCATGCCGAGCCCCATCCCCTTTTTCTTCGTGGAAAAATAGGGCAGGAACATCTTTTCCCGGATCTCGTGGGGAATCCCCGGACCGGTGTCGCGTATGGAAACGCATGCCCACTTGTCCGTCATCGAGAGGCTCACCTGTATCTCGCCGGCCATTTTCATGGCTTCTATCGAGTTCTCGAAAAGGTTCTTCACCACCCTTTCGAGCTGTTCATGATCGAACATCACCTGCGGGAAAGCTTCCGGCAGGTCGAACGAGAACCTGACCTTGGGGTAAGCGTTCTGGTAAGGCGCCGCGGATGTAAGGACGAGTTCGCTAAGGCTGCCCCACCTGAGTTTCACTTCCGGGAGCCTGGCGAATCTCGAGAACTCGTTGACCATCAGCATCATGCTCTCGACTTCTTTCTCGATGGTCGTCGTGCCCTCGAGTATCGCTTCATGCAGGTCTTCGGCTCCTTCCCTCGCCTTTTTTCTTATGCGCTGGGCGCTGAGCCTTATCGGCGTCAGAGGATTCTTTATCTCGTGGGCGAGCCTCCGCGCCACCTCCTGCCATGCGGCTATTCTCTGCGTCCTGCTGAGATCGGTAACATCCTCGAGTATCAGGATGCTCCTGGAGACCTCGCCTTCCGCGTCCGATATCGGGACCAGCGAGGCGATCATGACCCTTGTCTCTTCTCGTTGCGAAATTGTTACCTCTTTCCTCCCTTCGGGATGACGGCTCAGGTCCCTGAGGCTGTCCTTGATGACCTGCCAGACGGGGAGCGTCACGATCTTCGCGGGCAGGTCCTTTTTGGAAAGTCCGAGGAATTCCCTGGCCCTGTTGTTCGCGGTCAGCAGCTCGCCATCCCTTCCGATCGAGACTATCCCCACATTCAGGGATTCGACCAGGGTTTCGATATAGTGGCGCCTCCTTTCGGCGGCTTCCGAAGCTTCACGGAGCTCCTGGTTGGACTTGACTATCTCCCTCTTGCTCTCTTTCAGATCGTCCACCATCTTGTTGAAGCTGGATACGACGGTGCCTATTTCATCCTTGGCCTCGTAAGGTATGGCCAGGTCCAGGTTCCCCCTCGAAACCTCTTCCGTCCCTTCGAGCAGGAGCTGGAGAGGTTTGCTGATCTCCCTGGTCAGCTTCATACCGATCCAGACCGCGGCGAATATTACCGCCAGAGTGAGCGCCAGGAAGGAGGAGACCATGCTTATCTTGAAGAATTGCCGTTCGGCTTTTGCCTGGAGGTAGAGTTTCTGGTTCTCCGCAATGAACCTCGCTTCCGTGAGCATCTTTTCGGGAAGCAAGTAGCCGACGATGACGGCCCGGGAGCTTCCGACCCTGCTCCCGCTCAGCACATAACTCTTGTCGCCGAGAACGATGTAGCCCCTCAGCCCGTCCTCGGAAAAGCATTTTCTTTTCTTGAACGCGTCGACCTGCATGACTCCCGACGGCCATTCCTTTATCGTCGCGCCGTCCGAGCCGAATAACCACACCGCGTCGATGTCGCCCCCCTTCACGATATGGGAGACGAAAGAGGGCTGAAGATCCTCCGGGACCGCTTCGAGCTGTTTTGCCACGGAGTCGGCCCTTCGCGCGCTGCCGGTCCTCAAGAGGTCCAGAGAAGCGTCGACCAGCCTCTGCCCGGCCTCGTTGACCGTGTGGACCGGGAGCGTGAACCACTTGTCCACGGCGGACTCGATCATCAGCACCGCGCTTATCAAAAGCAGCGTCGAGGGGATCAGTCCGAGAAGGACGAACGCCGTCAGCAGGCGGGTCCTTATCCGTGCGCCCTCCTTAACCCTTCTCCACTGGAGGTATCCCTTTATGAGCTGCCTGAAAAGAAGGTAGAACAGGGTCACAAGCAGAAAGATGTCTATGACCGCGAGCACTATGAGCGGGTTCTTGAACGGATGGCCTTCCTTGGACCTGATGACGTGATAGATGAAGCCGATCCCCGCCACAAGAAGCAGGGCAGGCAGGGCGAGCCTTATCCACCGTTTACCTCTGTCCTTTATGGCGTTTTCAGTTCTTTTTCCGTCCATCCCGTGTCTTCGTCCGATGGGATTATCCACAAAACAAAGTTCTTCAGGAGGGTTACCCTGACCCTTATGTAATAAGCCCTTTCTCCCGGGCTGAGGTCCACGACCGAACCCATGTCGAGGGCGGTCATTCCCTTCAGCGACTCTTCGACCTCCTCGACGGAGATGAGGCTTATCTTCTCCTTCTCCTCGCCGTCGACAGCCGTGACCAGGTCGTACTGCCTCGTCAGGTTGTCGTAGGTGACGGTCTTCTCCACCACCCTCCTGCCGATTGTCTTGTCGAACCAGCCGGTCCTTTTCTTCGCGACCTCGACCTCGTAGGTGAAGGTTGTAGGCTTCGTCGAATTGATCGCGTCAAGGACATCCTGTGAAAGGAACCCGTCGGAGAGCGAAAACGTCACGAACAGGTGCAGGTTGTCGAAACCGCAGGAGATCTTTCCGACCTTCGGGCCTTTGGCCTGAACGGTGAAAGCTGCCACCAGCAGCAGGATCGCGAGGGAACGCCTCATAACATGTTCGCTGCGGCTTCCGCCAGTCCGGACCTTTCGCCCTTTGTCAGCGTTATGTGCCCGGCAAGCGGATGATCCTTGAACTTCTCGGCGACGTAAGTGAGGCCGTTCGATGAAGCGTCCACGTAAGGGTTGTCGATCTGGTAGGGATCCCCGGTCAGGACCACCTTGGTCTTCTCGCCGGCCCTCGTGAGTATGGTTTTCACTTCGTGGGGCGTCAGGTTCTGAGCCTCGTCCACCACCATGTACTGGCACGGGATGGACCTTCCCCTGATGTACGTCAGGGCTTCTATCTGGAGGATGCCGTGCTCGACCAGTTCCCTGTAAGGGGACTTGCCCTTTCCTCCCTCCGTAAGATGCAGAAGGAGCTCCAGGTTGTCGAATATCGGCTGCATCCACGGCTTGAGCTTCTCCTCGAGTTCTCCGGGCAGGAACCCGATGTCCTTTCCCAGAGGAAAGATCGGCCTGGTGACGAGCATCTTCTTGTAGACCTGGGTGTCAGCGACCTTGAAAAGCCCGGCGGCGATCGCAAGCAATGTTTTCCCGGTGCCGGCTTTTCCGACCAGCGTGATGAGCGAGATCCTGTCGTTCAGGAGAAGGTCCATCGCGAAGCGCTGTTCCTTGTTCCTGGGGGTGATCCCCCAGATGGGCTTCTGGTCGTCCATCAGCACTATCCCGTCGTCCTTGTCGAACCTGGCGAGCGCGCTTTTCGAGGTGCCGTCGTCCGCCTCCAGGTGGAGCATCTCGTTGACGTGGAACGAGTCCGGCGGGGCGGCCTGCGGCACGGGGATGCGCCTTTCCTTGTAAAGCCTGTCGAGGGACGCGCTGTCTACTTTTATAGATGTCCACCCGGCATACAGTTCGTCGAAATGGATCTTGCCCCTTTCGTAGTCCTGCGCCTCGACGCCCAGCGCGTTGGCCTTGATCCTGAGGTTGGTGTCCTTGGATACGAGGACGACGTTCTTCTTCTTGTTCTTGAGCGCTATCGCCACGCCCAGGATCAGGTTGTCGCCCTTGTTGTCCATCAGGGTCGGCGGAAGGTTGTTCTCCACCCGCTCCATCGAGATGGAGAGCTTTCCTCCCGTCTCAAGCGCGACGCCTTCGGCGATCGGGCCCTTGAGCCTGAGGTTGTCCAGTTCCCTCGAAGCCCTCCTGGCGTTCCTGCCGATCTCGGTGACGTCCCTCTTGAAATGGTCTATCTCTTCGACGACCCATATCGGTATCACTACTTCGTTCTCTTCGAACCTGAATAGGGCTTCCGGGTCATGCAGCAGGACATTGGTGTCCAGGACGAAGGTTTTCTTCATGCGATCTCCTCCAGTACCCTTGCGACGGCCCTCATCGACGGCGGCCTCTTCTCGGGTGTTTTTGAAAGGCATATGTGTACGAGCTTCTGGAGCTTCTCAGGGACCTCCGCTCCGGGCTCGAACCCGGGAGGTTCGTTCTCCAGGTGCGCCTTTATGATCTCCTCGGAAGACCTGCCTGTGAAGACTTCGCGGCCGGTCAGGACGAAGTAGGCCAGAAGTCCGAACGAGTAGATGTCGCTTTTAGCGTCGAGCGGCTTTCCCTGGATCTGCTCCGGCGAAACGTACTTGGGGCTTCCGACAAAGCGCCCTTCCAGGGTGAGGTCGGCGCCTTCCTCGGTGAACGCTATGCCGAAATCCACTATTTTCGGAGACATGGCCCTCGTGAGAAGCACGTTCTGCGGCTTCAGGTCCCTGTGGATCACTCCCAGCAGATGCGCCGCCTCCAGTCCCTTGGCGACCTGCTGAAGTATCGACACTTTTTCGGAAACCGGGGCCCTCCGGGCGTCCCCGTCCTTCACCCAGTCAGCAAGCGTCGGCCCCTCGATGTATTCCATCGTGAGGAAAGTGATGTCCTTGTAGCTGCCGAGGTCGAAGACCCGTATCACGTTCGGATGGGATATTTTCCTCGCAACCTTTATCTCCCTGAGGAACCTCGCGCGTGCGATCTCCGACATCCCGCTTTTCACTCTCAGCATCTTCAGGGCGACGGTCTCCTCCAGCTCGAGGTCCCTGACACGGTAAACCTCTCCCATGCCGCCCTTCCCAAGCTGGTCCAGAAGCTCGTACCGTTCCGCAAGGATAGCCCCGGGAAGGAACTCGAGCGGCTTTATCTCCTGCAAGACTTCGCTGGCGTCGCGGAAACGGTTCACCGTCGAGAACGAGAACAGCCCCTTGAGGAGCCTCTCCACCTGGGCGGGAAAAGTCTTCAGCTTTTCAACGGACCTGGGGGAAAGTCCTTCGAACCCTTCTATGGGAGGTTCTTCCCCAAAGAGGAACAAAGCGAACAGCGCCCCGGCCGAGTATAGGTCGGACGAGGGGGAGAGCGACGCTCCCCTGCGCGCTTCAGGTGACAGGAAGGGCATCAGCCGCTTCCTTTCGGCTAGGTTGGCTTCAGACGGGACCGGCATCCCGAACCCGGATACCTTAGCGCGCCTTTCGCTCTCGAGAAGTATCGACTCGTGTGTGAGCTGTCCGTGGAGTATCCCCTTCCTGTGCGCCTCGTAAAGAGCCTCGACGATCTGCCTCAGGAGGTCGACGGAGCTGAACAGCGACGGGGAAAAACCCGCGTTCATGAGATTCTGCAGAGGCGTGCCCTCGAAAGGCTCGTAAACGAGCAGTAGCTCCTTTTCGACATATATGATGTCCCTCAAAGTCAGCACATGAGGATGCGAAAGGCTGAGTATGGTCTTTAGCGCGTTGGTGGAATCCTTCAGTTCGCTCTCGGAGAATAGCTCCTTCCTCGCCCTGAAGAGAAGCAGAGGTATGTTCAGCACCTTGTCAAATCCCGAGATCCAGCTTCCGCTCACTCCCTCGCAAAGGGCCTTCTCCGTTTCGTATCGCGAGACCGACCTGGGCGACCTCTCGGCCAGGGCGGTGAGGCGTTTCTGAGCGTCCTGGAAGGCGTAGTTCTTCCTTAGGACCTTGTTGTAGCACGCTACCGCGTCCTTCATCTTGCCCAGGACTTCGAACACCCTTCCCTGAAGGTACTCCGGCCACGGATCCTGCTGGAACAGAGGGTCCGGGCCCACGTTCTTGAGGAGCTCCGTCACTCCGTCAATGCTTCCGGTCTCCAGCCTGAGCCTCGCGAGGGCGACCTTGACGCGCGGATCTTTCTTCGTTTCCTCGGATAGGGTCTCGAACTTGCTGATGATCCCGTCGATCATTTCCCTCCGCGCCAGGATCAGGCTGACCGATTCCTCCCACTTCTTGGCTTCGAAAGCCATGGCCGACGCCTCATAGAAGAACCCGCCTTCCCTGAAGGCCTGCATGGCCATCTGGTACTCTCCTATCTGCGCGAGTGCCGTTCCTGCCTCCTGGTATTCCCCCGCCTTGTAGAAAAGGTGCGCGGCCTTGTCCAGTTCCCGGCTTTCCTTGAAAAGCTGTGCGGCCTCGGCGTAGCTCCCCAGGCGTTCCTTGCAGCGCGCGGCATCTTTCTTGGAGCCTACCTTGAGGTACAGCTCGAGAGCTTCTCCGATCTTGCCGTCCGCCTCCAGTTTCCCGGCTTCAACGGCGAGGTTCCTGTTCTCCTCTTTTCCCAGGAGCTCTGTCGCTTTTTCGAGGAAACCCAGCTTCTTGTATAGCGAAGCCGCCTGCTCCGTCTCCCCGGCAAGCTCCCTGCACCTCGCCGCAGCCTCCACGAGCCCGAGGCTTTCGTAAAGGGCGCCGGCCTTGTCGTAGACGCTGCTCTCCTCGAATATCCTGGCCATTTCCTTTTTCTTGTCGCGCCAGCCAATGACCTCGTGCTTGGGGATGTTTTCTTCAAGAGGAAAATCCCGCATCGCCTTGACGAGGAGGATTACTGCTTTCTCCTTCATCCCCCCCCTGTAAGCCGCGAACCCGGCTTCGAGGTACCTGCCGTTCTGCTCGTAATAATGGGCCGCGAGCGGAAACGCTCCTCCCTCTTCGGCTATCTGGGCGGCTTCTTTGACCATGTTGGCGTCAGCCAGGACCTGAGCGGCTTTCTTGTAGTTCTTTCTGTTCATGAGAAGGCGCGCGGCGGCCTCGACCTCTCCCGCCCGGAGAAGGTGCTCGACGGCCTTGTCCGGGTTGCCGAGAGCCGCCTCGACTTCCGAGGCGGCTATGTAATCCTCGCAGAGAAGATACATCTTCAGGGCCTTGTCGAGCTTTCCCTTGCGCCTGTAGATGTCTCCAGCCTTCTTGTAATCTCCCTTGAAAAAAGCTATCAGCTCATCCGGAATGATCTCAGGCAAGTTGCCTCCACACCCTTAAAATTACCACGCCTGCAGGCAACCGTCAAATTCCGCGGGAGGGGGCGGCAGCCATGAGAAAAACCCCTTTCAGTTTTTCCTGTTCAGCCTGCCCTGGAATCCTCCTGTTTCATGAAGGAGCCGGTATATCTCGTTCCTCACCCTGTCTTTTTCAAGGCACCACGCGGGAGCCACAAGCATTCCCTCCGGCCGCTCACCGGTGATCCTGTGGAACACGGTCCGGGGGGCCGCTACCTCGATAAGCCTGACGGCGAGCTCCGCGTATTCGGACAACCCGAGCACCCTGAGCTTGCCTTGCGTATGCCACTTCTCGAACTCGGAGCCCCTCACCACGTGAAGAGGGTGCAGTTTTATTCCCCAGGGATCCAGCCTCGCCGCCTCTTCGAAGCTTTCCCGGATCATATCCCCCGTCTCCCCGGGAAGCCCGGCGATAAGGTGCAGGACCGTTCTCATTCCCCTGCGGTGCAGCTCTCCGAAAGCGGAGACTGTCGCCGCATGGCCGTGTCCCCTGTTGCAGAGCGCCAGAGTGGGATCGTGCATGGTCTGCATCCCTATTTCGACCCATAAAAAGGTCTTCCGGTTCAGTCTCTCGAGGATTTCCATCGTTTCCATCGAAAGACAGTCCGGCCTCGTGCCGACGGCAAGTCCGAGAACGCCTTCGACCGAGAGAGCTTTCTCGTAGACCTCCTCAAGGCGGGAAGTTCCACCCAGAGTATTGGTGAAAGCCTGGAAATAAGCTATGGCTCCCTTGAAGCCTTTTCCACTCAGTTTCGCCGCCCCGGCCCGCAGAACCTCCTCCCAGCCGCTCTCGCTTTTTGCCGGGCCCGAGCCGGAAGGGTCGCACCAATGGCAGCCGCCCCTTCTGTCGGCACCTTCCCTGTTGGGACAGGAAAATCCCGCATCGAGAGAGACCTTTCTCACTCTCCCGCCGAAATGATCCCTGAAAAATCCGGATAAAGTGTTGATAGGGGCGTCCGGGGACGGATCGAACCCGGTCATTTTACCTCTTGGGGGGCGTTTGCTTCCTTCCCCCGCTCTTCTGGCGGCCTCTTTTCCGGAAAGAATATAGTCGTCAGCTTTTCCCTGAAAGATTCCTTCATGCCGAGCACTTTGAATGAATCGTCCTGCCTGGGGTCCGGCAGCAAGTTCCCGGGAAGAATGTTTTTTCTGAACTTTACCGCCAGGGCAATCATTTCTACGGTCTTCTCCTCGTCGCCCTCCTCGGCGAAAACCCTGGCTTTGTTCCAATAGTACATGGGGTATTCCGGGTCGCAGGCAAGCCCGTAATCCAGGACCGCTGCCGCCATGTCCCTTTCACCCCTGATCCTCAGAATATTGGAGTAATTCTCGATCATAGAGATCTTCACCTCTCGCGGGAGCTTCCGATTCTGTTTCTCTGCCTGATAGGCCTGTTGAAGACAACGGAGACAGCCATCTTCGAACCCCGAATAACAGTAAAGGTTCCCCATGAACACATTGTCTTCCGGGGTAGGTGCGAATTGATCCTCGATCTTCAACGATTTCAGAAAGTCCTCGGCACGTTTCCTGTCGCCCTTTTTCGGATATGGCTTTCTTAATCTCACGTCGACCCAGGTCGATCCCTTGCAGAAGTACATGTTCCCGTTCAATTCGTTCCCTTCCGGACCGACCAGAACGTTTTTTGCACAGTAGACAAGGAAAGCGGCCGAATCGGTTTCCCACCTGGAGACGTCAGCCTTTTCAAATTTCGAGAGCTCCTGATTCGACTCGTAGAAGCTCCGGACCTTTCGGTGGTCCTGACCCGGGGCCCCTCTTTCAAAATATATCTCCAGGTAAACGCTGTCCTTCTCGTGGAATGCCGTTGCCTTGAAGTCGCCCGTGGCGGAACTCCTCGCATCGGTTATCGTGAAGCCTTCGAACGGTATTTCTATGGCCCATCCGCCGTCCGGCACGAAGAAACGGACCTTTTTTTCGGCCTGCGTTGGGAAGGCGGCCAGACAGAACGACACCATTAAAATGAAAGCTGCTTTTTTCATTATTTTTTTCCTCCGGAAGCAGTTTTATTAAAGAGAGAGTCAACCTCTTTCAGTGCGTGTATGAGCCTGTCCGCGTCCTCCCGGGTGTTGTAGAAATAGAAGGAAGCCCTCAGGGTGTTGTCCATTCCCAGGCTCTCCATCAGTGGCTGGGCGCAGTGGTTTCCGGAACGGACGGCTATGCCGAACTTGTCGAGCATCGAGGCCGCGTCGTGAGGATGGACTCCCTTGACGTTGAAGGAGAAGACCGCGAGGCATTCGCCCTCCTTGTGCCCGTAAATATCTACGAACGGCAGTTTTTTTAATTCCTCAAGGAAATAGGCCCCCAGCTCTTTCTCGTAGGAATATATCCTTTCCATTCCCAGGGCCGAAAGGTACTTTACGGCCTCGCCGAGGCCCACAGCTTCGCAGACTGCGGGCGTGCCAGCCTCGAACTTGAACGGCAGGTCGTTCCATGTGGCGCCCTTGACGGTCACCGTCGAGATCATGTCGCCTCCCGTCAGGAACGGAGGAGTTTCCTCGAGGATCTCTCTTTTCGCGTAGAGGATCCCTATTCCCGTCGGCCCCAGCATCTTGTGTCCCGACGCCGCGAAGAAGTCGCACCCGAGGCTTCCGACATCGACCGGCATGTGGGGGATGGACTGAGCGCCGTCCACGAGGAATTTCGCGCCTCTCGCCCGGGCCAGGTCTCGGAGCTTGTGAAGGTCGTTCACCGCCCCGAGTACGTTGCTCGCGTGGATCGCCCCCACGAGCCTGGTCCTGTGGGTTATCGACTCTTCCGCGTGCTCCATGTCGAGGACGCCGCTGTCCTTGACCCGGATGAACTTCAGGTCGATGCCCAGCCGCTCCTTCGCCATGAGCCAGGGGACGATGTTGCTGTGGTGCTCCATCATGGTTACCACGACCTCGTCGCCAGGGGAGAGGAACTTCGAAGCCCAGGAATATGCTACGAGGTTGAGGGCTTCCGTCGCGTTCCTGACGAAGACCACCTCCCTCCAGCTTTTCGCCCCGATGAATTTCGCGACGGCCTTGTGGGCGTTCTCGTAGGCTACCGTGGATTCGTACCCGAGGGTGTGGATCGCACGGTGAATGTTAGCGTTCGAGGTCCTGAAAAAATCCGCCATCGAATCTATGACGGAAGAGGGTTTCTGAGTGCTGGCCGCGTTGTCCAGGTAGACAAGCTTCTCCCCGTTGACCTCTCTCTTCAGGATGGGGAAGTCGGCGCGTATCCTTTCGAGCTCTTCCGCGGTGAAAGCCCCTCGCCCGTCCATCATTCTTCCTCCAGGAGGACCCATCCGTCCTCGCATTTGACCGCCCAGGTCCTGATGTCGTCCACCGCGGGCATGGAGAGCGCTTTTCCGTCCCTCAGGCCGAACCTCGCCCCGTGGTGGGGGCAGATCCACGCCTCGTCCTCTATATCTCCGCCGCACAATTCCATCTCCTGGTGGCTGCAGATGCCCGAAAGGGCGAACACCTCGTCTCCCTTCCTTACCAGGAGCACCTGTTCACCTGAGAAGATAATTCCCAGGCCCTCGCCTCCTATATCCGCGACCTTGACGACCTTCACCCATTTACTCATCGTCTTCCTCGTTCCATTCGGCGTTGCCGTAGAGGCCCCGCTTGATAACCTTGAGTGCCAGCAGGGCGCATTTCAGCCTCATCGGACCTATGGGAATGCCCAGGTTGTCGATCATGTCATCTTTCGTCATGGATTTGACCTCGTCGACGGTTTTTCCTTTCACCAGGTCGGTCAGTATGGATGCCGAAGCCTGCGATATTATGCACCCCTTCCCGCTGAAAGCTATCTCGGTTATCCTGCCCCCCTTCGTCCTGATGAACATCCTGATCTGGTCTCCGCACGAAGGGTTCCCCTCCTCGTGGTCGATGTCGCAGGGCGACAGCTCGCCGAAGTTGTGCGGGTGCCGGTAATGCTGGAGCAGGATGTCCATCATGAGCGGGTCGACGTCATCCAGCTTGTTCTTGAAGTTATCGTTCATGGGATCTCCCTGTCAGACATGTTTTTCGACCAGCGGGGCGGTTTCCGGGGCATCCTTCAGAAGCGAGGACAGGAATCCCAGCGCTATCTCCTTCTCGGCCTCGCCCCGCGACATGCCCCTCGCTTCCAGGTAGAAGAGCTTCTCCTCGTCGAGCGGGGCGACGCTCGCGGCGTGGGAAGCTTCTATGTCGAGGGCTTCGATCTCGAGGTTCGGTTCGACGCGGGCTCGGGACTCCCGCGACAGCTTGAGGCAGTGGCCCGAATAGCGGGACCTGCTTTTCACTGCGCTTTTTTCCACTTTCAGAAGCCCTGTGAGCCTGGCCCTCGATCTGTCCCTGTTTATGGCCCTCACTTCGACCCGCGCCTCGCCTCCTCCGGCTTCCTCGATCACCGTGCTGCACGCGTCGCACTTTTCGTCGCCCCTGAGGGAGAAAAGGGAGTTTTCGAAGAAACCCGCGTTCTCTTTTTTCATCTCGACGCACGAGCGGTAAACGAGTTCCTTCCCTTCCACCCTCATCAGGAACACCTCGACGCGCGAACCCTTGTCCAGGAAAGCGGAGAAGTCGATGAACCTGCTCCCAGGCCCTGCCGGATTAAGGAAGAGCTTCAGGCTGGCGCCTTCGCCCACCTCAGCCCTTATGAGGTTAAGGGCGAGAGACCCCCAGCCCGCTTCGAGCCCCAGGAAAAGGGTCGAGGAGGCGCCGGGAGGCACCTTCAAATATACAGGTTCGAGCGACAGTCCCGGGCCGGAAGAGAGCTTCATGAAGCCCTTTTCCGCGGAGTCCGCGCAATCCACGAACAATCCCCTCTCGAAGAAGGAGAGGCAGTATCCTCCGAATCCCGTACGGGGAGTGATCAGCTCGCCATTCAGGCTCTTCGAAAAATCCCTGAGCGATCCTACCCCGAATATCTTTTCCGCCGGGATGTAACCCTCGACGAAAGGCCTGCCGTCCCCGCTGAAGCCTGATAGGGGAAGGTCCTTCAGGCTGGCGTCGAACCTCACCTCGCCGCCGTCCACGAACGGCATGGAAGAGAACGACCCGAAAGCGTTCCTCCTGATCCCGCCGAGCGCCGGGCAGTTCTCCATGTTGATGAGCCTGTCGAGCCTTCCGGAAAAGAAACCCGAATCCCTCATGTCAAGAGCGCTCATCCCACGCTCCCTTCCATCTCCAGCTGTACAAGCCTGTTGAGTTCGACCGCGTATTCCATGGGAAGTTCCCTGGAGAACGCCTGTATGAACCCCATCACAACCATAGCCTGGGCGTCGGAATCCTTAAGCCCCCTCGACATAAGGTAATGGATGACGTCGTCGGATATCTTCCCGACCGTCGCTTCGTGGGCAACTACCGCGTCCTCCTCGTCGACCTGCATCGTCGGATAGGTGTCCGAGCGGCTCTGTTCGTCCAGCATCAGGGCGTCGCACTTCACGCTGGATTTTACGCCGGTGGCGCCCTTCGCGACCTTCACGAGCCCGCGGTAGGAGCATCTGCCGTTCTTCCTGCTGATCGACTTGCTGATTATCGTTGAAGTGGTGTTCTTCCCCTTGTGTATGATCTTTCCGCCTGCGTCCTGGTGCTGTCCCTCCGCGGCGAAAGTTATCGAGAGGATCTTTCCTTTCGCGCCGTCCCCCATCAGGTATATCGATGGGTATTTCATGGTCAGCCTCGAGCCGAGGTTGCCGTCCACCCACTCCATGCTTCCGCCTTCTTCGACCATCGACCTCTGCGTCACCAGGTTGTAGATGTTGTGGGCCCAGTTCTGTATCGTAGTGTACCTGACGCTGGCCCCCTTGTGGACGAAAATCTCGATGACTCCCGTGTGGAGCGAGTTGGTCGTATAGGCGGGGGCGGTGCAGCCTTCGATGTAGTGGAGTTTCGCCCCTTCGTCGGCGACTATGATCGTCCTTTCGAACTGCCCCATGTTCGCGGAGTTGATCCTGAAGTATGCCTGCAGGGGGATGTCGATCTCCACCCCCTTCGGGACGTAGATGAAGCTCCCGCCCGACCAGCAGGCGGTGTTGAGGGCGGCGAACTTGTTGTCCTCTATCGGGACCAGTTTCGCGAAATACTTCCTGAAAAGGTCCGGGTGCTCCCTTAGCCCCGATTCGGTGTCAAGGAAGATGACGCCCTTCTTCGCGAGGTCCTCCCTTATCGAATGATAGACCATCTCCGACTCGTACTGCGCCCCCAGCCCGGCAAGGAACTTCCTTTCGGCCTCGGGAACGCCGAGCCTGTCGAAGGTCTTCTTGATATTCTCAGGGATGTCGTCCCAGGACTCGCTCTTCTCCTTCGACGGCTTAAGGTAATAGGTGTAAGCGTCGTAATCGAGGGGCGACAGGTCCCCTCCCCAGACCGGGGTGGGCTTCTTCAGGAACACATCGAGCGCCTTGAGCCGTATCGCGAGCATCCATTCCGGCTCGCCCTTCTGCCTGGATATCTCCGTCACCGTCCCGGCGCTCAGGCCCTTGGCGCTCTTGAAGACGAAGCTCTCGGGATCCCTGAAGTCGTATTTCTTGAAATCGAATTCTATTTCGGGAGTCCTGTTCTCAGTCATGGTCGCTTTCCGCCTAGTTGAGGCTGTACTCCTTCAGGACCCAGTCGTAGCCCCGCTTCTCCAGTTCGTGGGCGAGCTCGATCCCCCTGGAACAGATGATCTTTCCCTGGGCCATTATGTGGACCCTTTCCGGTTCCAGGTATTCGAGGATCCTGGGATAGTGCGTGATGATGATCGCGCTGACTCCGTCCTTTCTCATGCCCTGGATCGCCTTCGCGACGAGCTTCGACGAGTCGATGTCAAGGCCGGAGTCTATCTCGTCCAGAAGGATCACTCTAGGTTTCAGCGCCATTATCTGGGCGATCTCGAGCCTTTTCTTCTCTCCTCCCGAAGCCCCCACGTTGAGAGACCTGTTCGAGAAGTCCTTCGACAGGGAGAGAGATTCCAGGGATTCGTTCAGCTTCTTCCTGAATGCCACGACCTCCTTCGGGTCGGATCTTCCGACCTCCCCCCTGTGGGACTGGGAAGCGTTCCAGAGAAAATGGGCGAAGGAGACGCCTTCTATCTCGACAGGGTACTGGAAAGCGAGGAACAGCCCTTTCCGCGCCCTTTCGTAGACTTTCATGGAAAGGACGTCCTCTCCGAAAAGCTTCGCTTCTCCTCCCAGGACCTCGTACCTCGGATGGCCCATGAGGGTGTTCGCGAGAGTGCTCTTGCCGCTGCCGTTGGGTCCCATGATCACGTGGATCTGCCCGGCCGGGAGGTCCAGGTCCACTCCCGCAAGTATTTCCTTCCCTTCAACCGCGCTCTTGAGAGAGCGGATCTTCAAAGCGTTTTCCGGCACCTTTTCCTCCGTTCGTTTTTTTCGGAAGCATCTCCTTCAGTGTGACGTTCCTGAAAGCCTCGTTGACGGCCTGTTCGACCTTTATCCATACCGGCTTCTGTGAGCACGACGCGCTCGCGGAGCAGGATCCGCCGTCGCCTATGCACGGCAGAAGCTTGGACGGCCCTTCGGTCAGCATGTAGATCTCCAGGAGCCTTATCCTCCCAGGGGGCTTCCTGAGCCTGTATCCGCCTGTTCTCCCCTGAGTGGATGACACCAGCCCTCCGCGCACCAGGGTCCTCATTATCTTGGCTAGATATGCCCGGGGGATACGCTCCTTCTCCGCGATCGCTCCGAGGTCCATCGGCCTCCTCGAAGAGGCCAGGCAGACAAGGCTCCTGACGGCGTATTCGAGACTTCTGGAAACCTGCATCATATCCCCTTAAACATGGACCCCAGCGGTCCACTTTTAAAGACGCCATTCTTCCATTTTTTATTCCCGTTGTCAACCCGGTATTTCAAAGGGGCGACCAAGAAAAAAGGGCGCGGGATGACCGCGCCCTGAAAGGGAAAAACTGCGTAAGGGGACTTGCTATTCGACCACCACATTCACCGGCATGTAAAGAGAGTAAGGCTCCCTGCTGAGCATTTCGACGAACCGGGCCTCCTTCTCCATCTTCGCGAAAAGTTCGGGGGAGACCGTTCTCAGCATCGTCATCGCTATCTCCTCGCCGCTCATCTCCATGATCGTTTCGAAGACCGTCTTCTGCCTGGGGTAATACTTGATGGTGACCTTTTCCCCGGCCGCGATCTTGGCTTTTTCCTTCGCGAGGGCGATCGCCTCGTCCAGCCCGCCGAGCCTGTCCACGAGGCCGATCTTCAGGGCGTCCTCGCCGCTCCATATCCTGCCCTGGGCGATCTTGTGGACCTCGTCGTAGCTCATGTGCCTGCCTTCGGCGACCTTCGTCACGAAATCCTTGTAGAACTGTTCCATGTGTCCCACGACGATCTGCTCCTGTTCGGGCGTGAAGGACTGGTATGCCGACCAGAGGTCCGCGTTCCTGCCTCTTTTCATCATTCCCATACCGACGCCCGCCCAGTCGTATATGCCCTTTGTCACGAACTTGCCCGTCACCACGCCGATCGATCCGGTGATGGTCGTGGGCTGGGCGACGATCCCGTCGGAACCCATGGCGATGTAATACCCTCCGGAACCCGCCACGCTGGCCATAGAAACGACCACGGGCTTGGATTTCCTGACCTGGTTTATCTTGTTCCAGATTATGTCGGAGGCCAGACCCGATCCGCCCGGGCTGTCAACCCTGAGGACCACGGCCGAGACGCTCTTGTCCTTCTCGACCTGGTCGAGGAGCTTGTTGAGCCTGCCGGGGGTGATCGTGTTGCTCTCCCTTGAACCGCCGTCGTCCACTATGCCGCCGCTCGCGATCACGACGGCGACGCTCTTCTTGGCCATCTTGTCCAGGACGACCCTCTTGTCCTTGATGTAATCGCAGACGTCGATCTTTGAGACCTTTTCCTTGTTGCCGTTGACCTTCTTGAGCATCTCGTCCACCTGGTCGGGATAGACGAGGTCGTCCACCAGCTTGTTGTCCTTCAGGTACTGCCCGTGCTGGAGACCCGTGTCGATGACCGCTTTCAGCTGGTCGGGGGTGAACCTTCCTCCCTTGCAGATGTCGTTGACGAAGTTGTTGAAAAGGCTGTCGAGGATTGCGTCCATGGCCTCTTTCTGGGCGTCGGACATGCTGTTCCTCATGAAGGTATCGGAGTAGGACTTGTAATCCCCGATGTGGTACATCTGCGGCTGGACCTTGATCTTCTCGAGAGTGTCCTTGAAGAAGGGGATCTCGGCGTAAAGCCCGGACATGACCATTATCGTGGACGGCGGGGCGTAGATCTTGTCGGCGCAGGACGCCATGTAGTAGCCGCTGTTGCCCGTCGCGTCGAAATAGGCGTAGACTGGCTTCTTGCTCTTCTTGAACTCCTCGATGTCGGCCCTCAGCTCCTGCGCGTTTGCGATGCCGATCCCGCTCATCCCCGTGACTATCAGCATGCTCTTGATCCGGTCGTCCTCCTTCGCCCTCTTTATCGCGTCATGCAGCTCGGAGAACTGGTAGACCTTGGTCCCGAAGAACTGCATTGCGAACGGGTCGGCCGGCATTTCCTGGATGGGCCTCTCCAGGTTGAGGACCAGCGTCGAATCCGGCTTCACCTTGGGCGCCTGTCCCTTGGTGAGAGACGCTATGCCGGCGATGAGAAGTATCCCGCCGAGCAGGAACACCACGACGGCGACTATGAATATTATCAACCCCAGCCTTCTCGGTTTCTTTTCCCTCGCGTATTCGTTGTCCATTTTGAATTCTCCTTTCTCTTACTCAATAATTTTCCAAAGGTGTAATTACGGAAATCGGCCGGAAAAGTTCACCTGAGTATGTCATCCAGCTTCTGCGCCGTCATGCCCAGAAGGGCCGCGGCCTTCTTCTTGTCCCCCCCCGTCCTTTTCAATACTTCCGACGCCCTCCATCGTGCTTCCGTGATTATCCATTTTTCGGGATCCTGTTCGGAAAGGAAATCGGGCATACCCTCGCCCTCTTTCCGTCTTCCCTTGAGTTCTTCGAGCTCGACGAGGCTTCCGGAGGAAAGAATGGCAGCCCTTTCGATCCGGTTGAAAAGTTCCCTGACGTTCCCCGGCCACGGCTGGCCCTGAAGCCACTCCAGCGTTTCCGCGTCGAAAGCCAGTTCCTTGTTATGGAGCTCGCGCCTCCACCTCGAAAGCGCGTGCTCGGCGAGAAGGGGTATGTCGTCCCTCCTGTCCCTGAGAGGCGGAAGGACTATCGGGAAGCTGGAGATCCTGTAGTAAAGGTCTTTCCTGAAAGAACCCGAACCTGCGAGGTCCTCGGGCTTCCTGTTCGTCGCGCAGATGAGCCTCACGTCAACACTGACCGTCGCGGGGCTGCCGACCCTCGTGAACTTTTTTTCCTCGATGACCCTCAGGAGCTTCGACTGCAGGTCTGGGTGCATTTCCCCCACCTCGTCGAGGAAAAGCGTCCCCCTGTGAGCCAGCTCGAACCTTCCGATGCGGCTGTCATAGGCTCCGGTATAGGCGCCCTTCTCGTGCCCGAACAGCTCGTTCTCGAGAAGCGTGCTCGGAATGGCCGCGCAGTTCACGGCCACGAAAGGATTGTCCTTCCTCGGGCTCAGCGTGTGGATCGCCTTGGCGAAGAGCTCCTTGCCCGTGCCGGTCTCTCCGATAAGCAGGACCGTTGAATCCAGGGGCGCGACCTTGCGGGCCTCCTCGAGCGCCCTCGATATAGCCCCGCTTTTCCCCACTATTCCGAAAAAAGGAGAATGCCGTTCAAGCTCGGCCCTGAGGACCTGTTCCATCCTGGACATCCTGGACGTCTCAAGGGCGTTGGCTATGATGTGCATGAGGTGCTCCATCTCCACGGGCTTGGTTATGTAGTCGTACGCCCCGCTCTTCATCGCCTCCACGGCTGACTCCACGCTTCCGTAGGCGGTGATCAGGACGATGGGGACAGTGGGGTAGGTCTCTTTCGACAATTTGAGAAGTTCGAGACCGTTGGGCCCCGCCATCTTGAAATCGAAAAGCGCCAGATCGTAGCCCCCGGTTTCGACCGCTTTTCTTCCCTCGAACCCGTCAGAGGCGGACAAAACTTTGTAACCCGCGTTCTCTATGTTCTCGGTGAATGTCCGGAGAAGGCTTGACCGGTCCTCCACGACCAGTATCTTCATTTTTTCCTTCATCCGGTTCTTTCCGGGTAGAGCTTCCTCAGCTTGTCCTCGATCTCGCCCAGCCTCTCCTCGACGGTTTCCAGTTTAGAGGAGATGCTTTTTTTAGTGGATGACAGGTCCATGGTCTCTTCTTCCAGCATCTCGTCGTACAGCTGGTCGGATGTGTAGGAGGAGTTCAGCCTGTCGAGCCGCGCGGACAGTCTGTCCCTCTTTCTCAGCAGGGATTCCCTCTCCTTTTCAAGGGACGAGATGTTCTGTTCAAGCTCCACCTGGCCGCGCGTCGGAACGCCCGCGATCTCCAGGAGGAGCTCGAAATCCTTTTCCCACCTCATCCTCTCCATGTCGACGCCGGATACAGGTTCCTGGGAAAAGAGGTAAGCCGCCGCGAAAAGGCATAGAACGAGAAAGAACGTCCGGGGCCGCGCGTCAGACACCGAACAGCCTCCTGACCTCGCTGCCGTCTATCTCGGCCTTTCGCGCCCTGTCGAGTATCTTCTCCTTCATCGTGGGAGGATCGTTCAAGAGCGTCTTCGCCCTGTCGAGGGCTTTTTCCACTTCGCCTTCCTCGGAGGGAGCGATCTCTTTGGTGATCGGGTGCCATTCAAGGAAAGTCTCGTAGGGAAGCGTGTCCATGGAAAGGCATTTCGCGCACCCCTGTCTCGTGTAGATGGGGAACTTCAGGCCCGGCGCGTCGACCGGAATCTGGCAGTGTGGGCAAAGCTTCGATACGGGAACCACCGAAACGATGCCTTTGAGCAGGCCCGCGCGTATCGGGGACTTGAAGCCGTTCCTGAGAAGCCATTTCAGGGTCGCCGCCGCGCTTCCCTGGTGGATCACCCCGAGGAGGGAGGCTTTCGCCGCGGCAAGGAAGAATATCTCCGCCGTGGCGCGGTCTTTTATCGGGAACGCTCCGATGAAATCCGCCTCATCCTTGAGCGCGAGGGTTATCTGTTCCGCCATCGTGGTCTCCTCGACCCGTGAAAGCTCGACCTGGACGACCCGCGAAAGGTTGACGAGGGCATGCATCTCTATCGAAAAAGGCGCGCGCGTACCCGCCTTTACAAGTTCCAGGACCGAGTAGTAGACGCCGGAAATCGCCGGCCCCATGGGGCCCGAGATGATGACTATCCCCCTCGGCTCCCTCAGCGCGGATTCGAAGGATGAGGACTCCGCTCCGGAAAGGCATTCCTTCAGTTTCCCCCACTCCCTCTCGAATATCTTCTCGTCGTAAAGCGTGAGGCGGTACCTTCGCCCCTGAAGCGTCTGGAGCTTGTGGACGTGCAGGGAGAGGTATCTGTTCTCTATCTGTATCCTTATCCTTCCTTCCTGCTCAGCCCTCTTTTTCTTGTCCTTCAGCCGGGCGAGTTCCTCTATCAGGGTCCCCATCTCCTCTTCCTTCCGCTGGTAGAGAAGGAAGCGGTCCTCAAGCTCATCTCCGTTCTGGAAGGCTATCCTCAGGGAATCCTCGGTAGGCCTTATGACGAGCCTTCTGCAGCCTATCCTTATCGCCTCGATGAGCGCGGTCCTGAGCCACTCGACGGCGGAAGAGTCCGGATTGAGCTTCGACCAGTGCAGGGAGTGGATCTTTTTCTCCTTGCTGGTCAGTATGAAAAGGTTGTCCCCCGTCGGCATGTACTGGACGCCCGGGTCGTTCTGGAAGCCGTAGAATTTCTCGAGCGCCGTCACGACCGCGTCGCGGGGGCAGATCAGCGGGTCAATCTTGAGCCCGGTGTACTCCTCCAGCGCGGGGATCAGCCTCGGGTTGTCGAGGTCGGCGAGGGCGACCGTGAGAGTGTTGCCCTTCCTTTCCAGGGGAACCACGTTGTAGAACCGGGCCAGCGTCGCCGGGAAAAGGGCTGCCGCCTCGGATCCGTCTCCCGACTCGGAGATGTTGTAGGGGATCAGCCCCATCGATTCCTTCAGGAACTGGCTCAGCCTGTTAACGTTGAGGTAGCCGAGCCTGATGAGGTGGTAGCCGAGCCTTCCGCCCTTCTGTTTCTGCTCCCTCAGCGCGTTCCCCAGCTGTTCCTTCGTCAAGAGCCCCTCTTCGATGAGGAGCTCACCCATCATGCTCTTCTCGCTCATCTTGCTCTCAGAAGCTGCAGTGGACCCACTTGTAGTCCTCGCCCCACTTGCCGGAGGGGTTTTTCTTCGTCGAGAATGTACCCGCCCCGTTCATAGACGCCTTCCCCCTGGCGAGGGCTTCGATCCTGATGTTCTCGCCGCGGAGCGCCACCTTGAAGTTCAGGCCGCTCAGAGTCGCCTTTCCCTGGAACCCTTCGTAGTAATCTGTCATCCCGTCCCTGGTGTGGGTCTTGTAAGTGCCGTCAACATAAGCTTTGGAGTCCCTGGTCACCGTGACCCAAAGTTTTCCCTTGCCTTCGACGGTAACCGATCCTCCGCGTCCGGTGAACTTGACCCATCCCCTCTTTCCTTCGGCCCTGAACTCTCCGTAGGCCGAAGCGATAGCCGGCGTAACCGCGAAAGCGAGGAAGGCCATCAGGAAAACCGCTGGCGCGACTCCCCTTTTCCCGCCTTCCGTGAACCTTCGTAAAGTTCGTAAAGACATAATCTGACCTCCTTGCTTCCATTGTATAGCGAAACCTTCCTAAATGCATATAGCCCGACCGATTTCTGGAGTTCGGCGCTCCCCATCAGAAGGCCGGCCCTGAAGCCCATGAAGTCGCGCTTCAGCTTGTCTCCGACGCTTCGGTAAAAACTTTCCAGGTCGGTGCCGGACTCCACGTGGTCTCCGTAGGGCAAGTTCGATACCATCAGGCCGCCGCCGTCCTCCGGTCTCAAGGAGAAGAAGTCTTCTTCGCGGAACTTCATGAACGCGGCGACTCCCGCCCTCTTGGCGTTGTTCATCGAGGTCCTGACGGCCCTGCCGTCGATGTCGGAGACCGCGATGGAGAACGCCGGCCTTCTTACTCTCTCCTTTGCCATCTTCGGTATGGTCCGCTTCACGTCCGCCGGGATGAAGGGAAGGGAGAAGAACCCCTTTTCGTACCTCCACAGGAGCCCCGGGGCAATGTCCCCGGCGATCAGGGCCGCTTCTATGCCGATGGTTCCGCTCCCGCACATCGGGTCGAGGAACGGCTCCTCCCCGCAGTACCCGCAGAACTTCAGGATGGATGCGGCAAGGGCTTCGTTGAGCGAGCCAGGGGAGGACTCCGCCCTGTAACCCCTCTTATGAAGCGATCCTCCAAGGTCGAGGCTTATCGACACCCGCCCCTTTTCCAGGAACGCCTGGACCATGGTGTTGGGCTTTTCCTTGTCGACGTCCGGCCTTCTTCCCTTTTTATCCCTCAACCTGTCGACTATGGCGTCCTTGAGAAGGAGCGCCGAGTAGGCGGAATTCCTCAGGACCGCGTCCTCGCCCTTCACTCGCACCGCGAACGTCCTGGAAATGTCCATCATCTCTTCCCATTCCACGGAGGACGCCCCCTCGTAGAAATCCTCCTTCGATGAGAACCTGAAGGACCTCACCGGCATGAGGACCTTCCTGGCGGTCCTGCAGAAATAGGCGGCCCTGCAAGCCTCCTCCTCGGAGGCGCGGAAGATCACCTTGCCTCTCGCGGGCTTGCTCTCGGTTATTCCTAGTTCCGCAAGCTCTTTCTGGAGTATGGCCTCGCCGTTCAGGGTGGATGTGGCGATGTAGTCGGCCATCACATCCTCCGGGGAGTCTCGATGCCCAGCAGGTCCCCGAGATGATCCTCGAAAAGGCGGGCGAAGATGGAGATGAAGAGAAGCCTTGCCTTCCTCTTGCCCTCGTCCTCCTCCTGGAGCACCGGGGCCTTGTGGTAGTAGTTGTGGAAAGCCTGGGCTATTTCGTACATGTTCCTGGCGATCAGGTTGAGCTCCCTGAGTTCCACCGCCCTCGACACCACGAACGGCATCCTCAGGAAGAGGCTAAGAATCCCCCACCCGTCGTTGTCCAGGAGCGGGATCAGGCGCGCGACCGCTTCCTTGTCGACAACGGACGGCACGATCTCTCCCTTCTCTTCGGCTTTTCTCAGGATGTTGCCCGCCCTGACTGAAGCGTACTGTATGTAAGGGCCGGTCTCGCCCTCGAATGAAAGAGCCTCGTTAAGGTCGAACGCGACCACCTGGTTCCTGCTGAATTTCAGTATGTAATACTTGAGAGCAGCCCGCGCGAGAACCGCGGCCCTGTCGGAGACCTCCCCGGCAGGGGTCTCCGGCTCCCTCTTTTCAATTTCCGCCTTAGCCCTTTCGACAAGCGCGTCGATCAGGTGGTCCGCTATGTATGCCAGACCTTTCCTGCCCGACATTTCTATGAAGGGCTTCGCAAGGTCCTTCTCGTCTGCGGCGGGCAGTCTCCCTTTTTCGATCTCCTCCCTGATGAACCTCGTCGAAAGAGCCACCATCTCGTAGGAAAAGTGGACCGAGGACTCGGCCTCCTTTTCGCGACCGAGCATTTTCAGGCCTTCCCGCACGATCTTCTGCAGGTAGCTCTGCCTGACGTCTATCACGTTGAATACTTTTTGGCCGCCGCCGAACTTTCTTTCCGCGGGACCCATTTCAGCGGGAGCGGTCCTCCATATCATGTAGGGCGCTCCTTCGCTCTCGACATAGCCGAAATCCTTCCCCAGCGCCCCGAGCTTCCAGAGCTGGTAAGCGAGGTCTTTCCCGAGATAGGTTACCGTTCCGTTCGACCTCACGATAACCTTGTCGGCGTCGGAGAGCCCTTCGAACTCCTTGTTTCCGGAGAGCCTCATGACCCAGCAGCCCCTCATCTTGTCTTCGGAATCGGGCGGAATGTATTCTATCGACCCGCTCTCTTTCAGCATGGAGAAGCATCTGTTCCAGAAGCCGTTCTTCAGGATGTCGCTCTCATGGGGCAGGAGGTCGTACCTTATGCCGAGCCTGTCCATGGTCCTGAGATGGCAGTTGACCATGCTTGAAGCAACGAACTCGCCTATCCTGGCGGTCTCGCTGTCCCCCTCCTCGATCAGGTGAAGCGTCTCGTACCTTTTATTGAGGTTATCAGGGTCGGCTTCGTAATACTTCGGGGACTTCGCGTAAAGCTCCCAGCAGAAGATGTCGAAGGGCTTCTCCTTTTCGGCCTCCCTCCTGACCTCTTCGAAGCCGTAGCCGAGGATCTCCCTGAAACAGACGACGACGTCCGCGACCTGGACGCCGGTATCGTCGATGTAGTTCTGGACCTCCACTTCATGGCCCAGGAACCTTAGGGCCTTCACGAGTGTGTCCCCGAGCACGGCGTTCCTCAGGTGGCCTATGTGCGCGGCCTTGTTCGGGTTTATGTTGGTGTGCTCGACGATCACTTTCGCTGACATTTCGGGCGCAGGCGCCACCCCGTCGAGAAGGTATCCGACCGCCTCGGCCCTGTCCAGGAAGAAATTGAGGTAAGGCCCCCTGGCCTCGATCCGTTCGACCGCCTCGAGCCTCAGATCCCTTATCCTGGAAGCCGCCTCCGCGGGATTCATGCCGCACTTCCTGGCAACGGTAAAAGCGACGTTCGTTGTCGCGTCGCCGAGCTCCGGCTTCGGCGGAAAATCAATGGAAATGTCCCCCGGCCCTATCTCCGTTCCGAACTCTTTTCCTATTTTGGCGGAAAGTGCTTCCCGCCAGCTCCCGATCAGTCTCCGCATCTTCCCCTCAGCAAAACGGCGTGTAGTTCCAGGCGACGACCCGCGGCATCAGCCTTCCCCAGACGAAAACGTTGAGGGCCGCGTTGTCCTGCTCGAAGTACCTGCATTGCTGCAGCCCCAGGTTCATTATGTGCGCGAGCATCGTCCTGTTGAAGAGGCCGTGCGCCACGATCATCACGGTCTCCGCGGAGGAAAGCTCGGAGGCCTTCCCCGCGAAGAAGGCTTCTATCCTTTTCTTCACGTCTTCCACCGATTCCCCGCCGGGGCATTTGAAGCCGGCGTCGAGGCGCCACGCCTCGTACTCCCGCGGAAAATCCTTTTCGAGATCGGGGATGAAGAGGCTCTCCCACCGGCCGCAGTTGATCTCCCTGAGAAGAGGGTCCTGCACCGGGCTTCCGGCGCCCAGGCCTGATGTCAGTATCTCGGCAGTTTCTTTCGCGCGGCAAAGGTCGGATGAAAAGGTCATGTCGGGCCTGTGCATGCGCGCCATGCATTTCACGAGCCAGCCTGCCTGCTGCCTGCCTTTGGGGGAGAGGGGGATGTCTATCGAGCCCTGGACCCTGTTGTCAGCGTTCCACTCGGTTTCGCCGTGACGGACAAGGTAAAGTCTTTTCATCGGGGGTCAATTGTCATCCCTGTTCGGAGTTCCATGAAGAAAGCAGCGTCCTGAACCGGTCCGCGAGGGCCCTCTGGACTTCCTCGCCCCTGAGGATGCTCGCCTGCTTGAGGAGCTCCTGGCACATGAGCTGGACCGATTCAGCCCCCTTGCCGTTCTTGAGCTCAGCGAGCGCCTGGTCGTATATCTTCTTTATACCGAGCGCCGATGATTCGCCCAGAGATTCCGACGCCGCCCCCGCGAGGCGCCCGAGAAGGGCCCTCAAACCGGCAACCACCGCGTCCGACTCCTGCTGCTGTTCCTGGGCCTGCGGTTTCTGAGGGATCGGGACCGAAGGGGTCGTACCCCTGTGCTTGGGAGGATCCAGGTGGACCAGCCCCATCGTCACGAGCCCGTAAAGCATCTTTGCAACGTCGAAGGCGGAGAGGCCCGATGAACTGGCGATCTCAGCTATCGATGCCGCCCCGGAGACCTTGCTGAGGATCAGCCATTCCTGCGTGTTGAGGTTTATCTTGCCCTGTTTTCCCTGCGGGACCTCGAACCTGGGGACCATGTCCAGGGAAGGTATCTTCTTCGAAAGGACCTTCCACTCGTCCAGCCTGCGGGCAGCTTCCATCAGGAGATTGGTGTTGTTCTTCGTGATCGAATGCTGAGGCGGGGCTTCTTCGGGAACGAAGCGGAAAGAGCCCTCGTTCCAAGTGGCCATCGTGTAGACAGCCTCCTCGCCGAAGGAGCCTCCCAGGACCGCGTGGACGATCCTTCCCGTTTCCAGGAAGATCACTCCCTCGTCTCCGTCCTTCTGAAGGTGGAACGCGCCCGTCTTTCCGGAAACCGAAACGAGCTGTATCACATCAGGCAGATGGAGTTCTTTGAGGGATCCCTGGAACATTTCTACCTTCTTCTTTCCTTTTTTCCGAGGCAGCTTTCACGGCGCATTCTAAAGCCCCACATTCGAGCATTAACTCTAGCACATGAAAGTGATTCAGTCAAAAACCGCCCGCCGCCTCCCGGGAGGCGGCGGGCGGTTCCAAAACATCGCCCTTTTTTCGGCAGATGATTATCAGGAAGAGAGCCCGGCCGCCGCCTCGTATTCCGCCACGAGCTCCCCGATGAGCTCCTTGACCGGGACGATCTTGTCAACCCGCCAGCCGTTGGCTCCCGTGAAGGCGAACCCTTCTCCCATGAGCCCCTTCTTCGCGTTCACGAGCGCGAGGGCTATACAGTAGGGGACGTTCGTGTAATCGCATGTCCTGAGGCATTTCCAGGGGCACTTGAACGGGATCTTCCTGCCTCCGTATACCTCGTCGAGGAAATGGTTCCTTATGGCTCTTCCAGGAAGCCCGACGGGGCTGTCGATGATGCAGATGTCGTCCTTTCCGCACTTCAGGAGCGCTTCCTTGAACTCGGGGTAAGCGTCGCATTCGTCAGTCGCTATGAACCTGGTAGCCATCTGGACACCCCCTGCCCCCAGTTTCAGGAACTTGAGGATGTCTCCTCCGGTGTATATCCCTCCCGCCGCGATCACGGGTATCGAGACTCCCAACCGCTTCTCAAAATCCTGCATGGCGGCGACGACCTCCGGAACAAGCTTTTCGAGCGCGAAGCCAGGATCTTCAATCTGTTCTCTCTTGAACCCCAGGTGCCCTCCCGCCAGCGGTCCTTCCACTACGACCGCGTCGGGAACCCGGTCGTAATTCTTCAGCCACGACTGGAAGATCACGTTCAGGGCTCTCGCGGAGGAGATGATGGGGACGACCTTTATCTTGACGTCCTTCACCTCGTTCTTCGGCAGGTCGCCGAATATCTTCAGCGGAAGCCCCGCGCCCAGGAAGAGGACGTCGGCGCCTTCTTCCAGGCAAACCACCGAGAGCGCGTCGTAATCGGAAAGGGCCACGAGGATGTTGACCCCTATCGGCCCCTTCGTCAGGCTTTTCGCCTTCCGGACCTCGTTGGCCAGCGCCCTCTTGTTGGCGGCTCTCACGTTCTTCTCGTAATCCGGGTCGTGCATGGCTATCCCCGCGGACGCGATCACGCCGATCCCGCCCTCGTTGGCTACCGCGGAGGCGAGGCCTGCCATGGAGATCCCCACGCCCATTCCTCCCTGGATGATCGGGAGTTTCGATTCAAGATCGCCAATTTTCAGCGACGGCAATTTTTTGTCCATTTGATCCGCCTCTCCAAGTTCTCTTAAAGAACTTTAACACATATCTTTAAACTGGCCTTTTCAGCCCATTATAAACGCCGTCAGCGCGTAACAGCATGCCGAAATCGCGGCCGCCGCGGGGATGGTGATTATCCACGCCCAGACTATCCTCCCGGCGACCCCCCACTTCACTCCGCGCATCCCCTTCAGGGAGCCGACTCCCATTATAGCCCCGGTTATCGTGTGCGTCGTGCTTATGGGCACTCCCAGGGCCGACGACCCGAAAAGAACGACCGCCGCCCCTGTCTCGGCGCAGAAGCCGTCCACGGGCCTAAGGTGCGCCAGCTTGTTGCCCATCGTCTTGACTATGCGCCATCCTCCGCACATGGTTCCGAGAGCTATCGCGCCGTTGCAGGAAAGGACTATCCACAAAGGCACGTGGAACTCCTTCCCCAGGTACCCTGCGCTGAAGAGAAGCCCGGCTATGATGCCCATGGTCTTCTGCGCGTCGTTGCCTCCGTGCCCGAGGCTGTAAGCCGCCGCCGAGATGAGCTGCCCCTTCCTGAAGAGATGGTCAACCTTAGTGGGGGTCGAGCGGGAGAAAAGGTTGTAAACGACCACGCCTAAGATAACTCCAAGCAGCATCCCGACAAGGGGCGAGATGACTATGAAAGCGACCGTTTTTATTATGCCGTCCATGACGAGCGCGCCGGGACCCGCCTTCACGATGGCCGCTCCCACCAGCCCCCCCACGAGAGCGTGGGAGGAACTCGAGGGGATCCCGAAATACCAGGTGATGATGTTCCAGGAACAGGCGCCCACGAGAGCACCGAAGATTATCGCGCTGTCCACCTGGTCCAGGTCCACTATCCCCTTGCCCAGGGTCTTCGCGACATGCAGGCCGAAGAAAAGGAACGCGATGAAGTTGAAGAAAGCGGCCCAGATGACTGCGAACTTCGGCGAAAGGACCCTCGTCGCAACGATCGTTGCGATCGAATTGGCGGCGTCGTGGAAACCGTTCAGGAAATCGAAGAAAAGCGCCAGGACGACCAGAAGGACGACCGAAACGAAGGTCAGATCCACGCGCACACCGCCGGAACGGCCGTCCTGAAGACGGAAGAGGCCGAGGCGCAAACCTGCTTCGGCTCAACCAGGACGTTCGCAGAACAGATATAAGGCATCTATTTTCCCCAAAACCCGGGCAGAGGAAACGCCAATCGAGAAAGAACTATAACATTTTATCGGCCTCAGGGCAAACCGCACGGAAGCTTACGGGAAAAACCTGCGCCCTTCCGTCAACGGGCTTCCTGAGGCTATCCGCCTGAAATAAAATCAAACCCCGCTTGTTACTGAAATGGCGGGACCCGGAAGAAGGGCCGGCGACAAGGAGCGGTTGATGGTTGTCCTTACCAAGAACGCGGGAGAAGCTGCGAAGAGGATGATTTACAGGGAGAAACTTCTGGGCTACGGCCTAAGGGCGGCCATAGTGGGAGGAGGGCTGAACGGCTTCGAATACACCCTGGCTTTCTGCGAGGGGCCCAGCCCGGCGGATCTCGTCTTCGAATCCGAAGGCCTTTTCATCTACGTGGACCCGGCGTCGCACGCCTACCTGGATGGAGTGACCATAGACTATGTGGCGGGGGAGGAGGGCAGGGGTTTCGTTTTCCTCAACCCGAGATCCTTATCTCTTTTAAGCGGCAGCCTTCCGAACTGAGGACCCTGTTCGCGGACAGTTACAGGTTCTAGCTTCTCCAGAGATGAATGGCGGCGTAAGACCTGTAAGGTTCCCACCTCCGGCCGAAAGCCTCCACCTTATCAGGATCCATCAATTTCCTTTTTTTCAACAAGGCGGAAAGCTTTTTTCTTATCCCCAGGTCGGTCGCGGGCCACACGTCCTCCCTCTTCAACCCGAATATCAGGTACATCTGGACGGTCCATTCGCCTATGCCCCGGATCTTTATCAATTCCTCCCTGACGGCCCCGTCGTCAGCTCCTGCAAGGCCATCAAGATCGAGAAGGCCGCTCTTCGTCATCCGGGCGATGGTTATTATGGTGTCGGCTTTGTTTCCCGAAATGCCCAGTTCCCTGAGCTTCTCCTTCGGGACCCCCGATAAAGAGGCCGGATCCTTGAGCATCGAACCGACATAAGCTTCGAGCCTTCCGAAGATCGCCCTGGCCGCGCTGTCCGCGAGCTGCTGGCTTATCACGGCTTCAACGAGAGTCATCAGGGGGCCGCCCTGTCCGTATATATCGAGGTCGGGCAGTCCGTGAATCCTTGCGGCCTCTCCCAGGAGGGGGTCATTGAGAAAAAAACGATGTATCTTCTTCCTTTCGTTCATAGACAAGGGATTGTACCACCGCTTTTGCCTCACTTCCGGGGGAGATCCGGTCAACCCCGGAAAGCTCTCACCGCATCATCCACGGAGTCGTGGCACGAGAAGACGGTGTTGAGCCTGACTATCTCCATCAGGTCGCGGATCTTCTTCGTAAGCGCGGCGAGCCTTATCTCTCCGCCCTGCCTGCGCGCCGAAGCCGCGAGCCCGACAAGCTGACCGATCCCCACGGAATCGATCGCCGTCACTCTTGACAGGTCGAGGACGACCTTCTTCATGCCCTCGTCGATAAGTTTCCTGACCGACTCCTTGAGGACGACATCTCCTCCTCCCATGTGGATCGAGCCTTCGAAAGCCGCTATAACGACACCCGTTCTATTTTCCGTGGTGAATCTGAGTTCTGCCATTTCAGCCTCCATTCCGTGTCCGCATTTCCTGATACGAGGGAGCGAAGCAGTTTGTTCCGTACCGGGGCGACGGACCAAGTGGCTTTTTTCAGGGATGTCTGTCAGAATCTTAGCGGAGGCGAGATGGCGGAGTTCAGGATCGTCAGGCTTTGCGGGAAAAAGCACTGGGTGTGGGACGGGAAGGAGACCTTTCCGGCATTCCCCGCAGGGCGTTTCGAGCTTTCCTCGAAAAACATGAAGAACCGCCTGTCGGTAGGCGACATAGTCAACATAAGGACATCGGCGAAAGGCGAGCACCTCATAACCGAGCTTCGCCCCAGGAAGAACAAGCTCTCTCGGAGGATCACTTTCACCGGCAAGGAGCACGTGATCGCGGCTAACATAGACGAGGCGGCAGTCGTCGCCGCTCCCAACCCGGTCCTCAAGAGAGGGATCATCGACCGTTTCCTCGTGGCATGCAACGCCCAGCGGATCAACCTTTCGATAGTCGTCAACAAGGCCGACCTGCTCGAGGACGAGGAGGCGGAAGAGATATCGGCTCCCTACCTGAAGATGGGGATAAAGGTCTTTTTCACCAGCGTTTTGAACGATACTGGGTTCGAGGAGCTGTCGGAGCGGTTCAGGGACAAGTGGGTCCTCCTGGTCGGTCATTCGGGCGTCGGGAAAAGCTCCATCGCCAACATACTTTCTCCCGAAGCGGAGCTTCCCGTCGGAGAGGTGTACGAAGGGACCCTCAAGGGAAAACACGTCACCACGAGTTCCACGGCCGTGAGGCTCGGGGGAGGAGGATTCCTGATAGACACCGCCGGCCTGAGGGAGTTCGCGCTATTCGACGTGACGCAAAGCCAGATCCAGAGCGCCTTCCCCGAGATAGAGTCGCTTTCCGCGACCTGCAAGTATTCGACCTGCACGCACAGGCGGGAGCCGGCCTGCTCCGTCATCTCGGCCCTCGAGGACGGCGGACTCGACCCCGAAGAATACCAGAGCTACCTGACCCTCATGGCCGAAGCCACGGACATAGTCGATGGCTGACCGCGGAGGAGAGGGCGGAAGGAAACACCCGCCGTTCTGGGTCTTTTCCATCTATTTCGCCGAGGGGTTCCCGTACAGCCTGGTGAGGCAGATCTCGACAGTTTTCTTCAAGGACCTGGGAGCCAGCCTGGAATGGGTCGGCTTCACTTCGCTCTACGGCCTCCCCTGGGTCTTCAAGTTCCTCTGGTCCCCATTCGCCGACAGGTACGGGACGAAAAGGAAATGGCTGGTCTCGACCCAGCTGGCCATAACCGCTCTCCTCGTTGCCGTCTCCCTTCTCTGCCTAAGCTCGAACCCGCTGGTCCCCGTCGGGATCGCCCTCCTGCTGCTGGCGTTCCTTTCCGCCACGAACGACATCGCATCGGACGGCTACTACCTCGAAGCGCTCGAAAGAGGGGAGCAGTCGAGGTTCGTCGGGTACCAGGCGATGAGCTACAGGCTGGCCCTCATAACAGGGGGCGGGGGCGTCATATATCTTTCCTCCAAGCTCGGCTGGAGCGGGGGGTTCTTCGCCGCGACGGCCCTCTTCGCGGTAATATTTTTCGCCCACGCGAAGCTCCTGCCCTCGCTCGAAACGGAAAAAGAGCCGTTCAGGAACTTTTTCTCCGCGTTCTTTTCGAGGACATTCATCGTCCTGCTCGCCGCCGCGGCACTGACAGGCCTTTTCTTTCAAAGGAACCCGGAGGTCCTCAAAAAACTTCCCGAATACCCGATCGTGCCCCTTTCGGGCATTGCCATCATCGTCGCGCTCATCCTGTTCCCGTTCTTTTTCCCCGCGATAAAGAGGAAACTTTCGGGAAAGGACACTTTTTACCGCCGCGCCTTCCTGGCCTACCTCGACAGGCCCAAGATCGTTCCTTTCCTCGTATTCCTGGTGCTTTACCGGCTTGGCGAATCTATGATCCTCAACATGCTTTACCCGATGCTGAAGTCGATCGGCCTGGAGAGGGGTGATTACGGGATAATCTACGGGACCTTCGGCGTCGCCGCTTCCATAATCGGAGGAATAACGGGCGGGGCGCTCATCTCGAAGTTCGGCCTCAAGAGGATGGCGTGGTTCCTTGTCCTGATGCAGAACATCCCCAACCTTCTCTACGCCTGGCTCGCCAGCATTTACGACGGCACGGCCGACATGGACCCCGTGAAGTTCTTCGTCGTCTCCGGCTTCGTGGTTTTCGAAGCTTTCGGCGCGGGCCTCGGGACCAGCTTCTTCATGGTCCTGATCATGCGCTCGACGCTCTCCGAGTTCAAGGCGGCGAACATGGCCACGGCGACGGGTATCATGAACCTTTCGGCGTCGATGGTCGGGCTCTTTTCGGGAAAGCTCGCTTCCACGCTGGGGTTCCCCGTTTTTTTTCTCGCCACTTTCATCGCCACGGTACCGGCGATGATTCTCATACCGCTGCTCCCGTTCATGGAGGACAAGGGGAACGAAGAGCCTTCTTGATTGTTTTTCCGGAAAGGGACAGAATATTTCGCGGGTGACGGAATGACTGACAAGAGAGAGCTTACAGAAAAGATACTTGCCCTCAAAAAACAGAAAGATGCCTGCATCCTCGCCCACAATTACCAGCTTCCGGAGATCCAGGACATGGCGGATTTCGTGGGAGATTCGCTGGGCCTTTCGCAGAAGGCCGGGGATGTCAAGCAGAGCCTGATCGTTTTCTGCGGTGTCCATTTCATGGCGGAGACGGCCTCGATCCTCTGCCCCGACAAGAAGGTCCTCCTCCCCGACCCGGAGGCGGGATGCTCCCTCAGCGACAGTTTGCAGTTCGACCAGCTCAAGGCGTGGAAGGAAAGATACCCCGACGCGGTCGTGGTCACCTATGTCAACACCAGCGCAGCCGTGAAATCCCTCAGCGATTACTGCGTGACGTCCTCGAACGCTGTCAAAGTGGTTGACTCTATCCCCCCCGAAAAACCCGTCCTTTTCGGCCCCGACATGTTCCTGGGGGCGTTCGTCGCGAGGAAGACGGGGAGGAAGAACATCCGCCTCTGGGCTGGCGAGTGCCACGTCCACGCCGCGGTCAGCCCTTCCGACATCGAGAACGCGAGGTCCGCGCACCCCGGAGCGAGATTCCTGATACACCCCGAATGCGGATGCGTCACCTCCTGCATGATAGAAGCGGCCGAAAAAGGCGAAGACGAGAAGACGATCTTCTCGACCGAAGGGATGGTCCGCGAGGTGGAAAAGGAAATGGGAAAGGAATATGTCGTCGCGACGGAGACCGGTATATTCCACAGGCTCAAGAAGGCTTCGCCCGCATCCGAATTTTACCCGGTTTCCCGCGAGATGGAGTGCAGGTACATGAAGCTGATCACTCCCGAAAAGGTGTTGAACAGCCTCGAGAACGGCGTTTACGAAGTGAAGGTCCCCGAAGATATCCGGAAGAAGGCGATAGTGCCCATCGAGCGGATGGTAAGCATTTCCTGACGCCCCGGGCCGCTTGCTATGGAAACAAAAAGGCAGGCCCGGAAGCCTGCCTTTTTTATCTGCTCAGTGTCAGCCGTCTATTTTTCCATTATCGTCGTGCTCGCCCCCGTTATGACGTCGATCTTCTTGATTGTCAGCCTGGGCGCGGGCTTCCTGGACGGCTCTATCTTGATCACCTGATGCCCGCCTTCCGACAGGTCGATGTTGAACGAACCCTCCCTGATGAACGGAGGGAACTTGGTAGCCTGGACCACCACCCTGATCGAATGCTGTCCGGGCGGCACTCTGAATTCCTGAGTGAACCGCGTCCCGCTCTCCGCCGTGTAAACCTCTCGCAGTTTCTCTTCACCATCCAGGTAAAAAGTGAGGGAGATCTCCGAGATCCTCGTTTCAAAGACCAGGCCGATCTTGGCCGGCTTGGTTTGGACGGGTTTGGTCTCTTCCGCGGTCGGCGGAGGAGGCGTATCCGGCTCTTTCGGCTGGACGGCGGGACGCTCTTCCTGCTGCTTCACCGGCCTTTTCACCGGCGGAGGCTGGGTCGTTTCACCCGATGGCTGCGTGCCGCTCCTGGGAGTGTCCTGCTTCGGCTCCTGGTAATCGTCAGGGGGAATCCTCTGCTCCACTTGCGGCGTTTCGGGCAGGTCTCCTCCCGTGTCCGGTTCGCTCACTGCAGGCGGTTCTTCTATATTCTCCCCGCCCTTTCCCCCGAAAAACCCCTTGCTGTACATGTAGTATCCCCCGCCCAGGACCGCCGCGAGGAATACAACGAACGCGATGCCACCGATGATGACGAGGGGCATCGCGGAGGATTTTTTCTTCGGCGCGGCGGGAACAGATGGGGCGGGCGGAGGCGCGGGAGTTTTGGACGCGGGTTTAGCCTTAGGCGCCGCCGGCGGCTGAGCCGCCTGTTTCTCCGGCTGGGGCCTGGGCGTTTCCGGCTGTACGGGCCTGTTGATGGTCTCGACTTCCGCCTGCATCACGGTGTGTCCGCCGAGGGCTTTTTCAAGGTCGGCGATGAGCGGTTTTTCTCCCGCGTACCTCCTGTCCGGGTCCTTTTCCAGCATCTTGTTCAGGATCGGCATGAGGTGCGAAGGAATCGAATCGTCCGTGGGAAGCTGTTCCGGAGGAGTGTGTACTATGTGGTAGCAGATGCTGGATATCGTTTCCCCCCTGAAGGGCCTGTGTCCCGTCAGCATAAGGTAGAAAACGACGCCGAGGGAGAAAAGGTCGCTCCTCGCGTCCAGCTTCCCTTCGAGGATCTGCTCCGGGCTCATGAAGAAGGGGGTCCCGAGGACCTCGCCTGTCCTCGTGAGGCTGCTCTCCTGCAGGTGCGCGATGCCGAAGTCGGTGACGACCGGCCTTCCGTTCCTGTCTATCAGGATATTGTCGGGCTTGATGTCCCTGTGGACGATCCCCTTCTCGTGGGCGTACATCAGCCCTTCGGCCGTGGCTTTGATTATCGCGACAGCGTCGTTCCAGGGGATCCTTCCCTGCTCCTCGATCATCTTCGAAAGGCTCTTGCCCTCGACGTATTCCATCGCGATATAGGGGATACCCTGGTCCTCGTCCATGTCGTAGATGGTCACGATGTTGGGATGCTGGAGGGAACCCGCCGCTTTGGCTTCCCTGAAGAAACGGGCGGCGTACTCCTTTTTCTGCGCTTCGGGAAGGGTCGCCGATTGCGAGATGGTCTTCAAAGCGACTATCCTTCCGATGTTGGGGTCCATCGCCTTGTAGACGATGCCCATCGCGCCCTGCCCGAGCTTGTCGAGGATCTCGTACCTACCGATCTTTTTAACGTCTTCACCCATTTTCCGATCCTATCCCATGACAGAGGAACAAGTTTGGATTACGACCCCAGGAGCATCCCCGTCTTCAGTTCCTGGTTCGGGGGCTTCGGGCCCAGCCATATTGAAAAGAGCAGTTTAGCGAACTGCGGCCCTTCAATCAACCCCGCTTCCCTTCCCTTGATGATCACCCTCGTCCCGACCTCGGGCACATATATCAGCCTGGCCTGGTCGTCCTTCAGCATTTCTGGCCAGAAAGCGAGGAACTTGTCTATCTGGGGCTTAAGCTTCTTCGCTTCCGCGGGGCAGTTCGCCTCGAAGCCTTCCACGAAAGCTTCCCTCAGCTTCTCGCTCTCGACTTTCTTGTAGAGAAAGTGCATCACGACGGCCTTGGCCTTGTCGTCGCCGAGGATCTCCTTCGGGCTCTGGTTCTTCTGCTCGAGGTAAAGCCCTCCGGCGTAGACCTTCACCTCAAGCATCAAAACCTTCTTCAGCCTGAGCCCGACGCCGTTCAGCACCAGTTTTTTTCCGTCGGATTCAAGCGTGTCGGGGAAGAAGACGCCTTCGATCTCCTTCGAAAGGAGCATGACGGCCGAGAAAAGCAGAACGACAAGAAGCGTTTTTCTCTTCATTCCAAATTTCCTCCTGCCGCTATTATAGCAAAAAATCCTTGAACAATTCCCCCCTTGCTCCTACAATGGTCTTTCAAAGAGGAGAGAAAAGATGAAGATCAGGCTCTTTATCCTTCTTGCAGCCGCGATGCTTGCGGCGATGTCCTGTTCCAAACCTTCAAAGCAGATGGTCTCCGGGGCCGCCGCTCCCGAGATGGCGAGGAAATCCTCTCCGGCGGAGGCGGACGAATCGTCGTCAAGAGCCGACAGACCATCCCCGTCTGCCGCCGCGATAGACCGGAAGCTGATCAGGGAAGGCTCGATATCCTTTAAGACTAAAAGCCTTTCCGAGACCAAGACCAGGATCGACCAGATAGTCCGGGAGACCGGCTCGTACTACGGCACGGAGACGCAGACAGCCGGCGCCTCTTCCATAGAAGCCGTCTGCACGGTCAGGATCCCCGCCGAGAACTTCGACAGGTTCCTCTCGCTCCTGGAACAGCACGCGGGGGAGTTCGATTCGAAGAAGATCGACGCATTGGACGTCACCGAGGAATACATGGACCTCGAGGTGAGGATCAGGAACAAGAAGGAGCTGGAGGCGACCTTCAGGCAGCTCCTCGCCAAAACCGCGAGCATCAGCGACATCCTCGCCGTCGAAGCCCAGATCGCAAGCGTCAGGGAAGAGATCGAGCGGTCCGAAGGCAGGCTCCGCTACCTTTCCAAGAGCGTCGCCTTCAGCACCCTGACCATAACCTACCGCCAGCCCGTAACGGCCAGGAGCCACTACGGCGAGAAGCTACAAAATGCCTTCTCCGGAGGCTGGAACTTCTTCGTCAACTTCTGCATCGCCCTGGTTTACCTGTGGCCCCTCGCCGCCCTCTTCCTTCTCTTCGCGCTTGTGGTCGGGGGAATTTACAAGATAAGGAAAAAAATGAAGGCATGATTAGGGGTTGTCATTCGTTAAAAACAAGCCGGGCGCCTTTGGAGGGCGCCCGGCTTCATTTAAGAAAGCGTTCCCGGAATAGCTACGGACTGCACGAACTGAGTAGCGGGTCAATCTCGGCATTTACCGAATTGAATCCGCTCGGCCCTTCAACCGAGCCGGAATACGCCGTCACAAGGTAATAATGATTCCCTTCGCTCGGGCTTATCTCCGCCCTCGTCTCGCCGGTCCCGAGGTCCGTGACGGTCGCCGCGCAGACATTGCCCGGCTGCCCGGAATGACTGTACCAACTGCCCAGAGTTCCCTCATAAATATTGTAGCCTGTCACTCCGTCGATCTTCTGGAAGTAGAGATAATAGCCCGTAGATGAACCCGTATCCTTTTTCATCGCGGCAGGATAGACGGCCATTTTCGGGCTCACTTCTGAGGGTGGACAGAAACTTATAGAAACAGAATGTGTCGCTGAAGACAGCTGACATCCAGAAACTGCTCCGGCCGAAATCGAATAGTTTCCAGACAATGTCGCTGAGAAAGTTTGCCCGGTCGCTCCTGGGATAAGGTTGCCGTTGTGATACCACTGATAACTGCCGAAAGCTTCCGTCGTCTGCAATGTCAGGAAAGTGGCGGGGCAGGTGTTGGACGAACCTCCGGATATGACAGGAGGATTCGCCGGCGGATCTGCGAACTGAACAACATGGCCTCCTGATGTCCCGGAACAGACTCCTTCCGGAACATCCACGAACACCGAGTATGTGCCCGGCAGAGATACGTCAAGTGTCTGCCTGGTCGCGCCGTCTATAAGGACCCCATCCTTGTACCACTGGTAGGAAGGATAAGCCCCTGTTGAAAGAGTGATGATGGAGCCCGTGCAGGCGGAAGAATCACCGGAGACCACAGGAGGAGTTGAATAGACGGTGACATTATGTGTACTCGACGTGCCTGAGCAGTCCCCTTCGTTGCTTACTGTTACCGAGTAATTCCCGCTGTCGAAAGCCTGATAGCTCTGGCTTGTCGCTCCGACAATTGCCTCTCCTTCGTAATTCCATTGATATGTCGAGAATGAGCCGGTGCTGATTGTTACGCCGGAAATGGAACAGCCCGCAGTGTTGCCTGAGATTGAGGGAGTGGGATAAACATCAATGACATCGGCCGCAGAAGTTCCCGCGGTTGTCGTTGATGAGCCGCAACCATTATTGGCTCGGACCTGGTACAGATAAGAGACGCCATTGTCGCCTGTCGTATCTACATAAGAAAGAGTTGACGATGACAAGCCCGTAGCAATCGTGCCGCCGTCCCTGAGTACGTCGAATGTCCTCGTTCCGCTTCCTCCATCACCCCATGATGGATTGCTCCATTCTATAGAAATTCCTGTATCTTTACAGGATGATGCATCAATTGCAATATTGTTGGCCGAAATTATTGGAGAAGATGGGATGTAGTATATTCCACCACTTCCCGTCACACCCCATATTATCATTTCATCGCCTGCCCATACTGCCGTGTGCCCATATCGCGGCGTCGGGCAATCTGTGCCGGTAGATGTGGGAACCCATGTCTCTGTAGTTGGATTGTATTTGCCACCTGTGTTGAGACGATAGGAGTTGGGACTTTCATAATAGGTTCCACCCCATACGACCATTTCAGTACCTGTCCAGACTGCTGTATGATAAGCACGTACGCCAAGCGAGGTTGATGAAGTTGGTGTCCATGAATCTGTTGATGGGTTATATCGTCCTCCATCGTTAAAATATGCGGTAGTCGGGCTGTTAGTAGATCCGGCCCAAATTATCATTTCCGTTCCTGTCCAAACGGCCGTATGCCCAAACCTTATGGATGGACAGTTGGCTTCTGTGGAAGTGGCAATCCAGCTGTCGCTTGAAGGATTGTATCTTCCGCCGGTGTTTGTGGCTGGTGATCCCCCCCATACAATCATTTCAGAACCTGTCCATACAGCACTAGGCCAGGATCTTCGAGCGGACGGGCAATTCTCGCCCGTTGAAGTGGCTGTCCAAGTATCATCAATAGGGTTGTATCGTCCACCGGTATTCCCGACATTACCGGCTCCCGCCCATACTATCATCTCTGTCCCAGTCCAAACACTGCAATGTTCATATCGCGCGGAAGGAACATTTATGCCAGTTGAAGTAGATTTCCACGAATCTTTAATAGCATTATACCTCCCGCCTGTATTTGTCCAAGTTGAGCTTCCTGTGATTCCACCCCACACGATCATCTCTGTTCCCGTCCAAACTGTCGAAAAACTTCTCCGCGGCGAAGGGACATTTGCTCCCGTGGATGTAGTACTCCATGAGTCTGTCACTAGATTGTATCTTCCTCCTCCGATACCGGAATCTCCCCCCCAGACGATCATTTCGTTGCCTGTCCAAACGGCTTTTTCGGCTGCCCCAATTGATGAATCATATCCCATAGATGTTGGCACCCAGGTGTCGGTTCCAGGATTATAACGCGCCCCCGTATTCTTATCGTTACCTCCCCATATTATCATTTCAGAATCAGTCCAGACAGCGCGATGTCCCGATCTTGCGGAAGGGCAATTAATGTCGGAAGAAGTTGCTGTCCACGAATCCGTTAGTGGGTCATAAAGCCCCCCGGTGTTGAAATAACTGTAAAAAGGGAAAGGTGAGGCGTTAACATAAGTCCGCCCCCCCCAAATAATCATCATGCTTCCGGTCCAGACTGCCGTGTGGCTGGAGCGGGCAGATGGGCAATTCGTTTCTGAGGACACAGTGCTCCAAGTATCTGTCAAGGGGTCATATTGTGCTCCAGTACTTAATGGCGCTTGATCGTAATAGGTGCTGCTTCCGCCCCATACGATCATCATTGACCCTGTCCAAATAGAAGTGTGATTTTCGCGTTTGGTTGGGCAATTTGTTCCTGTGGAAACAGCCTGCCATGAATTTGAAGAAGGCGTGTACCGGCTTCCTGTATTTAAAAAACCATTAACATTATGTCCGCCCCAAATGATCATTTCAGAGCCGCTCCAGACAGCAGAGTGGCCTTGACGTATAGTTGGGCAGTTCGTTCCCGTAGATGTGAGAACCCATGTGTTACCGCTTGGCGTGTAACGTCCTCCCGTGTTTATTTGTCCTCCTCCAGAACCTGATACCCAATAGTATCCTCCCCATACTATCATCTCTGTTCCTGTCCAAACGGCTGTGTGAAAAGCTCGAATAGCCGCGGACGTACCGTCAGACCTAGTAGCCGTCCAAGAATCCGTATTGGGGTTGTACCTTCCTCCAGTTCTGTAATAAGTAGTGGGGCCGTTCGAGGTGTAACCGCCCCAAATAATCATTTCATTTCCTGTCCATACGGCCGAATGCCCGGCTCTTGCCGTTGGACAGTTTGTCCCGGTGGATGTCATGGTCCATGTGTCTGTAGACGGGTTATATCTCGCGCCGTCATTTCTTTGAGCCCCATTAGTTACTTCTCCACCCCAAACGATCATTTCGCTGCCGGTCCATACAGCCGAGTGTAAGGTACGATTATCTAAAAACGAATTCAGGCCTGAACGCACCCACCCTTCTGTGCATGCAGCTTCAGTTGTTGGTGGTAACGAATAAATGTCTTCTGCAGTCTGATCTGCTGAATCAGACTGTTCAAACGCGGTGTTAGTTTCTTTCCACCACTCGTCAAAGCTAGTTTTCTGGAAAGAGAGGCTTTCAACCTCGATCTCTACTTCATTCTTTGAGATCGTATGGGTTATAACGAAAAAATCGTTTTTCTCCTGGATTTCAGAAATCTTCCCCTCTTCGGGTATGTCCGCCTGCATCTTCGCGAACTCTTTTTCATCGAGCTTGATGGAATTGCCATGGGGAGTCGCTTCTCCAAGTTCTTCCCGTTCCTCGATTTCCAGCCTATAGGACATTTTGTTGTATTGGCCTTCAGGATACGAACAGAAGTTCTCTGGTGTCAGCACCTTCGCAGCCTCTTCGGCTTTCGCCCTGCCGTCGGCGTGGAACCTCTCGTCGTTCGCGTACCAGTTATGGATAAGCCTGTCGGCCAGCACGGGGCGGGCCAGGCACTCTGCTATCAAATACGGGTCGTTATTCAGCGCGGCGAACAATTCGTTTAAGATCTGCGGGTCTTTTGTTCCTTTTGCCATGCGATCCATCTCGGCCTGGAGCTGGGATGCGATGATCGGCCTCTGCCAGAACTGGTCGAGAGCGGCGCATTTTTTCAGGTAATCGGTCACCTTCGCTTCGATGGACTCTTTGGGAACCATCTTCTCGAAGGAAGGTTTGGGCTGGGGATTCTCCTTCGGCCAGATGCGGTGGCTGTAATAGACCCGCTCTATAGCCTCCTGAGCCTTAACCCTCTCCTCGAAGGTTAGGGGAGATCGGGCCATTACCGTAAATGAAACCGACAGGACAAGAACAACGATCAGAATGCGCTTCATCTTAACCCCCTTATTACGGACTGCACGAACTGAGAAGCGGGTCGATCTCGACGTTGCCCGAATTATACCCGCTCGGCCCTTCGTAGCTTCCGGCGTACGCCGTCACTAGATAATAGTGATCCCCCGCGCTCGGGGCTATCTCGGCCCTCATCTCGCCGGTCCCGAGGTCCGTGACGGTCGCCGCGCAGACATTGCCGGGCTGGCCGGAATGGCTGTACCAGCTGCCCATAGTTCCCTCATAAATATTGTAGCCTGTCACTCCGTCGATCTTCTGGAAGTAGAGATAATAGCCCGTCGATGAGCCGGAGTCTTTTGAGAACCTGGAAGGATAGACGGCTGCTTTCGGGCTGACTTCGGAAGTGGAGCAGAAAGTGATGGAAACCGTTTTTTCAGATGATGTACCCTGGCATCCCTCGGAGGTAATTACTTCAACCGAATAGTCTCCCGACACGTTGGCGTCATAGCTCTGTGATGTGGCGTTAGAAATGTCTATCCCGTTAAGTTTCCATTGATATGTCGAATAAGGGTCCGTGCTCAAATTGACGCTTCCGCACCCGCTGTCGGGGCCTGTGATCACCGGCGTGGGGCCGGGCAGGATGGTCACTATCTGTGCGGGAGATGTTCTGCTGCAACCGTTGCTTCCCGCCACGCGCACCGAGTATGAACCGGCTTCCGTCGCAGTGTAGTCCTGGTTCGTCGCGCCGGAAATATCAAGGCCGTCCTTAATCCATTGGTAAGAGGAATATAATTGAGTTGAAAGCGCGGCCCCCACGCCAACGCACCCCGTGAAATTGCCCGTCACCGTCGGCATCGGCGCAGACAGGAAAGATACAGTGTATGGGCTCGAATCGACCGTGCATCCGTCCCGTCTTGTGATCCTGACGGAATAATCGCCGTCCTCTGTGACAATGCAGTTCTGACCGGTCGCGCCGTCGATAGGGGATCCATCTTTTAACCATTGGTATCCCGGATTGCTTCCTGTTGAAAGAGTAACAGCGCTTGCGCCGTAACAACCAGCAGCGGTCCCGGTTATAGCAGGCGGAGGCGAGTATATTCCTCCGCCGGAAAGACCTCCTCCCCAGATTATCATCTCTGTCCCTGTCCAGACGGCGACATGGCCCTGGCGTCCCGCCGGGCAGTTCGTGCCCGTTGATGTTGTGATCCAGGTGTCGGTCGAATGTAAGTACCTTCCTCCAGTATTGAGACAAACATCATAGTTATTGCCTGCCCAAACAATCATCTCAGAGCCTGTCCAGATTGCTGTGTGATTGTCGCGTCCAGTAGGGCAGTATGCTCCGGTGGACGTCGGGATCCAATTGTCGGTTACGGGATTGTAACGGCCTCCAGTGTTTAGGTAGTTACTTCCTGAATACCCTCCCCAGATGATCATTTCACCGTTTATCCAGACTGATTTGCAGCTTCGAGCTGATGGGCAGTCCGTTCCTGTGGAAGTGGCGGTCCAGATATCTGTAGAAGGATTATACTTTCCTCCCGTGTTCAAATATTTGTATCCTCCAAGATAAAAGTATCCACCCCAAACTATCATTTCGGAACCTGTCCAAATAACGGAATGTGAACGCCTTGCTGAAGGGCAAATAGTATCTGTCGAGGTTGCCGTCCAGCTATCTGCTTGGGAATCATACTGCCCCCCCGTGTTCGTGTAATTTCCGCTTATTCCACCCCAAATAATCATTTTCGTACCGGTCCAGACAGCGCTATGATAATCTCGAACCGTCGGACAATTTACTCCAGTAGATGTGCTTGTCCAGCTATCAGAAACAGGATTGTATCTTCCACCTGTCTTAAGATAGTATGTATCATATCCGCCCCATACTATCATTTCCGTTCCCGTCCAGATTGCAGTGTGGCCATAACGCGCGGAAGGGCAATTCGTCCCTGTGGATGTCGCCGTCCAGCTGTCTGTTGAGGGATTATATCGACCACCCGTCGCTCCCCAAATGATCATTTCTAATCCTGTCCAAATAGCAGTTCCTCCACGGTAGGTCGGTTCGGATCCTGCAGGCACTGCGGTGGGAACCCAGCTGTCGGTCAGCGGATCATACTTTCCCCCACTATCATATCCATCAAGGGAATAGGATCCACGACCACCCCATACAATCATCTCGCTCCCTGTCCAAAGAACAGTATGATTTATTCGACCATAGGGACAATTAGTATCAGTGGAGGTTGGTATCCACGTGTTTGTAACGGGATTGTATCGACTCCCTGAATTTAACCCCCTAACTCCAGCGTAGCCACCCCAAATGATCATTTCATTGTTTGTCCATACCGCAGTGTGAATATTGCGGGCGGTGGGACAATCAGTTGCCGTTGAAGTGGCGGTCCATGTATCTGTTGTGGGGTTATAGCATCCACCTGTGTTTAAGTAGCTGCCGGCATATTTACCACCCCAGATTATCATTTCAGTTCCGGTCCATACTGCTGTGTGTTCAGTACGTTCTGAGGGACAATTAGTACCCGTGGAAGTAAGGGTCCAACTATCTGTCGTTGGGTTGTAACGGTTGCCTTCATTCGTATAGCTTGCTCTATACCCCCCCCAAATAATCATCTCAGTTCCTGTCCATATGGCCGAATAGCCTCTAGCTGCTCCAGGACAATTGATTGTAGTAGATGTCGGAATCCAATTATCCGTCGATGGGTTATAGCGTCCACCCGTATTGAAGCTCGTGCTGCCACCTTCGCCCCCCCAGATTATCATTTCGGAACCTGACCAGACAGCTACGTGACCGGCTCTGGATGACGGGCAATTTGTTCCCGCAGAAGTGATCGTCCAGCTATCAGTTGAAGGATTATACTTTCCTCCCGTGTTCAAATAGGTGTATCCTCCAAGATAATAGTATCCACCCCAAATTATCATCTCGGTTCCGGTCCAAATAGCTGTTTGAAAACTTCTCGGCGAGGGGCAATTTGTCCCTCTTGAAACAGCCGTCCATGTATCGATAGAGGGATTGTATCTTGCGCCGTCATTTACTTGTTCCATCACCACCCCCCCCCAGATGATCATCTCAGTGCCGGTCCAAATGGCGGTGTGACAGTATCTTTTTTCAAGAATTGCGTTCAGGCTCGAATGTCTCCACTCTGATTCGCACGCAGCTTCGGGATGAGGGAGCATAAAGGAGTATGATCCTGTTTCCGGCAAACTATTACTCTGTTCAAGAGCGACAACCTCTTCTCCCCACCATTTGCTGAAGCTCTTCTTTGGAAAGCTTCTTATCTCGACAACCATTTCATCAGTACACAGCCGGACAGCGTGCGTTATGGTGAATGCCAGGTCAGATTCAATTACTGAGGAAATTCCTCCCTGCTGGGGATACTTTGACAGCGTTTCTTCCCATTCATCCTGCGGAAGTCGGATAACATTACTTTGCTCTTCGGGATTCTCCGCAAAAGTTTCTTCGCTTTCCTTCTCCAATTTATAAGTGACAGTTGAGTATTCTCCGATATCCAGGAACGCGAAGTTTTCCGGTGTCAGCAATTTCAAGGCTTCTTCGGCTTTCTCCCTCGCTTCTTGATGGAATCGGGTATCATTCGCATACCAGTTATGGATCAGCCTGTCGGCGAGGACGGGACGGGCAAGGCACTCTGCTATCAAATACGGGTCGTTATTCAGCGCGGCGAACAATTCGTTTAAGATCTGCGGGGCTTTTGTTCCTTTTGCCATGCGGTCCATTTCGGCTTGGAGCTGGCTCGCGATTATTGGCCTCTGCCAGAATTGGTCGAGGGCAGAGCACTTCTTAAGATAATCGGTCACTTTCGCTTCGATCACTTCCTTCGGGACCATCTTTTCAAAGGGAGGTTTGGGTTGAGGATTCTCTTTCGGCCAGATGCGGTGGTTGTAATAGACCCGCTCTATCGCCTCCTGCGCCTTCACACGCTCATGAAAAGTTAGCGGTTCGCGCGAAGAAACATTAATGCCGATCGCTCCCAATAAAAGAGCGGACAGAAAGACCATGCCTCTTTTCATTTTGAACCCCCGTTAAGATTTCAATATATGGCTTTGTCGTCGAAAAATCAAGCTTGTGTTAAACAAATGAAACACGTTTACTTGGCTGACGCCGGCGCAGAAGGCTTAATGCTGAAGCCTGAAGTTCGATAAGGATATTGATTCCATCAATTTTCAATTTTCAATTAATGCGCAGCCGTACGGCTGTCGCTAGAGCTGAAGTCTGAAGGCTGACGGCTGAAGGGTCGATGTCGATAGGGAATGTTGGGTACCGTAGGGACGGGTTCGAAACCCGCCCTATAAGAAAAGATAACAGCATTTGTTCTTTCATAGCTTTCTTCGGTGAAATCGCGATCACTTATTTTTTCGGCACAGCCAGTTTTCGGGCCTTGTGGCAGTTCTCGCAGCCTTCTTTTACATCCTTGCCTTTCGCGGTGTGACACGGAAGGCAAACGCCGTGATAGGCGTCCTTGAGCGAGACCTGGGACGGCGATGTCTTTTCCTTCGGGTGGCACGGCGAACAGCCGGAGCCGCCCTCGAACCCCATGTGGTGGCATTTTTCGCACGAGGCCCCCGAATGCTTCTGATGGCTGAAGGAAACGCCTTCGAACCAGTCGGAGAGCTTGTCTATTTTTATCGGTCCGTTCGGGGCAGACGGCCCGCGGGCCTGCGCCAGGAGGATCAGACAAAATGCCGCCATGATTGCAGGCAGTGCGATTTTCTTCACTTCGCGCCCTCCCCGTCGGCGGAGGGAAGGTCTATCGTGAATATAGCGCCCTTTCCGGGCGCCGTCTCGAGGCTTATCTTGCCGTCATGTTTGGTGATTATGCTGTTCACTACCGACAAACCCAGTCCCACTGCGGAGAGAGTCTCTTTCGTGGAGAAGAACGGCTCGAAGACCTTCTGCGCCACTTCGTGCTCCATCCCCGGCCCGTCGTCCTCTACCACCATACGGCAAAAGCCCGGCATCCTCGAGAAGCTTATCGAAGCGGTTCCTCCGCATCGCTCCCGCATGGCCTCGCCGGCGTTGACCAGGAGGGCCACGACCGCCTGCAGGAGCCTCGACCTGTCGCCCCTGACGAACATCGGGTCCGCGCTTTTTTCGACCGCGACCTTCAGGACGGACTCGCCGAGCCTCTGCCTGAGAAGGGCTGCAGCCTCCCCCGCGATCCCCACCAGGCTGCATCTTTCGAGCCCGGCACGCTCCTCTTTCGAGAAGACCACCAGTTCCTCCACCGCCTTGACGCATGAAGCGGCGCCGGAGATTATGTTCTGAAGGTGGAGCGTCTCTTCAGTGCGGTCTCCGTCCACCGCCCCGCGGCGGTTCAGCCTCTCCGAAAGGCGCTTCGCGCTTTCCGCGACATTCTTGATAGATCCTTCTATCTCTTCCGCGGCTATCGCCGCGAGCTTCCCCAGCGAGACCATTTTTTCGGCCTGTAGCATCCTCGCCTGCGCCTTTTCCAGTTCCTCGGCCTTCCGGCTCGCCCTGAAAGCCAGCGTGTTCGTGTAATCCAGGAGCTCCGCGCGGGCCTTGTGAAGCTCCTGCGTCATCAGGTTGAAGTTCTTCGCCAAAACTCCCAATTCGTCCCTGCTCATCTCCGTCACACGCGGCGAATAGTTGCCGATCGAGACCTCCTTCACCCCCCTGATCAGCTCCCTGGCCGGCTCGTGGACAAGCTTGTGGGCGGCGAAAAAAACCAGCAGTGCGATGAGGATTATTCCCGTCATGCCGACGACGATGAGCCTCAGGGTCCTCTGTGCGCGCATCTGATCGTAGAGGCGAAGGCTAGAACTGACGGTGATCGCTCCCAGGATCTTTTCGCCCGTCCCGTGAGCGTGGCAACCGGCGTTGATGCACCCCGGGCGGTTCCGCACCGCCGCTGTTATCTCCATGACGCGGAACGGAGGCGAATTTTCAGTCCTTCCGATCTTCCTTATCTGTTTGCCTTCCCCGGGCGCCGGCGAGACCTGCGTCCCCGCCTCGTTTGGCTTCGAGGAAAACGCGATCGTTCCGTCGTTTCGCGTCACCCGGACAACAACGACATCCCTCTGGGACCCCAGCATCTCCATTTCTTTCCCGATTGGATCGCGGTGGCCCGCCATCATCCCTTCTTCGAGCGCTTTTTCCGCGCTTTCGATGATCTTAACGCTCCCTTCCTCGAGAAGCCCCGCGAACTGCTTTTCCTGGACGCGGTAGCTGTACCATATCGCGACGGTGCCGAGCGTGAGAAGTCCCGCGGTTATGATAACGGTCAGTTTGATCGCGACGGATTCGTTTAGCCGGTCTCTCATGTTCCCATTCTAACCTTTTCAGGGGCTTTATGTGCAGGGGGGCTTGATATGCTCTCCCCGGCCCCGAAAACGGGCAGGTGTTTCACGGCCAGGTAAAAAAGGGCAGACCCCGCGCAAAGGATGATAAGCGATACGGCGACCTCGAAAACATGGGGGATGTAACGAGCCCCGGTTCCCAATTGAAAGGCGGTTAGCGTCACGTTCATCCTGTTAAGAACTATCCCGAGGACCACCGTCGCCTGCGCCCCCGCGACCCGACCCGGATCCCGCCTGAAAGCGGGGAAAAGGAGAAGCGCTGCGGGAAGAAGCCCCAGCAAGGCAGTTTCCGCCTGGAAGAAAAGAGACGCGGTGTCCATCCGGAAGGCTTTGTCGAGGTTCCCCCTCATCCCGAGATCGAGAGTCCTTGCAGCGAGATAGATGATCATGACGACGGCGGTCGCCCTGCCAAGACTCTCGGTTATGAGAGGCTCGAAGCTCTTTCCGAAAGCCCTCGAGGAATAGTGAGCGCCGCAGGATGTGACGGCGAGCCCCAGGGCGACGGAGGAAAGGAAGAAGAACAACGGAAGAGCGGGAGAATACCAGAGCGGATGCAGCTTTCCGGGGACGATCAGGTAAACGGAGCCCAGCGACGACTGGTGCAGGAACGAAAGCGTCACGCCCGCGATCACGAAGACAGGGGTCAGCCAACCCCAGAACCTGATGCCTCCCCGGAACCCCAGCTTTTCCCAAACAAGCGGAAGGAATTCGAGGAAAAGGACCGTCGTATAGAAGATGACGCACAGCCCGACCTCCCAGAGGACCGACCGTTCGTTCCAGTAAAAGAGGGGGCGCCAGAGGTTCCACGGCCTGCCGACATCGACAACCAGAGAGAGGATCACCATCATGTAGCCGATGAAGGCCGTAAGGACCGCGGGGCGGACTACGGGCCTGAACTTCTCGAGATGAAATATCACGACGGCCGCGGTTATAGTGAACCCTCCCGACGCCAGAGCGACGCCGGAGAAGACGTTGAACGCTTTCCATAATCCCCACGGCATGTCGTCTGTGAGGTTGGTCACCGCGCCAAGGCCGTGGACGAACCTCATGAAAAGAATGTAAGCCGGGAGCGCCGGAATCGCGGCGAGGACGAGCAGGAAAGGCTTTCTTCCTCTAGCCATTCTTCTCCTCCTCTTCTTCCTTCGCGATGTCGTTCTTTCTCTTGGTGAGGAAATAGAACCCCGCCAGCATCAATCCAACGACAGGCACCGCGACGGGGATCTTCCTCAGCATCCTCCCCGTCAGAGGAGGGAGAGCATCGAGGAGCACCCCTTCCCGCAGTCCTGATGCGGCTGTCGTCTTCCCGAGGATCATCATCACCGATGTCCCTCCGGCCTGATATTCCCCGTAAACCTCGTCGATGTACTTCTCCGGCTCCCTCTGGATCCTGCCTTTCGCTATCCGCAGGAGTTCCGCCCGCTCTCCGAAAACGGTTGCGCCGTTCGGACAAACGGAGGAGCAGGCGGGCTCTTCGCCCTTTGATACCCTGCCCTCGTAGCACAGGTCGCACTTCCGCACTCGCGGGAAGGGCGAGTTCCACTCGTACTTTGGAATGAGAAAAGGACACGCCATGACGCAGTACCTGCAGCCGAGGCAGATGGAGGCGTCATAAACGACAGCCCCTTCTTTCGTTATCCGGAGCGCCGACACGGGGCAGACGGAGGCGCAGGTGGGGTCTTCGCAGTGCATGCAGAGGTGGCGCTGGAAATAGCCGCCCTCCACCCTGCCGACGAAAGTGAAACTATCCGCGTCAAGCTTCACCGCCTTGTGAGGTGGCTGGCCGTGTTCTTTCTGGCAGGCGAGCTCGCACGCGCCGCATCCGAGGCACAGGGTCTGGTCGAACAGCAAACCGCAGCCCATGGTCATCGCCTTTCCGCCCGGAACCCGGGCTCATTAAATTGTATTTGAAGGGCGGCTTTCACGCAAACCCAAGTTCATATGAGCCCGCCTCTTGTGATATTCTTCTTGTTTTGGGAGCTTATCGATGATAAACGGAGTCAAGGGAACGCAGGACCTCTATTTTCCGGAAATAAAGGCCTGGCACAGGATCGAGGCCGCGGCGAGGGAGCTTTTCGCGCTGTACGGATACAGCGAGATAAGGACCCCCGTCATGGAACACACCGAGCTTTTCGTGAGAAGCGTCGGCGACGAGACCGACATCGTCAGCAAGGAGATGTACACCTTCCAGGACAAGAAGGGGCGATCGCTCACCCTAAGGCCGGAATACACGGCCGGCGTGATGAGGTCGGTCGTCGAGAACCGGCTCCACGATTCGGCGAGGCATTCCCGGCTTTACTACATCGGCCCGCAGTTCAGGTACGAAAGGCCGCAGAAGGGAAGATACCGCCAGTTCCACCAGATCGGCATCGAAGCGCTCGGCGACGCCAGCCCCGGATGCGACTTCGAATGCATAACCATCGGCAGGGAGCTGATGCGCAGGCTCGGGATCGCCCAGGTGGAGGTAAGGATCAATTCCGTCGGATGCCCCAGGTGCCGCCCGGCGTACACTGAAAAGCTGAGGGAAGCTCTTGCCGGAAGGAGCGGCGAACTCTGCCAGGACTGCCGGAGACGGCTCGAAACGAACCCTCTGAGGGTCCTCGACTGCAAGGTGCCCTCCTGCCAGCCGGTCTTGACGGAAGCGCCGAAGATCTCCGAATGCCTTTGCGATGAATGTGCGGCTCATTTCGAGGAGGTGAAAAACCTCCTTTCGGAGTTCGAAGTGCCTTTCGTCCCCTGGCCGAGACTCGTCAGGGGCCTCGACTACTACAAGAAGACCGTCTTCGAGATGATAAGCCCTCTTCTCGGCGCGCAGGATGCCCTTCTCGGCGGAGGCAGGTACGACGGCCTCCTCGGCCAGCTCGGCGGGCCGGCCCTGCCATCTTTCGGATGGGCGCTCGGACTGGAAAGGCTTGCATTGATCACCCCCGCGGGAGAAGAGAAGAGAGAACCGGAGGTCTACATCGCGTGGATGGGCGGGGAACTTTACAAGCCGGCCTTGAGGATCGCCTCGAAGCTGAGGGAAAAAGGCGTCCCCGTGATAATCGACGGAGAAGAGAGATCGGTCAAGAACTCGATGAAAAGGGCCGACAGGCTGAACGTCAAGTTCGCGGTCATAGTCGGCGAGGACGAGATAAAGGCGGAAAGGCTGACGGTGAAGAACCTCGAAAGCGGAGAGCAGTTCGCCTTCGGCGTCGAAGAGGCGGCATCTTTCTTCATGTCGAACAGTTGAACGGAACGGAGCTTTGAAATGAACTGCACTGAAAGGACTCATTACTGCGGCGACCTCCGGGGGAGCGACGTCGGGAAAAAGGTTATCATGCTCGGCTGGGTCAGGAGACAGCGCGACCTGGGGAGCCTGATATTCGTGGACCTTCGCGACAGGAGCGGCATCACCCAGCTCGTCTTTTCGGACGACAGGGACCCGAAGGGCTTCCTGCAGGCGAAGACTCTAAGATCGGAATTCGTCATCGGCGTCGAGGGAACGGTCGCCTTCAGGGGAGAGAAGGACAAGAACCCGCACATGCCGACGGGAGAAATAGAAGTCGAGGTCTCGCGGATGGAGATATTCTCCGAAGCAGAGACACCGCCCTTCCCGATCGAGGACCAGGCTATCGTCAGCGAGGAGCTGAGGCTGCAGTACCGGTATCTCGACCTGAGAAGGCCTCTCCAGAGCGGAAGGATCCAGATGCGTCACAAGCTCACGCAGAAGGCGAGGCAGAAGCTGACCGAGGAAGGCTTCATCGAGATCGAAACGCCCTGCCTGACAAAATCCACTCCGGAGGGCGCGAGGGATTTCCTCGTCCCCAGCCGCCTCCGCCCGGGCAACTTCTACGCGCTTCCGCAGTCGCCCCAGCTTTTCAAACAGCTCTCGATGGTCGCCGGGTTCGACAAGTACTTCCAGGTAGTCAGGTGCTTCCGCGACGAGGACCTCAGGGCCGACCGTCAGCCCGAGTTCACGCAGATAGACATCGAGATGTCCTTCCCTACCGAGGCCGCGGTGATGGGACTCGCCGAAAGGCTCGTCGCGAGCCTTTTCGAGGAACTCTCTTTAAAACCGCAGGAGACCGTTCCGAAGATAACTTACAGCGACGCGATGGAGAGGTACGGCTGCGACAAGCCGGATGTGAGGTTCGGCCTGGAACTTGTCACCGTTACCGAACTCGCGAAAGGATCCGGCTTCGGCGTCTTCAAATCGGCTCTCGAGAGCGGAGGAGCCGTGAGAGGCTTCGCCCTTCCTCCCGGCACGGCCGTTTCACGGAAGGACCTTTCCAACCTTGAAGAGATAGCGAAACCTTACGGCGCTAAAGGGGTCCTCGCGATATCCAGGACCGACGGCAAGCCCGTGGGCTCCGCCGTCAAACACATAGGCGAAGAGACGGCGCTGAAGATACTCGACGCCCTCGGAGCGAAGGAAGGTTCTACGGCGCTGATCGTCGCCGCCCCGTACACCGTGGCGTGCGCCTCTCTCTCGGCCCTGAGGCTCCATTACGGCAGGGAGCTGGGGATGATCGACAGCTCAAAGCACGCGCTCATCTGGGTGCACCGTTTCCCCGCTTTCGAATGGTCTCCCGAGGAGACAAGGTATGTCGCCTGCCACCACCCGTTCACGATGGTCCGCGACGAGGACATCCCGCTACTCGACGGCGACGCGTCGAAGATCGAGGCGCTCGCCTACGACATGGTGATGGACGGCTGCGAGATCGGCGGAGGCTCGATCAGGATCCACCGGGAAGACATCCAGAAGAAGGTCTTCAAGGCTCTCGGGTTTTCGGAAGAACAGGCGCACGAGAGGTTCGGTTTCCTTCTCCAGGCTTTCAGGTACGGGACGCCGCCGCACGGCGGCATAGCCTTCGGGCTGGACAGGCTGGTCATGCTGCTTCTAGGGTGCGATTCGATAAGGGATGTCATACCTTTCCCGAAAACGACCTCGGGGCTCTGCCTGATGACTTCGTCCCCGTCCTCGGTGGACGAGCGCCAGCTCGACGAGCTGAAGATAAAGACAGTGAAGGAGTGACGGATGGCCAATGTCACGCTGGGAGTCTCCTCCAGCATTGCGGTTTACAAAGCTTGCGAGATCGTCAGGAGGTTCAGGGAGCGCGGCTGCGAAGTCAGGGTGATCATGACCGGTAACGCGGCCAGGCTCGTTTCGCCCGTCGTATTCGAAGCCCTCTCCGGCAATCCCGTCGCGGTGGAACTTTTCTCCGAGAGGAGCGCCCGCTCGATAGAACACATCGAGATCGCGAAGTGGGAGGAGCTTTTCGTGGTGGCTCCCGCCACGGCAAACGTCATTGGCAAGTTCACCTCGGGCGTGGCCGACGATTTCCTAACGACCCACTACCTCGCCAGCACGGCACCCTGCCTTATAGCCCCCGCGATGAACGGAAGGATGTGGCGCGCCGCCGCGGTCAGGGAGAACGTCGCCATACTCGAGAACCGCGGGGTCGCTTTCATCGGCCCGAAGAGGGGATCGCTGGCCTGCGGGGAAGAGGATGTGGGCGCGCTCGCCGACCCCGAAGCGATCGTCGAAAAGGCTCTCACTCTAATCAGGCCGATGGACCTGACGGGAAAGAGCGTCGTCGTGACTGCGGGGCCGACCCGCGAATACCTCGACCAGGTGAGGTTCATCTCGAACCCTTCGACCGGCAGGATGGGTTACCGCATAGCCGAAGCCGCGCAGAGGAGAGGAGCGGAAGTTACTCTCATCAGCGGCCCGACGGAGATCGAGCCCCCAGCCAGGGTAAGGCTCGTGATGGTCGAGACCACGGACGAGCTGTCCCGCGCCGTGAAGGCGCACGCCCCGAAATGCGACTATCTCTTCATGGCCGCGGCTCCCTCCGATTTCGCTCCGGAAAAGATATCCGCCGGGAAGAGGTCGAGGAAAGAGGGCGCCTTCAGCCTCAAACTCGTCCCGACGGCCGACATACTTAAAGATGTCGCCGCGAAGAAGAAAAAAGGCCAGGTGTTCTGCGGGTTCGCCGCCGAGATCGGGAACCACATGCAGAACGCGAAGCGCAAGCTCGGCGACAAGGGCGTCGATCTGATCGCCCTGAACGACGTGTCCGGAGAAGATTCCGGCTTCGCCTCCGAACAGAACGAGATCACCCTGATCTGGGCGGGAGGAAAGGCCGAGAAGCTCGGAAAAGCCTCCAAATCGGAGCTCGCGGCGAGGCTCCTGGACGCCGTTCTTAAAAAGCGCGGAAAATGAAGAACCCCATCGATAAGCAGCTCAAGGCAAGAGGAGATCTGCTGAAACAGTTCGGGGCCGGATACGGTTTCAGGAGAGAGTCCGCGGAGCCGGAAGAGAAAGAGCGCGACCCCGCGGAAACCCTCGAGAAGCTGAGGAAGCGCATCGGCAACTGCAAGAGATGCGAACTGTGCGAGACAAGGAAGAACATCGTCTTCGGCGTCGGAGACCCGGGAGCAAGGATACTTTTCGTAGGAGAGGGGCCCGGCGAAGAAGAGGACAACCAGGGCGAGCCTTTCGTGGGAAGGGCCGGACAGCTCCTCACGAAGATAATAACAGGCGGGATGGGGCTCAGGAGGGAGGACGTCTATATCGCCAACATAGTCAAATGCAGGCCTCCGGAGAACAGGAACCCGAAGCCGGCAGAGGCGATCGAATGCCTCCCGTTCCTGAAGGCGCAGATCGCGGCGGTGAACCCCGAAGTCATCATCTGCCTCGGGAAGATCGCGGTGCTTTACCTGCTTCAGAGAGCGGAGCCGATCGGCCAGCTTAGGGGCCGATGGACCTCCTACAACGACATCCCGGTAATGCCCACTTTCCACCCGAGTTATCTGCTGAGGAATCCCGCGGCGAAAGCCGAAGTCTGGGAAGACATACAGGAAGTCCTGAAAAAACTGGGGATCCCGATCCCTTCAAAAAAATAAGGCGGCGGTTTCCCGCCGCCTCAGACCCTATCGGAAACCGGTTACTGTTCCCTGGAGGGCGACTTCCTGGCCTCCGGAGGTTTGGAATCTTTGAAGGAGGAGCCAGCAAGCCTTTCTGTTTCCTTCATCTTCTTGATAAAGAACTTCTCGCTGAAATTTTTAGGTTTCACGGGGAGTGGCGTTATCAAAAAAGTGCTTTTTTTCGCCATTAAGCCTCCGATCTTCCAAGCTAAAATAATATAGGTTCGAAACGGCGCTTTGTCAAGAGGCATTATATCCTTTATTTTCAGGTAATTACGCCCAAGATGTAACCCTGTACTGAAGAAACGGAGTGATTGCCCCCTGAAACTGTTGCCCTGTTTGAATGATAGGGATCAAGACCACAAGGAAGGATGCCGGAAGGCGCCAAATTGTGCCCCGAACTCATTAGAGCATTTAAGGCCGATATCTGGTAAAATCATTTTTTAACAGGAGTTCGAAGGGATGGTTTACGGCGAAGCGCTGGGCATGATCGAGACCAAGGGGCTGGTCGGGGCGATAGAAGCCGCCGACGCGATGGTCAAGACTGCCGGGGTCGAGCTCGTGGGCTACCGGAATGTCGACGGCACCCTCGTTTCGGTTGTCGTTAGAGGGGATGTCGGAGCCGTAAGCGCCGCGGTCGAGGCGGGCAAAGCCGCCGCGAGGAGGCTTTCCGAGCTGGTCGCCTGGCACGTCATACCGATGCCGTATCCGGAAGTCGAAAAGATCCTTCCCAAAATGCGGGACAACGGGGGAAAGAAATGAGCGGAGCCATAGACAGGATCCTCGAAGAAGTCCACAGGGCGCAGGTTCTCTTCGCCGAATTTTCCGAAGAGAAGGTCGACAGGATAATCGACTCGGTTCACGAGGCGGCCATGCCCAACCTCGAAAAATGGGCGCGGATGGCCCACGAGGAGACCGGTTACGGCAAGACCGAGGACAAGACGGTCAAGAACCGTTTCGCCGCCGAGGATGTCTACAAGTACATAAGGACCATGAGGACGACCGGCTTCATCTCTTCGAACCCGGCCTCGGGCATCTACGAAGTGGCGGTGCCGATGGGGATAGTCGCCGCGGTCATTCCTTCAACGAATCCCACATCCACGGCCATCTACAAGATCATGATCTCTCTGAAGGCGAGGAACGGGATCGTCCTCTCCCCCCATCCTTTCGCAAAGCTCTGCATCAAGGCGGTGGCGGACGCCCTTCACGACGCTGCGGTCGAAGCGGGCGCTCCGAGAGGGATCATCGGCATCGTGGCGAACCCGACCATAGAGGACACGCAGGCTCTCATGAAACACAGGCTTACGAACGTCATTCTCGCCACTGGAGGCCTCGGCCTCGTGAGGGCGGCCTACTCCAGCGGCAAGCCAGCCTACGGCGTCGGCCCGGGGAACGTCCCGGCCTTCATCGAGAGGACCGCGGACGTCAGGAAAGCGGTGAAGGATGTGGTCCTCGGGAAGAGCTTCGACTGGGGGACCATATGCGCCAGCGAGCAGACCGTCATCGTCGACCTCCCCTTGGCGGAAAAAGCCAGAGAGCTGTTCAAGGCTGAGGGGTGTCATTTCGTGAGCGCGGCCGAAAAGGCTTTGCTCGAAGAGCTTGTTGTGGACAAGAACGGCAACCTCAACCCGAAGATCGTCGCGAAATCACCGTTCGTCATCGCCTCGATGGCGGGCTTTGAAGTCCCGCGAGCGACGAAAGCGCTGATAGTCCCGGAGAACGGCGTGGGAAAGGACCACCCTCTCACCCTCGAAAAGCTCTCCCCCATCCTCACCTACTTCGAGGAGGACGGCTGGGAAGCTGGATGCAGAAGATGCATCGACATCCTCAAATACGGCGGCCTCGGCCACACGATGTCCCTTCACACCCAGGACATGAACGTCGTAAGAGAATTCGCCCTGAAGAAACCCGCATTCAGGATACTGGTCAACACCCCCTCGACCCTCGGAGCGATAGGCTACACGACCAACCTTCCACCCGCGCTGACGCTCGGCTGCGGAGCCCTCGGCAACAACATAACGAGCGACAACATCACCCCGCTCCACCTGATCGACAGGAAAAGGGTGGCGATAGAGACGCGCTCGCTCAGCTCGAAAGAGCCGATCAGCATGAAGCCGCTTGTCACCGAGCCTTTGACGCCCCCCGCCGCGCCGGCACGAGGGCGCGCCGGAGCCGAAAAGGTCTCCGCTCCGTTCAAGGAAGAATTCAACGGCCCCTACGATTTCGTCTCCGAAGCCGACGTCAGGAAAGCTTACGAGGAAAAGCGCCGCATCAAGATCCACGCCAAGACGATCATAACCCCGTCGGCGAAAGAGCTGGGCGAGAACCTTAGCATCTTTGAAAAGATGGGGTAGTCAGCGCGGAAGGCAGATGGCTGACGCCAGAGCTGATGGCTGAAGGCTGAAGGCTGAAGTTCAATAAGGAATGTCGGTTTTTCGTAGGGGTCCACTGCCGCGTGCCCCTTTTTTGGAAAGAAAACAGAATGTAGGCACGGACTTTACGCTCGCGGACGCGCCTCTGAGCGGCATAGCTGTCCATATTTATTAAGGTACCGCTATGCAGCTCCATGCAAGCGTTGAGTAACTCTCTGCAAGTCCCGAGCAGCTCTCTGCAACTGTCGAGTACCGGTTTGCAAGAGTCGAGCAATGTCCTGCGAGAGGTGAGAAGCGTCCTGCAAGTCCCGAGTAGCTTTCTGCAAGACCTGAGCGGTATTATGCAAGAGACGAGTAACGCTCTGCGATTCCCGAGTTGTTCCCTGCAAGACCTGAGAAACGCTCTGCAAGAGCTGAGTATCGTTCTGCAAGCTCCGAGTGGCTTCCTGCAAGCCCCGAGCAGCTCTCTGCAAGCCGCGCATGCACCTCCGCGCGGCAAAAGTGTGCCGAAAAGGACATAAAAAGGCTTATGGCGGAAGGCGGAAGGCTGAAGGGTCAATAAGGAATGGAGGTCTTTGGTAGGGGCGGGCTTTATGCCCGCGGGCGCGCCCGTGAAGGGCGCGGCTACAAAAACCCCCACGCTTCGCTCTCCCCCTTTGCAAAGGGGGATTAAGGGGGATTTTCCACTATTTTTACTGTCGGGGGACACGATCCCGATTCAAAAGCCCGAATCGGGTCATGTCCCCCGGCGAAAAGAAGGCCCCGCCGCTGTTCGGGCGGGGCGAGACTGGCAATGGCAAAACCGAATCTATTATATCCCCTTCGGAAAAGGAGAATAAAGGGGTTACCCCCTACTTTTTCTGCTCGGCGGCCGGTGGAGGCGCGTCGGCCTTCCTCGTTCCCCCTCGCCGGTTGAGGATGTTCATGTGGTACCTTGCCGCCAGCGAGGCGTCATCCGACCAAAGCTCGTGCCCCGCGTTGTTGACCATTTTCAGGCCCGTGTATAAAAGCCCCTTCTGGAAATAGAACTCCTTCACCGAGTCGGGAAGCTCCTTCAGCCTTTTGACCTCCTGCGTCGCGTCCTTCTGCCTCAGCTCCGCTTCCAGCTTCTTCCCCTCTTCGAGAAGCTTGTCCAGGTTCGCCCCGTGCAGGTTCGCAAGGTTCGCCTCAAGAAGCTTCACCATTTCCGTAATCTGTCCCTGGAGCGCCGGGACCGTCCTCGCGTGGGAGATCTTTACAAGCCCGTCGGGCATGGATTTTCCCCTCTCCACCGCGTTCTTAGCCCTCTTCGCCACCTTCCTGCGCCACACCTTCGCCTGCTTGAAAGCCTCGTTCTGCACATCCGTCGCGTACTCCGACTCCGCTTTCATCAGCGCCTTGTCCTTCCTCGCCGCGTCAACCTTGCCCACAGCCGCCTCGACCTCATCCCTGAACCCGTCGGGAAGAAGCTCGTAAAGAGGCTTCCCATCCAGCGCCGCCAGCCCCAGCGTGTAGCCCGACTGGTCAACAAGGTAATTTGCCCTGAACCTCGAACCCACTTCGATAAGCTTCTCCCTCGAAATCTCGGTAATCATACGGACCTCCTTAAAGGACGAGCCCCCGACGGGGACCGTCCCCGTCTAACAAGGGCCGACCTGAAAAAGTATTGCTATCACAGTTGATCTCCCCCCGGAGGGAACAATCAACAATAATGGGCTTGGACTAGGCTGATATTCTAGAAAAAGGGAAATAGGGTGTCAAGAGGGGCAGCGGGAGCTTAAGCCCCGCGTCCCCAAGAGAGGAGCGATCCTCTCCTCTCTTAGGCGTTCGCTCACTGGCTCGCTACGCTGAATACTCCCCCGGCAAGGAATGTGCCCTGTCGCGACGTGAAGTCGTCTTTGGTCACGGCATTTTACACCCTTCGGGCTAATGCTGGCCTGATAGATGGCACCCCTCCCTTTGGTTCCAAGGAAGGCCGGGAAGGATTAAGGATACTCGGCAGAGAAGTGATTTTGGAGAGAGGTAGGTGAAGGGGGTTATCTACACCAAGCAGAAAAAGAAAGCCTTCAAGTTCAGCAAGAGACATTCGCCTGCCCGAGCCGCGCCGGATGCCCAAGAGTTTCTTGAGGGAGGTTTTTTGAGAGGATAACGTACACTATTTTTCGCACATTTCTGGAACCCTTAGATAAAGAAGGGTAAACTTTTAGCCGGGGATGCCGGCAGGGAGGTCCAGAGATGGCAGATAAGCGTGATAAGGGCGGCGGCAAGCCGGAGGAAGCAGGTGTGGATGTGGGGAAGGTGATCCGGATAGACGAGCAACGGATCAAGTCTCACCTCGGGGAGATAGTTAGAGACACGGTGGAGGAGACCCTTAACGGGCTTCTGGACGCCGAAGCAGACGATCTGTGCGGAGCAAAGAGGTATGAGCATGACGAGAACCGCAAGGATACCAGGGCGGGCCATTATACACGCAAACTTGAGACGAAGGCCGGCGAAGTAACGCTGAAGGTACCGAAGCTTAGGACGATCCCGTTCGAGACTGCGATCATCGAGAGGTACAAGAGGCGGGAGAGTTCAGTAGAAGAGGCGCTTATAGAGATGTACCTTGCGGGAGTATCCGTGCGCCGGGTGGAGGATATCACCCAGGCGCTCTGGGGAACGAGGGTAAGTCCTTCGACGGTAAGCAGGCTCAACCAGAAGGTATACGAGAGGATCGAGGAGTGGCGTAACCGTCCGATAGAGGGCGATTACGCCTACCTGTACCTTGACGGCCTCTATCTCAAGCGCAGCTGGGGTGGAGAGGTTGCGAACGTCTCTGTCCTTGTGGCGATAGGGGTGAACCGGGAGGGATTCAGGGAGATCCTTGGGGTAACGGAGGGCGGCAAAGAGAACCGTGCAAGTTGGAGCGAGTTCCTGCGCCACCTTCTTAAACGGGGCCTTAAGGGCGTTAAGCTGGTAATCTCCGATAAGTGCTTCGGCTTGATTGAATCGGTAGCCGAGACGTTCCCCGATGCCAAGTGGCAGAGATGCGTGGTGCACTTCTACCGCAACGTCTTCACGATGGTTCCCAGGGGTAAGATGAGGGAAGTCGCGGCCATGCTGAAGGCTATCCACGCGCAGGAAGACAGGGCTGAAGCCGAGAAGAAGGCGGCTGCTGTCGCTCAGAAGCTCATGGAGATGAAGCTGTCGAACGCGGCGCAGATCGTCAGGGAGGGATCTTCAGAGACTTTTTCCTTTTATGACTTCCCGAGCGAGCATAGGAGGAAGATACGGACGAACAATCCGATGGAGCGGATCATGCGCGAGATCAGGAGAAGGACAAGAGTGGTTGGATCGTTCCCCGACGGCAAGTCGGCCCTTATGCTCGTTGCTGCCAGATTAAGGCACATTGCGTCCTGCAAGTGGGGGACTGTTCGCTACATGGACATGGACAGGATCTACGGCCCTGGAGCTGTGGAAAGGCAGGAGGCGGGATGACACGCGGTTTTTGTCCATCAGCCCTCGGGCTGATGGACAATGCTCAGAACATAGCAATAGCAAGGGATTTCAGAAAGTGCGAAAAATACTTGACACTACCTTTGAGAGGGGGAGAGGATGGGAATTGGTTTAGCGGGCATGAGGGGCTCCTGCCATAATGCAATTACGCAAGCCTGGCACTATCACTATCACCACTGCCTTTTTAAAAACAGAAGGAAGAGGGGGATTCAAGAAGAAAGAGAGGAAAGAGGAGCTTCCGTAAATAGCGAGACTGAATGTTTCTTTGCCCATTCTAATAATTGTCGAAACAAATATGTCTCGCAAAAATTATCAAACCTGTAAACAAGACGGAATGCTGCACTAATTGTTTTGTCATTTACATCTCTGCCTGGCAATGAATTCACATACAGTTTAAATGCTTGCTGAAAATCGTGTCCATGGCATAAATTTAACAAGTCGGAAATATTATCTATTTTAAGCTCCACATCTTTTTTATGAATTTCTGCTCTCTTGACCGGAGATCTTGCCATAATCGCATCCAGACATTCATTCTTATTAAGAGCAAGGGTGGCTCCATTGTAAAAATTTCCGAGTCCAAGTTTTTGAAAATTCAGCTCTAAATCATTACAACTGTTGATCCATCTTATGCCACCAATAAAAGATATTGATTTTAAAATATTGACACGCAAAGCTGACGCATCAACACAGCTTGAGCAATACTCGGCTATAACCTGATTGAAGGCATTATCACATGAAATAATCATCATTTCAGCATCATGATAATCCGTGAGAAATATATGGGCGGCAGCTTCCTCTTTTTTTTCCAAATGGAGAAAATCAGCATCTCTTATTCCTAAAATTAAATTTGTTTCCTTTAATAATTCCGCCACAACAATTAACAACTTTTTAATACCTCCTGATGTTTCGATTTCAACATCCGCACCATTAATTAGTTTTTTAAATAATTTCTGATCATCTATCCCTTCCACTACGATCCATATCTTTTTTGCGCCAAAAGGATGTCTTCGCTGAAGTCGTATTGAATTAATAACATCATCTGCGGTGAGGTGGTCGTACAGACTCACTTTAGGATTTCCTGAAGATCAATTTCGAGGTCCCGATGCTGATTAATTATTTGAGGCGAGTGTGTAGCTATAATAACGGTAATTTTTTGAAGATTTGCTATCTTAAATAAATCATCTATAAATTCCTTTTGCCATGCAACATGTAGCGATATTTCTGGTTCATCAATGAGCAAAAGGGTATTACTGTAACTAACCTTAAAAAGTAATTCATACAATAATACGACCTCTTGCTGCTCACCTGAAGATAACTTAGTTAAGGATAGATCTTTTCCATCTTCTGTTTTAAACCTGAACCCAAAATCAGGAGAAATCTCCAGTCGTTTAAAAACAAACCGCTTGTTGTTCAAAAGGCTAGAAAATATTTCAAGCTTCTGCAGTAAGTTATCAAATACTGCAAGCTTTTTCTCTGTGTCATTAAGATAGACAAGAAGCGCCTTGGCATTAGCGCTTTTGAAAGTAGTATGGCGCTCTTCTTTAATTACAGACAAACCATATAGGCTTAAAGATTTCTGCTTATCCCTTATCACATCATATCTTTTATTAAAATTGCTTTCGTCGATTTCAAAGTTCTCATCAAATAATCGACCTGGGAAACTGCTATCCAATTCCTGTCCGATTTTTGAGGCATTTGCCAGAATGTCCTTTATGTTTTTTGATAATTCCTTTGCATATTCTTCAATTGTACTACTAAAGCTCTCTCTTTTTTCTTCCTCGTAGTAGTACGGCTCATTCCATTTCTTGTTTCTAGCAACTTTCTTCATGAGTCGTTGTTCTCTTATAAGATAAACATCAACGAATTCAGGCATATGCTTTTTATAGGGTTTGGCTTGAATATCAGGAAGAAACTGATCTATGATCTCTTCAGCAGTATAATATGTGCCTGTCCTTCTATCAAGCCATTGGTTCTCATCTACTTGCCTAAAAGGCGAATGATCAATCAATTTTCTAATCTCTTTAGGCAAAACTTCGTTTTTATTAATGCGTGTTGGTTTTTCGTTCTTAGACTGCATTTCAAGTGAACCGTCATCATTTCTTGACAGCCTTATTTCGTCATCTTCCATAATAAAAGTAATTGAAACAAATGGTAATCGAAAAAAGAATGCTAAATTAGGAACAGCAAATGCATTGATAATCTGCAGAATGGTTGTTTTTCCATATCCGTTAGGACCTGTCAAGATTGTGATACCTTCTTTCTTGAGTTCGATTTCGTAATTAAACTTATCAAACAGCTTCTCAATAATAATTTTCCTTAACATAGAATCTCCTATATGAAGAATTCAAACTTCGTTATAAAACAAATGCTACTTCGACAAACCTAGTCAGAATATTGTCTGAACAATCTCGCTTGTGTTTCCAAAACCTATCCCTCCTTCTCCATTCTCCTCTTCTCTTTTCTCCGGGTCAAGTCAAATAAAAGCGCCCCGCCGTGGGGGGGACGCGGCGGGGCCGTGGAAAAAGGTGTCTATGCGCCGATTATAATCCTACTTCTTCGGCTCTTCAACGGGCTTCGCTTCTTCCTTCCTCTTGCCTGCGTTGCGGTGGAGGATGGAGAGGTTGTACCTGCTCGCCGATTCGGAGTCGTCTGCCCAAAGCTCGTGGCCCGCGTCGTTGACGGCCTTGAGTCCCATGTAAAGGAGGCCCTTCTTTTCATAAAAGAGCTGGACGGAATCGGGAAGGGATTTGAGCCGCTTCACCTCCTGGGTCGCGTCCGAGGACCTGAAGATCTCGAGGATCTCCCTGCCTTCCGCAAGGAGCTGGTCCGCCCCCTTGCCGGGCATCTTGGATATGTTCTCCTCGAAGAGCTTTATCATCACCTCTATCTGGCCCTGAAGCTCTGGGATCTTCCTTGTCCTGCCGACGGAGAGCAGGCCGTCCGGGATCGTCTCGCCCAGGCGCATCGCCCTTGTGGACCTTCTCACCACCTTCCTGCGCCACACCTTGGCCCTTTCGGCGGCCCGATTCTGCTGTCTTGTGGCGTCCTTGGCTTCCTCCTTCATCAGCTCCTTGTCCTGCATGGCGGCCTTGACCTCACCGACTATGCCGTCCATCCCCTTCGGGAAGCCTTCGGGCAGAAGATCGTAGAGCGCCTGCCCGTCCTTCGCGGCGATGCCGAGCGTGTAGCCCGCCTGCTCGACGAGATACATCGCCCTGAACCTTGAACCCACTTCGACCAGTTTCTCCTTGGACACGGTCGTGATCATTCTTACCTCCTTAGGTAATAAGCGCGAAAATGCGCAAATAAACCAAAGAATCCGGGACGCGCCTATCACCAAAGAGTAACAGGCGTACCCTGTCCGGACCGTATTTTCTATTCGAAAGGCATTGCCAAGTTGAAAGACTTAAGGCCATAAAAATAGTTCAGAAAAGGGAGGATGTCAAGAGCGATGAAACATTATGTTACACCATCAAAGATGGGGGTTGACAACGGTAAAAATTGGAATAAAATTGGAATCTAATCTTGATAGTTTTTTCTGGGGAGGATACCTGTGAGAAAGAGCCGTTTCTTGAAGGTCGCAGTAGGCGTTTTCTTTGTTGTCGCGGTGCTTGGCGTTTCACTCGTAAGTTTCCGTGGAAGCGTGAACGAGCCGGCGAAACCGACATTTGTAAGGAGCCATGCGCTTTTCGGCTCCAATTCAATGATGATCAGCGGCAACACACAGGTTTATTCGATAGGTTCCATCGCGGACCAGACGGAACAGGCGGAGGGCCACATAAGATCGAACGGCCCGATAACCATCTCCGGATCAAACCATATAAACGGAAGTGCAACTGCGGGGCCCGGTTATTCTGTCACCATTACCGGCGGGAAAAACCAGGTCCTGGGGACGACCGGCTCGGCGGATGCGCCACTGGACGCCCAGGTTGCCCTTTCGCAGGAGTGGCTCGCATACGCCCAGCAGAGCAACAACAACTCGTCGATCCCCTCGCAGTATCTGGATTCCAACGGAAATCTGAAAGTTACAGGCAACAAGACCTGCGCCCTCCCCGCAGGCACTTATTATCTGAACGGCATCACACTTTCAGGCTCGGGCAAGGTTGTTCTGGAAGGCAATGCAGTTTTTGTCACTTACGGGGCGGTTACCTTAAGCGGCAACTCAAGGCTTAATTATAACGACAGCCCTTCAAAATGTCTCATGGTATCAACGGCCTCCGCCCACACGTTCTCCGGAAGTTCCAAGGGAAGCTTCGAGTTGTTCTCTCCCTCGGCGGCAGTTTCAATAACCGGCAATTATGAGGCAATAGCGAACTACTGGGCGAGAACCATCACTTTAAGCGGTTCCGCACAAATTAAAAGGCTTGTAACAAGTATCCCGCCTACTATACAGATATTGTCGCCCTCAAACGATTCAATAATCAATACAGGCACTCCTTATTTAAAAGTAACTTATTCCAGCAACGGCGGGACACTGGATTTATCGAGCCTTGAGGTCAAGATAGACGATACGCTGATAAACTGGCTGAATGTGACCGAAACGCAGGCTGACGGCACAATCCCGCAGGCCTTGAGCGAAGGCACCCATTCTATTTCAGCGAGGATTGTGAACGGAGAGGGCATCGAAGCCGAAGCCCAAAGCGTTTTCACGGTGGATACGATCGCCCCCGTCATTACAATTTCCTCGCCGCAGGATGGGTTTGTGACGAACAATCCGGGACTTGTAATTACCGGTTCACTTAGTGAGCAGGCGACGTTGATCCTGAACGGAGAAATCGTTTCGCTCGACGGATCTTATGCATTCTCAAAGAGTGTAACCTTGGCCCAGGGCACAAATCAGTTCTCATTTACAGCAACTGATCCTGCGGGCAACATTTCCTCTGTGATTATCACTGTAGTCTTGGATACCGTTGCGCCTGTGATAACAATTGCCTTCCCGGCTGAAGGCTTTAACACGAACATTCCCACCCAAACGATAACCGGCTCGCTGAGCAAGCAAGCGGCCTTGACGATGAATGGCGAGGCCGTGCTTGTGGATGAATCCCTTGCCTTCTCAAAACAAGTCATTTTGACGGAGGGACAAAATGTTTTCAATTTCAATGCAACGGATTCCGCCGGGAATACATCCTCCCATGTCCTGAATGTTGTGCTTGATACGGTGGCACCTGTCATCACTATTGCTGCTCCCCAGGAAGGCTTTCTGACGAATGTTTCATCCCAGACGATCACCGGATCGCTGGGCAAGCAGGCTGTTTTGACGATCAACGGCGAAACGGTGCCGGTCGCCGGGGATCTCTCTTTTTCGAAGGATGTAATCCTGACAGAGGGGTCGAATGAATTCCTTTTATCCGCTATTGATACAGCCGGCAACACGACCTCTTCGATACTCCACCTTATTCTGGACACGGGTGCTCCCGTAATAACCATATCCTCCCCACAAGAGGGTTTCCTCACCAACAATGCCGAGCTGACTATCACAGGCTCGGTGAGCAAACCCGCAACCATTGCCGTCAACGGGGAGGCTGTCACCCTCAACGAGATGCTCGCCTTCCAAAAAAGCGTTAACCTGACAGAGGGGATGAACGAATTCAACTTTTCCGCGATGGACGCGGCGGGAAATTCAGCTTCTCTTGCGCTCCATGTCACACTCGACACTATCCCTCCGGCGATATCAATAATCCAGCCGGAGGACGGATTCATTACCAACAACACCGATCAAACGATCACAGGATCATTGAGCGGACCGGCGATGTTGACGATGAACGGGGAAACCGTTCCTCTTGACGGATCTTTCGCCTTCGCCCGAAGCGTGACATTGGTTGAAGGGGCAAACGAGTTCAATTTCATTGCCGTGGACACTGCAGGCAATTCATCATCTCATATTCTACATATCACTTATGATTCAGGTGGTCCCGTCATCACAATATCCTCGCCGCAGGAAGGAACGCTCACAAATGTTTCCTCCCATACGATAACGGGAAGTGTAAGCGAAAACTGCTCCTTGGACATGAACGGGGAATCGGTTGTTCTTGACGAAGCGCTGTCGTTTTCAAAAGGAGTTGTCCTGACAGAAGGTATCAACGAGTTTGAATTCATAGCGGAAGACACGGCCGGAAACACGGGATCGTCAATCCTTCACATGACCCTGGACACAACGGCACCGCAGGCAGTCAACGTAACTCTTGTTACAGTGTCCCCGTCGGCATCAGGTGTCGTAACCATATCGGGTTCCGCCTCCGCTGCCGAGGCCGGGTCGGTTGTGACGGCAGAAAATGCAAGCACATCTCAGGTAGTATCGACAACCGCCGCAGGCGACGGGAGCTTTTTGATGACAATAGGCGGCCAGGAAAATGATCAGATATCCTTGAAATCGGAGGATGCTGTCGGTAACGAAAGCTCAACGATCTCAGTGATCGTTCCTTCAAGCGGCGGGGGTGGCGGGGAACTCCCGCCGGATCCAGTGGAAGTCGCAACCCAACTGGATCCTACGGTCCCTTATGATTTTCACACGGCGACTCAATTCCTTTATTCGGGAGATAATCCCATACAGACGGATATGACGGCTACAATCGAGCCGTACAGGGCTTCTGTCATCAGGGGCATCACAAGGGATGTCAATGGGCAACCGTTGTCAGGAGTAAAAGTATCTATCCTCAACAAACCGGAGTATGGATACACAGTGAGCAGGGAGGACGGGGTTTACGATCTGGCTGAAAACGGCGGCGGCGTTTTGACTTTGAAGTTCGAAAAAGCAGGCTTTATACCGTGCCAGAGAAATGTGGGAACGCCATGGCGCGATTTCGCGTGGTGTGACGATGTGGTGCTTGTGCAATACGACCAGAATGTTACCGCCATTGCATCGAACAGTTCCCTGACACAAGTGGCGAGGGGGTCCCTTTCGCAGGATGTTGACGGATCAAGAAGGGCCACTCTTGCTTTCCAACCGGGCACATCCGCTTCCATAATTCTGCAGGACGGAACTGTCGAGCAGATAGCTTCATTGAATGTCCGCCTCACCGAATTCACTGTCGGTGAAAACGGACCAAAAGCCATGCCGGCCATCCTTCCGCCCCAATCCGGCTACACATATTGTGTCGAACTCAGCGCCGATGAGGCTGTAAGCAGAAATGCAAGGAAGGTGGAATTCAGCCAACCTGTAAGTTTCTATCTGGAAAATTTCCTGAACCTGCCCACCGGGGTCATCGTGCCGGTCGGGTTCTATGAAAAAGAGCTTGGCAGATGGGTGGCATCAGACAACGGAAAGGTTATAACCATTCTGTCAATCTCCTCGGGCTATGCCGATCTGGATGTGGACGGAAGCGGTCTGGCCGCGGGAGCGGAAGCGCTGGCAACATTAGGCATAACCGATCAGGAACGACAGACGTTGGCGGGGATATATCCCGTGGGACATAGCCTGTGGAGGGCGCAGGTTTCCCACTTCAGCACGATTGATCTAAATCTGCCCCAAGGCCCACCGACAGACGCAGAGGGGCCCAACGAAAAGGAATCAGAGGAAGAGGAGAACAGGAATGACGACTGTTATGGAGAAAAAGCATCCATAATAGCTTATACGAACAGAACTCTCATGGAGAAGGTTCCGATCACCGGAACGCCTTATTCGCTGGTTTATTCGACGGAAAAGGTGTCGGGCAGAACATCCTCGACATCGTTGAAAATATTCCTGACAGGCGACACGGTTCCCGCATCTTTGAAATCGGTAAAAGTCAAGATAGAGGTCGCGGGCAGAGTGTTCGAACAGGAATATTCCCCTGCCGCCAATATCGAGGTGCCGTTCAATTGGGACGGGAACGACTGTTACGGTAGGCCGGTGTCGGGAAATATGGCGGTTAAGGTAAAAAAGACGCTTGTTTATCCGGGCATGTATTATGCCACGAGGGAAGACAAGGCGCAGGCCTTCGGGACATACCCCTGGGAATGGTACGGATCGACAGGCGCTTCATCGAACTATCAAGTGCTCGGCGGCAGGAACGGGTACGAATTTCTTTATTCTAAGGATGAGCAACATTATTATGCCAACACTCTGGGCAATCCGAAGGCCGATGGCCAGAAAATGGGCGGATGGTCCGTGGACGTTCACCATGTTTATGACAAAAACTCGCAGACTATCTACTTCGGCAATGGTGATGTCCGTTCGGCCGAGTTGGAACCGCTTCTGGTCCCTGCTTTTGCCGGTAACGGTTCATGGGGATATTCCGGCGACGGCGGACAGGCAGGAAATGCCATGCTGTCAGAGCCCATGGGGATCTGTTCGGGACCGGATGGTTCAATATTCATTGCGGACAGCTTCAATTGCGTCGTCAGGAAAGTGGCGCCTGACGGTGTGATCTCCACTTACGCGGGAAACGGAGTGCCGGGATGGTCGGGTGACCAAGGACCTGCAACATCAGCTTCCATCAGGCCCTATGCTCTTGCCATGGATCATGACGGAGTTCTTTATATCTCCGAATGGTGGAATAACAGGATAAGAAAAGTAACTCCTGATGGAATCATAGATACGATAGCGGGAATGGGTGAGATAAGCGGTTGGGAAGGACCTGAAATTGACGAGAAAATCAGGGTCAGGAATAAGACATTCAGCCCTCCGACAAACGGGAATATCGGAGATGGCGCCCAGGCTGTTGATGCAAAGATCACGCCGAGGGAAATATGCCTTGATGGAGCAGGCAACTTGTATGTCCTTGATGTGGGTTGCGCGCGTGTCAGGAGAATCAACACTAACGGAATTATAACAACCATAGCTGGCGGCGGAGAGAATTTCCCGGACGACGGCATGACGGCGACAAATGTATATCTTATCTATCCTACGGCAATAGCGGTTTCGCGGAATGGTGTTGTTTATTTTACCGATTCAATGAGCCCGTCTGAATGGTTCGGCGCCCTGCGATATATCGATCAAACAGGGAAGATAAATAGCATATTGCTTCCTGATGTTCCCAATAGGATGAATGTCTTCAACTATGTCAGAGGATTGTTCTTGACAGAAGACGGAAAATTCTACGTATCAGACGGCGACCGGTTGACAATTGTTCATACCGTATACGACAGCGAATTGCATGAAAACGTGTGGCTATGGTACCCAATCGCGGGCGGTGGTGCTTTTGAGGGACCCGGCGCTCTTGCAGGGACATCACGGAAGTTGGTGGAACCCAACGGTATTGCAGTCGATCCGGAAGGCAGGATATTTGTCGCCGACAGACAACTCAACCAGGTGTTACTCGTGGCCAACTACCTCGCCTCAGACCCGCCATCCTATTACAATGTGGACAAGCTTATCCCGTCCGACGACGGCACCGAAATGTTTGCCTTTGACAGGTATGGGCGCCACATATCCACCTATGACTCGCTGACCGGGGTCGTGAAATATTCGTTCGCCCACGACGCCAAAGGGTTGCTGACCTCCATAACAGACCGTTTCGGCAACATCACAGTGATAGAGCGGGATTCTTCGGGCAACGCAACAGGCATATTATCGCCCTACGGGCAGAGGACATCGCTTTCGATGGATCCTTACCAGTACGCATCGTCAATCGCGGACCCGCGCGGCGGAACTTATGAATTCACATACAATACCCACGGCCTGCTTACATCCACAAAAGTCCCGACGGGAGGAGTCTCCACTTACACATACGATGCATGGGGAAAGCTTTTGCTTGATGAGGACGCCGCAGGAGGTTCCACGACACTCGAGGAACTTGAGCTTGAAGGCGGCACATCCGTAAAGAAAACAACCGGGGAAGGAAGGGACACGACCTTCAACTTCATGACATTCGGTCCCGGCCAGGGGTTTTCTTCATGGGTCGAATCGTCGGAATGCACGTGTTACATATCGTCGAGCGGGATGAACAACGACGGATCATATTACGTCAACAACCGGGACGGTAGTTACATCACCACGATCATAAAGCCCGATCCGCGTTTCGGGCTCAAGGCTCCCATCCCCTATGAAGTTACCATGACCACGCCCTCCGGGTTGTCGAGTACAGTGACGACAACGCGTTCAGTGGATCTCCAGAACCAGCTCTCGGTATTGACGCAGACGGATACGGTATCTTTGAACGGCAGGACGACCACATCGGTATTCGACGGGACAGCCAGGACGATGACGACGACATCACCTGCCGGCCGCGTCACGACAAGCCGTCTTGACAGTCTCGGCAGAACGATTTCCCAGGAAATCCCCGACCTCTCGGCGATACAGTTCGGTTATGACGCAAGGGGAAGACTATCTACCCTATCCCAGGGAGCGAGAAGCGTGGGTCTTTTATATGACACGCTGGGGAACCTTTCCAGCGTAACCGACCCGCTGAGCAGGACGGTGAATTTCGCTTATGACGCAAGCGGCAGGGTGACAAGCCAGACCTTCCCCGACGGACGAAGCGCCTCCTTCGGATATGACGCGAGCGGCAACGTAACATCGGTAACACCTCCCGGCAAACCGGCCCATACATTTACCTACACGCCGGTCGACTTGCAGGCGACCTACACCCCTCCCGACATCGGCATCGGCGACATCTCGACCAGTTACAGCTACAACCTTGACAGGCAATTGACCCGGATTGACCGCCCCGATGGAAAATCCGTTTCCCTTTCTTACAACGGCGCCGGAAGACTCTCCTCCGTTTCCTCCCCTGACGGCTCTACATCGCTGACCTACAACGGTGAGAGCGGTCAGCTTGTTTCCATCCAGAGCGGCGACGGGACGACAAATGGTTATACCTATGACGGCTTCCTTCCTCTCTCGGAGACATGGAGCGGCGCAGTAAACGGGGCAGTCACAAGGACCTTCAACAACGACTTCCAGCTTGCATCAGTATCTATCAGCGGTGGAACTGCGATTCCCTATACTTACGATAACGACGGCCTTCTCACGGGTGTGGGCGGTTTAACTTTGAGCCGTGGGGTATCCAACGGCCTTCTGGAATCGGCCACGCTCGGAAGCGTCACGGACACCTATGCCTATAACTCCTTCGGCGAAGTATCAACCTACACCGCCGCCTATCCTGCGGGCTTAAGCTGTCAGATAACCTACACGAGGGATACGATCGGAAGGATAACCGCAAAGAGCGAAGACATCAACGGGATAACGACGACCTGGGGATATACCTATGACACCGCCGGAAGGCTGACCCAGACGACGAAGAACGGCGACCTGTGGGCGAGCTATGGATACGACACCAACGGCAACAGGCTGACCAAAACGACATCGAGCCAGACGATCTCGGGGACTTACGACGCGCAGGATAGGCTCTTGGCGTATGGCAATTACATCTATACCTACACTGCCAACGGCGAGCTGGAAAGCAAGACGAACACGGCGACAAGTGAGACGACGACTTATACCTACGATGTCCTGGGGAATTTGAAAACCGTCCTCTTGCCCGACGGCACCCAGATAGACTACATTATAGATGGAAGAAACAGACGGGTGGGAAAGAAAGTGAACGGAACGATGGAACGTCAATGGATTTACGATGGACAGTTGAGGCCGGTTGCGGAGCTGGATGGGACGGGGGCGCTCGTTAGCCAGTTCGTTTATGCAACGCACATCAACGTGCCGGACTTCATCATCAAGGGCGCGACGACGTACAGAGTGATTACGGATCATCTGGGGAGCTTGAGATTCGTCATCAATGTTTCTGATGGGACGATAGCCCAGAGGATGGATTATGATGACTGGGGGAATGTGCTGGTCAACACAGCTCCTGATTTCACTCCGTTCGGGTTCGCGGGGGGGATGTACGACAGCCAGATCAAGCTGACCCGCTTCGGAGCCAGGGATTATGATGCGGAGTGTGGAAGATGGACGGCAAAGGATCCGATTGGGTTTAAAGGGTCTCAGTACAATATCTACGAGTATGTTAAAGATGACCCAATTAACTTTATTGATATAACCGGATTAGGGTTCGTTGATTTCGGTTTGAACATCCCGATACCATTTCTTTTAGGTGGAATTATTGGATTAAGCCTTGACTTGCAGTTTGAGCCTAACACTGGTTGCTTAATGTTTGTTCCTGGCCTCTATGCTGGTGTGCCATTACCGGGTGGTTCCATTATTTTTGCTGGAGGTTCACCTTCTTCTGGTTTTCAATCGTCAATAAGTGGTGGCTGGTATTTGGGTGGAATGATTTCAAATGACCCTTCGGGAAAGAATTGGAGCGGTGGCCTTGGCTTTGTGACGCCTGGTTTTGCAGTTGAAGCGCTGCAATATGGAATAAAGTTAATGGGGTGCTGCAAATGATAAGCTATCCTTTACGGCGAATACTGGTGGGGTTGTTTTTGATAATGGTGGCAATCTTTGTTATTGCCATGAAGGAAAAATACGCAGAAATGGCTGTAACTCAAAAAATATTCAAAGACGCTTTCACCATTAGACTACTAAAAGTGATTTGGGCTCCAATAGCTTTCATGCTCATTTTGATTGGGTTGTTGCTGATAGCTTCGGCTTTTTTATGGGAATAACTATTTTGTAATGCAGGCTTAGACGGAAGGAATCGGTGAGTCGGCAAGAAGGTGAACGGGACGCTGGAAAGAAGCTGGATCTATGACGGCCAGTTAAGGCCTGTGGCTGAGATGGATGGAACAGGGGCGCTTGTAAGCCAGTTCGTTTATGCAACGCACATCAACGTGCCGGATTATATGGTCAAAGGAGGGGTGACTTACAGGATCATTACTGACCATCTAGGCAGCCTGCGCTTCGTGATCGATACTGCAACAGGAACAATCGCCCAGAGGATGGACTACGACGATTGGGGGAATGTGCTGGTCAACACTGCGCCCGACTTCATACCATTCGGGTTTGCTGGGGGGATGTACGATTCGCAGACGAAGCTCGTGAGATTCGGAGCGAGGGATTATGATGCCGAGGTTGGAAGGTGGACGGCGAAGGATCCTCTTGGAATGGGCGAACCCAGTATAAACGAGATAAAAAGAGATGTGCCACATCTATTTGGGAATTATTCTATCTCCAATTTCCCAAGTTCGCCCATTGAAACACTCAACCTAACGAGCTGCAGTTCATCATGTAACAAATGCGAATACTCCAACACAACCCTCAATCTATATGAATACGCCAAAAACAATCCTGTTAATAGAAATGACCCATCCGGCATGTCTACAGTGATATTTTGTGTACGAGTCTATTTCACTGATAGCGTAGTATGTATGAAAACTAGCTCGGATGAGTGTGAACCATTTTTCGAGTATTTAGGTGAATATACATTAGGTGATTTTCCCTTTATTTTTTCGGGTTTCCTTTCGGAAGATCAATTTAATAATTTGAAACAAATGCAACTGTCTTCTGACTATGATGGATGGGTAATATAGAAAGGATAAATATGCATTTTAAGAGAGAGGCTTTAATAAATCTCTGGGTTGTTCTTGTTCCGTTGATATTTTTTGCCGCAATTGTTATATGGTTTGCCATTAAGCGTTTTGGTCATATTTTGTTGGAATGGTTGAAGTAGATGTTATGGCTGAATCAATGGATCTATGACGGACAGCTAAGGCCGGTTGCGGAGCTGGATGGAACAGGAGCTTTGGTTTCTCAGTTCGTTTATGCCACTCACATCAACGTTCCGGATTACATCGTGAAAGGAGGCGTGACCTACAGAGTGATAACGGATCACTTGGGATCTCTCAGGTTCGTTATTGATACAACAACAGGAACAATCGCCCAACGCATGGATTACGACGATTGGGGCAATGTTCTCGTGAATACAAGCCCAGACTTCACGCCGTTCGGCTTTGCGGGAGGGATATATGACAACCAGACGAAACTGACCCGCTTCGGAGCGAGGGATTATGATGCGGAGGTTGGAAGGTGGACGTGCAAAGACCCGATTGGGTTTGGGGGAAAGCTGTTAAACCTTTATTCATATTGTAATAATGTTCCTACTACTATTACAGATCCACAGGGGGAAGTCTGGCTTTGTTATTACCTGCGTTTGCCGCTGCAACCTTTTTAGCAATTATTGCTTGGGATCTGATAGAACCCTTTTTCAAAGAAAAAGAAGAGAAGCGGAGGATACAAGAATGTGTTCCTTGCCATCTAAAAATGAGAACCGAAAAGGAGTGTCGTGTGAAGATGCAATACCACCTCCAAACCCCTGATGAATCACCCTTCCCACCTGAATTAATGCCTGGACATTCAGACAATTCTAAGTATCATATAGAACCAAATCTCCCAGAAGTTGTCAATCCAAAAACGATGCAGCCAGCGAAATGGTAGAAAATCAACTTGTTGCAGTTTTAGAAAGGACAACCATGATAGAATTCTTACCTCCGACTATGCTTCTTTTTCTTTCTGTTATTCTACTTGATTTCTCAAAGGATGACAAAACAGGAAGGTTATTGCGTGCAATTGGGTGGCTTTCTTTATACACAGGCGTCGCTTCTCTTTTTTCACATTTATTGTATGGTTTTATAAGCGCAAACCAGGAAACTGCCAAACATACCCTGATATTAAATGTTTCATTAAGGTGGGGATTTATTGGAGCGGCAATAGTTTACTTTTTTCTTAAAAGAAAAAAAGAGTGGTCTGAATTCCTGTTGCGGGACAAATAATGGCCAACGCCGCAATTACGAGAATTCCGGGACATCCATGATAAGTGAGGTCAAGGGAGAGAGGGAGATTCATCGGAATATCCCTTCTTCTTTGAGTGTCTTTATGAGCTTCCTTTATTACGCAAACGGAAGGCTCTCCTCCGTTTCCTCCCCTGACGGCTCTACATCGCTGACCTACAACGGTGAGAGCGGTCAGCTTGTTTCCATCCAGAGCGGCGACGGGACGACAAATGGTTATACCTATGACGGCTTCCTTCCTCTCTCGGAGACATGGAGCGGCGCAGTAAACGGGGCAGTCACAAGGACCTTCAACAACGACTTCCAGCTTGCATCAGTATCTATCAGCGGTGGAACTGCGATTCCCTATACTTACGATAACGACGGCCTTCTCACGGGTGTGGGCGGTTTAACTTTGAGCCGTGGGGTATCCAACGGCCTTCTGGAATCGGCCACGCTCGGAAGCGTCACGGACACCTATGCCTATAACTCCTTCGGCGAAGTATCAACCTACACCGCCGCCTATCCTGCGGGCTTAAGCTGTCAGATAACCTACACCAGGGATGCGATCGGAAGGATAACCGGCAAGACGGAAGCCATAAACGGGATAACGACGACCTGGGAATATACCTACGACACCGCCGGAAGGCTGACCCAGACGACGAAGAACGGCGACCTGTGGGCAAGCTACGGCTACGACAGCAACGGAAACAGGCTGACCAAAACGACATCGAGCCAGACGATCAACGGCACCTACGACGCGCAGGACAGGCTACTTTCCTACGGGAACTATACCTATACATATACTGCCAATGGGGAACTGAGAAGCAAAACGAACACGACAAATGGTGAGATGACAAGCTACACCTACGATGTTCTGGGGAATTTGCGCACAGTCCTCTTGCCCGACGGCACGCAGATAGACTACATTATAGATGGAAGAAACAGGAGAGTCGGCAAGAAGGTAAACGGGACGCTGGAAAGAAGCTGGATCTATGACGGACAGCTAAGGCCGGTTGCGGAGCTGGATGGTAGTGGAGTCCTTACGGCGCAGTATGTTTATGCGACGCATATCAACGTGCCGGATTACATTATTAAAGGAGCAACGACCTACCGAGCAATAACGGATCATCTTGGAAGCCTTCGCTTCGTTATTGACACGGCGACCGGGGCGATAGTCCAGAGGATGGACTACGACGATTGGGGGAATGTTCTCGTGAATACAAGCCCCGACTTCACTCCGTTTGGATTCGCAGGGGGACTGTATGATTCGCAAACCAAGCTGACCCGCTTCGGCGCGAGGGATTATGATCCCGAGTGCGGGAGGTGGACGGCGAAGGATCCGATTGGGTTTGGGGGAGTTGATTATGGCATATATTCATATGCAAAAAATAATCCTGTATGCCTCTATGATCCCACTGGGAGAAATCCATTATTATTAGTTGGGCTGCTCGCAGGACTGCTATTATGGGACGCTGTAGAGAGTTTGTTTGAATCCCCAGGTGATCCAGTACAAATTACCAAACCTAGTTGTGGTGGTCCTGGTTGTCATAATATGCCACCTCCCTCGTCCCCAACTGATGAAATATGTATCAAACGTAGATATCATTATTCTGACCCTAAATATCAAACAAGTCCCTATATTTGGGTAATGTCTGGTCACATGACGGAAAAGCAGAAACAAGCCCATGATTTAGAACACCCCATGGAATATGTGCCACCAGTATTTAAACCATTGCCAGCATGGGGTCAACCGAAAACCAAGTAGCAACAGGTTTAAATGCTGTGATTAGTTAGATGCTCAGGTTGTATTGAGGAAAAAGGAGGAAATACATGAGAAGTAAAAAGAAAAGGGGTCAGGCCATGCATTATGCATTGAGTTGAAAAGTGGTATAATGCAATCATGGCTAGACCGCTGAGGTTGGAATATCCCGGGGCTTTGTATCACATCACCTCCAGAGGGAACGAGAGGAAGAAGATCTTCCTTTGCGATGAAGACAGGGAGCTTTTCCTCCATCTGCTGTCAGAGGTGGTCGAAAAGCACCGGTGGACCTGTCACGCTTACTGCCTCATGGACAACCATTACCACCTGTTGATCGAGATCGCGCAGCCGGACATTTCGGAAGGGATGAGCTGGCTGAACGGAGTATATACCCAGAAGATCAACCGAAGCAGGAAAAGGGTGGGGCATCTCTTCCAGGGAAGGTTCAAGTCGGTCCTTGTCCAGAAGGAAAGCCATCTGCTCGAGGTGGCGAGATACATAGTGCTGAACCCGGTCAGAGCGAGAATCGTCAAGTCTCCCTCGGATTGGAAATGGAGCAGTTTCGGGGCGACCGCTGGGACGGTCAGGCCGCCGGGGTACCTGGCGACGGACTGGATACTGGGGCAATTCGCGAAGACCCGAGGCATAGCGAAGCGGAGATATGCTGAATTCGTCATGGAGGGGATCGGTTCGAAAAGCCTCTGGAACGGCCTGAAGGCAAAAAGCGTCCTGGGAGAAAGGGAATTCCTCGAAGAGATCAGCGGGCTTATGGAAGAGGATGACGAGCTTCCCGCGACCCCGAGATATCAAAGACAGATCGCAAGGCCGTCTTTGGAAGAATTGGCCGGTGCGGGCGATTTAAGCGAAATTGGAAAGAGGGAAAGATTCATCCGGAGCGCCGTTGATGACCAAGGATACAGCCAGAGTGAGGTTGCCAGGTTCCTCGGCATCAATCAATCGACCGTATCAAGGATACTTGGAGGAGGTAATGCATAATGCATAGCCTGACCCCTTTCCTGTCTTTGGAAGAATTGGCCGGAAAGGGTGATTTGGGCGAAATTGAAAAGAGGGAAAGATTCATCCGGAGCGCCGTTGATGGCCAGGGATACAGCCAGAGCGAAGTGGCCAGGTTCCTCGGCATCAATCAATCGACCGTATCAAGGATACTTGGAGGAGGTAATGCATAATGCATGGCCTGACCCCTTTTCCTTTTTAGAAGGCTTAGGCGGAAAACCTAGAAAAAGTTACACTGGAACAGTGGGGTGGAATCATGGGAAGAAATATGTTTACGAAGTCCCTTTCTATTAAGAATTTTTTATTTTTGTTCGGCAATAAGAAAGCAATAGGGCTTTCAATAATATTGGCTGTTATCCCAATTGCCATCTCATTAACGTTAGGAGCACCTCCGCTTCTGGAATATTCAGTTTCCGGCAAAGAGATTGTGATGGGCTATCTATGCTTGACTACAGCATTTTACCCAGACACAGTTTGCGAATTAGTCTTGCCTAGAGGTTTATGGAGTCCCTTGCTCTATGATCCCGGAAAAACAGGTAGCACAGCACCAATGAATCCAAAGTGGTTTACCTATAAAAACTGGGTAACTTACTATTATTTTGCATGGTATTTTATCATTTGGCAACTTACAATATCTCCAATTATTAGGCTTTACACATGGTTTAAGCATCGCCTGATTCCTAATAAAGAATAATGCGGTAGCTGGGATCAGGTCTGTACTTTTAACATGCGGCAACAAATCATATCCTGTCCATCCTGTATATCCCTGTTAAAACAGTTTTTTCTCGGTTATTTCACTACGACTTTGACCGTGTCGGTCCTGCCGTCCGAATCCTTCGCCCCGATCAGGTGTTCGCCGCTGTCATACGGCCAGAAGAGCCTGGCACCCGCCCCGCTCTTCTTGAACAGCTTCCCGTCGATCGTCCATTCCACCTCTCCCCTGCCGTTCACAGTCTCCAGGTAAACGCCCTAGTAAATAGGGGCAGGCACCTATTTTCCCCTCTATTTTTCCCAGAACTTCTCGGGAACGCCCGCCTTCATGTTCGCGGCGCGGGCCATGAGGAAGAACAGGTCGGAGAGCCTGTTGAGGTAGGCAACGAGGATCATTTCGACATCCTCTTCATTCGAGAGCTTCACCAGTGCCCTTTCGGCCCTTCTCGAGACCGCCCTCAGAAGATGCAGTGACGAGGCGAACCGCGTCCCGCCGTAGTGGATGAATCCCGTCAAAGGCGGAAGCGACCCCTCCAGTTCCCCTATCAGCTTTTCGATCCTCTTCAGTTTATCGTCGCCGAATCCGGGCAGGGAGTTTTTCAGCTTCTCGCCCGCCCCCGGGTCGAGGGCGATCCTGCTTGAAAGCAGGTGCAGGTCGTTCTGCACTGCGACCAGCTCTTCTTCGAAAAGCCCGTTCTCCGAAAGGGATATCGCCAACCCGACGAAGGCGTTCAGCTCGTCGGCCGCCCCGTAACACTCCACGCGAAGGTCGTCCTTGGGGACCCTTCTTCCTCCGAGGAGGCTGGTCAGGCCCTTGTCGCCGCCTTTCGTGACGATGGTCAAGGCTTATTCACCGGTATTCGGTTCCTTGGTGAAGAGCGACTCGATCTCGAACTTGTCGAAAGAGGATATCTTGACGAACTCGACGCCGATCTCCCACTTCCCGTCCTCCAGCCTGTTCTCGTAGACGACCCTCGATTCGGCCTCCACCATCTGGCCTTTGACGGAAAGGGTGACCTTGATCATCGTGTTCACCCCGTAAGATTCCTCGGCTTGGAAACCGCATCCTCCAAGCCCGACCACGTTCGTGATCCCGAAGCCCCCGGCTTTCGGTTCCCCGATAAGCTCGACCATGACCGGATATTCCGCCGGGATCCTCGGATACCTCCTGGTTCCCGCTGGTCTTTCGTCCATGCTATCCTCCACCGATAAATATAAATAAAAGAAACGATAAAGGCAAGCCTTTTGACCGGATCAACCCGGAGTCTTGATTCCGGAGCCCGGTTGTGGTGGACTTGTCCTGTCACGGGAGGCTGAAATGGAATACAGGACACTGGGAAGGACGGGCATCAGGGTTTCGGTCATCGGCTACGGCGCCTGGGCGGTCGGCGGGGACATGTGGGGGCCCCAGGACGACAGGGACACGATCGCCTCGCTGAAAAGAGCTTTCGAGCTGGGCTGCGATTTCATTGACACCGCCGCCGTCTACGGCATGGGCCACAGCGAGGAGGTGGTCGGCGCCTTCCTGAGGGAAAACGGCGCAAAGGCGGCCGTAGCCACAAAAGTTCCGCCGAAGAATTACAGGTGGCCCGCCCGCAAGGAAACTCCGATAAGGGACGCCTTCCCGAAGGACCATGTCATCTCCGAGACGGAGAAAAGCCTGAAGAGGCTCAAGATGGACTGCGTGGATCTTCAACAGCTTCACGTCTGGACGGAGGAGTGGCTCGACTGCGACGAATGGCTGTCGGCTTTGACGAAGCTGAAGGAACAGGGCAAGATAAGGCATTTCGGCGTCTCCATCAACGCGTTCGAGGCGGGAAGCGGCGTAGCCCTCGCCGAAAGCGGCCTGGTGGACACGATACAGTTGGTCTACAACATCTTCGAGCAGGCGCCGGAGGACAACCTCTTCCCCGCGGCGCTAAAGAACAATGTCGGCATCATCGCGAGGGTCCCTCTCGACGAATCGAGCCTTACCGGCAAGTTAACGAAAGAGACTGCCTTCGATCCGGACGACTTCAGGTCGCGCTATTTCAAAGGGGACAGGCTGGAGGAGACAGTGGAGCGCGTGGAGAAGCTGAAACCGCTCTCGGCCAAGTGGGGAAAGAGCCTCGTCGAGACCGCGCTCAGGTTCTCCTTCACTCACAAGGCCGTTTCGACATCCATCCCCGGAATAAGGAATGTGAGGCAGGCGGAAGAGAACGTCGGCGCCGGGTCTATCGGCCCGCTCCCCGACGATGCAGTCAGCGAACTGAAGAACCACCGCTGGAACAGGAATTGGAGGATATGATGCTCGAGGACTCGAAGATCGGCAAATTCAGGCGCGTCGGCGTCACATTCCTAAAGGGATTCCTGGGGCTTCTCGTCCTTCTCACGGTGACTTACCTGGCGCTCGCGGTTTACGCGGGGAAAAAACGGAACGAGTCGCTGGCCGCCTGGCGGGAAGCCGGGTACGATATCGAAAAAAGGTACGAAGAGCTTTCCGACAACGAGGAGAATCAATGCGCCGCTGAGATCAAGGCGATAGCGGGTAAGCTGGGACTGGTCTCCGTCGGAGGCGGAAATCCCGTAAAAGTAGATTACAGGAAGGTCCACGATTACACGACGCAGCAGCTTCAAAAAGACGGGCTTTTATTCGTCCAGCCGGACGCGGAGGTGGTCGAGAAGCTTCAAAAGATCGAACCCGAGCTCGGAAGATTGCGGGAGATCCTCGACAGGGGACTGCCGACCTGGGGGTTCATGCGCCGGGACATGGGATGCGATACGGTAGGGCACTTCGCGGTGATCGGCCTCGTGAAGCTTCTATGCGCAGAAAGCCTTTACGCCGCGTCGAGGGGCAGGTCCGAAGAAGCCGCCAGGGATCTCCATTCCTGCGTGAAGCTCCAGGAGTCACTGAGGCCGAAAGGGACCCTCTTCGGCGCGCTGATATTCATCGCCTCCCACGATATGATACTGGGAACGGCTCGCTTCCTTCCCCAGGTTGACGAGGACCTCCGGCGGTACATTTCCGACATCGACCCGGCTGAAGTCATGGCCGACGGTTTCGCCGCCGAAACGGCTCTTCTGAACAATCTTTATGACCTGTACGCGCGCGAGACTGCCGAAGAGAAGAGAATGGGTGTCGTTTACAATTTCCTGACAAGACCGTACTGGAGATTGTGCCAGTTCGGAAGCTGCGAGATCAACGCCTTCTATCTCAGGGAAGTCGAAAAGGAAGATCCCTGCTCGCTGGGCGATTCCGGGATAATGAAGAAGGTCGAGCAGAAGATTCCACGGTGGAACATCTTCGCCGCGATCTCGACCCCGAACCTGCAGGACATGTGGGTCAGGGCTTACAGGACGAAGCTCGACAGGGACATGACCCTTATAATCCTCAGGGCGAGAAGCGAAAAGGCGAAGGCGGGAAGCTGGCCCGACTCGATCGGACTCCCGAAAAGCATCTGCCCGAACACTTCATGGAAATACGAAAAGAAAGGGGAAGCCTGCTCGATAAGTTTCTGCGGCGAGTTCAAGAACCCCGACGCCAAAGGAGTCATCCTCCCGCTGAAGTGGGAGGAGTGAATGGAGGACCACGACAAGATGCAACACGCGTTATCAGGCTGCTTTTTTTAGATGACTCGTCTGCTGATCGTTAATTTATTTCTTTTCGCACTTTTATTCATCGTGGGATTATTCATATTAAGACTAATCCCGCATAATTTAAGGAAATTCTTTATTGCCGGTTTTTGGGCGATCTCCTTCCCCGGTTTGCTCTACACCTTGTATTATCTTCATTTTTTCGATGATTGGGTTTTGTTCTACTCCATCAGGAGTTGTGTGATTTTTAATTACTACCCATCACTTCTGGGGCTCGCAGCCGCAAGCTTGGCATTGATGTTGAGGCCATGGTATCGAATAGCCTTCGTCGTTCTTCTGCTCCTTCCTTTTGTGATAATTCCCTTTTCCAAACAACTTCTGAATCCTCTCGATGTTTCAAGTCTCACCGACAATTGGGAGGAAGACGTTTGTAGACAATCAACTCCTTCTACTTGTGGACCAGCTTCCGCCGCGACTTTGCTGAAACATTTATCCGGAAAGGAATTAAGCGAGGCTGAGATAGCGAAGGGTGCACTTACGACGGGCACCGGAACCGAAGCGTGGTATTTGGCACAATATATAAAGCACCAAGGGTGCAAGATCAATATTCTCACTAAAATGAGATCGCCGGTTTCTCCTTCTATTGCCGGAATTGACATGGGAGGTATCGGCCATTTTGTGGTTGTTTTTGGTGTAAGTGATAAAGGTGTAGAAATCGCAGACCCGCTTGATGGTAAAAAGAGTTTAGTAGATCCCAGATCATTACGATTTACAGGGTTTTATCTGCAAATAACACCTAAGTGAATTTGAATCAAGAAAAGCACAATTGGCCAGGGGAAAACCCTCATTCCCTTTGAAACCCTCTTTATCTAAAGCCAACTGCTTGGCTTTTAGCAAAGTAGCGAGAGACTCTGTCCCGAGCGGTATTCTGACGCAATCTCGCCGCCCTATTCCAAGTTATGCTTTGTTGGTCGGGGAAGATAGAAGAACCTCCGACGTCGCGGCATAGCCGCTCCTTAAGGGGGAACTTTCTGCAGTTCCCCCTCAACGCTCGCCTCGCTCGCTGCTCCCCCTCGCCACTGTCGTAAATGAAAAATTGCTCAGGGGGAAACTCTTCTTTCCCCCTGAAACCCTCTTTGCTGACCGTGCCAAATATTGGCCGTTGGTCGGGGGAGTTAGTAGAACCTCCGACGTCGCGGCATAGCCGCTCCTTAAGGGGGAACTTTCTGCAGTTCCCCCTCAACGCTCGCCTCGCTCGCTGCTCCCCCTCGCCACTGTCGTAA